>Ga0209925_1000582_pt1 | contig 18602 bp, 16 predicted proteins | sample SalPonR2_A_D1_MG_FD_185702 | JGI IMG/M metagenome (GOLD analysis project Ga0209925, IMG submission 185702) | Salt pond soil microbial communities from South San Francisco under conditions of wetland restoration - Salt Pond MetaG R2_A_D1_MG... ...
CACCGGAGACCCGAGCAAGACACAACCGCCAGGCCGTCACTGGACCGGAGGGGGGTACTCGCCCAACCCCGCCTCGGCTTAAAGGAACACGCACCTCTACAATGAGCAACGGCACGCCAAGTGTGGAGATGAATGTAGTCTCCGTCGCCAAGACGGACGCTGAAGACACAGACATCGCCACGGCGCCGCATTGTGGTCAGGGCGCCGACAATGTGGCAACACCCGCTCCGCGGGCACTGGTTCAGCCTCAACCGACGGAGAGCTTGTCTGTGAGCCCGGATCGAGAGGTGAGTGGCTCCTCGTCGGCCTCGTCTTCGTGGAAGAGAGCCGAGCGGCCCAGCACCCCCACGAGCAGCAGCCTTTTCGGTGGGAGTGCGGTCGCCGTGGCGGCACCTGTACCGCTGAATGCCCATAGAGCAATTAGCGAAGAAGATTGGGAGCGGGAGTCACACCCGGCAATCCCTGACTCCCCATTGGTGGCAGGGGTGCGACAATACTACGCCAGGGACTTGCTTCGTATCCGCAGGACTGTGGTGGAGGCGGGATCTTTGGGGAAGCCGCCCGTCAAGCCTGTGGACAGTCACGTCCCCGCAGAAATCCTTAATTCGGAACCGCCTGGGGCATCACCTATAACGCCTACCCTGGCGCCGAGTACCACCCTGGAGACCCCCCAGCCTCAGCGTGCGCGCACCCCCAAAGTCCCTGATGGCCTCCCTCGGCCTCGCAGCAGCACGGGATTCGATGGTCCGGGTGGGAATGGGAGCGGGAGTAGCGGACGTAGTACTCCGCGTACGGAAATAGAATCTTCAGCATTCGTCCGACAGAGCAGTCGCGATCGTCGAGGAGGCTTAAAGGGGAGCCTGGGAGTTCGAGGGGGGGGCGGTAACTACCGGAAAGCCTCGCCGCCGTTGGAGGACGATCTTTACGGCCCAAAGCGCATCGAAGAAGGACGTCGGTGGCGCCCGGAGTCAATAGCCATGCGACGGATGGGGGGGGTCGACCCCGATGATCCTGAGAAGAAAATCAAACGGGCACGAGCCTTACTGAACAAACTGTCGATGGAGAAATTTGACAAATTGAGCGCGGAGTTTGTCAATGTAGGGTTCACTTCAGATGCTCTATTGTGGCAGGCAATCGATATCATTGTTGCCAAGGCACAGGAAGAGGTGCACTTCTCTTCTATGTATGCAGAGCTCTGTTTGCGATTATCTCGGACTCCGCTGGCGGGGCTTGGGGAGACAGACAAGGGCAAGCTTTTTCGAAAAATTTTGCTGACGCGCTGTCAAGAGGAGTTCAATGAAGATCTGAACACGCGGATTTGTAAGGTCGACACAGATCCCAGTACAGCTGCGCTGGGGAAAGAAGAGCGGGAGGAGAAGAAACGCATGGCCAAGTTTCGGTACTTAGGCCACATGCGTTTCATCGGTGAGCTCTTCCTGAAGGAATTATTGAAAGAAGAGCATGTGCACGGCTGCATCAAAGATCTATTCGGAGAGGAGGATAATCCCGATGAAGAGAAGCTCGCTTGCCTATGCAAACTACTGAGTACAACAGGGAAAAAGCTTGAACTTTTGGCCGAGGTTAACGCGGAGACATCAAAAAAACAGCGCCGGCTCCTCAACAAGTATTTCGAAGAAGTTTACAAACTTTCGCAATCTGTCGGGGTCTTGAGCTCGCGAATCCGGTGTCTTCTGAAAGATTTGTTCGAGCTTCGACAAAATAATTACGTGCCGCGACGCGTTGTCGAAACGGCCAAGACTCTTTCTCAAGTTCATGAAGAGGCTGCTCGGGAGGCACTCGCCAAAGGCCAAAGCTCTGCTCCCAAGAGCATGGGTAGTGGGAAAATGACAGGCAACAGTGGAGGAGGAGGTCGACCTATGGGATCCGGGGCTCAGGATACGCGCAGGGAGAAAGGATTTAGTGAAACGAGCCGTCAGTCGTCATCAGCGAGCCTGACATCGCCCTCCATAGTAGATGAAGATGGTTGGGAAACAGTGGGTCCCAAGAAAACGATCAGCAAGTCAGGAAGTAAACAAAGCCTCGGACGTTCTGCGTCGAACAACAGTCTTGATGGCACGATGGGTGGTATGAGAAAGCAGGGAAGCAGTGCTAGTTTCGGCGCATTCTCGGTCCTAACGGAGGAGAAGCGAAAGAAGAAGGAACACAAGGACAAAAGGGACAAGGACAATAAAGAACAGAGGAAGGAGAGGAGGACCAGTACTGCACAAACAGATTCAGCTAAGCGTGCAGGTATTGAAGTCAAGTCAGGTGGAAAAGACGGGGAACTTGCTGGCAGCCCTCGCCCGTCTTCAGCGGTGGATATATCACCCGAAGCGTCAAGTAGCAAACTACCACCAAACGATCATAAAGCATTTTTGCGCAAGGGGAAGTCCATTCTGGCGGATTATTGGGAGACTCAAGATGAAGCAGATGCTATTGAAGCCATGGGAGAAATGACATTAGAGGATCCAGACAAAATATCTCAACTTGTAGCTGCCTGGTTGGACGCCGGTTTTCAGCGAAGCAGAGACGATCATCGAGCCCATCTTGCTGACCTATTGGTGATCATGCGCAAAGCCGAACTGTTGCCTCCTGCTCCAGTGGAGCAAGCATTGTACGGAATTTTAGAGTCTCTAGCGGACACGAAAGTTGATATACCCAAAGTCGACGAATGGATGGCTAAGATCGTCGTCCGCCTAATAAATGGCGACGTTCTCTCCCTCTCATTCCTACAGGACTTGCCAGAGCAAATGGTAAAAGATGGGGTTGCCTTTCCTTTCGCCATGACGGTCATAAAAGAAGCCAAGCGTGAAATTGGTGTTAAAGGTGTCGATGAAATGGTGCGGAGTGCAAGTCTAAACTTGGAATTGTTGAGAGGCGGTGACTTGGAGGACGAGAAACTGGCAAGCGAATTCGAAGGTCTATCTTGTTGAAGATAGGGGGAAAACTTCGAGTGTTCTTCAGAATTTGGGCCGAAAGAGCGAAAAAGTGCAAAAAAATATTTGCAGGCATAGCTCGCATACCCGGATAGAAACAGTCTAGTTGCATTTATACATTAAATTAAAGGAAGGGATTCAGACGTTCCACAACTCTGGTAAAAGAAGTCATGAAGGAAAAAATACTATCGGTGCCATTCAACTGTCTCACAGCTTGTCTCAGTGAATGAGTCAGATGCTTTTTCCCTTATAAAAAAAGATAGGGCATCATTAATAAGCGGACGAAAATTTATCACTAGAGCAGATTTTTCTCCGGTAGTCAGGGTGTCTTCCTCAATACGACAGACGCGTCAGTCAGTCGTGGTATGCTCTGTTTATATGAAGAGTTGGGCAAGGTCACGTGGACTCTCATCAGCAAGTTCTCTCAATGCTTTTCTCTGCGCCTTGTCTTCTCTTGCTTTGGATATGCCACTGTTTCTGTTATGAGTGCCCTGCCTAGATGCACCAGTCGTCCTCTTCTTGCCCAAACTTGCTTCTTCCGGCCGACAAGGTCGCCTCGACTAGGGCTTGGCTGCGGTAGGCGTCTGCTATCTGTTCCGAGCTGGTCGCATCCTCTGAAGCCTTGTCAGCACGCTCCCGGATGAATCGTGGAAAGCGAAGAGCAATTCCTTTTCCTTTTTCCACTTTATCTATCGCACCCTTGTGCGCTGGCGATAAACTAAGGTCCGCAGCTCGGACCTCCCAGACAATCTTGGGATCAAACCAAACATCGCACTCTAAACTGGTGTTATAATAGTCTGGCTTGCCTGAGGACAAGATAAGAAAGTCCAATTGGGGCTTTGCCGCAGCCAGAAATTCTTCCGAGAAGCCGGTCCCAATTTTGCACACAGACTGGTACTCTTCCGCTTCTTGGTCATAGCACGCTAACAAGAAAGCCCCATACCACCCCGCTCGCTTTCCTTGCCCATGGTTGGCACCTAATACCACCAGATCAAGCGAGTCTGCGGGTCCTCGTCCCCCGGGCCCCGCATTACTTGAAAGATAGTCCTTTTTGAGTTTCAGCCAATTAAGAGACCGCTTAGTTGGCTCGTAGGTAGCATTTTGCTCTAAAGTTTTGACCATGAGTCCCTCGCAATTTCCGGCAATGGCCTCATCGAGGAATGCCTCAATAGGTGATGTGTCTCCGTTCTCGTGATGGTCTAGAGAAATTGCGAAGTCAAATTTTCCAGGAATTGAGTTAAAAGCCCTTCGGAGTAGCGCCCGACGTTGTATTAGAGGCTCGTGAAGAATTGGCCGATCGTTAAGGTAGAGAATATCGAACACGAAGAGCACCACCTGGACCTTGACGTCCTCAGCCTTCTCGTTTTTCCGTTTCCGCGTACTGAGAACCTGAAACGGCAGAAGCTTGCCCGACACAGGGTCCACAGCCACAGCCTCTGCATCGATGACGAAGGATGTTGTTGTGGGTTGAAGCGCTTCCCGGAGGATAGGTAGAAGGTCTGGATACTTGGTCGTGGTGTCCTCTGAATTACGTGAAAAGATCTTGAACGAGCCGTCCTGCAGGAGATGGACCTGAGCTCTCTCACCATCATATTTGTACTCCATTGTGAAATGAAGGCCCTGCATGCGCCGCAACACCTCTTGAAATGAATCCTGCGGCTTGGCCAGCATTGGCTTGACGGGCACGCCCGGTGACAGTCGACAGCTTCGCAGAACGTCAGTCAGCGGCGCTGAGATCAACGCGTCAATCAGTCTATCGTAATTGGGGCATTCGCTGTAAGCCTGTTTAACTATCGCCTCCGCTGCTTCCCATTTTTGTACCCGGTTCGCCGTAGGCTGACGCAATACAGCTAATGCATGCACCAAGAAATCATTTCTGGAGGGCTCGCTTTCATGAGGACCATGAATATCTTCCTTGTCGAGAGATTTGTTGTGGTCTGTCTTTCGGCTTTTGGTTGAACGAGCTAGCAGTGCTTCTTCTCTTGGAGATTCAACAAAAGACTGTGCAAGTGCAGTAAGCACTGTCGGTTCGGCTAGGCGGCAACGAAGCTTTGTTTGTAGGCCCCTAACTAAAAACTTGACCTCATCTCCCTCCTTTCCGCAACGCATGAGCAGCTTACGTATTATTGAAATTTTCTGGTTCATCGACCTTCCACCAGAACACATGGCGATATCCCGGAAGCTTTGCAGAACATGCTGGCAAGTCAGGGGAGGGGGATTCGCTCCGAAATTGAGTGTCCGCTGGCTCGCCTTCGCCCTTTGGGCGGCTGTGCCCAGATCTCCATCTGCACCCTCACCCTTCTGATTCAAAGAGCTGGCGGAGCAGCCCAGACTTTTGACCAGCGCGTCCACAATGTTTTTCTCTCCAATCCCCAATTCGGTAGCCTCATAAGCTGGACCAATTTTACCACACAGCAGATAGAGAAGAACGGGTAGGTCTGTAGGACAGCACTCAATCGTTTTGACTAGCAACTCTCGAATTATGTCAGTAATCTCTAGCCGCCCAGTCACGGACTCAACCGCTGCGAGGACATTGGTTAGCGTTCTATAAGGCAAACTTGAATATCCTGGAATCAGCCCGCGAATTTCCTCGAGGATGTCTTTCGTTGTTCCTGCGATCACCTTACTTTTGTTGGCACTCGATTTTTTTGGTTTGACAGGGGGTCTGCTGGATTCCAAGGTAGGCTGCACTATGTTGGAATTAAGCCGAACCTCTTTATCGACATTCTCATCTCCAAATGATCCATTTTGCCCATTTTTGTCGACCTTACCCTCCTCCGCGCTATCTTCATTCTCACCATCGCTGGTATTATGATCGTCGCCGCCCATTTTCCCCTCCGTCGCCGCCATTTTCTTCGCATGCTCTATTCCACCGGCCGTCGTCCCATCTGAAGTGGAGTGTTTAACTCCGCAATGCTCAGCTACCACCTCAAGTGCCGCACGAGCATATTGGAGGTTGTCGTTTATAAGGCGAAGATCGTCATCCGACTCCTCATCCTCATCATCGACTAACCTGCGAAGGCGCTTTTTTGGTTTCTTGTTAATGCCATCATTATTGTCGGTAGACGTTGCTCGAATATCTTTGCTTTGAATGTCTTTCACCTCAATATTTGCTGCTGGCGTGGGAGCGCAAATTACTACCTTATCCTCAGCTTTTTTGCTTCGTCGTTCGCTTTCTGCTGAATTTGAGATCGTTATCTCGTGGGCAGCTAACATGTCACAATTCGCCACTTTCATTTCTTCAGAGCCGCATTCCACTGTTCCTGTAGTCTCTCCGTTAAACTCCTTTGAGTCTTTTGGCCGAGCATCTTCATATTGATTCTTACAACGGGCTGCGAAGTCCAAACCCTTGCTGGGTCCTCTTTTGAAGAAATTCCTTGCAATTTTAAGAACGCATATAGAGTTTTGCAGCAAAATGAGAAAGCTGTAGCATGCACATGCACTAGGTTCTTATTTGCTTCCTAAGAGAGCGAGGGAATAGTTCGTACGCGTGCACGTAGTATCCATCGCCACCATGCCTCCTACTCAGTTTCTGCTTCAATCCATTCATCAATGTCAAAGTTGATGATAATAGGGCATGTACTGTTCAGTAAGGTAAATGCAGAGAGTATGCTGCACAGAACGACACGTCACACCGTGATATGCTTTCCAAGTGGACCTGACTTACCTTATGGAACCTGTCTTCTCTGTTGGTGATGAAGCGCTACCAGATGTGTTGCTCGTGGAAGATTCAAATGCGAATGGCAAAATCTGCTGTTTTCTGGACGGCGCCATACCTATATTCATGGGGATGATTGGAGAGATAGGATTGAAGTGGATGAGTTCATGGAGGCCGTGGGGCCCTTGTGCTAGGAAAAGCGTGGAAGGCGGGAAGGCGGGAGAGTGGGCGAGGCGGCGAAGAAGAAGGAAGAAGCTCGCACTGGCGTCAGCTTCAACTATGGAGGCAGTCCTAGCGGGATCGTCGGGTTGGTGCCACGGACTGAAAGCCTAATGACAATTATGCCTGTTCTTTTCCTCTATATACAGAAATTATTTATAATAAGTTTAGTTTGAAAAAGAAGCATTTCGTCCCCCGCAACTCGTCAATCATTTTTAGAAGCAAGGAGTACATGGCAAATCGTCGACGGTCTTCAGTGTCCTTCCAACTGCGGGACGTACACTTTGCCGCGCATCTACCCTCCAATGGAACACATCGAGACTCAGATATTGGAATTACCTCATCCTTTGTCCGCGCGGCCTTGCCGCTTCCTCTACTAGCTTTTGGATTGGGCATGGCGGCTATGGTGAGGCCAACGCGTCGTTGGATAATTTTGTCTTTGTAAAAAAATGCTTCACGCGCATTATCTGAAATGTCAATACAGGGTGGATGGATTTGGGTAACACCTGCCTTAGTGTTTGCAGGGCTTGAGCTGTACAGGGGCGCCTCAGGTAAGTGGCAACGATTATAAGCTACAATTGAGGATTTGGCTAGGGGTGATGAGCGATTTATGAGTAGCTGTCTCTGTGGAGCTCTTCATGCTCAGCTCCAGCCTCTGCTTATTATTGTTTCAAATCAGTATTTTACTTTTCATTTAATAGTACATCACTCGCCTCTTGCTCCCCCCTTTTTCTTCTTGGTTCTCAAAAGGTCATACTAGACGACTTAGTGCCTCCGACAGGGCGCGCCGGGCATCTTCAGGTGCCAATGCCGACATCACGGGCCGTGTAAGGGGAAAGACATTATCTCTGAAGTTTTGCTGTATCTGTCTTGACACAATTCCGGACGACGAGCCCTGCTTTAACCTATTCGACTGTGAGTACGAAATTAGCAGTTTTGCGTTCATCCGCGTTACTCATGAGCTCTTGCTTTTCAACATATAGGTAAACATGATACCCAAACTCATAAAGTGTGCATTGATAAATGGCTGGAGAAGCATGAGACTTGTCCCTTGTGCCGACGAGACGCGAAAGACCCGGTGATTGGGGAAATGAAGAAGTATCCTCACAACGTTGCTGCTCAAATTCGTGGTTGTCGATTTATCGTCTTTAAAGGCTGGCAGAATGCAGAATTTCATAGGCATTTGATAGAAATTGGGGCAGCTGAGCTCGTAGCGAATGCTCTTGACATTCATTCCTCAGATCCCAGCGTGCTCGCCGCTTGTTGTGCTGCAATATTCGTTCTGGCTTTCTCCGATAGAGAAACACAAGAGCGTCTGTCGTCTTTTGGCGTATGCCAAAGGATCGTGGAGGGAATGTTAACATTCAGCGAGGATATTGAAGTGCAGACTCGCGGATGTGGTGCGATATACTCGTTGTCTCTTTCAAATAAACAGATACAGAGGCAGCTTTGTCTTGCCAAGGCGCCAGCAGCTGTGCTGAATGCGTTGCAACGGTTTATGGGACAGGCGTCAGTTGCTATGAGTGCGGCAGACGCTATTATGTCTTTGTCTTGCGATAACAAGCTCGGTCAGGACCTGCTAGGCATTGGCGAGGGAGCTGAGGTTCAGCGGGGGGGAAAGGGTGCGTGTGAGCTACTTGCTGAAGTGATAGATCGTTACTCGCAAGATCGTGACGTTATATATGCGGCTCTGGATGCTGTCATGAAAATGGCTATCGACAATCCAGAAAATAGATTGCGATTTGGTGGTGTTGGCATGTGCAGTAAAGTCATGGATGCGTTTAATCAGTACCAAGATGACGAAGTATTCTTACTGGTAGGTAATGTGGTAATGCATGAGGGGGGCATTAAAATTCAAAGTTTAGTAGATTTTCATATGGCACGGCTCTGCCTTTTTTATCCTCGGTCGAATATTTGTGTGGCTTAACAGGTCGCTCTTACGGCTGTATATACCATGGCCGAGAACCAAAGAGAAAATCAAACCCGGCTCTTGGAAGGAAATAAAGCCGAGATCTTGATGTCGACTTTGTGGCGCCACGAGGGGTTTATGGATGTTGTATCCGTGGGACTTGATGTCATATTTGCGCTCACGTACGATCCTATCGAGGGTCTTAACACAAGAAGCCACCCTGCGCTACGAAACGCGGGAGCGTGTGGCTTCATTTTAAAAATGCTACAAACTTACCCACGTAACCCTGAGATTTACGGACCAGGTCTAAAAGCCATGGCGTGTTTTCTCACATCCAATGAGATGGATTCCTCAATTACAGGACCCGATTGGTGTCAGGTAGTCTGCAACAGTATGAAGCAGAGTTTGGAGTTGGAAGATGTACCAGTTCTTGAAATTTGCTGTCGAGTACTAGGGCAGTTAGCGATTCATGAGAAGGATAATCAGGCCCTGCTACGCCGGAATGGAGCATGCGAGATGATATGCGACTGCTTGCGAAAAGGATTCAGCAAATGGGAGGCGCTGCAAGCGACAGCTGATCTTGCGTATGATTGTCAAGAAAACCGCCATGAGCTTGGTCAGCGAGATTGTGTCGCTCTTCTTATTAAGTGTATTGAAAAGGATCCGGAGGACTGGGTGGCACTAGACATCGCCTTAATGGCGCTCTCAAATCTTGTCCAGGATCATGAACAAAATGCTTCCTGTGCAGGAGCTCAAATGATTCATCTTTCAACAGACAAAGATTGCACTGTCTCCTTCTATGCATTCTTATCTCATCTGCTCGAATCGGATCGATTAGTATTCGGAGAGCGAGCATGCATTATCATGATGGTCCTTTCTGTCTTATGTGCGAATGATCCAGCAGCTCAGTCGAAGATTGGAGGTGTTAATGGTTGTTGGGTTGTCGTGCAGAGGCTTCGAATATCAGGGATAGGACCTGCGGGTGACTCAATGGGGCGTGAAGATCAACCACTAAGGTATCCTGACATGTCTTTACTACGTCAAGGAGTCCAATTGATGTCAGATCTTGCTACGGCTCATTCAGATAATCAGAAGAGGCTTCAGCAGGCAGATGGACTTAATTTGTTGTTGCAAGTGCTTCCTGACTTCTCCAGCGATTCTTCTGACGTGGTACAATGGCTTGTGGCTGTTACTGCCCTTCTTGAAGGCAATCCTAATAATCAACGTCATGCTGGGAACCTCAAAATGTGTGGACATACTGTCAAACTATTAAAAGGCTTCTCTAATGACACTGCTGTAGTGGAGTCAACTTTGCGCTGCTTGATAGCTCTTGCGACGAATTATCGAGAAAACCAGGAAAAGATTGGATCTCTGGGCGGGTGCGATCTGGTTCGTCAAGTAGTGTCCGAATTCAGCGAGGATAGTCATTTGGTAGTACGGAGCTGCTCTCTAATTTTGGCACTTTGTGAGCTACAGAAAACTGATTCAAGCGGTCGCCCTCTGCATATTTGGAAGTAAGTCAAATCCTCATGGTCCGATTGATGACAAAGTTCTGGAAATTTATTGAGAGAGGGCTGATTTAATATTTCTTAAATGTTTCGCAACACAGGGATAACTCATACAACAACAAACATCGCTTCAGAAAAGGAGGAATGGTTCCGATTCTAATGCAAGCCTTCATTAATCATATCAATCGGAAATCAGAATCAGTGCTATTTGGAAACTTGATTTTAAGCCTTGCTCTGCTTGCAGAGGACGATCCCATTACTAGTGCGCAACTGCGTGACAATAGCATCTTGAATCTGACAATCAGGCTTGTACTTACATATCCTGAGGAAGAAATGCTTTTCATGGCAGCTGGTGGACTTATCGCATCTTCTTGTGTCGTTTTCAATGACAAATGGACAGATTGGATCATGTTCGAAACGCCTTTGGTCGAAAATCAAGACCTTTTCATTAATGGAAATGTATTCCCATATATAATCGGCTTCATAACAGGCGCACCTAGAATGAAATCCTCGGTCATCATGAGTTTTGTTTCATTGGCTGCATTGGCCTGGCAAAATGAGAAAGGAATTTTGTTGCTTCGAGACTCGATCGGCGTTCTCACTGAAATCTTGTCGAGTGATGTAGTACATGAAGCTGAGTGTATGTTCTATGGACTTCTAGTTCTTGGTTCAATGATCAGTTTGCCAAAACCGGACGAAAAAATTATGGATATTTGTGCTTCATTGATCTTTGAATTGATTGAGAGGGCACATAAGCTATTTCCAGATAATTTATGCATTAGAAAAATATGCAGACTTCTTTTTTCGCATATACAGAGATGTGGGCGACGTGCTAGATATCTGACTGCTGCATGATAATTTATGTTGCATAAATGAGAAAGTTTAAAAAGCAGACTGATATCATTTTCAGCTTATGTGACAGCGCACCAATTTCTTAAGACATTGTAGACCAAATATCAGGTAAAGCCGGTGTACTGTTCATGTTCTTTCTTTTATTGCGATGGTCATCACACAACAAATATATATCGTAAATCCCTCGCAATGTTACGTTCTCAGTTCTCCATCGTCCTTTGAGATATCACTGTCCTGTAGTTCATGTAGTGTTTTTGATATTATAACGGGCATTTTTATGCGGCCCTTGAGTCCGCGGAAGTTTCTAGACCGATCAAACGGGAGAATTTTGTCCGCGGAGATTATTACCAGAGATATTTGCGCCATCAATTATTCCAAGGTCACGAACATCAGGTGTCCTGGGTAATTGGACATTCGGCGTTGTGTATTTGTCAGCTTATCTTGCAGCCAAGTAGCTATGATCCCGATTTTTAGAGGCATCGTCGGACCTTTGATACTTATCCTCGACTTTCTTGACTCCATATACCCCCTTTGCACCACTATAAGGGTATGAGCCATGGTGAATATAGTGTTTAAGATTTTCATCTTGAAGGCTTCTACCCGCAGCATTTATCCAATCTAAAGGCAGAGGAAGATCCTCAGACAAAAGCATACGTATGTTACTATTTAAGACGCTTTTTTTATCGAAAGGATCGTCGTGAGAAGCCTTAACATGGTGTTTATCGCCGTGCCTACCAGGTTTCCCATGGTAAGGATAAGAGCCATAAACATAGTCATGCGTTCCATAAGTGTCCCATTTTTCACGAATGATTTCTTTATCTCCGCCTGAGGATGTAATTGAGCAAATGATAGTCAAGTACTAACAAGCTTTTCTTTTCCATTTTGCACACATGTATCTGTTGAGTAAGCAAGTCACGCTTCCTATAAAAAGGGGTCGTGGTAACTGATACACAAAAGGTTTGAAAAGGAGATGATTCATTTTACAGTTGCTCGCTCTTCACTTGATACCTGACAAGAAGAGGACAAAAAAGGCTTATATGACCACAAAAAAGATATAGGTGTCTCAGGATACAAAGCCTATATGACTACAGAAAAGATATAGGCGTATCAGGTTACATGAATAAATATTAAGAGGCCGTCTGTTGCACGAGCCTGAAAACGTACCGTCAATCGTTGACTCCAATTGTGCCCAGGATGATACCAGTATATTAAGAAGAATAGCACAGACCACAAAGATCTTCATCGTGATGATAAAGTGACGAAAGCGAGGGTGCTAAATTTCTGTTTTTACTGGAATGTTTCTTTCAAAAAGGATTCAACGTTGAAAACGTGAGTTGATGAAAACACAAGTTTGAGATTTCTATGCGTGCTGACTTGATGATATCGGAAATTTGGCTTACTGCATACAAACATATGTGTACATAATAAGGCTACTTACTGAGCGAAGGAGTGAGAAGGCCTCACAGTCGCGTAGCATGTCACGCAGTACAACTTGCGAACCGCCCATACCACTTAGAAAATCAAATCAGTTTGTAAATGACATTGTTTCATGAAGTTTAAAAAAAGGTTGAGATAATATGAATCTTTTTAGGAAAGACATGGTGCTTGCATATCACGCAATTTCCACACGAAGCACACGACCAACGCGCGTGTCGCTTCTACTCGAACACGACGATTGAAAATTCAAAATTTAAATCCTCCGGCTTCTGGTTCCCGCTTTTTAGAACGATTAAAGTGCAATAGTATTTCTGCTTCACTTCTGAAGTAAATCAATAATACGTGCTTTAAAATTACAGGCGTTGGGAGTAGGGCATTTATCCTGATATACCAAACTACACTCCTTCAATGTCGGATACTCAGGTCGGGCTTGTCACGTGATAGGCTGTGAGGCCCTTGCAGCACCACAAACCAGGATCGCTAGTAGTTTGAGTCATTGTATAGAGCTAAAGTATCCAACCTAACTCAAATGAAGCATGTCGGACCATTTAGGTAAGCAACCTTACATACCTTACAAAGCGTATCCGGACATCAATCACCTTCCAAGGAACCAACTGCAGGGAGGAAAACAAAAAGCGTTTCATGACATCTTTGAGCACGCAAAACAAAAAGCGTTTCATAACATCTGCACGCAAATAATAGCATCGGGTACATTGTTTTGTTGCTTTACAGAAGACATGGAAAACTGTCCAATTCAGAAATTTACTTGTCATACACGTCTTCTCCCACACCCAGCTTCGGATTCTTCTCCAGAAACTCATTTTGCGCGTCGTCAGATTGATACACACAAGAAAGCTGTGGTTTGTCGTTTATATCGCCTACGTATGCCCACGTGTTGTTGCCATTTTTACACACATTGACCTGTTATGAGAGGAATTATTGAAATCAGAGTATAGCAATTCCAGTTCTTTACGATATGCATGCATGTAAGATGTTCTCCATGACAGTGCTTCTCTCGGCGTTCTCAAAGCAAATTCGATTATCATCCTCCACATTAATCATGAGTATCTCTGCCGCCCCACTGCAACTCTCACCTCCTCGTCCGTTAGCAATCCCCTGCCTTGCAGGGCCTGGACTACATTGGCAGCACGCAAAACGCAACCAGGCTTCACATCCGCCTGCGTCACATACACATCGAAAGGATTAAACGACACAAATATTCGGTTGTCAAGAACCAATGTACTGGCACCGTAGCGCTGTAATAAGAAGGAAGACGAGAGGATGAAGGTCATGAGTCATGTGGATGGATGCAGTCTTCGACACCCGGAGGCACGTCCTCTGTTTACTTCTGGCCTAGTTTCACCCATCTCTTTTACCGGACCTGGCAAAACTTAGGGTTGGGAGCGTTCTTATCGATGGCATCGCGAGACGCAAGGTCTTTCTTGTTTGTGTTAACTGCAGAATCGACAGTAACACCGGTGCCAACACCCAACACAAATGTACCCAAGAGCAGCGCAGCGCTCAGACCCTGCGGTATCCATGATATTCCGAATGGTAATCTGTTCTTCCCGACTTCTGTCTCCCACAATTTGTTTTATGATACACGTGAGTCGAGGCCAGTACATGTACTGAGCGTCACAACCGTGTACCATACTACTGTTTTTGTCTACAAATTGTCATTTACCGTATTTTCAGCATTAATTTCCGCACACTTACCTGGACGGCCTCTTGAGAAAGGAGGAGGGCGGACTCTGTCTAGAGCCGGGGGACGCATTGCTCGATATTCCTCTTCTTCATCATCGCCTTCCTCGTCCGCATCCTCGCCCTTCCGATTTACTCGACTGCGTACTCGGCGGCGCCGATTGCCTTCCTTGTCATACATACTCTGCATAGATATTTTGGCGCGTCTTCCACTCCTTGGATCCATATTACATATTGGTAATGGAGCACCAGAATACACACGCCTTACTTGGCAGGCGTTAAAAAGTCGAGGATACAAGAAACCTCGACAGAGCCGCATACAGCAGCCGTACACGAGTACGGCTGCAGCGATTCGCCGACAATATGAATCACTGCAACGATGCCGCATGCGAAGAGGTATTGATGGGCGTTGCAGTGGAACGATGTGTGTGCTGAAGTTGATGTTGCGAGAGGACCAACGCAGCGAAGGCTGAGACACTCGGAGCCGCCACTGCACCAGAGCGAGAAAGCAGCGACGCGCGGAGAGCAGAGGGAGACGAGGGGAAAACCCTGTGATGATAGCGTGCCGGTTTTACAATTGAAACGACAAAATCCTCGCACGCTATTCATTGATGCTGTTGTAAGTGTGAGTGACTCCGAGGGAGAGTACATGTTAGGTCAACTAGCACGCTCGCGGGTCTCCCCACGACTCGAGACTTTCGTACAAAAAACTCCGTATCGCTCGAGCCCCGCCTCGCTGCGTCCTACTCAACAGCTGTAGCGTCTACGAACAATACTTACCCGCTAGCTAGAAGTACAAACAATCTTCCGTGAGACAGCCCTCTTGCTTCTGGTGTATTATCTGTGCCTAACGGCTAGAAGGCTTGAGAGACGGAGACAATACTGCGGCTCCTGGCTGTTTCCACATTTTTCCTTTCCCAGGTATGAATGACCTGTCGTGAAGGGGTGAACTCAGCCAAAGCTATCTAATCTAACTGTGTTTTCATTCAACCTTGTGGCTTCTCTCGCCTCCTAAGAATTGTAATTCAACATGCTCCTCCTTCCTGCCCCCCGTGACACACATACTTTCGCAGCGGGCTGTACGTTTGAGGCTTTAGCAGCATTTCTATATTGATAAGACTCTGTACGGAAATATGTGATGATAAAAGTTTATGAACCGCAGCAATCCCAATTCTCAGCTGATACTTGATGTATCCATCTCCCCCTCTCTGCTGCATAAGCAGTCGTGATCGACCCATCAGACGACTGTCGCAAGGCTTGGCTTTGCGGCTCAAATCAATAATACCTGACCTACAATGAGATTTCGAAGGGATCTATCGCTTCCGCTCTCTTTCTGCAGGCTAGCTCGGCTGGCAAGCTGCATCTTGCTGATGATAATGCTACAAATGGTTCCAGCCTCTCGGGATGAAAGACAACTGAGAACCCGTTTGAGTAAGTGAGGACTATTCTCGGAACTTGTACAGTCACGCCTATCACAATTTATCGCACTCAATCAAACATAATCGGAAATGGCACATTTTACCATTCAAACACAGCCGAGGCCCTTGTGGTGGTCAACCAGTCTCGGGCCATCCAGCAGCTAGCCACGAAGCTTAGCGCGGAGATCAGACGTGAGGTCAGTTTTGCATTGATAGGATCACAATCTCGAAGCGCAGCCAGGGCAGTGTTGGGCGTTCTTACCGATCGCAGAGGCTGTTTGCACTGGAATTCGTCTCAGGCAGAGCCGGACGCTTGGGTGACGTCAAGAGCTAAAGTGCGTGATGCCATTGCGCAGGCGGCTGAGGTCCGACGTACCGATGGAGAAGTTGTTCTGGTGGTCGAGCACATGGAAAAGTTGCACTGTGACAATATTATGTACTTGAATAATCTCATGCTGGCTATGGATAGGTCAACGGACTCAGGCGTCGATCCCTTGCCCACCACCTTGTTTTTCCTGTTCGAAGAGGACCCTCCCCCTGGAGTATTGATGGATGGGGGGGTTCGCAGCCACTTGGCGGAGGGAATCGACGAACGATGCCGCCCGGGGCCTGAGCTGAACCTAAAAGCTTTTTTTGGCCGTACAGTGCCCATTACATTTTTGCCTGTGCCTGATGATGTGCCAAGGGACACCCAGCCTCTTTGCAGTACCATACCACTCAAGCACGACAAAGCCTCGTGGGCATCGTCCTGGTTATCGGATAGTCACTGGAGCCTGAACCTGACGGGAAAACTTCTGGTAGTGGCAGCCATGGGTTGGGTTGCCAACGTTTGCGTCTCTGCTGCACGACGACGGATAGTGGGCAAAGCAGTAAGCGTAACCACGTCTGGGTCCGAAATGGAGGGAGGTGAATCAAAGAATTGCAGAGCTACTTTGGAAACCCTGACCTCTGTGCGTGGGGGCAAGCGTGCGGTGCATGCGCCTCGTGGCTATGAGAAGGCCGCAGTGACTGGTCAGGGATTCCTTGTCGCGGACGACACTCAGAGCATGAGGAATGCACAGGAAGCGAAAGCCCAGATGTCATCCGAGTATGAAAGTACCGACGCGCCAAGATGCAGTGTGCGTCGCGTGCCGAGGCGTTCTTCGCCGAAAAAAATCTTCTAGACATGTGGCAAGAAAGATGCGTATCAATAACTGCTGTCTGATACGTATGCACGCTTCAAACTATCTTGCGTTTTAATGGTATGCTCTGTTTATCAAATTTGAGACATAGAGCACCACCTTGAACGGGACCTCAAATAAGACCAAGCGCGTCATCATTACTTTTTTCCTTGTAACATTGGCTATGCTGTTGCATGACTGGACTAGTGATGCGATTGTGAAGCTGTGCTTTTGTTTTTTCCACGAAAGCTCTCCACGTGCTTCATGAGGATTTATACCTCGCAAGATTTACACTCCACACAAGCTTCCGAGGTACGCGAAAGGGGTGGTATGTCTCGTCACTGCCCTTCGGCAGATGTAACATGCCGCGATCTCATCGTCTCAGCTTAGCGGGGACTCTCTTTCGTCCATCTCGACACCAGTAGAGGACGACTTGAAAATAGACGGCCCTTTTTCACAAATGTAGACGTAGTGCACACTTCCACCATAACTTCCATCGGCAAGATCCCCATCGGCCGGGTTAGAGGAAGAAGGGAGGCCATCGAGTTGAGCTTTTGGCACTGTGTGTACACTGACTCGCCACGAGTAAGCCTCTTCTTGCAGATACTGCAGGCGATTTTCGGGAATGCCATAAGAAATAACAATGAAGATGCCGTCAGCCTTCAGCACTCGAGACACTTCCATGCACATCATGGCTCCATTATTCAGAGATCCATTTCCACACAGAATAGAATCTAGCGTGCCCTTATCAAGAACCACATTAAAGGAGGCGTCGGGGAGGTTCAAGGCACACGCATTCATGTGCTGCCAAACCATACTGGTCTTTCCTCGGTGCGATTCCCGCATCTGGTTCACAACTACACGTGAAATGTCGATATTCGTGATGTGTGTGAAGCCATCCTCGTACATGTCCTCACTCATTGAGGAATTGCCGCATCCGGCCATCAAAATAGAATCACTCTTGCGAATATGTTGCTTTAATAGACCCTTCAGACCGCTGTACCGCTGATACCAATCAAATGGCTCTGGATCCCTACAGGGTGTGTGCATGAAAAAGGAGTGAAGGCGCGCATCGACGAGGCATTCTTGGCACTGGGACTTACGTGGTGTAACGGCTATCCCAATAGCTAGCTCGACCATAGCACTGCGACATAGGATGCTGCTCGGATAGCACTTGTGCGACTATCATATCGTAAGGCAACGATGCTTAAAAGGTGAGTCAAGAAAATCGGCGCAAACCAACGACTTGTGGAAGAACAACGTGCAGCAGCGTGAGTTGTTGAATGCAGTAGAAAAAATAGAAAGATTCTGAAACACGGGTTGGAAATTAGTAATGCACTGATGAAAGTACTTGGAACGAGCAAGCAAAGCCTTTCCAAAGCAAGTCTACCCATCGCTCTAGCTCTTTGCTTTCGTAGCACGAAGACACAAGGAGGAGAAAATGAAGGTAAAGAAGGGACGCACGTAGGAGCAGGATCACCACAAGTAGTACAGCAGCCACCCATAAGATAATATGCTGCGGTACTGCGCATTCTCTTGGCTGGTGGGCCCTTGAAATAACTTCCTCTGTCCCAGGCGTCGGGGTCATCGGGCGACGGCGAGACTCGGCGAGGCGGCGAGTCTGAGAGCTGACCCGCCACACGTGCAAAATACAATATACAACATCGAAAATTGACACCACGAAGCTAAAGACATGAGATGATATCATATGTTCGCGGGGTTCGCTGTGTGTCATACGCAAAACCTTTAGCAGTGCTCTCTTTTGCGTTTCATGTGTGTCCGGTGTTTGTTTTGTTCCTTACTT
>Ga0209925_1000584_pt1 | contig 18597 bp, 19 predicted proteins | sample SalPonR2_A_D1_MG_FD_185702 | JGI IMG/M metagenome (GOLD analysis project Ga0209925, IMG submission 185702) | Salt pond soil microbial communities from South San Francisco under conditions of wetland restoration - Salt Pond MetaG R2_A_D1_MG... ...
GGATAGATGAGATCAGTTTATTGGACGCGTGCGAAAAATTGAGTTTATTAAGCAGTTCCCACGTACGTTCTTTAATTTTCTTCCGCGACAGCCCGTAAATACCTCCATAGAACCTAAAATTCTCATAAACCGTAAGATCTTCATACAATGAGAATTTCTGACTCATGTATCCGATACTTTTTTTGATCTTCTCCGGGTCCTTATAAATATTATATCCTGCCACTTCAACCTTTCCAGAAGTCGGGGCAGACAACCCGCACAGAATTCTCATGGCAGTTGTTTTTCCGGCTCCGTTGGCGCCCAGGAAGCCAAAAATTTCGCCTTTCTTTACCGTGAAGGTAAGCTCCTTGTTGGCTTCAAAATCACCGAATTTTTTCACCAGTTTTTCTACTTCTATAACCGTCTGATTATTCATCGTTTTCGCTCATTAAATTCATAAAACAATCCTCAATATTCGGTTTAATTGTATCAATATTTACGCGGGTATGACCTCTCTCCTCCAACAGTCCGGATATCTTTTCTTTGTCCATTTCTCCCTGTTTAACAGTCACATGCAAACAATCGCCAAAAGGATAGACCGACTCAATGCCTTCTGTCTTTCTCATATCAAGCAAAAGATTGTAAATATTGTCTGCACTTGCAGCATACAGTTTTTTAGGGAACTCTGCAATGATCTGTTCCGGTTCATTAACGGTCATTAATTTTCCGTTTTGCATCAGCGCTACCCTGTCGCAAAGCTCGGCTTCGTCCATGTAAGGAGTAGAAACCAGTATTGTCATTCCCTGTTTTTTCAGGTTCACCAGCATCTCCCAGAATTCTTTGCGGGAAACTGCATCTACACCGGTAGTCGGCTCATCCAGGATTAATACAGAGGGCTTATGAATAAGTGCACAGCTTAGCGCCAGTTTTTGTTTCATACCACCGGAAAGGTTTCTGGCCAGTCTCTTTTTAAAAGGTTCTATCTGTTGATATATGTCCCTGATAAGATGATAATTCTCCTCAATGGTTGTTCCAAAGATGGTGGCAAAGAATTCCAGGTTTTCTTCCACTGTCATATCCATGTAGAGGGAAAACCTGCCCGGCATATATCCGGTAATCTGTCTGATATCGCGGTACTGCTTTATTGTATCATAACCTTCTACTTTGGCAGAACCTTCATCGGGGATCAGGAGGGTGGTCAGAATCCTGAAAAGTGTTGATTTACCGGCGCCGTCCGGACCAATCACACCGAACAACTCACCTTTGCCAACTTCAAGGTTGATATGATCGACCGCTATAACCTTGTCATAAGATTTTTTGACTTGTCTGACTTCTATTACAATGTCATCACTCATTGTTAATTGTTTTCATTAAAATTCACTTCACCGGGCATGCCAATCTTTATCCTTCCATCATTCTGAACTTTTACTTTAACAGCATAGACCATATCCACGCGTTCCTCTTTGGTCTGAATAATTTTTGGTGTGAATTCAGCCTGTGAGGAAATCCAGGTAATTTCCCCTTTCAGTTTCTGGTTGCTTACTTCATCTTTATCAATCAGCACTTCAACCTTCTGACCTATTTTGATGTTTGGAAGCTGTGCCCCGGAAACATAAACTCTCAGATACATGGTTGACAAGTCGGCAATCTTGTATATGGCTTTGCCAGGGAGTGCCACCTCTCCTTTTTCAAGGTATTTCTCCAATACAGTTCCCTTTACCGGATTTTTAACCAGGCATTTGTTCATGTTCTCTTCCACTTCCCGGACCTGGGCATCAATTACATTCATTTCGCGATAAACGGAATTCTTCTGAGTACGGATAGATTTTAACTGTTTCCGGGCAACCCTCAACTTGCCTGCTATGTTATCATATTGTTGCTGAGTAGCCGCTCCGTCCTTCAGTAATTTTTTAATTCTCTGTTCTTCAGTCTCAAAAGTTTCAATTTGTTCCTGCTGAACCTCAAGCTGAGCTTCAATATTGGTTAAACGAGCAGCAGTTGCTTCTTTTTTGGCTTCGAGCTGGTCTTTTTTTACCGATAAGGTAGCAGTATCAATGAGCCCGACCATCTGATCCGCCTTCACTTCCTGTCCCTCTTCAATTTTTAGCTGCTTAAGTTCACCCTGCATCTGGGCAGAAACAATTACTTCATCCGACTCAAAATTTCCGTAAGCATCCGATTCATCGCCATTGTTGTTACAACTAAACAATGAAACCGAAACAACAACTGTAATTATCTGTAAGGCAATTCTTTTCATAACAATATCTTTTTAATCAAGGTTTCCATTGGTAAATAAATAATTGATCTTGGCCTTCAGCCATTCTATCTTGTGTTTTTCGTAAGTTAATTTTGCTTTTTTAAGCTGATTCAGATCGTTGATATAATCTGTTGAAGTGATCACTCCATTTTGCAGTTTTGAGCGGGCATCTTTCAAAATCTTCTCCCGAAGACTGATAATCTCCTGGTCCTGTTCCATTGCTCGCTCATAATTGTTTATCTCCGCCTGAATCCTGCTTAGTTTGATGTTCAGATTCTTGTTAAAGGTCTGCTCTTGTACATCAATTGTTTTCTGCTGTACTTCCAGAATCTGTTTCTGACGTTTGGTTTTATTCCAGTCCCAGAGATTCCACGTTAGTTTGGCTCCAACGATGTAGAAGGAATTGAACTCATCACTCAGCATATTCAGTCCGGGTTTGCCGTAACCTACCTGACCAAATGCAAATACTTTAGGCAGATTTTGTGATTTCAGCACCCCTTTATTGGCCTCAGCCCTTTGTTTCTGAAGCTCGAACAATTTGTGCTCCGGACGATTCAGCTGATTTTCACGGGTAATTTGCGGATCAGGAACAGCCAGTGACGTGGATGTATCAACTTCAAGTCCCGTAAGCATTCCTAAATTCTGGTAGTTACTCTGATTCTGATTCTCCATCTGGTCCAGCGATTGTTGTATTTTTAATTTTTCCGCCTGCAGACTGTAAATATCAGATTTCAGTAAAGTGCCATTTTCCACGGCTGATTTCACTGTTTCAAGCTTCCTGTTCAGGTCATCAAGCGCTGTTTCGGTGATTGATTGCTGTTTCTTTAGCAGCAATATTCCAAAATAAATTTCCGAGACTTGTTCCCGAATATTGTATAGATCTACGTCCACACTTTGCCGGTTGATTTCACCTGCCGCATGTTCTGCCTCCCTGGATGCTTTTACCGCTCCGCCATCATAGATCATCTGGTTTACATCGAGAGTAACCTTATGCTGGTCATGGCTGGGCGCTGGCACATCAACATCCATGGCTCCGCCCATCGTTGGTGGCATATTAAGCTGAAGATCCACTTCAACTACATCTGACTGATAAGAAGACTGTGCATTCAGATCAACATCAGGCAGCCACTGCGTCTTGATGTTCTTTACTTTCAATTTGGTTTGTTCCTTCTGTAAAGCTTTCTCCTGTTGTTTAGGAAAGTAGTTCTCCATGGCTTTAAAACACCGGAAAACAGTAAGCGTATCCTGAGCCTCCAAAATGAAAGGAAAAAGCAATATTGCAATTATCAAAATATGTTTTTTCATGGCTTTATGGCTTTTATCATGAATTCTGTAACGGTTTTTTTTCTTTTTTCAAGAAATCGCATGTAAGCGTCCTCATTGTTATCGAAAAACACCCTCTGCATTACCGGTTTGGCAGCAAACGGGAAGATGCAGAGTGAAAGCATGTTCAGCATAATTTCCAGGGGGTTGATTGGACGAATTTCTCCGCGGTCGATGGCATCATAGAAAACCTGGAGAATTTCCTGCGGATCAACACCTGACTCCATTAATGCCCCGGATAAAACATCCGGATCCCTTTGTATTTCCTGGATAATGAAGATAGGAACAAATGGATGCTGAAACAATATTTCAATATAACTGTCTACAAACATTTCAATCTTTCTGACAATGGGTTTTTCAGAAAGAATAATGTCCCTTATTCCCGGGATGAATTGCTTAACAGCAAACCGAAATACCGCCAGGAACAACTTCTCTTTACTCCGGTAATAATAATGAAGCAACGATTTGTTGATGTTTGCCTCATCAGCAATTTCCTGCATTCTTGAACCCGCCATGCCTTTTTTAAGAAAGACATTTTTGGCAGCTTCCAGAATCTTTTCCTCCGTGTTTGTTTCTTCTTGCGTCATGTTTACCTATATTTTTTGAACAATTGGTTTGACTAATTAATTTAACTATGTGGTTTAACCGTTTGGTCAAAAATAACATAAAATTAAAAACCATCCAAATAATTTGGTGAAATTTTTATGTAAAATTTTAGGGATCGAAAGCTTGTGATTAATTAATGGGCATTTCGGCAATTTTGTTGGTGGTTTTTCTTGTGCTGGTTCGGGAAGCCGGCTCAAAGCCGACTGGGGTGCGTTGTTGGGGCATTCAGAACAGCACAATAAATCGTGGTGCTACTCTCATGAAATATGTACCTCCCGTAGATTGTTATGATGAGATAAGCATCATGTTTCAGCATGGAAGAAAGGGATATATGATGTGTGCCCGGTTCATGATCACCCGGATAAATGTGGGTGCTAATCTCTTAAAACACCCACCAACCGAATATTGAAGCAATAAGAGCAGCACCATGCTTCAGCATAATAAAACTTAGGACAATGCAGTAGGCTTGAAACATCTGTAGGCCCAGATGTCAATCCGGGTGATGGAAACCACCAGCGGAAAGAATGCCGTAGGCATGGCATACCTAATCGTAAATGCACGAGATACAATCTCGCATCAGCTGAGTCCTTAGGGATATCAAGAATTCAACAATTCAACCATTTAACAATTAAACAATGGAACAATGAAACAATGGAACAATTTAACAGTTTAACAGTTTAACAATAAATTTTCCACAACCGCCAGATTCACCTCAGCATCAGCCTTCTACTCAACCTTATTTCTCATAACTTATCCGGTAAATCGTATTGGCATAATCATCAGAGACGAGCAAAGAGCCGTCAGGTAATTGAGCCACATCCACAGGTCTACCCCACACACTTTCACCCTGCAGCCATCCTTTTGCAAAGGGTTTATATTCAAGGGCTTCATTTCCATCCAGTGTGACGAGCATCACCCTATAGCCTATTTTTGAAGAGCGGTTCCAGCTTCCGTGTTCAGCAATAAATACCTGGTTTTTGTATTTTTCAGGAAACATTTCTCCTGTATAGAAAAGCATACCCAATGCGGCAACATGAGGACCCAGCTCCTGAACAGGCTTTGTATATTTATCACAATCTTTATTCTTACCAAATTCAGGATCCTGAATATCATTGCCATGACAGTATGGATAACCATAATTCAATCCCTTTTCCGGAGCATAATTCAATTCATCAGGAGGAAGGTTATCACCCATATAATCACGTCCATTGTCTGTAAACCAAAGCTCTTTAGTCTCCGGGTGCCAATCAAATCCAACTGTATTACGCACTCCTTCAGCAAATATTTCTACCCCGCTGCCATCAGGATTCATTCTTGTGATACTTGCATAAACTGGGTCTTCGCTATCACAAATATTACAAGGAGCGCCAACAGGCACATACAACTTTCCATCGGGTCCGAAATCTATATATTTCCAGCCATGGTGATGATCTGTTGGATACTGATTATAAATAACTTCAAAATCAGGTCTGCTCTTATAATTTTTATAGATATCGGGAAACTTCAGAATTCTGCTTACTTCAGAAACATACAGATCGTTATTATACAGCGCCACACCATTTGGCATATTTAACCCTTCTGCGATAATATAAGATTCATCGGCCTCAAAGTCACCATCATTATCAACAACTGCATAGACCTTATCTTTATCTCTGTTTCCAACGAACACAATACCATCTTTCCCTATTTCAAGAGACCTTGCATCAGGGATTCCTGTTGCAAAAACTTCAATTTTAAAACCTTTTGGTAATTTTATTTTGTGAAGTTTAAGGTTATGTTTGGAAGGATTCTGGCTTATTACTGCATTAGTGCAGAAAATCAAAGCTGGAAGTAAAATTGTCAATAGTTTTTTCATAATGATTATATTTGAATAGATTATTTAAACAAATTTAGTTCTTATTCAAATTGAAGTCAATTAACTAAAGATGTTAATTCAAAATCTTTAAAGCAAAAAAGACAATGAATATGATTTTTTTTCAATGGAACGAGTCTTTATCAGTTGGTATAGAAGAAATTGATCAGCAACACAAAAAGCTCATTTCTCTGATTAATGATCTTTACCAGGCCATGTCGGGCGGAAAAGGTAAAAAAGAACTTGATAAAATATTTAAAGAACTTTTTGACTATGTAAAAACACATTTTTTCGATGAAGAAAAACTGATGTTTGTTCATCACTATAAAGGATATGAAGCTCATAAAAGGGAGCATCAAAAATTTGTAGAAAAGCTAAAGAAGTACAAGGAAAAATTTGACAAAGGAGAGCGTAAAATAGCCATTGAAGTTTCAGATTTTCTTAAAGACTGGCTTGTCAATCACATAATGAAAACGGATCAACAATATGCTCCTTATTTAAAAGAACGCATAAGAAAGGACAACTAATTAAACAAAGTTTGAAATAAACGGTTGTAGTCTATACAACTTAATCAATCAATAGCAAAACTTGTAAATATTAATTTTATGGAATTACATCAGATCTATAATCAATTATGGCAGGATTATACGCAGCAAAATCCTTCAGTTGAAAAAATTTACAACCTGTTTTTAAATGAAGGAGAAACAATAAATCATGACCACATTGCCTTCCGTTCGTTTAATGACCCACGGGTAAACATAGATGTAATTGCAAAACCATTTGTTGAAAGAGGCTATGAAGCCAGGGGAGAATATCACTTTACAAAAAAGAAAGCCTATGCACAACATTTTGAACACAAGACTGATCCAAATGCACCAAGAATTTTTATCAGCCATCTTCTTACTGAACAATTGAGCGATTTTGTGCAGGAAACAGTAGCAAGTATACTTAATAGAGCACCCCAAAAACAATTCAAATCTGAAGAACTGATATTTTCAAAGACTTTATGGGGCAAACCCAAATATCAAATTTACAAGAAGCTTCTGAAAGAATCAGAGTATGCAGCCTGGATGTATGCATTCGGATTTCGTGTTAATCATTTTGCCATGAAAGTCAATGACTTTAAAAAATTTACAGAATTGGAAAAAATTAATGACCGGTTAAAATCTGAAGGCTGGAAGATGAATCAGTCAGGTGGTGAAATTAAAGGCAGTAAAGAACAACTGCTTGAACAGTCAAGCATCATGGCAGATAAGATTGATGTGGTATTTGAGGAGGGAACATACCAAATACCTGCCTGTTATTATGAATTCACTAAACGCTATCCTGACAAAGAAGGCAATCTTTTTAGCGGTTTTATAACCAAATCAGCAGATAAAATTTTTGAAAGTACCAATCAGTATTGATTGAAAAAATACCTAAAATCATACTGCTAATTAGATGTCACTGGCAATAGCTGGAGGATTTACATAATAAAATAAACATTTCTGTTACCTGTCCTCCACTTCTTCCTTAGCCTTAGCCTCAGCCTCAGCCTTAACCTTAGTTTTAACCTCATAAGTTGGAATCACCCGGATCATCACAACTGAACCGGTGATTCCGGCGGCTATTATTATTATATTTATCCATAACTGATCAATAAATAAAAACACTGACAGGAGTATCATAACCCACATAAGAGAGTTTGCATAAATCTTTGTTTTAAGAGGTAGTGCCCTGTGAATGCGGTAGTATCTTATACGTACTCCAAAATAAGGGTGACTCATTAACCATCTGTAAAGCCTTTTCGAACTTCTGAAAAACAATCCCGCAGACAGCAAAAGAAATGGCGTGGTGGGCAATCCGGGAATTATAATACCCAAAACACCTAAAAATAAGGCGCAAATACCCAAAAAGATGAATAACATTTTAATAAAAACAGGCCTTGTGGTATTTTTCTTTTCTGTCATCGTAAATTTTTATTCTCTGCAAAATAAACCCTTTTGATCCAACCAAACAAAACACAAATTTGTTTTATATCAACATAATTTAATAAAGAATGGTCAAATATTAAATCTATATGACGCCGGTTAATCAGATAATGAATTAAACAATAGGGGTTGGGCCATAACCAAAAAACACAATTTTAAAAAATAACTGTTCTTTTTCTATCACCAGCTTCTGGAATCCTAAACTTACGTTTTAGCCTCAGCCTCTATAAAATTGTTAAAATAAGTTAATTATTTAGAAAATACTCTGCAATATCAGATATCTCCTTAATTACCAATAATTCCTATTTTATCAATTTTACTGATATTTTATTTCTTACTCTGTTAAATTTTTATTAATTTTATAATGATTTCTTAAAACAAAACGTGTTATTTATGACCATAACATTCAACGAGTTACGAAAAATCAAAGACAGCCTTCCACATGGCGGAATCAAAAAAATCGCAGATCAACTGAACCTGAACGAAGAAACTGTAAGAAACTATTTTGGAGCATCCAACTATGAAAAAGGAGAAAGTGTTGGAATTCATTTTGGTCCGGGACCAGACGGAGGCGCTGTAACGATTGATGATCCTACAATCTTAAATATGGCAAAAGAAATTCTTAATGAAGAAACAAGCCATAAAAACTAATTTTTTAAAACATTTATTCTAAAAAGCAGAAAAGTATGTCTTTTCTGCTTTTTTATTTACAATGAAATACCTGGAGAAACAAATAACAAAAACTGAAAGAAAATGGCTGGAAACTCTTTTCACATATAATCGGAAAATGTTTCGTCAGGTAGGTATGCCCTCTCATAATGAAAATCATCATTTACGAGTATGGTCTTATGTAAAAAAAATACTTAAAATACTGAATGATGATAAATTTTTCAGTGAAGATAAACTGGAATGTCTGATTGTTGCCACCTTTTTTCATGACATGGGGATGGTTTATACAATGGATGTTTCACATGGACTTGAAAGCCGTAGGCTCTGTGAAAATTTTTTCAGGAAGGGAAATATACAAAGACCCGCAAAATGGGAAGAAACGCTTAATATGATTGAGATGCATGATGATAAGGAATATAAAATAAAAGCAGACCATAGCTCTCTTCTATCCATCCTCTCCATTGCAGACGATTTGGATGCTTTTGGGCTAACAGGAGCTGTAAGATATGCCGAGATATATTTATTAAGAGGAATACTGATTGAACAACTTCCAGCAAAAATCATCCAAAATGCAAAAAGAAGATTTTTCCATTTACATAAAAAATTTGAAGATTACCCTGTTTTTATGGAAGAACAAAAGAAACGATATGAAAGTCTTATAAATTTCTACAATGAAACAGAAAAGTACTTACCAGTAATACAAAATATCAACAACAACATACACAATACAGTTCAATTCAAATTAACCGATTTAGTGAAGCCTGCAGACAAATCAGCTGTTAAATATTTCTTAATTCAGCTTGAGAAAGAATTATATGAATTCAATTAAGAGGTAGTTATTCTAAAACTGATACAAAACAATTGAGTAACAGAGCTACTTTACCCTGAAATCTATCAGTTTTTTATTTTCCACATAACCTGTCAGGCGATCATTAATTTTTACCGGGCCCACTCCTGCCGGAGTTCCTGTAAAAATCAGGTCGCCCATCTTGAGGGTTAAAAACTGTGAAACATAAGCAATAATATCTTCAAAAGAAAAGATCATATCAGCAGTGTTTCCTTTTTGGGCCTGTTCATCGTTAATATTCAGATGAAAATTCAGCTTATGTATATCATCATAATCTTCAACCGGCACAAAGCGTCCAATAGGAGCTGAGCCTTCAAACCCTTTGGCAATTTCCCAGGGCCATCCGTTCTTTTTACACTCTTTTTGCCGGTCTCTGGCCGTAAGATCAATACCCAGAGTAAATTCACGGTAGTAGCGATGAGCAAATTTAGGGGCAATATTTTTCCCCAGCCTGGAAATTTTCAGGACAATTTCTGTTTCAAAGTGGATCTCTTCAGAAAAATCGGGATAAAAGAATGGTCTGTTACGTGTGATTATAGATGTATCGGGTTTAAAGAAGAAAATGGGCTTCTCGGGAACATCATTGTTGAATTCCTTAGCATGATCGGCGTAATTTCTCCCAATACAAATGATCTTCATGTTGGTTAACTTTTTATTGAGAATTAAATGCTCTCAATTTTATATTTGTTAATACCTTTTTTGTATAAAGTGGAAATTCGTTGTTAATAATCCAGCCGTAATAACCAGGATCTTTTTCTAAAACATCCTCTACTTTCTTACCCTTGTATTTTCCAAAATTAAAGATCTCCTCTCCTTTGCTGTTATATATAATTCTCCCGGCAAAATCAGCATTTTTATTGTGGCTTGAAAAATCAGATATTTTTTCCATATCATTTTCAAGTTGCTGGTAATAATCTATCTGAGCCTTTAAAATTTCATAAGTAGCTAAAGTATCTGCCTCTGCACTATGTGCATTTTTCAGTTCCTTATTACAATAAAACTGATAGGCAGCACTCAGCGTTCTTTTTTCCATTTTATGGAAAATAACCTGGACATCGATAAAATTCTGTTTTTTAAGATCATAATCAATTTCAGCCCTGATAAATTCTTCTGCCAATAGTGGAAGATCAAAACGATTCGAATTAAACCCGGCCAGATCGCATCCTTCAATGAATTTCAAAACGCTTTTGGCAATTTCTGGAAATGTGGGAGCATCTTTTACATCTTCGTTTGAAATTCCATGTATTGATTCAGCTTCAGGACTTATAGGAATGGTGGGGTTCACCTTCATTGTTTTGCTTTCCTGGTCTCCATTAGGCATAATTTTCAACATGGATATTTCAACAATCCGGTCTTTTACAATATTTGTACCTGTGGTTTCCAGATCGAAGAAAACCAACGGTTTTTTTAAATTTAAATCCATAGGAAATTACTTTAGAAAAGGGAAGCCAGTAGCTTCCCTGTATTTTATTCTTCTGATTCATTATCAGATTCTACCATCATAGGCATCAGAAGCATAAGTATATCTTCTTCTTCGCTCTCTTTTTCAGCCGGATATAGCAACCCTGCCCTTGAAGGATCTGACAGTTCAACAAGTACTTCTGATGTATTCAGATTGGAAAGGATTTCCAGAAGGAAAGGTGATTTGAAACCAATATCCATATCTTCTCCTTCATATTGACAATTCAGGGTTTCATGTCCTGAAATTGAAAAATCGATATCTTGTGCTGAAACAGTGAGCTGATTACCCTTAAGACTCAGTTTAATAAGGTTACTGGCCTGATTTGAAAATACAGAAACTCTTTTAATGGTATTATATAGTTCCAGTCTGTCAATGGTTAATTTATAAGGATTATCTGAAGGGATCACGGAATTATAATTTGGGTAATTCCCTTCTGTAAGTCGTGATATAACTTTATAATTTGGTAATGTTACCTGTACATTTTTATCGTCAAAGCGCATATCCACTTCAGAGTCTTCTTTCATCAGGATATTCTTCAGTAATGAAGAAGGCTTCTTTGGAAATATAAAAGAAGCTTCTTGTCCGGGTTTTACTTCTGTACGAACATACCTAACCAGCTTATGTGCATCAGTTGCCACAAATGTTATGTTATCCTCCCTTAATTCAACGAAGATTCCATTCATTACCGGACGAAGCTCGTCGTCTGCAGTGGCAAAAATAGTTTTATCAATTCCATTGTATAACAATTCAGAAGGCATCTGCAACTTACTTTCCTGTTCACTTTTAATTTCAGGAATTTGTGGAAAATCGTCAGGATTTTGCCCGTTGATATTATATTTTCCATTCTCAGAATTGATGACAATCCCCATTGTATCATTGTTGACATCAAATGTAAGAGGCTGTTCAGGGAATTCTTTCAGAATATCCATTAGAATCCTGGCAGGAACAGCAATTTTCCCTTCATCGGTTACATTTTCAAGGTTAATGGTTGTAACCAATGTGGTTTCTAAATCGGAAGCCGTTATTTCCAGCTCATTTCCTTTCAGGTTAAAAAGAAAATTATCCAAAATGGGTAATGTGTTCTTTGTACTGATTACTTTACCGATTAGTTGAAGGTGTTTCAACAATTCTGTACTGGATATTACAAATTTCATCGTAATAATTTTTTAGGTTGATAATAGCATTCGAAATTAATTGAATTAAATTAATTTTTAAGTATCTTTTTCAAAAAATTTCTTAAAAGTAAACAAATTTATTGAAAATAACTTATTTCTTTAAAAAGCGGGTCAATCTCCGTGTACTTAATCAGCAACACATCATCCGAATTGTTATAAATGCCATATAAGAAGTTCAGGTCATATCTGGTTTTTTCACCAAACGCATCTTCCTTTCCACCCGAAAGCTTTCTGTAAGCTTCGAGTTTCGCAGTATTATCTGAAAGATTCTCCACCTCAATTACACAAAACGGACTTACTGATCGAAGTGAGTCAATTAATTCATCAGACTCCTCGCGTATTATCCTGTTAAAACGAATGTTTCCAAAATAACTCAAATACCTGGAGGCTCTGTTTTTATTAAACTTTTTAACTTTTTTGCCTGACGGTAATTCTTTCAGAATAAATTTATCATTACGTTTATAATCAAGTTGGAAAGAGCTCTCTGCCTTGCCAGGATAATTCACTCTAACCATCTGTATATCAATACCTGAAACGTCAAATAGTGTTTTATCTCTCCAGTAGTTTTCAGTTGTTCGGTATAAATGGGCCAAATCGCCCCTGTAGCCGGGGATACTCATCAAATAAGGATTATTACTTCCTTTCATCAGCATATAAGTACTGCCTTTTTTGTATTGGCTGTCTTCGACCCAGTAATCTTTTAGTTTCTTCCCTTTTTTATAGATGGTTACTTCCAGTGGATTTTGTTTCACCAGGTCGATAATTTCATGTTTGTTTTTTTTAGGAGCCGGAGCTTCAATCCGCAAATCCTGCAACACGTTAAAAAATTGTTCTACGGCCCGTTTCCTGACAGGAATATGGTTATTAAAATACCAATTCCCATTTGTTTTGTATAATTTTACTTTGGTAGAATCCTGGCTGATAGTAAATGAGTCTATTTCTTCAGTTTCATGAATTGCAAAATCAGCATCCCAGTCTGTAAGTGTGCTTTTCTCTGTTCTAAGGTAAAAGAATATTGCAAGACCAATCAGGATAATTAGTAATGCTATTAAAATCCGGTTTTTCTTCATCAAGATATTGTTTTAATTGTTGCCTGTCATTTCTCGTTAGATACTGTGTACTTTCTTCTTCGCAAAATATTCTTCACAAAGCCAAAAATAAGAATAAAAATAACAGGAATCAGAATATTAATAACCTGCCATTTCAATCTTTGTTCTTTAATTTTTGACTTATCCAGCAATCGCATTTTTATCTCTTTACCCCGAATACTAATAAGATCCTTTTCACTTGTTAGGTAATGAATACAATTTAACACAAAATTCTTATTCCCATAAGTTTGTTTGGTATATTTATCATATCCAAGCGGAGATATGTAGGTTCCATCAGGGCGTTGGGTAACCTCATTTTTGATTACATCACCATCAGATACAAAGATCATACGCGTAGGCAGACTCTTTGTTCTGAATTTTTTATCTCCCAATTCCTTCTTTAGTTCTTTAATAATCCGGTTTTTAAATACAGATTGAAATTCTCCTTCTGCCAGTACAGAAACAATTTTCTTACCGCCGTTTAGAGCAGCAGGATTCACTTTTTTACTCACCTCTCCTAAATTTACAAGCACCGGGGCCTGAACTATTTCGGTATTTTCTGTTGTTCTCAGTAGAATTTCTTTTGATTGTCCCTTAACCGCCAGGGTATCTATTGAACCTATAAATTCGGTCCGGATCATGTTAAGACTTTTATTGATCGGGTGGTTATTTGCAGAGGATAACAAGGGATAATACATCCAGGGTGAAGGTGCGAATTTAGGATTATCAGAAGAATATGAAACATTCACAGGAATGACTGCACACTGCATATCCTTAATCAGTACAGGATTAAAGCGTACTCCGTATTTAAAAAACATATCATCCAGGTTCATCTCATTAAGCATAGCCATTGTAGAACTTTTTCTCGACAAACTGTCAGAAGTAACTGTTGTTTTATCGATAAACCAGATAATACGCCCTCCATTCATTACATACTGATCAATAAAAAATTTATCCTTCCGGGAGAACTCAGAAGAAGGTTTTGCAATAACCAGTGTTTTATATTCAAAAATCTTTTGAGGCTTTTTCTTAAGATTAAGCCTGTCAACTTTGTAATATCCCGAAAGCTTATTTGAAATATCGGCTACGTGATATTTATCAAGCTCATTATGTCCTTCAATAAAAGCAATTTCCCCTTTCTCTTCAACACTTAGTTCATAGATGGCATTTATTAGTTCATATTCAAGATTCTGAATTGAATGATTCAAATTTTTTGCAGCAGAATAGCCGGGATTATTTTTCAGAAGATTAATTGCAGTCTGCTTTTCCCCGTAATTTACAATAGCACCCGGGAAAATAATTTTCTGAGAGTACCCTCCTTCTTTATCACGTTGTTTGACATTGGTCGGTTGCAGGCCACGGCTTTTCAGGTCGTTAAAAAAAGCCCGGCGTTCTTTCTGGTTCCTGTCTGATGTAGGATTGATAAAACTGTACTGGATATTCTCCCCTGCATGAACTCTGAATTCTTCCAGGGTTTCTTTAATTCTGTTCTGAAAACGCTTTAAGCCCAGTGGGAGGTCTCCTTCAAGATAAATTTTAAAATAAATAACATCATCCAGTTCTTCAAGAACTTCAACAGTTGTTTCCTTTAGGGTATAACGGTTGTCAGAGGTCAGGTCGAACCTGTAATGAACTTTTGATGAGATAAAATTAACAGCTATAATTATCAGAAATATTATAATGAAATTAATAATGTTGTTATATTTTTTAAGCATGACTGACTCCTATTTTCTACTTTGAACAATTGTTTTGGTTAAGAAGACGAAAAGAATTATTACACTCAGAAAATACACAATATCGCGAGTATCAATAACTCCACGACTCATTGATTTATAATGTGCATTAATACCTAATTCAGAAACAGTAGTATCTATGCTGCTAAAAATCCACATGGAACTTAAAAAATCAAAGCCCATAAAAAATATAAAAGAAAGCAGCATAGCCAGAATAAAAGCAATGATCTGATTGCTGGTAAGAGATGAGGTAAAAATTCCAATAGCAGCATAAATAGCTACCAGGAAAAAGAGTCCGATATAAGACCCTATGGTACCTGCACTGTCAATATTACCCACAGGATTGCCCAATTGGTAAACGCTATAATAATAAATTAAGGTTGGCAATAGCGAGATAATCAAAAGGACAACAGCAGCAAGGTATTTAGCCAGTACAATCTGAAGATCGGTTATGGGGCGGGTCAGTAACAGCTCCATTGTGCCCTGTTTTTTTTCATCTGAAATCATTCTCATTGTAACTGCGGGAACAAGAAACAAGAAAATCCAGGGCGCTAATGTAAACAAACTGTCTAAAGTCGCATATCCACTGTCAAAAACATTATTCTGGCCAGGAAATACCCACATAAATAACCCTATAGCCAACAGAAAGACAATAATTACAATGTATCCTGTTATCGTACTAAAAAACTCGTTAATCTCTTTTTTCAGTAATGCAATCATATATTTTGATTTTAGATATACAAAAATAAACGATTTGTTTGATCAGACATAATTATTTATAATATGGTTTTAAAGAAAAAACAATTTACAAGAATTATTGAATAACGAAGTGAAACTAAAGATGGTATAAAAACCCTATAATTATGAAGGATAAATTATAAAGAAAGATTTATTTTTTATCAAGACAATAGATTTACATTCAGCACCATATTCCTTTTAATATTAATTCAATTTAAATGTAGCTTTTATGCTACTTCAGGCTCGTGTAAATAGCTTTTGCAAACCGCTCCGAGGCTCCTTTGCCTCCTAAAACATGGTGCAATTCATTGTACATAGAGAGCATATTACTCCTGTATTTCTCGTCCCCGAGAATACGATCAAGCTCTTCTTTCAAATTGGAAGCACTCATTTCTTTTTGAATATATTCTTTAACAGCTTCCTTTTGAAGGTTTAAATTTACCAGCGAGATGTAAGGTATTTTCACAAACCATTTTGCTATGTGATAGGAAACCGGATTTGCCCTGTAGCAAACAATCTGGGGTACATTAAAAAGAGCTGTTTCAAGGGTGGCAGTCCCCGAGGTGACAATAGCCGCATGTGAGTGATTTAGAAGGTTGTAGGTATTGTCATACACAAAATGAACATTTTCAGGACTTATAAATCTCCTGTAATAATCGGGGTCAATGGAACGGGCTCCTGCAATAACGAACTGATAATCGGAAAATTCATTTACTATTTTAAACATAACATTCAGATTCCGGTCAATTTCCTGTTTGCGGCTTCCCGGTAGCAAGGCAATAACTGGTCTGGAATCTAAATTATTTTGTTTGATAAATTCATTAAAAGGCAAAGCCTTTTCTTTATAATCTTCAACAGCATCAATAAGAGGATTTCCGTGAAATTCAGCCTGATAATTATGTTTTTTATAAAAATCTTTTTCAAAAGGAAAAATGATAAACATTTTATCTACATAAGATTTTATTTTTTTTATGCGGGATTCTTTCCAGGCCCAGATTTTAGGTGAAATATAGTAATATACTTTAATTCCGTTTTTATGAGCAAACTCTGCCATACGGAGATTAAAACCGGGATAATCAATTAAAATCAACACATCGGGTTTGTATTGAAGAATATCCTGTTTACAATATCTAAAATTCTTTTTAATAGTTTTAAGATTCTGCAGAACTTCTATAAAACCCATTATATTATGTTCGCGATAGTGTTTTACAAGGGTTCCTCCATGTTGCTTCATCAAATCTCCTCCCCAGTATCTGAAATCTGCCTCTTTATCGGTTTTTCTCAGCCCCTTAAGTAAATTAGAACCATGTAAATCACCAGATGCCTCTCCTGCAATTAAGTAATACCGCATAATTATCCTGATAATTTAAGAATGAATACCAATATCGCCAGTATGATAGTAGCAAATAATACCCCTCTTGCTGAGTATAAACGATTCTTCCAGATAAAAATAAAGAAAAGCAACAAGTTAGGGTAAACACATATGCTCAAGTATTTAGAGGCGATATTCAACTCAAATAGTTTATCCAGAAAAACAGAAAACGAATACTGATCTGAAAATTTAATACCATAAAAAATGAGAATAAAAAGTACCGGAGCCAATAAACCCAAAGCAAATCCAAGCCAGAGTGAATTTCCTTTTTTATTCATAATTCAAACCCTTGAGAATATCGAGTGCTTTATAGTTTGTCAGATCAACGTGAACAGGCACGACTGAGATATAATTATTACGCAATGCCCATTCATCAGTATCTTCAGCACCATTCTCATGATCTTCATAATAGCCTGTAAGCCAGAAGTATTCTCCTTGCCTCGGGTCCTGCCGTTTATCAAACTCTTCCTTCCATACACCTTTTGCCTGTCTGCAGACTTTAATTCCTTTGATTTTATCAGGTGTAACGGCCGGAATATTGACATTTAAGCAGGTCCGGTCGGGTAAGTTATTTTTTAGCGTGTGTTCAACTATTTTTCTTCCAAATTTCACAGAAGCGGAAAAATCGGCATCGGGACGAAAATCCAGCAATGAAAAACCGATTGAGGGAATGCCATTGATGCATCCTTCAATTACAGCTGCCATAGTTCCTGAATACACAATGCTTACTGATGCATTGGAGCCATGATTAATTCCTGAAACCAACAAGTCAGGCTCTCGTGGCAAAATCTGACTCAGAGCGAGTTTTACTGAATCAACTGGTGTACCTGTACATCCATATACTTTTACATTGCCGTCTTCTCTAATTGATGTATAACGCAGCGGCAGATTTACAGTAATGGCATGCGACATCCCTGAGTGCACGTGCAGAGGGGCAACGGTCACAACATCACCATACGGTTCCACCATTTCAACTAAAGATTTAATACCTTTAGCGTCTACGCCATCGTCGTTTGTTACTAAAATTAAAGGCCTTCTGTTTTCCAAATTTATCTGATTTTAGTATGCAAAGATACTGAAATGTACCTAATTATCCATGATTATATAGGATTTATTTATTAGTTAACCGGGAGACCAGTTTATTTGTTCAAAAGAAGAAACCAGAATATTATTTAGTGGTCAAATCCCACAATTAATCAGGAAAAATTTAATTGAGACTTGGAAACATGGATATTTCGTTCATTATTTATATTTTTGTTTCCCGTTTAAAGTTATCCATTGATAAAATAAAATTACATGAAAATATCGTATAAGTGGCTCAAAAATTACGTAGATACTGATCTTACACCTGAAGAAATTGCAGAAATATTAACAGATACGGGGCTGGAAGTTGAAGGCATCGATCGTTATGAATCTGTAAGAGGAGGACTGGAAGGACTGGTTATTGGTGAAGTAACCAGTTGTGAGAAGCATCCAAACGCAGACAAATTAAGTGTAACAACAGTAAAAACAGGTTCAGGCGAAGA
>Ga0209925_1000587_pt1 | contig 18560 bp, 13 predicted proteins | sample SalPonR2_A_D1_MG_FD_185702 | JGI IMG/M metagenome (GOLD analysis project Ga0209925, IMG submission 185702) | Salt pond soil microbial communities from South San Francisco under conditions of wetland restoration - Salt Pond MetaG R2_A_D1_MG... ...
ATAGTGATTTTGGGGGAAAAATTGATGTGACTGTTGATGGTGATTTTGTTATCCAGGGAACAACAAACTATGATGGATTTAGTGGTGGTGATATCTGGTTGATTAAAACGGATGAACGCGGCAGGATACTTTGGGATAGAACCTTTCCTGGACGAGGCGGTTCAATACAGCAAACAAGTGATGGTGGAATTATTATTGGGGGTAATGAAAGAAAAGATAATTATTTTGATTTCAGTGATGGCTTATTGATAAAAACGGATGCTAATGGTATTCAACAGTGGCGTCAAACATTTTCTTTCTCTGGAAGTGGAGTTGGAGCAGATGTTTTTTCTTCCGTACAGCAAACAAGTGATGGTGGATTTATTGTTACTGGTTTCACTGCGCCATGGAATGCTCGATTTGGTTATGATTTATGGTTACTAAAAATCAATCTGGAGGATTATCCTAAGGTAACTCATAATATGAACAAAGAGAACATGGATGTTGCTATTGATGGGAAGATTCATTGTCCTTCGAAACCATTCTTAAAAGGTGATGAGGAACAATTTAGTGTAACCATTAATAATACTGAAGATACACAGGTTACGGCTGAGGTTGATTTTTATTTATGGGAAGATGAGGACAAAGAATGGGAGTGGTTTGATAATTCCTATTGCATCATTGAATCTGGAGGGATTAAGGAAACTGATCCAAATGATGTGCAACTTCTTTGGCCGGGGTGTTGGTGTCAAGAACCACAAAGTCCCAAAGATCCGCCAAGTCCTTTGTGGCCTGGACGGTTTCGACCACGAGAGATTCGAGTAGAATTATATGTTGATGATGAACTTGTTGACACTCAAGAAAACCGGTTTTTCATGGGTTTTTTCATCTTCTAAAAGTCTAAAGTTATGAGTTTGATTAAATGATTTAAAGAGAAATAAAGGTGTCTAAAATGAAGCGTGTGTTCATTGGTGTTATTATTCTATTAGTTTTAGGATCGTATGCAGTGAATGCTATTGAACTTACTGAAACTACGATTTATGTTGATGATGACAACACTGATGGTCCATGGGATGGAAGTATGCAGCATCCTTTTCAATATATTCAGGATGGTATTAACGCTGCTCATGACGGGGATATGGTTTATGTGTTAACTGGAAGGTATCATGAACATCTGCTTGTAAATAAATCAATTAATCTTATTGTAGAACATAATACAAAGACTGTAATTAGCAGCATTGTTGAAAATGATATCATTCAGATTGTTGATACTAAGAATGTTTTGATTAGTGGTTTTCTTATTCAAAATGAAATACATTTTGATACGTATTTAGCGGGGATTAATATAAAAAATTCATCTCAAATCGAGATTTCTGAAAATAGTATTCTTGGGTGTTATGATGGAATTCTTTTGAAATCAACTGATTGTCTGATTGCAAATAATACCATTGTCAATAATAAGTTAGGAATTAGTTTTGGCCATTATCGCAGTGGACTAAATAGTAAATCTCATGAACAATCTGATGGACAAGATGGTTTTATTCCACAGTATTTCCATACCGGAAATAGTATCACTCTGAATCATATCAGAAATAATTCAGATGCTGGAATTGATCTCAGTTATTCTATGGCTAATATCGTATCTAAAAATGAGTGTTCCAATAACTGGATTGGTATAAGACTCGTGGAAAGTAACAAAAATGAGATTACAGAAAACAATCTCTATGATAACTGTATAAATACCATAGATATGGCAGATAATCAGTGGAATGCGAATTATTATGATGATTGGATTGGGTTAAAACTTTCACTGTTTTCATTTTTCCCTTACGTTATTCCTGGAACATTATTGGCAAACCTTGATGAAAATCCATCAAGTGAGCCATACCATATAGGGGAATAGTAAATTCATTGATAACTAACTCTCTTATCATTTCATATGAATCTAGAAAGGAACTTTATCATGTATCTCTGGAAAGAATGGATAGATGAACCATATGAAAAATATACAGGATTTTTTAAAATTGGGATTCTTCTTATCCTTGGTTCTATCTTTGGTTTTATTCTTCTTAATGTGTTAAAACTATCTGTTGAATCATTTGGCTGGATTGGGATAGTATTAGGTTACAGTTCATTTTTAGGATTTTTCATCTGTGTTATTGCTGAAGTTCAAAGCGTAAAACAATATACTCTTCATCATTCTGATCGATATCAACAGTATTTATCAAAGAAAAAAAAGATACCAACGCCTCCTGCGCTCAGATTACTTCTGATTCTTTCTGTTCTCTTTGGTGGCTTTGTCGTTTTTAACAATGCCATGAATGTTTTCTTTTTTGATTCATATGGATATGAAAAATTACGGCTTTTCCGCTATAGTTCACAGCTTGGTATTGGTTTATTCGTTTTCATAACGGTAATTGGTATTATAAAAAGATACAGATGGTCCTGGTATGCAGCAATCGGAATGAGTATTACACCTATGATACTTATTGGAAGTGAGATTGCGTTAATCTACATTGGTTATCATTTACTTCCCAATACTTTTAGCGTGCTGTACAGTTATTTTCCAATTATGGTACCATCACTAATATTCCTTTATTATTTTACTAGATCATATATGAAAGAGTATCTCTTCAAGAGTGAACGTATAAGTGATACCGAATCTTTACAAGTGTGAAAATAATGAAAAAAATAATGAATACCTTAACCTCAAGGTTTGATTCATCATATAAAACATATGAATTCATGTTCAAAATTGGTATTTTACTGATTATTCTATCAATAATTAGTGCTGTTGCATCTGTTCAACTTCCATTTGATATTCCGAGTTGGGCTTCTATGATTTTGGTTGTCTCTGGTTTAGCTGGAGTGATTATCTGTGTGTATAGTGGGATGAAAGGAATGAAACTGTTGTATGAGGGAAAAGCATATGATGATGGCGAAAAACGTTTACTGGGAAGAGCTGCGGTGTATGCGATGATACTTACCATAATCTTTTCAATTGTATTGATTCCTGTTATTGATTTTTTTCAATATAACTTTACTACAAGGACAGTTATTATGATTCCATTGACTATGATGGCTGTTTTTACTGGATTACTCTTTCAATATTTTAAGATGAAATCTGATTTAAAATAACAAGTATCTTGATATTAGGATTAGTAACTGGTGATTTTCTTATATTGCTTTTTGATTGCATAAATGAAAATACTTGCTATTACTCCAGTAGAAAAACCGTTACTAAAACAGTTCAAATCAACTTCAAGAATGTTTATGTAACCGTAAAATAAACCACTGATTTCGATTATTCAAATAGAGATAAAAACCAAAAATTTCAGTATTTCCCTTCTTTTAGTCACTTCTATCACGATTTTATGTCAAAATGACGATATATTTTATTGATAAAAACATTCCGAAATTATTAAGAAAAAAATCACATCAATCTCTAGGAAACGATTGGGGACTGTTGGTCTAGATTGTAAACTGTAAGATAGATCAATAATTACCTTCATACTTTTTTTAAAAAGCAATCTGATGCATCATATGAAAAAAAATCGTTGAAAGAAAATCAAAAAGATTGCTGAGAGTATGATTCCAATCACTCCAATCATTCTTTTTTGTTTTTTTAGTGCTGCAATAATGCCTAGAAGAATACTAAGAATTGGTAAAATAAAGAGTGCACCTAAGAAAAATGTTATCGCCCCTGATCCAATTATTTCTGTCCACATGCCGCTGAAGAAGATAAGAAATATCAAAAGATTAAGTCCTAATATTAGGATACTACAATATCCAGGTTCATAAAAAAAGTCTTTTCCCACTCTTTTAGTCATAAAAAAATTTATCAAAATATTTGTTTTAAAAGTTTCCATTTATTAATTGATGTGACGGATAGTTGAAGAAAAGGTTTATTACAACGAAAAATAGTAGCCCTAGTGAGGAATTATTGTTATGGATTAAATGGTTAAAAACAAACATTTGAATTATTGGATTGTGGGATTATTATTTACGATAGTTTACCCCTTATCATATGTTTTGTGTTATTTCTTACAGACTCATCTGCTTCCTTTGTTGGATGGATGATTTACTTGACAGTTATGCCTTATGTAACAGGTAGAATTATAAAACGGGTGTACGAACGATGGTTAATCTAAGTATTTTTTGCCGATTCAAAAAGACATTGAACGGAACTATGTGAAACGTTGATGATTGAAGGATTAACAAAGTAATTGGAAAAACAATATGGATTTATTCTTATTTCACAATCATACTTCATTATGTAAACAATCTCTTACCACTGTTTTATTCTATTGTATGATACCTTATTTTGAATTGATATTGAATTCTTGCAGTATTGCTCTGAAATAATTATTCTTTATTGAATCCTGTTTTGATTCAAAACTATCAAATGTTGGAAATTATAACACAACTGCCCAAAAATACTTAAATATTTCCATTATAAAGTAAAAGATTGAATTTAAATTAACACTTTGTAATGGAATTATAAGTTGATCTTAAGAGGAAATATGCAGTAAAAGAGTTTTCATAACACCTGGCACGCTAATAGTGTGAGATAATTTTCTTACATGAATATTTCTACAAACTAAGGAAAAAATATGGTTTTTTTGTCGAACCTATTGGATGATAATCTATTTTTACTGTTGCATTTGATTTTTTAGTTGCTTGATTTTATCCCGAAGGAAAATTGCTTTTTCAAAATCTAAATCATCTGCTGCTTGCTGCATTTCTTTTTCAAGATCGATGATCACATCAGGAATATCAGATGGTGGAATATGTTTGGTGTCTTTGATTTCCACGGTTTTTTCAGGAATTGGTTTCTGAATGGTTTGCGGCGTAATATTATGTTTCAAGTTAAACGTGATTTGTTTATTTCGTCGTCTCATGGTTTCGTCCAATGCTTTTTGCATGGAATCAGTAATTTTATCCGCATACAACACTACTTTAGCATCAACATTTCGAGCAGCTCGGCCAATGATTTGAATCAAACTTCGATGATCTCGTAAGAATCCTTCCTTGTCTGCATCAAGAATGGCAATGAATCCTACTTCTGGAATATCAATTCCTTCCCGAAGTAAATTAATGCCCACCAGTACATCGAATTCACCAATACGAAGTTGCCTGAGAATTTCACCGCGTTCAATAGTATCAATTTCAGCGTGTAAATACCTGGTTTTAATGCCTTGTTCAGCTAAATAATTCGATAATTCCTCAGCTAATCGTTTGGTAAGTGTGGTAACAAGAATACGATGGCCACTATCGATTGTGTGATGGATTTGTTCAATTAGATCTGGGATTTGCCCATCAATTGGGTTTACTTCAACAATTGGATCAACTAAACCAGTTGGTCGAATGATTTGTTCAACGATTTGATCAGAAATTTCTTGTTCATAATCACCGGGAGTGGCTGAAACAAAAATGGTGTCATGCATGTATTCTGTGAATTCATCAAAGGTTAGTGGCCTGTTATCAAATGCACTAGGAAGTCGAAACCCATATTCAATCAATGATTTCTTTCGACTGTAATCCCCTCGGTGCATACCATGGATTTGTGGAATGGTCCGATGACTTTCATCAATAAAAAGAAGAAAATCATCTGGAAAATAATCAAGTAAACAATGTGGTTTTTCTCCAGCTTTTCGTTTATCAAAATGCCGGGAATAATTTTCAATACCTTTACAAAAACCAGTTTCCTCAATCATTTCAAGATCATACAACGTTCGCTGTTTCAACCGATGTTGTTCAATAAGACCAAGCTCGGGTAAACGTTGTTCCAGTTCTTCTTTAATTGATTCTACTGCAGTTTTTTGTTTATGTTCAGGAATCACAAAATGTTTTGCTGGATACAAATAAAAATAATCATATTGTTCGACCACATCACCAGTGATCTTATCGATTTCTCGGATGCGATCGATCTCATCACCAAATAATTCAAACCGAATAATATTTTCATAATACCCGGGAATCACATCCACCACGTCTCCTTTTACACGGAAACGGCCTTGTTGCAATTCAAAATCATTTCGATCATACTGCATGGCAACGAGTTTATCAAGGATATCACTTCGAGAAATATGCATGCCTTGTTCAAATTCAAAACCAAGTTGTTCAAAATCTTTTGGATCACCAACACTATAAATCGCAGAAACAGAAGCAACAACAATCACATCTTTTCTAGATAATAGTGATGCAGTAGCAGATAGTCTCATCTGTTCAATCTTTGGATTGATGTTAGCATCCTTTTCAATATACAAATCTCGTTCTGGAATATACGATTCTGGTTGATAATAATCATAATAGGAAACAAAATATTCAACTCGGTTATCTGGAAACAATGATTTGAATTCATTATAGAGTTGACCTGCAAGGGTTTTATTATGCGCAATCACTATCGTTGGCCGTTGCACTTGTTCGATAACATGAGCCATGGAAAACGTTTTCCCACTACCCGTCACGCCAAGGAGTGTTTGTTTGTCAAACCCTTTATTTATTCCTTTTACTAATTGTTGTATAGCTTTGGGTTGCGATCCTTTTGGTTCGTAAGAAGTGTGAAGTTTGAATGGTTTCATGGTTTTCATGAAATCACCTTTTTAGTTCGTAGTAACCGATTGTATTTAATGGCAAATCGGTGTGCTTCATCCCTGATTTGTTGAATGTATTGTAATGCAATATCATCTTTTTTTAAGAGTAATGGTCTAATTCTTCCGGGAATATAGAGTTCTTCAATTCGTTTTGCAATAGAGATAACTGGTGTAGTAACACCAATATCTTCAAGGATGGATAATGCACTATTGAGTTGTCCTCGTCCGCCATCTATAATGATTAGATTGGGAAATGATCGATTTTCCTTCAAAAGCCTAGTGTATCGTCTGCGAACGACTTCACCAATGGCTTTGAAATCATCAATTCCTTCAACGGTGCGAATACGAAACCGGCGGTAATTACTCTTATCTGGTTTTCCATTACGAAATTGTACCATTGATCCAACCGTACTTGTTCCAGATAAATGAGAAATGTCAAAACATTCGATGACTACGGGTTTTTCATGAAGACGCAAGCGTTGTTGTAATGCTGCGATTTTTTTAGTATTAGCAAAAAACGTGATATCAATATTTTTTTTCACTAATCGGAGTAATTGTTTTTTTTCACCTCGCTTTGGCACCGTGATTCGAACCTTGCTTTCTTTTTTATGAGCGAGAAAATCTTTCAGGCTTTCATCTAATGATTCAGGAACGATGAGTTCTTTGGGAATAGGATGATCACTATAGTATTGTGTGATGAATTCTTCTAAAAAACTATTATGATATGAGAACACGAAATCGTTTTTATTAGAAAGTGTTCCCTTATACACATTGAATAACATTAAGTACACGTTGTCATCAACGATTTTATAATTGATAATGTCTTCATTGTATCGTTTTTGTCGTTGCATGTTCTGCCGTTCTTTTAAATGTTCAAGTGCGGTTAATTGATTTCTTTTTCTAAGGGCGTGTTCGTATTGTTGCTGTTTTGAAAACTGGTTCATATCATGATTGATTTCTTCTGTTGCTTGTTTGATATTTCCTTTTAAAATCTGTTTCACGGTTTTAATTTGAGCATTGTATTCTTCAGCAGAGATTTCTCCGATACAGGGGGCATCACATAAATGAATATGATAACGAAGACACGGTTTTTTTGGCATTTTTCGACAAGTTCGCAAATGAAATGTTTTTTTTAAGAATTGTAAAATGTAATCCCGATTAGCAGCTGATACAAATGGTCCAAAATAGTGTCCTTTCCCTATTTTCCTTCGAGCAATCACAGCTCTAGGAAATGATTCATCAGTGATGCGAATATATGAATAACTTTTCGAATCCTTCAGATTAATATTATATTTTGGTCTATGTTTTTTAATAAGTGTGTTTTCTAATAAAAACGCTTCAACTTCATTGTCAGTAACAATAAAATCAACCGTGTGAATTTGTCTCACAAGTTGCTTTGTTTTTGGATCAAGACGAGATGGTTTCTGATAATTCTTCACTCTTTTTTGAAGGTTTTTTGCTTTTCCAACATACAGTATACTATCCTGTTTGTTATGGAAGAGATAACATCCTGGTTTTTTGGGAAGATGAGTTATGCTAAACATTGTTCCTTAGTCTTTGGTAAAATAACTTGTAATTCTTTACCTGTGTAACTCTTTGTATTCTGTGCTATTTTTTCAGGAGAACCAGCGGCAACAATCATTCCTCCTTCTTCCCCACCTTCAGGGCCCAGATCAATGATGTAATCCGCGTTTTTAATCACTTCAAGATTATGTTCAATTACCATCACCGTATTGCCTTTATCCACTAAGGTATTAAGCACACTAATTAATTTTTTTACATCATGAAAATGAAGCCCGGTAGTTGGTTCATCAAGTAAATACAACGTATTGCCGGTACTCTTCTTAGAAAGCTCCCGAGTAAGTTTTATTCGTTGTGCTTCACCTCCTGAAAGTGTAATGGAACTTTGACCAAGGGTAATGTATTCAAGACCGACATCAGAAAGGGTTTGTAATTTCCGTTTAATCGCAGGAATATTCTGAAAAAAGTTAAGTGCTTCCTCAACGGTCATATCTAAAACGTCACTAATTGTTTTCCCTTTATATTTTACTTCAAGTGTTTCTTTATTGTATCGGTTACCCTTACATTCCTCACATTCAACATACACATCAGGTAAAAAATTCATTTCAATCTTGATTACGCCTTCACCACCACATGCTTCACAACGCCCTCCTTTTACATTAAAAGAAAATCGTCCTGGTTTAAAACCTCGTTTTTTTGCTTCAGGAGTCTGTGCGAACAGGTTTCGAATATGATCAAACACTTTGGTATAAGTTGCCGGATTACTCCGCGGTGTTTTTCCAATTGGACTTTGATCAATAACAATCACTTTATCAATCAACTGATCTGAAACAATACGATCATGATCACCGGGTCTCACCCGTGAATTATATAGTTTTTGGCGTAATCCTTCATACAAAATATCATACACCAGTGTAGATTTTCCACTACCCGAAACACCAGTGATAAGCGTCAGTGTTTCTAAGGGAATATCCACATCAATGTTTTTCAGATTATGTTCTCGGCAACCAAGGATATGGAGGAATTCATTTGCTGGTCGTCGTTTTTTGGGAACATCAATACAAAGTTTCCCGGATAAATACTTTCCAGTCAATGACGTAGGATGCTTTTCAATTTTCTTTGGTGTTCCTTCTGCAACAATATGACCACCATGCACACCAGCACCAGGCCCCATATCAATGACATGATCAGCACTACGAATGGTTTCTTCATCATGTTCAACCACGATTAATGTGTTACCTAGATCCCGTAAATGAAGAAGCGTATCAATCAATTTTTTGTTATCTCGTTGATGAAGGCCAATAGATGGTTCATCAAGTATGTAAATCACACCCATCAGATTTGATCCAATTTGAGTGGCTAACCGGATTCGTTGAGCTTCACCACCCGAAAGCGTTCCAGCGTTTCGTGAAAGCGTTAAATAGCTAAGGCCTACCTTGTCTAAAAAGTCAAGACGTTCTTTGATTTCTTTAAGAATTTGCCAAGCGATCTCTTGTTTTTTCTCAGGTAGAATCAATGTTTTAAAAAAAATGATACTATCTCTTATGGATATATCTGTGACATCAGCAATGCTTTTCTCATTGATTTTGACACTGAGTACTTTTGGTTTCAATCGTTTCCCTTGACAACTTGGACAGGGAAGCACTCGCATGAATTTTTCTAAGCTTCTTCGACGGTAATCTGATTCTGTTTGTTTGTATAATCGTTCTGATTGTGGAATGAGACCTTCCCATTGTTTTTTCCCCGTCCATTTGGTACGTCCCCGTCGCATGGACACATTAAAAGATATCGGTTCGTTTGATCCATACATAAGCGCATTGAATTGTTTCTCGTTGAGATATTCAATAGGAGTGAAGATGTCAAAATCAAAATGTTGAGCAACTGCTCCTAAATATTTAATTCGCCAGCGATCTCTTACTCCTTTGTATAATTTAATTGCTCCGTCAGCAATTGATTTTGTTTTATCCGGGATAATCAGATCGGGATCAAATTCCATTTTGATGCCGAGTCCATGACAGGTTTCACAAGCACCAAAGGGACTGTTAAATGAAAACATGCGAGGTTGTAATTCTTCAAAGGATAATCCGCAGACTGGACAGGCCATCTTTGAAGAGAATAAATGCTTTTCATCATTTTCATCAAGTATAGTTAGTAGTCCTTTTGTTTCATCCAGGGCATGTTCACAAGCTTCAGTTAAGCGTGACATATCTTTTTGTGGATTAAGCCGGTCGATAACGATGCTGATATCATGTTTTTTGTATCGGTCGAGGGTAATGGTTTCATCTGTTCGATAAATCGCATTATCAACGCGAACTCGTAAGTATCCATTTTTGTATAAATCTTTGAATAATTGTTCATAGGTTCCTTTTTTTTGTCGAACGATTGGTGCAAGAACCGTAATCCTTTCTTGATAATCTGTTTGGATTTTTTTTGCGATTTGTTCAGCTGTTTGCGATTCTATTTTTACATTATGCACTGGACAAAATGGTGTTCCAACTCGAGCGAAGAGAAGTCGAAGATAGTCATAGATCTCAGTGATTGTTCCAACGGTACTTCTAGGATTTTTACTCGTAGTTTTTTGTTCGATACTAATAGCAGGGGAAAGTCCTTCAATGAAATCAACGTCTGGTTTGCTCATTAGTCCAAGGAATTGTCGCGCATATGAAGATAATGATTCAACATAGCGTCGTTGTCCCTCGGCGTAAATAGTATCAAATGCAAGTGTTGATTTTCCCGATCCAGAAAGACCCGTGATGACTACATATCGGTCTCTTGGGAGTTTGACTGTAATGTCTTTGAGATTGTGTTCTCGAGCACCTTTAATCAGAATTTCTTTCATAATATGTCCCCCACAAACAAGATGATTTGATGAGATTATTATTTTGGAGGTTTTTCAGATGAATAAGTTGTATTCAAATGTTTGCATTAAAAAACATAGCAGTGGTTGGTGAAAGTATTAATGATTTTAATGAAATTTTTCATATATTAAAGAATGGTTCTGATCAATGTAGTAATTATTACTGTGACTACACCAAAGGCTACGAGTTTTAAACCTGATATCATGACTTGTTCTCTTGCAATTTTACCAATGTAGATGCCAAGAATGAAAAATACGACTAATGAAATAATAATTGATGTATAAAGTGCGATCATGTCAGTAATTAAAAACAATGCTCCAATGATAAATGGTAAGACTGGTATGCTTGAACCAATGAACGTGGCAATACCATCATAGATTGCGCTAGACCAGAGTTTTTCATTGAGTTTATCATCAACTGCGGTACCATGGAGTTCCCCTCCTCTTTTAAGCATTGCCTTTTCTATTTCGCCGAGTTCGATTTCTTTAACGAGTTTTTCGCCAACAGATGCACCAAGAATGTTTGAAAGACCATTAGCAACACCTCCGCCAATTCCAGCAGCGATAATGATTGCACTTGCTGCTGTTGCATTGTTTGATCCGACCGTTGCTCCAATAGCTGTACTCGCTCCGATGACAACACCTAGACTTGACAGTACGCCATCGATGAATCCTCGGATAAGATATCGTTTTTGATGTTTGGATGCAACTACTTTTTTCACAGTGGAGGATAGACGTATGATTTGATAAAAACCTTGTGTTTACTTATATGGGAATATTAATTTGATTTGATAAAATGGTTTTTTATATGATTTTTATGTTTAAAATTATATTTATTCATTTTTAATATTGAATTATACAAACATTTTTATACTATCTGTTACCATAGTATATTACAAGAAAAAGTGGGGGATTATATTTTGCAAGAATATGACGTGACCATCTATGACAAAAAGGATTCATTACCCTATCATCGTTTAGATGAAATCTGGGCGAAAATATTTAATCCTTCCACTGGTGAGTCTATCAAGGCGTGTATTTGGTGGAAGGATGATAAAGGTCGCTTTCATGATGAATCACCAAATCTTCCTGTTGAACTTCGAGATGTTGTAGATAATGCATGGATTGAATCCTTCAGGAAATAATGAGTGATCTGTAGTTCATTCTTGTAATTGTTTTTTGATCCTCTGCAGTTCTTTTGGAACCGTTGCATCATCTGGTAATTTTTTTATCAGATTGATCATGGCTAGGCTGAGATCATAAAAATGATGGGGAAGCAGTCTCATTACTGAGATGTGTTGATTGCGGAAACCGATTTCATAAGCGGATTGGTTATCGTCAATATTTCCAAAGCCTTTTGCGATATAGCAATCATTTTGTTTTTCAAGGATTTTCCAAGTGCCATATCCATCTTTTACGGTATTTTTTTCAAAATCCATTTCCATATTTATGTCACCAACATCAAATTCTTATGGTTTGAAATATATTATATATTTAATGCGACTGGGTTCATAAGTCTTTTTTAAGGAAATTTTATTAAATATATCCCTGTTTTATAGTATTGTCTTCTAAGGGGTATTAAAGAGATGATTATTAAAAAAATTGTTTGTAGTTTTGTTGTTTTTTTGTTTTTAACACTTGCGGCAAATATTGTCTTTGCAGATACTGGTTATGATGTTGATCCATTAAGTAACGTAGAGGTAACTGTTTGTGTTAATCATATTAGATTCTTAGAACAAGATGTAGATATTAATCCTAGTTTTCAGATAATGATCTGGATTGATGATAAACGATTTGACAGTCCAATCCATGAATCGTCTTCTTTTGTGTATGATTTGAACTGGTCTGTTACCGTCGATGTTGATGATACGACAAATTTTTTGCCGATTCGATTAGAATTAGTTGATACAAATTCAGATCGATTATGTGATATTAGTCCTATTGATGCTAGTGCTGCTGATTCAAAGGGAGTTGATATTGTTTATGATATTCGAACGGGTTGGTGGACTGGTGATGATAGTGTTGGTATGGTTGATAAAAGTGGATATGGGCGATTGAATGGCTGTGATGATGGCAGTTTTTACAAGAATGAAATGGATTGTGAACTTTGGTTCAGCATTACACAATCTGATCCTGATGGGGATGGTGTTCCATCTTGGATTGAGACGAATTGGTATGGTACTGATCCTAAGGAGGATGATTCGTTGATGGATGCGGATAATGATAATGTTCCTTTGGTTTGGGAGCATCATTTTGGGTTTAACCCTTGTGTTTTTGATGATCATGACTCCACAGATCCTGATGAGGATGGATTAACAAATTATGAAGAATATATGATGGCTACTTGGTCATCTGATCCGTTTCGTCGTGATTTGTTTTTGGAATTAGATCAAATGGAAATTGGTCCTCATGGTGAAGGAAGTATGATTACACAGACTACTGAGGAATTAATTCAATCTGCTTATGATCGACGTAATATCGTCTTTCATCTGGATGATGGATGTATGGGTGGTGGCGAAGTGTTGCCATTTGAGGAAACTTCTTTTATTTTGTTTGATCGGGAGAAGTATTATAAAAAACATTTCTTAGAGGATGGAGGTGCTCATTGGAGGCGAGGTGTATTTAGATATGGCTTGATTGTGTATGATCATGTTCCAATTTCGGGTCTTGAGTTTCATGGGGATGGATCTATCATTGATTTTTGCCGTCCGGGTTTGAATTGTTTTGTTATTTCAAGTAACGCAATGGAGATTGCAGCGAAAAGAAATCGGGAGAGTATCGATTTTATTTTTGCTTGTGCGATTTTTCATGAACTAGGACATTCCATGGGCATCTATATGGGCAATCCTAAAGGTTGTGATAATCAGTTAAGTAAGACGCCTCTTGGTCCGGGTTGGTGGAGGTATAATAATTATAAGAGTAGTATGAATTATCATTATGCTTACAAAATAATTGATTATTCTGATGGAAGTCATGGTCGAAATGATTTTGATGATTGGAGTTATCTGGATGTTTCTTGGTTTGAATATCCTGATGGTGAAAGTAATCCACCAGATAATGATTTCAAAAATCAAGTTATTAGGTATTTGTCAGGTGTTATCATTGAGATCAGAGAGTGGATGTTAGATCGATTTTTTAGACATTAGATAATATATTTCTAAAAAGAAATATTTTAAGATATTTTAAAATATATATTTAAGTATCTCTTTTTTCTTTAGGCAGCGAAAAATAAAACGTACTTCCTTTTCCAGGACCGGGGCTTTCCGCCCAAATCTTTCCACCATGTTTCTCCACAATCCGTTTACTTATACTCATCCCAAGTCCACTACTATCAAAATCATGTCGGGATGGATCTGCTTTGTAAAACTCATCAAACATATGATCGATTTGATCTTGAGTCATTCCAATACCTGTATCTGTCACCGAAACAGTAACCTTATGTTCATCTTCAGTGGCATTAATGGTGATTATCCCATCATGTGGGGTGTATTTAACTGCATTATTGACCACATTAGTAAATACTTCACTCAGCCGCAAACTGTCAGCTGCAACAGTAAGATGAGATGGTATCAAGTTTTTCACGATGATGTTCTGTTGTTTAAAGGTTAATTTATTTGTTTCAATAATCTCATCAACCTTTCTTGAAAGATTCGTTGATTCAAAGCTAAACTGTGTATTTGGTGAGTTCAACCGAGCTAATTCCAACGTTTTAGTCACTAAATTTTTCATATAACCCACATTTCGATTAATCACCGTAAACATCTCTTGTCTTCGAGTATCTTTTTCTCCTCGCTGCAAGATCGGTAACAAGTTTATTAATGGACCAAGTGGATTTTTTAAATCATGGCCAAGTTGATGAATAAATTCATCTTTATGTTTCAATAATAGATTTATTTCCTTTGTTCGAAGTTTAACCTTTTCCTCTAACGTCTTATTCAACTCTTTTAATTCATAATGTGCTTCACGAAAGTTTTTCTCAGCATTTTTCCGATTAGTGACATCATTAAAAATAATACAAAAACGATCTGAAGTATTCCATGGACGATACACATTACAATAATAATACTTGTTTGTTGGCTGATGAAACATTTCAAAAATCTGTGGTTCACCATTAATAGCAACAGAACCTAATTTTTCGATCCATTCTTGTTCAGTACCCGGAAATACTTCTTTGACATCTTTTCCAAGAACGTCTTGTCTTTTTAAATTAAGAATTCGTTCATATGCAGGATTTATCTCTGAAAATCTAAAGCTCACAAAATCTCCTTCATTTGAAAAAACAGATTGACAAATAGCAAATCCATTTACTTGTTCTTCAAAAAGAATGCGATAATCTTTTTCACTTTTTGCTAACATGTCTTGTGTTTTCTTCAATTCAGTGATATCTTCAAAAGAAGTATACGTTTGGTATCTATCTTGCCCTTCTGTGAACTCAGGAATCGCTGTAACTTGAATCCATTTATACTCATTTTCTTTAGGATTAAATACCCCCATAACATCTTTGGTTATTTTCCCAGTTTTTAATGCAATCATTGCAGGATGTTCCGCTCCAGGAAATTCAGATCCGTTCTCCCGAATTGCTTCCCAACGAGAATCTAAGGATTTCATATTTTGCATTTGTTCCAACGAAAAACCTAAGATTCGTTCAGCCGCTGGATTTGCAGAGGTAATATATCCATCTCTATTTTGATACACCACTCCTTGAGCCATGGTATCAAACAAGGTTCGATATTTCCGTTCACTTTCCTGAATTTTCCGTTCAATTTTTTTATGTTCCGTTATATTAGTCATCACTCCAAGTGCACCAACAAATTCTCCATTTTCTTGAAGTGGAACTGATGAAAGAGATATCTCAACCCATCCTTTATTTTTCGTCAACGCTTTCTGTTCAACATTTGTAGCCCGTCTTTTTATCGTTTCAAAATAATAATCTTTTTTATCATTGAGGACTGTTGGATTAAATCGTCCGATGACTTCATCAGCGCTCCATCCAAAAATAGTTTCACAGGCAGGACTCCAGGTTTCAATAATTCCTTTTTTATCCACAACACAAATTCCAGATGGAGATGAATCAATAATTTTTTGAATTTTCTCATTTGTTTCCTTAATCTTTTGTTCTGCATTCTTTTTATCGGTAATGTCTCTTGCAAAACTCATGTAACCCGTGATGTTTTGTTCTTCATTATAAATTTGAGAAATCTTCATTTGACACCAGAACAAACTGCCGTTCTTCCGTTTATTCAAACAATCTCCAAAAAATGTTTCACCATGTTGCACTGTTGAATAAATTTGATTTTGAAATTCATCTTTTTGTTTACTTGCATTGAATAACGCTGGAGTATTACCTTTTATTTCACTAAAAGAATATCCAAATAATTCTTCGGCTTTTGCATTCATATACGTGATTTGAAATTTTTTGTCAGTTTGGATGATTGCATCATCTGATTGCCGAACTACATTTGCAAGTTGCACATTTTCTTTTTCAAGCATTTTACGACGCAGGGCAACAGATGATTGATTAAGAAACGTTTCAAGTAATTCTTTATTTTCAAGGCTACCTTTACCAAATGTGATGATATGAATTGCTGAAAATAATTTATTTTTGCGACGTAAGCCTATCGTATAAATCTCATTAATACCAATCAATCGCTCAACCTTATCGAGGACAGTGCCATTATAATACCCGTGTGAAAACTCCTTTAACCCTCCAGGGTATTTGAATATCATCTGTTTTTGATACACATTTTTCAAATAATCCTTAAAATCAAATTCTTTTCCAACTGGATCAGCACCGATTTTTTGAAAGATCTTTCGTAAAAACTGATGTTTCAATCCAAAAATATTCTTAATCAAAATAATTTCCTTTTCATCATTAATTTCGCCAACGATAATAATTGCATTATGTATCATTTCAGAAAGCGTTTTGCCAATGTATTCATATAATGAATCAATGGATGGAAGTTCAAGCATTTCAAGCAAGTTATCATTTAATTTTTGCAATTGAACCTGATATTGCTTTTCTTTTCGCTGTAATCTTTTTTCTTGAGTTATATCCTGCCCAATGATAAGAGTGATTGGTTCTTCATTAATGATTATTGGAATGGATGAAGTTTCCACATCGATAATTCGTTCATCTTTTCTTATAATCTTAATTTCAGTTGTTGGGTTGGGTATTCCTTTTTCTGCATTCATTATTCGCTGATGGATTTTTGGAATACTATCTGGATGAATAGTATCTAAAACTGAAACTCCTTTTATGTCTTCAGCATGTTCATAACCAAGTAACCTCGCTCCTGATGGATTTGCAAAAATATATTTTTTATCTTTCATGATTAAAACAGATTGTGGCATTTGATCAATCAGACTTCGATATCTTTGTTCACTTTCCCTTAATGCTATTTCCGTTTTTTTCTGTTTAGTCACATTAGTAACTGAACCATACACTTTCAATGGGTTACCTTGTTCATCATAGACTGCAGCACCAGATCCATGAACCAGTTTGACGGTATCATCCGGTAGTAAAAATGCATAATTTCCAGCCCATGCTTCATGATTTTCAATTCCTTTTCTTGCTCGCAGAATGACTCTTTGTTGATTATCTGGATGAACATAGGATTTGAACCCATCCATTGTTCTTGGAGGAGTAAACTTATCAAATAATTCATGTTCATTGCCAAACCAATTGAGAGTATTTGTCTCTAAATCCCATTCATAAATAACATCAGTCGAACTCGTTGCAACAAGGCGAAATCGTTGTTCACTTTCTTTTAACGCTTTATCATATTTTTTCTGCGAAGAAATCTCCCTTGAATATTCAACTAAATGAGTTATATTCCCATGTTCGTCAAATAATGGGTATCCACGAATGCTCCAGTATCTGCCATCCGGCGTTTGTTTTTCAATTTCATGAGGTTCTCCTGTTTCTTTTGCTCTTAAAACCGGGCAATTCTCACACGGAGAATCACTCTGCCCCCATAATTCAAAACAGTATCTGCCAATGAGACCTTCGGGTTCTAAGTTCAAAGATTCAGCTGCTGCTTTATTTGCCCAAATAATCTCCAAATCTAAATTATAATAAGTGAATAGTTCGTGAGTTGCATTTAAAATCCGTGTTTTTTCTTCAGATGAAATATCAAAGAGATCTCTTAGTTTCGAATTATCTTTCTGCTTTGCTTTTTCATTGTTAAACAATTGCATGATTTTCTCAACTCTGTCCCCTATTACGCATACTAATTTGTCATCATTGTGGGGACTATTTCCATCCTGGATTAACACCATGAATAAACTAAGTTTTTTTAATAATGTCGCTTAAAAACGAATGAAAAAGATTATTTTTATTACCTTTTATTTACCTTAATTTTTTCCACTCTCTTTTTATAAATTATATTACCTTACATCATACCAAGGGCACAATTTAGTGACAATTTTAAGTTATCTTTATTAATAATTGTTTGTTGTCCGTTTTGGTGTTAACATTTTGAAACAAAAAACAATCCTTACAATACTACTCTGCATCTGCTTGTTCTTAATGTCTTATTCGGTGATTGCAGACGTAGCAGAAACAGAAGCAGAAGATCCACTAGATGATGTAGCATATTACGAAGATG
>Ga0209925_1000588_pt1 | contig 18528 bp, 15 predicted proteins | sample SalPonR2_A_D1_MG_FD_185702 | JGI IMG/M metagenome (GOLD analysis project Ga0209925, IMG submission 185702) | Salt pond soil microbial communities from South San Francisco under conditions of wetland restoration - Salt Pond MetaG R2_A_D1_MG... ...
GATAAGTGTCCGGTATGTGGTTCGAATATTGTTCAAATTGATGATGAAGTTGCATATAGATGTCCAAATTTTAAATGTCCAGCCCAAATTAAAGGAAGGATAGAAAAGTTTGTATCTAAAGAAGGTTTGGATATTGAGAATCTCGGGGAGAGCTGGATTGATAAGTTTGTAGATGAAGGATTAATTGAAAAATATTCTGATATATTTAAACTCAATTATAATCAAATAAAAAAATTTGAAAAGATGGGAGAAAAATCTGTTGATAATCTTAAAAAAAGTATTGAAGAAAGTAAAAATGTAAATCTTTCAAGTTTGATTAATGGACTTGGAATACCCTATGTTGGGAAAAATGGAGCGCAGCTTCTTTCTAAATCTTTTCAAAATATTGAAGAAATTATTAATGTGGATATTGATAGATTAATTGAAATAGATGGGATCGGAGCTACTACTGCAGAAAGTATAGTTCGGTATATAAAAAAAGAAGAAAATTTTAATGAATTAATGGAACTTAAAAGAATTTTAAACATAAAAAATAAATTGAATACCGGGAAATTTGCCGATAAATCATTTTTGTTTACCGGGTCCCTTGATTCCATGTCCAGAAGTAATGCCCAAAAAAAAGTTGAAGAAAAAGGTGGAATAACTAAAAAATCTATTAGTAATAATATAGATATATTGGTGGTGGGTGAAAATCCCGGATCAAAATATGATAAAGCTAAAGAGATGAACATAGAAATCTGGGATGAAGAAACATTTTTAAAAAATATTAAATAGAAAGAATAGGATTATTATGAATATTTTATACATTATTACAAAATTAGAATTGGGTGGAGCACAAAAAGTTTGTTTGAGATTGGCCAAAGGGATTAAAAAAAATCATAATGTATTTATTATGGCGGGTAAGGGGGGACAATTAAATTCAGAAGCAAAAAAAATTGTAGGAAAGAATTTTATTATAAATCCCTACTTAAAAAGAGAGATATCTCCCTTCAATGATTTAAGAGCTTATTTTTTTATAAAAAAATTTGTTAAAAATAAAAATATTGATATAGTTCATACTCATTCTTCTAAAGCAGGGGTAATTGGTAGAGTTGCATCAAAAAGAAATGGGGTAAAGAAAGTATTTCATACAATTCATGGATTTGCCTTTAATGATTATAGAAACCCAATTGTAAATCAGTTGTTTAAAAATATAGAAAGATATGCTGCTAAATATGCTGATAAATTAATAGCTGTTACAAAAAAGGATATAAGAAAAGGTATAGAGAATAATATAGGAAAGAGAAATCAGTATAAACTAATAAGAGCAGCAGCTGACATTGAATATTTTAAAAATTATAGAAAAAACGAAGATAAAATAAAAGATTCTCTGGATATTCCAAGAGACTCTTTTGTGGTTGTACAGATTTCATGTTTTAAAAAGCAAAAAAATCCTGTCGATTTTGTTAAATTTGCCAATAAAATTATCCGAAAAATTTCTGACAAGATAACTTTTGTTTTAATTGGAGATGGTATTTTAAAAAAGAAAATAAGACAAAAAATAAAGGAATTTGGTATAGGCAGTAATTTTAGATTAACCGGCTGGCAGGATGATATTCGTCCCTATTTAAAAATTGCAGACATTTCAACGCTTACATCACTTTGGGAAGGTTTACCCATAACAATTATTGAGTCTTTTTTAATGAAAACTCCTGTGCTTGTAACAAATGTAGATGGAAATGCTGAAATAGTTGAAAATGGATCCAACGGATTTTTATATGAACCAGGAGATATTTATGATGCTGTTGAGAAATTTCTTATTCTGTATAAGAATGAAGATTTGAGAGAAAAAATGGCAGGAATTGGGAGAAGAAAGGTGATAAAAGAATTTTCTATTGAAAAAATGATTAATGATACCAAAAATTTATATTTTGGTTAGGATATTTTTAATTATATTGACATATTTGGATATTATTGGTATATTTTAGTATAAAAAGGGGGTAATATTATGGATTTTAGTAAGGATATTTATCAAGATCCTGATTTAAAAAAGTTTAAAAAAGATATTGAAAAAGATCCCCGTCTATTTGTTTCATTAGGTGATAGTTTGTTGGCTAAAGGACATTTAGAAGAGGCAATAGCTGTTGCTAAAGAGGGTGTGGAAGAATTACCTAAATTTGTACCTGGAAAATTACTTCTGGGTAAAACATTATTTAAAAATAATGAGATTCAATCTGCGAGAAAACAATTTGAAGAAGTACTACAAATTAATGAGGATAATGCTCTTGCTTTAAGATATTTGGGTAATATTTACAAAGATTTAGGTAAATATGAAGATGCTGAAAAAATTTATGATAAGCTGTTATTTCTTGATCCAATGAATAAAGAGATTCAGGAAGCAATGGAGGAAGTAAAAGAGGCAAAGAATAATGAATCCCTGAATGAGGTTGAAGAATCAGATGGCCAGGATAATTTTGATGAGCTGCCTTCTGAACAGGAACAATATGAAGATGAACCACAACAAAAAAATATAGATGATGAACAAAAAGATGATTATGTGACTACAAATCATTATGAAACAGAAGAACAGGAAGAAATTGATGAAAAATCTTTTTCTGTAGATAAAAATGAAAAGTTATATGAAAGCAAACAATCATCAATTGAAATAGAGAATATGGAAGATATTGATGATCATATATCTGATATATTAAAAAATATTAAAATATATTCTCCTTTCTTAAAAGACATTTATGATTCGGGAGGATATAAAGATGAAGCTAATTTTATAACTAATAAATTGGGAATCTCTGAATCAAAAGAGAAAGAAGAAGATGTTGAGATATCGGGAAATGAAATTATAGGTTTTTCAAGTGAATCAGAAGAAGGCGAGGAGGTTTCAGGATCACAAACAATAGTTCGAAACGATGAAATTTATCATCAAGAAGAAGGTGTTGTTAATGATTTTGAAGAAGAAAATGAAATAGAAACAGAAACCAATGAAACAACGATATCCGGTGAAGAAGAAAATGAGGATTTAGAAAAAATAGAAGAGATGAAAGAAGAACAAATAAAGCCTGAAGCTGATGAAATTGAAGGAAGTGGTGAAGAAAAAAAAGAAGTTGAAGATATTGAAACAGAAGATTTTGAAACTGTAGAAGAAAAGAATTTTGATGAAAATGCAGAGATCAAACCTATTGAAGAAGGAATGGAAATAGAAGATGATGTCAATGAAGAAGTAGATATTGAAGAGGATGAAGAACTGGGTATAGAAGAAGAAGTTGTGGGAGAAATTGAAGATAATGAAGAAGTTACAGATGAAATATTAGATGAAGATATCGAAAAAGAAGAGATGTCTGTCAATGATGAGGCTTATGTATCACTTGAAGATGAATTAGAAGATGAAGATGAAGATTTTGATAAGCTTGTACAGGAAGCAGAGAAAAGTATAAATAAAAAAAAGACAACCGAAAATCAAGATGAAGACATAATAGAAGAATTAGAAGAAAGCCGAGAAAAAGCTGAAGGAATAGATGAAAAAGGAAATATTCGAATAGAAAATAATCAGGAAGTAATAAAAGATAAAGAGGTGATTGACAAATTTAATGGGCATAATGAAATCGATTTTGCAAAGGAATCAGGAGAAATTGAAGGAAATAAAGAAATCAAATCTTCAGAAAATAATGAAATACCAGAGAAGGATATAAATGACATAGAATTAAAAGAAAAGGAACAAAAAAAAGATGAGAAAGAATTAGCAGGAATGAAAAAAATTGATTTAAATAAAGATGAGTCAAATTTAGAAGATATTCTGGAAGATAAAGATAAAAATAAAGAAGTAGATGATGATCTTGATGAGTGGTTGGATAGTTTGTAAACGATATAAGGAGAAATAATGGATTATAAAGAAGTTTTAGATGATGTTTTAGGTAAAGTTAAAGGAGCAATATATTTAACTTTTTGTGGATCAGACGGATTAGGAATAGCTCAATCATCAGATACAGTTTTACCTCCAGATATTGAACTTGGCGATGAAAAAATTGCAAGTTTTTTGGTTACAAAGATGAGTGTGATTAAAGAAATGAATTTGAGTCAAACTAAAGAAGATATTACAATAACCGATCATTATGTTGTTTTAGTTAGAATGGTTTCAAGCGATTATTTTATATCTATGGTATGTACTCATGCTGTTGATATCAAAATTGCAAGATATTATATGTATAAATTAGCTAATACCTTTAAAAAACATTTAACTTAAGCTGGAGCAAAAATGGGAATAATTGGGATTAATGATATTAGAACAGGAAATGCATTAAAAATTGATGATGAATTATACTGGGTTGTTGATGCTGATCATGTTAAACCGGGAAAAGGGCAGGCTTTTTGCCGTGTTACCTTAAAAAATGTTGATACAGGCCAGGTTGTTAAAAAAACTTATAAACAGTCAGATAAAATTGAAGAAGTTCGTCTGGAATTGAGAAAATGTCAATATCTGTATGAAGATAATGACTTGTATTATTTCATGGATATGGAAACTTATGAGCAGCTTTTATTATCTGAAAATATGGTGGAAGATAAAAAGGATTATTTAAAGGAAGAGATGGATGTTGAACTTTTAATGTATGGAGAGAAATCACTTGGGTTGAAACTACCCACATTTGTAAATTTACAAATAAAAAAAACAAAACCTGCTGTTAAAGGAGATACTGTGTCCAATGCAACAAAAAAAGCAACTCTGGAAACCGGTCTCGAGGTAAAGGTGCCATTATTTGTAAAGAAAAATGAAGTAATAAAGGTGGATACACGAAATGGTGAATATGTTGAAAGGGTTAATTAATAATGAAATTATATGATATATTAAAAAAAATGATTAGCGATGGTGCTTCAGATATCCATTTCAAAGTAGGTAGTCCTCCTATGATGAGAATAGATGGAGTTTTAGAAGCTATTGATGATAAAACTCTTGCTCCCGAACATACACTAACAATTGCTAAACAATTCATGGAAGATAACCAGTTTGAACAATTTGAAAAAGATAAAGAAATTGATTTTTCAGTTGGAATTAGGGGGATGGGACGATTCAGGATTAATTGCTTTATTGCAAGAGGAGCAGTAGCCATTGCATTAAGAAAAATATCTGTTGATATAATGTCAATTGAAGAATTGAATCTTCCTATTAAATTAAAGGAATTGGCTTTATCACAGAGAGGATTAATACTTGTTACCGGTACAACTGGTAGTGGAAAATCAACAACTCTTGCAGGTATGATTGATTATATAAATTCAGTTGAAAGAAAACATGTTATTACTATTGAGGATCCTATTGAATATTTATTTAGAGATAAAAAAAGTATAATTAATCAGCGTGAAGTTGGTTCTGATACGGAGAGTTTCTCTCAGGCTTTAAGAAGGATTTTAAGACAGGATCCAGATGTAATAATGATTGGAGAAATGCGTGATAAGGAGACAATAGAAACAGCTATTACAGCTGCTGATACCGGACATTTGGTCATGAGTACCTTACATACGACTAATGCGGTCCAAACGATAAATAGGATAATAGCTTATTATCCCCCTCATCAACAGGAACAAATAAGAATTCAACTGGCTTCTACATTAAAAGCGGTTATTTCATTAAGATTAATTCGAAAGACAAGTGGTATAGGAAGGGTTCCCGCTGTTGAACTCTTGATAAACACCCCACATGTTTCGGAAAAAATTCTTAAAAAAGAAGACACTTATTTAATTCAACAGGCAATAAAAAAAGGTAACCAGTACGGGATGCAGACTTTTGACCAATCAATAATGAAATTATATAAAAAAGGTTTTATTACTCTTGAAGAGGCTTTAAAACAATCAAGCAATCCTGATGATTTTAAATTAAAAGTTAAAGGTATTGATTCCTCTGATGTTTCTAATATTTGGGATGAAGAGTAGAAGGGTTTGATATATGGTTGATCTGAACGAACAATTTTCAAGAGCAGCAAAATATATACAGAAACATAAATATGACCGTGCAATAAAATTATACCGGAATTTATTATCGAGCATGGGAAATGACCCCAAAATTCTAAATAAATTGGGGGATACTTACTTAAAAATGGATAAAATTGAAAAAGCAATGAGTATTTTCCAAAATCTTGCAGATTATTATGAAAAAAATGGTTTTTATTCAAGTGCTATTGCTGTTTATAAAAAAATGTTAAGAAAGAAAAATGATTTGTCATTAAAATTAAAAATTGCTGATTTGTATGTAAAAACAGGTTCAGAATCAGAAGCTGAATATTATTATAAAGAATACAGTGAACATTTTATTAAAAAAAATAAAATTGCTAAGGCTATTCCTGCTTTTGAAAAGATTACAGAATTAAAACCTGACAATATTGATTTAAAAAAAGAACTTGCCGGATTTTATTATCATGTTCAAAACTATGATAGAATGCTTGAAATATATCAAAAGATTTTTTATATTTTTCTTGAAGAGAAAAACGAAGAGAAACTGAATGATATTTTCAATACAGTTACCGCAATTTCCAAAGATAATGATTTATATTCAAATGACATATATATAAATATTTTTAAAGACTATATTTTCCATCTGTATGATTTAGGTGAAAATGAAATGGCTTCAAATACAGCACTGGATATGTCTAAACAATTAATTGACAAATCTGCAAATAAAAAAGCTAAAAATTTATTGAGAACAATTTTAGACAATGATGAATCAAATATTCCTGCAAGAATACAATTAATTAGCGTTTACGAGGAAGAGGGTAATACTGCTCACCTTGTTGAAGAATACTTAAATATGGCTGAAATTGTTGAACAAAAAGAACCGGAACGGGCAAAAGTAATATATCAAAAAGTATTAAAATATGATCCCGATAATAATGTAGCAAAAAAAGCATTACAAGAAGGGAAACCTGAAGAGAAAAAAAGTAAAGATATAAAAGATAAAATGGGTGTTGAACTTAATGGGGTTGAAGTTTCTCAAAAAGGCGGGATCAAAGACAAATTAAAAGTAGATCTAAATGAGGTTCAAGAAGGTGATAAGGAAAAAGTTTTTGATAAAGATGATTTTGAACCAACTGTGGAAGTCGATAAGGATAAAATACAGAGTTCAAAAGAGGAATTTACTTCCCAATCCCAGGGGATGAACCATGAGGTTGATTTAGAAATGTCTGAAGAAGAAAAATCAAAAACTGAGGAGCTGGAAGAAGCCATACAAATTGTTTTTGATGATTATAGTAAGGAAGGCAATACTGATAAAAGTCTTTTAAATGATATAGATAGCAAATCTGAAGATCTTATACCCAAACTGGAAGATGTAATAAACTCTTTTAAAAAAGGTATAGAAGAACAGCTTGGAGGGGATCCTCAAAATAGATATGACATGGCCATTGGATTTAAGGAAATGGGGCTTACTGATAGTGCTATAGAAGCTTTTAGGAAATTATCACTTTTTGATGAATATAGGATAAAAAGTTTAAATTTATTAGCACAATGTCTTGTTGAAAAAGGTGAATATGAATCAGCTATTGAAGAATTTCATGAGGTATTATCTTCTGGAGAGATAACTCAGGAAGAAAGAGATGCCATACTATTCAATCTTTCTATTGCTTATTATGAACAGCAATCATTTTCTCAGGCTTATGACACCATTTCCAAAATCAAGGATATAGAAGTTTTTGAAAAAAATGATTATTACAATAAAATTACAAATCAAATTGAAAGTGAAAAAATTGAGGATATAGATGAAATAGAATCTTCCGAAAAAGCAGAACCGGCAGTAGAGGTTGAAGGAGATGAAATTGAATTTGAACTTGAATTTGAAGATGAAGAAGAAAATTTAGAGGAAAGCACTGAAGAAAAAACTACCCAAAAGAAAAAAGTCAAAAAACAAAAAGAAAAGCAAAAAAGTACAAAAGTTGGTGAGGAAATAGTAAATAGTTTAACAGAGGAAATTAATAAATTGAAAGAAGATAACAAAAAATTAAGAAAAGCAGTAGTGGTATTGAAGGATAAAGTTGTTGATCTTGAAGATAAACAGGATAAAAAAGAGAATGAAGATATGGATGAGATCGCTAAGATGATGGAGTATCTACATAATGAACAGGAAAATATAAACAAAGAGAGTAATAAAAACAGTAAAGAAATAGCAAAAATTAAAGACAAGCTGGATAATATTAGTGAATTAATCAAAGAATTAAAAAAAGATTTGAATAAATATGAGGGTATCAATAAAAGAGAAAAAGAAGTAGTTTCACAATTTATGTCCTATAAAGAAGAGTTTGATACAATCAGTGATAAAATTGATAATATCGAGGCAAAAGTAGAAAATCAAGATCTCTCTTCAATGAAAGAAAAAATTGAAGAATTAAATTCTAAAATAAAGGATATAGAAAAAGGTTCAATGAAAATAAAAACAAAAAACAAATTAGTAGAAAATGAGGTAGATAATAAGAAAAAAGAAGATAACAAAGAAAAAGAACAAAATAAAGATAAAGATAAAGATAAAGATATAGAAAAAGACAAAGATAAGGAAGATAAGATATCTTTTATGTAATTAACATTAAGTAAGGAATTATATGAGTTATGAAAAATTTTATAATCTAAAAGCAGCTCCATTTTTTAATAATCCAGATGAACGATTTTTTTATCGTACACCACAAACAGAAAAAGCAATATTAAAAGTCCTGCATTCTTTAAAACGAAAAATGGGATTAGCAGTTGTAACGGGTAATATTGGTAGTGGAAAAACTATGTTGAGTCGGAAATTGCTTGATACTCTTGATCAGAATCTTTTTGAAGCTTCTCTTGTTGTTATGGTTCACAGTCAGGTTTCCCCTAAATGGTTTTTAAAAAAACTATTATTACAGTTCGGAATAAATCCTGATACTGATGACAAACAAAAATTGCTTGTTTATCTTTATAAAAATCTTGCTAAAATGAATAATGAAGGAAATATTCCTGTTGTTCTTATAGATGAAGCAAACATGATTAATAATAAAGAATTTTATGAGGAAATACGTGGATTATTAAATTTTGAGAATAGGAATGGGAAATTAATAAATTTTGTAATGTTTGGTCTTCCTGAACTTGTAGATAATATTAAACAGGACCTACCTCTGGCACAAAGAATATCAATTCATATACAGTTAAAACCCATGGATAAAAAAACTACATTAAACTATATTAGCCACAGATTAAATATTGCAGGTGCTGGGAGTAAAATATTTAGTGAACAGGCTCTTGAATTGATATATAAATATTCTGATGGAATTCCAAGAATCGTGAATACTATAGCTGATAATGCTCTTCTTGAAGGTTACATAGAAAGTAAAGAAATTGTGGATGCAAAAATTATAAAGAATACTATCGTAGACTTAGGTCTAATAACCTCGGCTAAATAATGTCTAAATATGCTGATTTCCATATACATTCAAAATTTTCTGATGGTAAATTAAAACTTAATGAATTAGAAAAGCTTTTTATTGAAAAAAATATTAAATATATTGCAATAACCGACCACGATGATGTTAGAAGTTCTACATACGAATTCAAAAAAGTTAAAAATGTTAATGGAATAGAATTATCTACATATTTACAAGAAAGTGAAATTCATTTACTGGGATATGGATACAAAAACGGCAGTAAAAAATTAAAAAAAATTACAAAAAAAATAAAAAAAGAAAGATTTAAAAGATTCCAAAGAATGATAGGAAAGGCAAAAAAAGTCGGGTTGTTAGAAAAAAAAATTGATTACATTAGCAAATATAATCTTAATCCCAAAAAAGACATGTTTGGTCGCTCAACAATTGCAGATATTATACTACGAGAAAAAAAAATTCGTTCAAGAAGAAGATTATATCAAAAATATCTTGGAGATGGTCAAATTTTATATGAACCAGTAAGGGCTTACAGGGTTTATGAAGGAGTTGAAATATTAAAAAACGAATGTGATATTGTTGCCATGGCTCATCCTCAGAGAACAAACAGAGATGAATTGATAAAAAAATTAGTTAATTGCGGAATGAATGGGTTGGAAGTGTTTTATCCATTTCATGATTCGGTTATAACCGATTTTTACTTGAATATAGCTAAAAAATATAATATTATTCCTGTGGGTGGAAGTGATTTTCACGGAGGGGGTCTCAGGTTTCAGATAAATCATGAAAAAATTTTGGATTTTATTAATTATTTTAATTTGTGTTAATTCATTTTTATTAGGAGAAAATTATATCTTTGATAAGAATAGATCCTATCTTTTTTCTAAAGGTAATGTCAATTATTTTCTTAATGATACACATCTTGATCTTTTTTATCACAGTTCAGGGGCTCAAATTTTTAATATTGATGCATATAATATAATCAATAGTTTCGATGGCTGCAGGATATATACTCCTCTTCAGAGTCATTTAATTGATAACAGTTTGATCAAATTTGTTAACAGTGGTGATTATCAAAGTTATATTTTTTCATTAAACAAGAGTTATCTTTCAGTATTTACAAATTTTTATACAAAAAAATTAATTGGAAATGAGGACAATAACTACTGGGAGGGTAAAAATTATTATCTTAAATTAAAATATGGAAACCATCTATTAGATTTTTTTATTTCTAAGAATAATCTTCTACCGGAATATCCAGAAAACTCTAATTTATTTTCATTTTCAAAATATAATTATTCAAAAGAGAGATTTGGCGTAAATTTAAAATTTGAATCAATTGAAAACTATAATATTGATGAAAATTATTATCTTATTAATTCAAAAATTCGATATAAATCCAGTACTGTTGGATTTAAGACATTATTTGAAAAAGATGAATGGCTAATATTTTTGGATTATTATACTAATTATAATAATATAAATTTAAGTTTTACACCTTTTTATAGGGATAATATTTTTGATTTGGAGTTTGATATAAATTTTAAAGAATTTTTGTATATACAGAAAAAAAGTCGATATGATTGGATCTATAAGAATCAAAATAATTATTATGAAGCAGGTATAAAATATAATAACATATTTAATCTTTATGCAAGATATGTTGAAAGAAATAAGTTTATAGATTTTACTGATATAGAAGACAAATATTATTATGGGGTACAATATGATTATACATTTGATTTATACAAATTTTTAAAAATAAATATTCAGGGAGATTTAATAAATGGGAAAGATTACAACAGTTATATGAAAAGTAAAATATTGTATAATAAATCATTTTTTAAAAATGATCTAAACATAGTAAGTTATTTAGAGTATAATAACATGCTTGAAAGTGAGTTTTTAGATAAAGTGGATTATTTTAATTTCTATATTAGGGCAAGATTAAAAGGTGGAAGATTTTACATAAAGATTAAAAATTTATTTGATGATAAAGTAGAGCATTTAAACGGTGTAGTGAAAAATAGAGAAGTAGTATTTGGTGTTGGATTGTTTTTATATAATTAAAAGCTTGAAAAAACTGGATAAATTGATAAAATCAGGGAGAAAAATAAGATTGTTAAAGGAGTGAAAAATGAAAAGAGTTGAGAAATGGAAATGGATAGTTATTATTTTTATCTTTCTGATTATGTTTCTAACGGGATTGCCTTCAACAGGGATAACTGATGGAACAAAATTAGAAAAATGGTTGCCAAAAAAAGTAAACCTGGGTCTTGACTTACAGGGAGGAACACATGTAGTTTTTGAGGCTGATGTTGAAGAGCTTCAAAGAAAAGTAGAAGAAAGAGGCGGAGAATTTACTGATAAAGAGTTAAGAGATGCTATGGACAGAGCTTTAAAAAAGATAAGAAATAGGGTTGATAAATTTGGTGTAGCTGAACCGGTAATTCAAAGACAGGGAAGAAATAGAATAGTTGTTGAATTAGCAGGAATTAAAAATCCAAGTCAGGTAGCTGAAACCGTAGGAAAAACAGCTTATTTGGAGTTTAAATTGGTTTCTGAAAATCAGGAAAATTATATTGAGCGTGTTCAGGAAGATGGTTTGCAAAATGTCAAAGTAAAAGATAAATATCTCAATGAAGATGGAAATATAAGAGAAGGATCTTTACCACAAATGGTTGATATTCTCTATCAAAAAGTTGAAAAGGAAAGAGATGCAGATGGAAGAATTCCTTTTGTTTTAAGAAATGATATTGTTGTAGAAGGAGATTCTTTAAAAGATGCTCATGTAACAATGCAGGATGCAGAATATGTTGTTGCAATTAAATTTAATCCTGAGGGTGCAAGAAAATTTGCAAGAATTACAGGTAGATATAAAGGTAGACAGTTAGCGATAGTTCTTGATGATGTTGTTCAATCCGCGCCACGAATCCAATCCCAGATTCCTAATGGTAGTGGGATTATTAGTGGAGATTTTGCAGCACAGGAAGCAAGAAATACAGCACTTATTTTAAAAACAGGTGCTCTACCTGTACCACTTAAAATTGAAGAAAAAAGAACTGTTGGTGCGTCTTTAGGACAGGATTCTGTCAGTATGGGGTTAAGGGCTATTATAATTGGATTTATTTTTGTTTTTATCTTTATGATTTTTTATTACAAAATGAGCGGTATAGTTGCTGATATAGCTCTTGTTTTTAATTTGATTATTATATTAGGAGTCCTTGTAATGTTCAATGCGACTTTGACTCTTCCGGGTATTGCTGGAATCATTCTTACTATAGGGATGTCAGTTGATGCGAATGTTTTAATTTTTGAAAGAATCCGGGAAGAATATAGACTTGGCAGAAGTGTAGGAAAAGCTATTTCAAATGGTTTTGATAGAGCATTTGTTACAATTTTAGATGCAAATATTACTACAATAATTACTGCCATGGTATTATATAATTTTGGTTCTGGTCCGATAAAAGGTTTTGCTGTAACTCTTATGATTGGTATTCTTGCAAGTATGTTTACTGCATTATTTGTTTCAAGAGTTATTTTTCAAACTATTTTGTCCAGAAAAAATATTAGAAAATTAAGCATTTAGTATGAAAAGGAGATAGATATGCAATTTTTAGTAGATACGAATTATAAATTTGTTACAAAAAATCGTAGAAGAATCGGCTTTGCCTTTTCAATTATACTAATAATTATTGGAATAGTTTTCTATTTCTTAAATGGAGGATTAAACCTCGGTATCGATTTTAAGGGAGGAGCAACATTTCAATATAAATTTGAACAAAAGGTAGATGTAAATAAATTAAGAGATAATTTAAAAGAAGTAGGTTTTGATAGAGCGATAATACAAAAGTTTGGATCTGACAAAGAAGTTTTGATTAAGGTAGAACAGGGAAAAGATTCTACTGAATTAAAAAATTATCTGGAAAAGCAGTATGCCGGTATTGAATTGAGGAGAGAGGAAAAAGTAGGCCCCAGTATTGGAAAGGACTTAAAACGTAATTCTTTCTGGGCTGTAATAATAGCTTTAGGAGGAATTTTAATATATGTTTCATGGAGATTCGAATTCAAATATTCTGTTGGAGCTATTTTAGCTCTGGTACATGATGTTTTAATAACTCTTGGAGCATTTGCTATATTCCAATTTGAATTTGATCGTACAGTTTTAGCAGCAATACTTATGGTTATAGGTTATTCCTTAAATGATACAATTGTTGTCTTTGATAGGATCAGGGAGTATATGAGAGTTGAAAGACCAAGAAGTGACAAGCATTATGAAGAAACGGTTAATAAAGCAATTAATAGTTCTTTATCAAGAACAATAATTACTTCGGTAACAACATTACTTGTTATTGTGGTATTATACATTGCAGGTGGGCAGATATTACATAATTTTTCATTTGCTCTTCTTGTAGGAATCTTAGTTGGGACATATTCTTCAATATTTATTTCAAGTCCTGTACTTATTGAAGCCCACTTAAAAGTTTCCAATGATTAAGAAATGTTATTAATTATATTAAAAATAATTTTATTATTAATACTGCTGGTAGGAGTTTTACTCCTACCGGTTGGTATTCCGGGTAATTTTATTGGTGCTTTTCTTATCTTAATTTATTATATTATTGAAGGTGCAGAAACTTTTAATTTTTATCATTTTATTATTGTTTTTCTATTTGCTGTGTCATGTGAAATTCTGGACTATTTTGCAGGAGTAATGGGAGCCAGAAAATTTGGAGCTTCAAAACTTGGATTAGTGGGAGCATTTTTTGGTGCAATTTTTGGATTAATAATCGGGTCATCATTGTTACCATTTATAGGTACAATAGCGGGTGTATTCTTAGGCCTATTTTTTGGTACTTTTATCATGGAGATTATTTTTGTCAGAAAAAATATGCAGGACAGTATAAAAGCGGGATTTGGGGCAATGCTTGGAAGAACTTTTGCAATTTCATATAAATACATGGTAGGTTTCGGAATAATTATTTTTGTTTTTATTCGATTTTTTTTATGAAATACTTATGGGAACAAAAAAATTATAATAAACAATATTTAAAAGATATTAAAGATAAATACTCTATTGAATTACCATTACTGAAGGCTCTTTTAAACAGAGTTAGTTCTTTAAAAGAGATTGATTCTTACATAAATCCTGATCTAAAAAAGTTATTTTCTCCATTTGAGTTTGATGATATGACAAAAGCTGTAGATATTATAGAAAAATCAATATCTAATAATGAGAAAATATTAGTTTTTGGAGATTATGATGTTGATGGGATTACCGGAACATCCATTCTTGTAAAAGAATTATTGAGATTAAATGCTGATGTTGAATGGTTTGTTCCCAACAGGGTTAATGATGGATATGGTATTGATAAAAAATTTATTGATAAATTTAATAAGTATAATCTTGTTATAACTAATGATTGTGGAATTACAGCATCTGAGGAAGTTGATTTGATGAAAAAGAATGGACTTAAGGTTATTATTACAGACCATCATTATCCCAAAAAAGAACTTCCTAAAGCAGATGCGATAATTAATCCTAAAGTGGGAGATTATCCTTTTAAGGATTTAGCAGGTGTTGGGGTAGTATTTAAATTGGTTTCAGCTTTAAGGGAAGAAATACCTAAAGAATATCTCGGTTTAACAGCAATAGGTACCATTGCAGATATTGTTCCACTAATCAGGGAGAATAGAATTTTAGTTAAACATGGATTAAATCAAATAAATAATAAAATTATTCTCGAATTCATGAACAAAATGAATATAAAAAAAGAATCTATAAAACCATATCACATAAGTTTTATGATTGGTCCCCGAATAAATTCTGTGGGAAGATTAACTGATGCTAATAATTTTATAAAGCTTCTTGTAAAGGAAGATGTAAAAAATATTAAAAAAACTATTAATAATATTGATAAAACAAATTCAAAAAGAAAAGATATTGAAGAAAAAATCTATAAAGAAGCAGATGAATTAATTCACAAACTTAATAAGAAAAATACATATTTTATAATTTTATATAAAGAAAACTGGCATCCCGGTGTAATTGGAATAGTTGCTTCCAGGCTTGTAGAAAAATATAACAGGCCTGTATTATTAATTACAAAAGATGAAAATAATATTTGTAAAGGATCCGGAAGAAGTATAAAAAAAATAAATCTACTGGAAATATTAAATAAGTATAATTTATATTTTGAAAAATTAGGCGGACATCAACATGCTGTCGGTTTTTCAATTAAAGAAGAAAATATAAACAAACTCAGAGAAAATATTAATAATAGTATCTTCAAGAATGTATCACTTGATAGTTTTATTCCAAGTATAAGTTATGATGCTGAAATAGAAATCAATGATTTATCATTTAAATTTTTAAAAAATCTTTCAAAAATGATGCCATTTGGGTATGAAAATAAGCAACCTCTTTTTAAAATAAGTAATATAAAAATTGAAAAAGAACCAAGAATAGTTGGAGGGAGTCATATAAAATTTTATTTTAACAAGCATGAAGATGTTGAAGCAATTGGTTTTAACATGAAAGAAATGATAAATTTTCTTGGTGAAAAAATTGATATTCTCGGAAATATAAAAATTAATGAATATAAAGGAGAAAAAAAAATACAAATAGTAATTAAAGATATTAGGAATCATATTGGAGAGCTATCAAGAGTAAAAAGAGAAAATTTTGTACATGTTTATAACCTTATAAAACAAAATAAAAAAATCTCATTAAATGAACTGTATAGTAAAAGCGATGATAGTAAAATTTTTATAAATATAATTATTAAAATTTTTGAAGAACTCGGATTTATTTATAAATTGGGAAATATAATTTATATCAATAATGATATTAATAAAAAAATCTCTCTTGAAAAGTCAAAACTATTCAATTTTTTGAAAAGAGAGAAATGATGTTTGAAGAAATTAATCATACTGCAGATTTAGCAATAAAAATAGTTTCTGATAATATAAATGATTTATTTAAAGAGGCAGGTTATGGATTATTTTTTCTAATGTATAGAAAAAAATTCAAGAAAAAAATAGACAGACATATTGTTAATCTTTCATCAAATAATTATGAAACCCTTTTAATTGATTTTTTAAATGAATTAATTTACTTAAATGATTCAAAAGATTTTGTATTAACAGATTGTGATATAAAATTAGAAAATAGTTATAAACTTAAAGCTGTGGCGAAGGGTTTCAATAATGGAAATCCCCCACTAAACTCTATAAAAGCTGCTACATATCATAATCTGAAAATCAAAAAGGATAATTTAAAATATAGTACTGTAATTACATTTGATATATAATCTTTACCGGCTTTGAAATTATAGATATTTTAGGTATAATTATTAAAGGTGGTATTATGAAAAAAATAAAATACAATAAAATTTCTGATTATAAGTATGAAATACCCAAGTCTTTTGATAAAGGAATGAATGTCCCAGCTGTTTTTTATGCATCAAAAGAAACTTTAAATATTATATTAAATGATAATTCTTTAAACCAGTTAATAAATGTATCAAAATTACCGGGAATAGTAAAATATGCTCTTGCCATGCCTGATGTACATCAGGGTTATGGTTTTCCAATTGGAGGTGTGGCTGCTTTTGATTATGATGATGGTATAATCTCTCCAGGAGGAGTGGGATATGATATTAATTGTGGTGTTAGGTTGTTAAAATCAAATTTGAAAAGAGAAGAGATTTCTTCAATAATAAAAAATATAACGATGTCTATATATTCTCTATGTCCATGTGGTACAGGTAGAGGTTCTGCAGTTAATGTTTCGGAAAATGAACTGAAAAAAATTTTAAAAAAAGGTGCTAAATGGGCCCTAAATAATGGATATGCTTCACAAGGTGATTTAACCTGTATTGAAGATAATGGAACTTTAAATAGCTCACTTGGAGGGGTTTCTAAAAGAGCAATCGAGAGAGGTAGTTATCAGGTAGGAAGTCTTGGATCCGGAAATCATTTTATTGAAATAGATTATATTGAAAAAGTTTTTAATCAAGAAAAAGCAGATAAATTTGGGATACAGGAAAATGATGTTATGGTGCAGGTTCACTGTGGGTCAAGAGGTTTAGGTCATCAAATATGTAAAGACCATTTGCAAAAACTTCATGATTATTCTTACAAGCATAATTTAAATCTTCCTGATAGTCAGCTGGTTTATGCATTATTTAATTCTGAAGAAGGAAACAGTTATTATCATGCCATGAATGCTGCTGCTAATTTTGCATTTGTTAACAGGCAGGTTTTAACTCATTTTATTAGGATAGCATTTGAGAAAAATTTTGAAAAGATGAAAAAACCGGTTTTTTTAAATTTGATTTATGATATAACCCATAACATAGCAAAAGTTGAAAATCATGTTGTTAATGGAAAAACAAAAAAACTTATAGTACATCGAAAAGGGGCTACAAGGGCTTTCGGTCCCGGAAATGACATATTGGGACCTTATGAGAAAATTGGGCAGCCGGTTTTGGTTCCCGGATCCATGGGTACTTATTCTTATTTGCTAACCGGAACTAAAAAAGCAATGGATGAAACTTTTGGGAGTTCCTGCCACGGAGCTGGAAGAACAATGAGCAGGAGGCAGGCAAGAAAAAGTTTTGATTTTAATTCACTTTTAAGTAATTTAAAAAGAAAAAATATTTTTATACAGGCTAAGAGTAAAAAAGGTGCATCTGAAGAAGCTCCAGGAGCATATAAGAATGTAAATAGTGTTGTTGATATTATAGCAGAAGAGGGCATTGCCGAAAAAATTGTGAGATTGAAACCCATGGCTGTGATAAAAGGATAAAGATAAACAATATAACAGGTTTAGGTTTTGATATTCTTGGGAGTTATTTAACTTATTTAGTAAAGTTATTTTTCTGATATTTTTGTTTTTGCTTTTTATATTGTAAAATAAAATATAAAAAATTATTTATATAGAACAACTATTATTTAGATCTAATTCTATAAATGTGATTGGTAAAAAGAGAATTAATATTAATCCTCTTTTAATTAGAAATTATTTAATTTTATTTTTTTTGAAAAAAATTCTTCATAGAAAAAAGTTAAATAATAAACAATTTTATTAATTCAGATGATAAAATTCTATAAATCTTCATGAATAACAGCACTACTTATCTTTTTTTGGGATAAAAAT
>Ga0209925_1000589_pt1 | contig 18520 bp, 19 predicted proteins | sample SalPonR2_A_D1_MG_FD_185702 | JGI IMG/M metagenome (GOLD analysis project Ga0209925, IMG submission 185702) | Salt pond soil microbial communities from South San Francisco under conditions of wetland restoration - Salt Pond MetaG R2_A_D1_MG... ...
CCCCCCCCGACCCCTATGATGGAGTGCGCTCCCATACGTTTAGCCATTTGTGCACCTTCATCCAAGGCTTGCGTTGTTGGGTATCGCTCCAGCATGGAGAATGTACCGCATTCAATCCCTACGCCACGCAATCGGGCCAAAACCCGCTGCACGTGAGGATTTTCCGCCCTATCTGTAGGCGTGCTAACCACCACCGTTCGAGGGCCGATAAGACGTCGGTGCTTGACTCCAACCTCGTCCACGGCATTTTCATTGAGCTCTATCTGAGTCGTGGCGTGTTGGGGGCTATTATTCAGGGGCAGTACGGCTTGAGACGAGGAGGAGCTACGTTTGACTTGAGGTCGATGGAGTTGGCATGCCGGACGACCAAACTGCGTTGCCAGTGCGAACCTGTGACGCATGACCTGTGTGCGTCTGTCCAAATTAAAAAATAGTTGGATTTCATTTCTAGTAAAACATCCCCACATCTTTTAAGGAAGGCGATAATATAGGAAAGCGATAGTTCTCGACCTCCCGCCCCTCACTTCCTGCGCCCCAAACCGGGGTGGTATCGCGGCGGTTTCGTAAATCATGCCATGGTGCAGAATCTCCTTGCGTAACCTACCGATCCTAGATTCTATCAACACGTGTGCTCTCAACTTGTATTCCTCTCGTATCATGCGCAAGCTCCCTTTCACGAGCGCACACATCCTACAAGCCGCAACTCTACGGGGTTCCGATGTCGATGGAATGCGCGAAAGCTATGATTGTTTATTGGATTGTGCGACCTGATCGATCTTCTGTCGACAGAAAGCTCAGGAGGCAACGACTCCCCCGCGTGGCCGCCGTGTCTTTGGTGTGAGAAGTGAGGCCTTGACGAAAGAAAAGACACAACGCCATGCAAATTTTATGAGGATCAATGCGTCTTGGCATGTGTGTGTGGATTTCCTGTGCGTCGCAAGTCTTCGGTAGCGCAGCTGCGCACTGTCCGCAGCTCCGGCGTCCGAAAAGAGCGCGTCGTCGCCCTCATGCGTTCAATTTTGCGGTTTGAAATGGTCACTTTGTGACCGGCGCCGCTGCAATGCATGATGAGTATGCCAGGTCATGCATTGTTTGTGCTCTGACCTACACGTGGTCGGAACGCAGGTCTGACGGCGCGGTCCGCCAATGGTTTCTTATTTAAACTCGCTATGGGCTTTCGCCTCGACGGTCAGCAACCCCATTCTGTCCATGTCTCACCATGCCCACACACACCTGCACACGCACATACAGTTACACCACCATCCGTGCATTAGTTTCATCATGAGCAACGGTAACGTTCATAATGGCAGCGCACCGGAGGCCGAGTATACACCAAAGAACATCCTAGTAACTGGAGGGGCCGGTTTCATGTAAGTTCCCCGGCAGTTTCTCTGATAAATCCCTGCGTACAAACTAACGCCACGGCTTACCTAAATTTCTTTGACACAGCGCCTCTCACGTCGTGCTACTTCTTGTCAAGAAGTTTCCCAAGTATAAAATCGTAAGTACCCTGTGTTTCTTTGCGATTTCCTGGTCCTCCCGGCTCCCTGCGCGATGTTTGAAAGCTGGCATGATAAGATGGGAAGGAATATTCCCACAAAGACATTAAGCTACGGGCTAATGATGAGACTACTCGTTAGGGTCGTAGGATAGCGTGGGGTATTGTCATCAGGCAAGTAACAAATCGATTTTTCATGGCGCCGCCTGCCTTTTCCACCATTTCAGGTCAACCTGGACCGACTGGACTACTGCTCCTGTCTGGAGAATCTGGACGAAATCAAGTACTACAAAAACTACAAGTTTGTCAAGGGCAACATCTGTTCCTCTGACCTCGTGAACTACGTACTTGAAGAGGAAGAGATTGACACGATCATGCACTTTGCGGCCCAGACCCACGTGGACAACAGCTTCGGCAACTCCTTCTCCTTCACGCAGAACAACATTCTGGGGACGCACGTCCTCTTGGAGAGCGCGAAAGTCCACAACATCAAGCGCTTTATCCACGTGTCCACGGACGAAGTGTACGGGGAGGGAGCGGCGGACCAAGAACCCATGTTCGAGGACCAAGTCTTAGAGGTGAGTGCAGTCCAAGAGGCGGGCAGGGAATGTGAAATCACGCGGCCCTGCTCGTGACTGGCATGGCTAGACATGCTTTTCGCCTCCATGCCCCCCTTTACCCGCGTTTGTGCGTATTCATTCTCAATCGATCTCGTTTGTTTGACCACACAGCCCACGAATCCTTACGCCGCGACCAAGGCGGGCGCCGAGTTTATTGCCAAGTCCTACTCTCGCTCTTTCAACCTCCCATTGATCATCACGCGCGGAAATAATGTCTACGGTCCCCACCAGTACCCGGAGAAACTCATCCCCAAGTTTGTCAACTTGCTGATGCGTGATAGGCCGGTGACGCTGCACGGGAACGGCCTCAATACCCGCAACTTCCTCTACGTGAGTCGCTCCCCCCAGCGTCCTCCCTCCTTCCTTTCCTCCCTCTCCCTCACCCACGCTCACGCCGCATCTCTGTCGCCGGTTTTGAACAGGTGGAGGACGTGGCGCGTGCGTTCGAAGTAATCCTGCACAGGGGTGTAACGGGCAAGATCTACAACATCGGGGGCACCCACGAGAAAGCGAACATCGAGGTCGCCAAGGACCTGATCCGGCTAATGGGCCACGGGAAGGAGGAGGAGAAGATGCTGCAGTTCGTCGAAGATCGAGCCTTCAACGGTAGGTTGTCCGAAATGCGTGTACCAAGGAGGTATGGCATGGCTGACATTACAGAGGCCGGGGGTTGCTCTGGGCCTTCTGCTGTCCCGATCGACGCGAGCGTCCCTGCATCCCTTCCCTGATACCCACTCGATTCCCTTTTTCCAGATTTGCGATACACGGTGAACAGCGAAGCCCTCAAGCAGTTGGGCTGGCGGGAGATTGTGTCGTGGGAGGACGGACTGCACAAAACGGTGGAGTGGTACAAGCAGCACACGGGCCGGTATGGGAACATTGACTGTGCCCTAGTGGCCCATCCCCGCTCTGGAGCGGTACACGAGTTTTCGTAGGCGAGACGACATCGGAAAGAGCTTAGACGTCCGAGAAGATGAGAAGGACTTGGTGTCGAGGGTATGTGTCTGTGTATAATATAGGAGGACCTTGCTTGGTCCGTGCCTGTTCCACCGAGATGCAAGGGAGAAAAGAGGCTGACGGTGGTCAAGGTGGCGTGAAGCCATGAATGAGAAGACATAGTGAATTAAGGCCAGAGGTATGTCTCTCGACCGCACGTGCGACCTGGGGGTAGTATTTCATGACATGGGGTTTATTTGGTGGGAATGTATCATGCACCCATTTATCGGTGTAGCGGAGTAGTAATCTAAGACGGAAGCGGCCAAAGTACCTGTGTTCAAGCCCATGCCAAAATATATTGGTTCAACGCGTCCACAAGATCTCTTCCAGTTAGTTCTACCTCGTGGCGCATAATATTTTGATGGATAAGATTTAGACGGTTTCATGCCAAGAGGAACGCCATAGCGACGAACGGAAGCATAAAGTTTTCAGCCGAAAGCAATGAAAAGAGGAGATATGTAGGAGGTTAGTGAGAAAATTTTATTGGGACGGTTAGCGCACCGTCCCATGTATGACGGAAGATGGTATCGATATTCAAGTTTCAAAGAACAATGAAAATTAGGCTCTTCAGAGGAACATATGCCCCGATTTCGGGTAATTCAGGGCGCTTTAGCGGCAAACTACGGTTTGTCTTACCTAGTTTCGACGGTAGCCTCGCACTTGCTTTATTAAAACTGTGTCCTAAATGCCCTGTCTGTGCAGGTTTCTGCGTGGTACTTCCCTTACCGAACGTGGGGGGGGGACGGGAGGTTAAACTCGGTCTTATCCGTTCTCAGGAGCCAAAATCTCCCGTTCGAAGTAAAAATGTGGTTTTTGAAAAATCAAGCCCCACTTTCTCTCAACTTGTGAATCTGGTTGATTGATAGATAGAATCAGCCAACTGATTTGACTCATGAGTGGATGAAGAAATTACCTTCTTATTAGATTGCCATAAAAACCCGATTTGTCTCTTGTTATTCCCTTTGGCGTTACACAGAACATGCTGACTCCTCTGCACTGGATCTGGAATGGACCTCTGGCCTTAGGATGGGTCACTTCATCGGCAATAGTATTTCCAATTTTGCGGAAAGTGGGTCTTGTTCCGGAGGCGAACAAGCTTGACTTCATCGCAAACGACATGCGGGGTAAGATTGTAATTGTCACGGGCAGTAACACAGGCATTGGCAGAGCTACCGCCCTTAACATATGTAAAATGGGCGCTACGGTGATTTTGGCCTGTCGGTCCATGGAACGGGCCAAGGCTGCACGTGATGAGATGCTTGAAGAACTCCACAGCCTGGATGCGGGGCACCGCTTTGACTTCCCCTTCGCGAGGAAAGGCACCCTCGTTTGCATGCGGTTGGACTTGGGAAGCTTCGCATCCATCAAAACCTTTGCAGAGGACTTTCTGGGGCGATATAAGCGGCTGGATGCATTAGTCCTGAATGCTGGGTTGGCCAACGGCTCCGGACGCACCAAAGAGGGATTCGAGATCATGTTCGGCACCAACTACCTCGGCCACTTTTACCTGACCAAGCTTTTGATGGATGTTGTAAAGGCTACTCCTGACTCCCGGATTGTCAGTGTATCCTCGCTCATGCACGAGTTCGGGTGTTTGGATTGGCAAGGAAGCTTGAGCGGGAATTATCGCGCTTTGAAAGACCGCATTTTCTCCAGCCGCTACAACGATTCCAAGCTGGCACTCGTCCTCATGACACTGGAATTACGACATCGCTTGAAAGGCACGTCCGTCCGAGCAATAGCTGTCTCTCCTGGTGCTGTTGCCAGTGATATATGGCGTAGTTTCCCACTCTGGTACAGGCGCTTGGTGCTCGACCCAGTTATGTCCCTGGCCTTTCTTTCCAATGAGCAAGGAAGCATACCCAGCGTTTACGCCGCAACCCATTCCAATGTCTCCGACGAGGATGAAGACGACGAGACGAATGTGCCGTATTTTCATCCGTATTGGTCACCGTCCCCCTCTTTCCTGATGCCCTGGGAGGTAATGGGCCCCTTCATAGGGTTCACGCGAGCGCGACCCCGCCTGCCGCGAAATGCGCGAGCTGTGGCCAAGGAACTATGGTATGAGAGCGAGAAGCAAGTGATACAACACACAAAAATATGATGAATGCTGGTATTTTATGCATATTCAGTCGCTTTCTGGCCTTGAAAGATAAGGTTTTAAGACCTTATCAGCGCGTTGTTTGCTTTATGATATCACTATTAGGTTATACCTCAATCTTATGGAGATCCCTTTTATTTAAACGGCCGTGGATCTCATTTATTCAATAGTTGAACATACATCCGCTTATGAAGAAGTCCCAATGGCAAATAAAAGTAAAATTTAAGCGGGAAAAAAAAAGCAGGCGGGCCGTTCTCCATCGCCTCCGTTTCCCCTCCGAGTCGGTCTGGCGTCATCGTCCTTTCCCTCCCTCCCACGACCAGTGTCTTGTCCATCGCATACACTCATTCAGACACTTGTACATGCCAATTTGCACATGTGACAGGGTACAATGTCTACGAAGGCTAGAAGTCTCGCGAGGAAAACGCTTTTCCTTTCATTACGTGAACGTGCTTGTGCAGGACTCAGGCAATGTAGTGCTGCCTACACAAAATCGCTAGGAACACCGATATCCCTTCTTTCGGGTCCAATTCAAGCCGCAAACAAGAGAAAACAAACGGTCTTCCCCCAATACCAGCGATGTACCTACCTGGGAAATTCCTCTCCTAATCCTGAAAGCTGCTATTCTTCTGAACGCACGCAATTAACAAACCATAAGAAGCGTGCAAGGGATGTTTCCACGAAGGAGTGTCCTACACAGGACAACCTTGATGAGCACCAAAATCAGCCCCCAGCGATTGATAATAGCGGCATAATAGAAGAGGGAGAGGAAGAGCACCGGCCGCCCACTGTGGCTGTGAAGGGATCGCAGATGAAGGGTGGGAACGTCGTGTGGAGAGCGTCGAGGCATCAATTGGCGGCATGCCACGCGGCAGTCGAGGAGCAAATGAGTGCTAACGAGAAATCGCACACTGCTGCTACGGAAAACAAAAGCTTGCATTCTCATGCTCAGTTCAAATCCTTAGGTGTCATAGAACCGGTACGTTTCTTAAAAAACCTTAGGTGTCGTAGAACCGGGGGGGGGGGGGCCTGTCTTGGGAATGTACTTCTTCCTTTCACGGTCGTGTGATGCTCTCCCTTCAGGACCGGAAGTGAGGCCGTGAACAAGTCATGGAAGGACCATTGCTCACTCCTTAACCTGCCAACCAATCGCTGAAGGGGCACCTTCCGTATGCATGTGCGCAGAGCTCAATACCCTCCCCCTGCCCATCACTTTTCCATTGTCGCTCCTCATCCCCTCAGAGCAAGGATTTAGACCTCCAATTGATGATCACCAACTACACACTCCCGGCCCTGGCCGCTGGTCTTCGGGACAGGGAAGAAACGTTGCAGTTCTGCGCGCGACTATTGGAGGACGGCAACCTGGAGCAATTAGAGCGGGTCCTCCACCCCTACCAAGCTGAACTCATCACCCGCCGTCGCCGGAAAACCCGCAGCTTGGATTTGGCAGGGGGGCTGACGTCGAAGCACCTGAACATGTTGCGGAAATACTTGCAGCGATCCCCGCGCCAGCTGACCCGCGCGGTCTCCCTGCGCGCGTCGGTGGTGATTCCACTCTGCAATGTGAACGGGGTGGCCTCCGTGCTCTTCGAACGCCGCTCTCCCTTCGTCCGCTCCTTCAAGAGCCAAGTGTGTTTCCCAGGGGGGATGGTGGAAGAGTCCTTGGACGTGAACATCATCGAAACATCCCTTCGAGAGATGGAGGAAGAGATCGGGTTCCCCGCCCGGTCGGTGGACGTGCTGGGCGTCTTGCGCTGTGACTGGTCCGAGGTGCACAAGATCACGGGCATAGGGGTCACGCCCGTGGTAGGCTTTCTCGGTGATCTGACGGAGAAGGAGCTGTCTCCAAACCCCAAGGAGGTCGCGGAGTGTTTCACGATTCCTCTGGCCACGCTCCTGGACGTGGAGCACTGGAACCGAGAAGAGGAGAAAGGCACTGTGGTCTTTGTAGGAGGGCCCCACGTGATCTGGGGGCTGACCGCCCACTTGCTGGATATTTTTTTGAAGGACATTTTGATGCGGTACAAAGTGCAAGTGCAATAGCAGGACTGAAGCATTGGCGTTGTAGAGGGCTTCGTTGGAAGACCGCGAAAATAGCGACGACCGGTGGCTTTGTGATAGATAATATGAATTATCACAACGAAATAAAGGGATTGCGAGACATGTAAGATGTTAATGCATAAAATTGACCTGCTGTTGTGGGAGGGCTCGTGTGTGTCATTGGTTCGACCCCCGGATCGGCCTGGGGCATCACATGGTAGCACATCCAGTAGTGTGAATTCCTTCACTGTTCGAGACGGCAGGTCCTCTGGGCTTCTAGGAAAGGGCCTGTGCCCATTTAAGGGGTACAACGTTGAGCAAAGAGGGATGGAATGAAATTGTCTGTAACGCTGGTTCTGTGGTATCGCATGAATAATACATTTTCGAATCAGAAAATTTCCCCTCAAAAGTACAAAACCCAATGGGCAATTGAAGCCATCTATAATTCCACTGCAAGTTTTCGCTCCAACCCCAAGCATTCCTAGAAGCGACTAATGTCTCGACCAAAGACACGGGTCCTCAGCCAGTCGTTCAGCACCAAGACTCGGTTTCGCGTCGAAACCTGCTTGACAAGATAAACACTGCGCCACAAGAGGTTGCCAGCCCTGGCCGTATATTCTCCGAATTTGAGGTTCCCCGTCTGGACTTGAGCCAGAGCATTGGCTTGGCCCACGTAAGCCAACAAGCCCAGGTTCAAGAAGGAGAAGGCCTGCGCCTCCAAGCGCCCGCGAAGACGGAGCACGTTGGCGACTTTGCCAAAAGCGTTCACTTTTTCCAGATCAAACGTCGGGTTAGGTGTGCTCAAGTCGTACTCACGGTTGAGCAAGCGGCCGAGAAACGCACCGTGCTGTGCAGCTACTTGTCCCGTGGCTGGCAAAGGCAGGCCCTCCACCTCGACCGCGTCTCCCAGGGCCAAGATGCTTCCATTCGTACCTTGCACGCGCAGCCACCTGTCCACAGAGAGTCGACCTCGTTGGCCTGCCGTGGAGGCACTTTGCTCTGGGATCGCTGCGATCAAGGATTTGGTGATATCGCGGGGGGCCGTACCCGCAGCCCACACACAGAGACCGTAGGGCAATATCTCGCCTCCGTCGAGCTCGATGTGCTTCTCCTCGACTTTCAGGACCTTGCGATTCAGCATGACCTCGATACCCTGCGCCTTCAACACCTCTAGCCCTTGTTCTTGCAGTGCAGCGTCGAAGACAGGGAGGATGCGGGAACCGGCTTGAATAATTTTGAAGGACACAAGGTCGACCAAGGCGGGATAGTACTGTTGAAAAAGGCAAGTGGAGGATATTGCACCTCCGTTAGGCGCTTGTTTTTTCCCAGTTGACACCATGCCGTCAAGATACCCCGCACTTTTTATTTTAGTTTGTTTTACCCACCTTGGCCAAGTCTCTGTTAAGAAAATCGGAGAACTCGCCCGAAAATTCGACACCAGTAGGGCCCCCCCCCACCACGACGAAACTCAAGATCCGCTTTTTCTCCTCCATGGACACGCTTGGCATGTTGGCTCGTTCAAAGCGATCCACCAGGGCTTGGCGTAGTTTGACCGCATCGCTGATTTCTTTCAGGAAGAAAGCATGCTCCCGCACGCCCGGAGTGCCAAACGTGCCGCTCTGAGCCCCGCACCCGTACACCAGGATATCATAAGGCGCCAAAAATTCCTCGTATTCCCCGACTTCGTTCGGAATTTCAGAGCGGATGCGCACCGTTTGATTGTTGGGATATATGGCCAGGGCTGTGGGGATGAGAGGGGGGCATGGGATACGCCCAGAGGGGGAGGAGTGTGTGACGATCGCGTTTTACGAGAAGGGCGGATTCGACAAAGCTTGGAAAAAGTGCATGTGAGAAGGAAAGTGGATGGCGCGCATTTGAAAGGGAAAGGAAAATACATGGATAAAAGACACCTCCCTCGAAAAACCACCGAGGCTGCAGTGACTCCGACGCGCGGCACTTCTCTTCTGGCCATCAAGCGACAGGCAACACTAGCACAGAAATCCCAAGCCACAAGGCCTTTCCCCTTACCTTGTGCTTCGTAGTAGTCTGCAAGAGGGTTGGCTGCTCGAATGGGCTCGATGATAGACCGATAATCGACAGTACCGACCGAGCTGCCGGCGAGCATGGGAGTGAACAAGAAGAAGTTTCGCGGCGAGACGATCACCACCTCGTACAACCCCGTATCCACCACCTTGGTCACAGCATGCCCCCCCCATCCAGTGCCCAAGATCATCACCCGCTTCTTGGTGCCAGCCTTCGTGGTCAGGCGATCTCGGCGAAAGCGCCGGTCCATGTCTCTTTCCGTTGCCCGGCGCAAGTGGACACCGATGTCCTCTACGGTGTCGAGCGTGCGATCGAACAAAAGGAATAGATCACTGAATACCAGAGACCAAAATGGCGGCTCCTCTGAGGGGGCAGGGGCCGCTTGCAAAGGGGCGACAAGATGTCTCACTTGCGCGGTTGAAGGTAAACTGCCCCGGTTGGCGTGACCCAAAGTCCGCACTGGCAAAAAAGCATGGGTCTTCAATACCGTCACAATAGTCAGACATAATAATAACAAATTCTTACGATGTTGTCCAAATGCGGCCGTGTAAGCGGCACCAAAAACAGAGGCTGTCATATTTAGAAGGTCCTCTTACCCTGCCGATCGAAGTGTTCTTGTTCGTGTCCCTGTGAGGCAAAAGTCAGATCAATGAGTGCACACGACGACAAGCCGTAGTTTTGCATTCATCACGTGGCAAAACCACGTTACCGTCCCGGCGGACTCGCGAGCAGGCGTTGAAAAGAAAAGCGAGGGGACATAAAAGCAGGAGGAACCCCCCTGTCGAACCTCGTGCTGCCGCCGCACCGCGAACATCAGGCGGCGATGACGTCGCGGCGCCCCAAGTGGCAGTATTTTTTTCGTCCCATCCTTCGTAAAAACATGCTTTTTTATACGAAGTGGTTCAAAGTAGATCATAAATTTGAGGTCGACACCTGGTGTGGCTTTTGCGCGTGATGAACGGAATATTCGTCCGCTTTAAATTAAGTGGGACATGCCCTTCGATCCGTTCCATATGTTTCCCGTTCTTGCCTCTTTCCCTCCCTCATACAGATCATACAACAACATCACAACCCATGATTCTGGCCAACGCAGCTTTACGGCAATCCTCGTTCGCCCTCTCTAGGTCGTCGCCTGTCCGTAGTCGATTGATCATACCTTTTCGAGGCCTTGCAAAAGGTTCTCCTACGCAGGTCGCTGCAGAGGAGACACGAGAAGCCAATGCTGGCTACGGCATCCAAATTGTCTCGGGCCGTCACACATTGTACAGTGATTTAATGCCAGAGGCTGGAGGTAATGATAAGGGACCGAGTCCTAAAGAATACGCATTGGTTGCTCTCAGCTCATGCACCTTGATGACGGTGCGAATGTATTCCGACTCCATGATCAAGAGCGGGAAATGGCCCGGGAAAAGTATCGAGAAATTGTCCGTTTCGTGCAGTGAGCACGGAGACGATCAGCATGTACCGCTCAATATCCAAGTGGAGCTTAAGTTGCGGTCAAACCTCGACGAGGAACAGATCAAACGCCTGGTGGCTGCAGCGGAAAAATGCCCGGTGAAGCGAATGATGAAAGGAGGCGTTAAGAACGGGATTACCACCGTTCTGGTGAAAGATTGATTAGCAACATTATATAAGTCGTCAGTCTGTTTCCGAATAGAAAGGTGATCAGAAAAGAAGGCAGTACGGCAGGTTGTGAGAAATATTCAGGTCACGATAAAGACACATTCGATAGTACGTACTTTTATCCAATTTTCGTCATAAGATATTCGATGGCAGAGACACCATTCTTCCTTATCTTCACTCTCTTCGTGTATTTAGTTGATATGATTTTATAAAGGGACATTATTCAGGGGCTGAAAGATAACAAGCCAATGTTGCCAATACACGGGGATGTGGACTACTACGCTTCAAAAGAAAAACTTGGCAAAAAACACAAAAAATCGACCCATAGAGTTAACGGATATGGTCAGTGAAGCTGAATAGGACATTTTGATATTTTTACAGGAGGCCCTGTGGACTTTCGAAAATTTTCATCTAACTGTACTACGTTTTTCTGAAAGAAAGCCAAACAATGAGCTTGAATAAAAATGAACTTTGCGCAAAGAATAGCCAAGCGAATTGCAAGAATAGGAGGATAGTGATTTCTTTACAACAAAATAAAATGAAGCGGGCAAAATGGCATCGCTTTCCGAAACTTCCTTTGTTTTGTTTTTTTTTTTCCCTTTCGCCCGCCGCGAGCGAGCTCTCGCTTCCGTTGATGCAAGTCTGTGTCGCTTGACATGTTTATAAATAATTGGTCATCTTATTTTGGAATGGCTTGCCATTACTAGCACAAGCCATTGTTTTCGGACTCATTATTTCCTTCACGCTGCAGGGAAGGGGGTCTATTTCGTACCATTTCGGGCAGTGAAGGTGCGAACGGTGTGGATGGGAGCACTACGTTTTTGATTTAGGGCAGTTTTAGGGCACGCGTGGTCGGCATCTCACCTACCTCCTCCGTCGTGGCGTACTTCGTGCCGCACATTTGCAGCGACACGCAAGAATGGGTTTCGACTACGCTCGAAGTGCCATCATAAAGTCTCAGGTGGTGGCCATAGCCGTGGCCTTGGTACGTACGACTTGGAGGAAGCTGTCGGAGAGGTGCAACCTGGCCTTATTCGTTTATAAGACCTGCTCAAGCATTGTGCCTCGCGTATCCGGCATAGTTCATCTCTCTCGTCCCTCTATAGATTGATGCCGCACAATCTTCCTTTCGATGTCTTTCAAACTTTTTCTCCTTTTTACCCATCCTATCTGGGTCGTCTAGGCGCTGGCGCTTGACTCCCCCGGCCTCCTGCTGCTTTATTTCTCTCAATCGGGGTTCTCCACTTCCACCGCCTACAAAAATGGAGTTGCAGACTATAGTTTCAAAAAAAGTGTCAGCGATATCTTGGGTTTGAATTTGCTAAAAGCTTGCGTGTTATGCGCCTTTTGGTCCTTTGCCCATGGGCGGCTCCTGGCTCTAATCCTCCCTGTCGTAGCGACAGGATTTTGCCTGATTAAAATGGCCGTCTATGATGAGTGGAACTCGCGCAATAAAATTGTACCAGCGGTGGTGATGGTTCTATCCTCGCTTTCCGCGATGGTGCAGCTTGTTGGCGTGTGGAAGACTCAGAGTACGACCAGGGATCCGGACGCAAGCTTAGCGGAGAGCCTAGAGGGGCGGGAATGGGTTGACAATAGGGAGGTAGCACGCGTGGAGGACAAAAAGAAAGGTACATCGCAGCACTCGGGCGCTGCAATGGGTAGCAGTGGTTTTGGAGGCCTGGCTGATGACGGTGGAAAGGCGGATGCCTACCGGCTGCTTATGGACGACCCGGACAACGAAGAGGAGGGCCATGTGCCCGGCGCCGGTGGTGACAGGGACGCGACGGACACAAAAAGTAGCATGGCGGCATCAGTACCCCCGAACATGCCGTCGGTTCGACGGCCCATGCTGTTCCTGCTCTATCACTACGCCCGCCCCGACCATGGCCTTCTCTTCGCCGGCCTCTCCTTTATTATCCTCAGCTCACTATTCAAGCTGGCCATCCCCAATTTCGCTTCATCGCTGCTGACCCTCATCATAGAAGGTGCCACAGCCACACCCCCGGTGCCCACTCTCCACACGGCGCAATTCCGGGAGGCCTTGTTTTATTTCCTAGTATCCGTCCTGGGCCTGGCATTTTTCACCTCTCTTCGTATATGGACGACCGCCAAGGCAGAGGTCCGATTGGTGGCGAGGCTGCAGAGGATCTTGTTCTTCGCGATCCTCCACCAAGATGTCGCCTTCCACGACGCGCAAGGAACGGGCGCGTTGACCTCGCGGTTGACCTCCGACTGTACGCTGCTCGGATCCATATTCACGACCAATTTCAATGTGGCCATCCAAGCAGCGATCAATTTGCTCGGCTCCACGGCTTTCTTGTTCGTTTTGGACGCGCGCCTGGCCGGGGCCTACTTGGCCCTGGTCTTGGCTTTCATGCTCTTGACCCGTGTGTTCGGCGCCTACGCCAAGAAAATGCAAAATCAAATTCAAACCCTTAAAGCAGAGGCCAACGCCGTGGCCGACCAATCAATCGCCCTGCTGCGGTTGGTTCGAGCCTTTGCCACTGAAGACTGGGAGAAAGGACGCTACGACACACGGACCTTGCGCAATGTCGCCAAAGAATTGGAGGTGAAGATGCTTTGGACACTCTATGTCCCGCTTGTCTTCCTCCTCCAGAATGGACTGGTCCTCGTGGTTCTTCTCTTGGGGGGCCACCTGGTTTCGGACGGCGGTTTGTCCGCCCGGTCCTTGACCGCCTTCTACTTCTACAGCACGACAATTACGGAGGCGATGCAGTCACTGGCAGACAACGTCTTGAGCATCCTCACAGGCCTCGGGGCCGGTGAGAAGATCATGGATATCATCGCCCACAAGCCCACCATCCCGGTCAAAGGAGGCACGGTGCCGTCTTTTGCGGCACGCGTAGCCCCTTTCTCCCCACCAATTGTCTCCTCCAGCATGTCCGTGCCCAAGGCCTTGCCTGCACCGAGATCGTTCGACCTGGTCTTCGATGACGTCTCCCTCACGTATTCCTCCGAAACGGATTCCCATCAGTCCCTTCATCGGGCGCCTGTCCTCTCCCACCTGAACCTGCGGATCCCCGAGGGACAACGCGTTGCGATCGTGGGCCTTTCGGGGTCGGGGAAATCGTCGCTCATCTCCTTGCTTTTGCGCTTTTACAAGCCGACCACCGGACGTATCTTGTTCGGAGGCCACGACGTCCAGAGCCTGGACCCGCGTTGGCTCAAGGCGCAGCTTGGCGTGGCTCTCCAAGATCCCATGCTTTTCGGCGGCATTTCAATCCGGGAGAACATCACGTATGGTCTGGAAGGTATTCAGGAGGAGGCAGTTAAGCAGGCAGCGCAAATGGCGGCAATTCACGATTTTATTCTCACCTTGCCCCATGCCTACGACACGGTGGTGGGTGAGAGGGGGGTAACTTTGTCAGGGGGAGAACGTCAGAGAGTCGGCATTGCCCGGGCCCTGCTGCGTCGACCAAAAATTATTATCATGGACGAGTGTACGAGTAGCTTGGATTCGCTTTCGGAGAGCAAATGTCAAGAAGCATTGATGGCTTTGCACCGTACGCAGCCGTCTATTACCCTACTGACCATCGCCCACCGCTTAAGCACCGTAGTAGACGCGGACCGCATCCTTGTGATGGCCAAAGGCAAAATTGTAGAGGAGGGAACCCACAAGGAGCTTCTGCTCAGGGAGGGCATGTACAAGGAGCTGGTGGTGCATCAGCTGCAGGAGGAGGTTATTCACAAGAAATTGTCCGTGTAAGACGGAATATGTCATAGGGTGCACTCCCACGGGCGTCGGCGGATGCCAGGGAATGGACGATGTGCTGTTGCTTCAAACTGCTTGAGGAATAGTGAAAGCCGACAGGTCTCGCGAGACCCTGTAGCCGTCTCGTCGACCGACTCAATACCAGGGAGGCGCAATTGTAAATTAGTTAGAAGGAAAGGGACACGCTGTGACGTGTGCTGTGTTTGCGTGGTCGACCTATTACTCGTTTGTTTTCTCGTGTTAACCAGCCTCCATCTGTCTGGTTATCTTTCGCAAGTTTTCCTCTTTTCTTCCCTCCATCCTTCGACAATTTTCTACACGAGCCTCTCGCGCTGTATTTTGTACTGTTGCCGATTTCTTGTCTAATCATCTCCCTTATTTCCTTCTCGCGTACTTTGTTCGAGCTCAGGGGGTACTTCTTTTTTTCGCTCCTCTCGAGCCCTCCCATCATCTCCCGCATCCTATTTTTACAGAGGCATTGTGATGCCATGCGGACTTTGCCTGCTTTCCGCCCATGGTGCTCGCTTTGTGTTTCTGCTCATCTCAGTCAACTTCTTCCTCTCATTTCTTCAGACCAGTGGTTCATTCGCAGGTTCCTCGTCTATCAAATTTCGATCTCCGTCTCTAATATCAAAGCAAAGCAATATTCAAACAAATAAAAAACGTTTCTCGGCCGTGCCTTCCACCTGAGCCAAATACATGTACGAGAGAGCGTCATATTTCCGTCCTGAAGTCGGGCGGACAATTTTGATATACTCAAACACGGGGGAAAGATTGGCCATCGCACTCTTTTCCTGCTCTGGCATGGTGTCATACCGTACACGAACAAGTGCGAGGGTGAGGCCAGAGCCCGCACACGAGAAGAAAAGACGGTTGTCAGGCACACTCACATCAACCATCAGTCACATCATTCCTGTTCTCTTTACGAGCATGCCATCTATCTCCACAGATTTCTGGAGGAGGATGAAGGGGCTGACGGGCGGAGGGCATTGGTCTGCTTACATTGTTTATCGGTACCGGTTGGATGGGTGGCCATGTCCGCGGCGCCCTGCATACCCTCACGTTTCGTACTGCTGGGGTCGGGATGGGCCGGAGAGGTCGAGACCCCTTTCATCTGCCAGGCGGCACTGGGGCGTCCGGGCCTTGGGGAGGAAGGCCGGTGGGAATGGAGTGACGCCCTATGGAAGGACAACAAAGTATCCATTGCCGCCGCAGCTGCAGGGACGGGAAAGTGATTACCAAAGGCAGTGTTCTGCGTGTCGATTCCACCCCTTAGTGCCGGTGATGGACCAGGGTGGGCACCGTTGGCTTGTTGCATATGGAATAGCGCCTGATGCTGGTGCTGCTCCTGGGAGCACTGCAGTCCTTCCTGTTGTCTTTGGTGCGGCAGCTCGACTCTGGAGTCCGAGCAGATTCCCTCGGTCGGATCGGCTCCCGAATCACCGGCTCCAGCGTTTCGGTTCAGAGGTGCGAGGCGAGTGGCGCCCGCCGGAGGATGGTACAAGGCCGGCGAGGAGGAAGAGGAAGACAGCATGGATTTAACGGGGTTGTCGGGACGCTCATCGCGGCGAAGGCTGGAAGGACAGGGTGCACCTTGCTTACAGTAATAAGAGTGGGGTTGTGGCTGCAGAAGGTTCTGCGGCTGCATCATTTGCGGTTGGTATTGCATGTGGTGGCCCTGGAAACGCATGGCGTGGTGGTTGCTCTCAGGAACATCGCACCCGGAATGTCGCCGTTTGCTCGCCCCCAGCGTCGGCCGTCCCGCCTGCCCTCTCCTACCCATGCTTATTAATCCGACCTGACTATACGGTGCGGGATTGCCGGCGTAGTGTCCGGCTTCCGGAGGGGTGGGGTTCAAGTTCGCAGCCAGGGAAGATACCGAGCCATTGCCATGTCTTACGCCCTCGTAGGGGGAGCACAGGCTGGGTTTGAGACCCCCCGGGGCAGCCATTCCGAGAGCTGCTGCCGCCGCCTGAGCGCTGGCCCCAACGGTTTGGTTCCCATTGGCACCGCCGTCGTACTGCGACGGGTTTGAATGCGTCGCGTGCTCCACGTCCATGGCATCTCCCCTTTCGCCCTCCGCTGCCTTACAGGGCCGTGAAGCCCTTCCCTCCGAGTTGCCCCCCTCCGGGACAGCCATAGGTGCCTTGCAAGCCATCATAATGGTTGACACGTCATGATTATGGCCGACAGCCCCCCACAAGCTCCGGCTGCTACCGGCAGCGCCCGTGCCTACCGTGCATGCCGCATTTTGTGCCTCCAAATTCTGGTGTCCAGGCTGGTTCTCGATCCCTTCCCCACCCACCCTCCCTCTGGCCAACCTCCTGCCCATGGCTTCCTCCTCCCCCTCTTCGTCGACGGCAAGGGCGTCCTGCGGACCCTGTCGATTGCACCCGCTACTCCTCCTCCTTCGTTCCCGAGAACGGCTGGTACTGACCGTACTGCGGCCGCTGCTGCTGCTGCTGCTGCTGCTACTGCTGCTGCTGCTACAGGTTTCTGCCGACCATCCCCGTTGCCGCAACAGGAATTGCTGCTAATCATAAATGCCTGGCTGCTGATGCGGCTGGGCACTGATTTGACGACCGTAAATGCTGGGCAAGGGGTGTGTCTGCGTGAACACAGGAGGATGCGGATGTGGCGGGCGGCCATGGCCGTCGAGGATGGGCATCATGCCCGCCACCGACGCCGAATGGGGCATGGGGACGGCAGCGGGAAGGCTTTGTCGACGAGGCCCCTGGATGGGATGTGGAGGCTTGGAAGGATGGAGGACGCCCCCCCCCTGCCCGGGACAGCCGGACCAAGGGGTCTGGTGGGAGGGCTGGGGGACACCGCAAGCACCCGTTGGGGCGGAGGCAGAGGAGGCCCCGGAGGCCGAGAATTGAGACGAGGTTTGGGAGGCTGAAAAGTAGCCGGTGGATGCTTGCTCATGAGGACCGGCGCAGCCGATGTTCCCGCCTAAACCCCCGACACAAGCGGCGGTCAACCCCGCGCGCTGTGTAGGGGCCATACACACGGTCGAGGAGGAAGATGAGACGGAGGCGGTCAGGTCGGGGGGGTTCCCGCCCTCGTCTGCCTCCATCAGGGAGGAAGAGCGGGTGTCCGGGAAACTTGGTCCTTGGGGCACTGCCGGTCGGGAGGTGGGGGCATGCCTCCCGCCCAGGGATGCCGTCGCTGTGGCCGCCGCGGTGCCCTCTCGGGTGATGACTGACTGCCGCCGCCCGGCTTGCAAAGGGCCCCACCCGTTAACGGTCGAGGCCTCCGGCGAGGTATTTGGCATGCCAAAAGCCGCAGCCCCGTCGTGTCTTCTTCCAGAGGGTCCCACCTCCGCCTCCCCCACCTCGGCTGGCTCCTCCAACCCCAAGAGCTTCCTCCGCTCCATCCGGAAAGACTCTACCTCCCGCTGTATCATCTGCTTCAGCTGGCCCTTGTTCAGATGACCCGTCTCGAAATCAAAGTCCAGCTTGGGGGGAGGTCGTGCTGCCTGGGCAGCGTCTGCGGCCAATTGCTGCTGCTGCAATTGGACCGAATGCCGCAGAGGTTCGAAGTACTTGTGACCCAAGGCCTGATCGACGGTCAACCGGTGGGCGGGTTCAAAGACGAGCAGGGAGTTCAAAAGGGAGAGGGCCTCGCGACTCGCCTCCGGGAAGAGGGTGGCAAAAGGCACTTTCTTCTTGGCCGCGACAGAGTCCAAGAACCGCTTGGCTTGACTGCTCTTCACGTGGGCGACTTCCTGGGGGCGGGGGGCCCCGATCACGTCGAAGATCAAGGTCAGCTGGTGGACGAAATTTTTCCCAGGGAAGAGAGGCTTCCGTCCCAGCAACTCGGCGAAAATGCAGCCGACAGACCACATATCCACTGCGTAG
>Ga0209925_1000590_pt1 | contig 18512 bp, 17 predicted proteins | sample SalPonR2_A_D1_MG_FD_185702 | JGI IMG/M metagenome (GOLD analysis project Ga0209925, IMG submission 185702) | Salt pond soil microbial communities from South San Francisco under conditions of wetland restoration - Salt Pond MetaG R2_A_D1_MG... ...
GAGGCCTTGGTCACACACGGTGCAGATCCACAGGCTCGCAACAACCAAGGTAAGCGGCCCCATGATGTAGCGCTGGAAGAGGGACATGTGGCGGTGGCCGGCTACCTGCGTCCTTTGTGCGGATTACCTCCCTTAAGTACAGAGCAGATGCAAAGGGCAATGGTGGCCGTCGATCAAGCGAGCAATGATGTGGAGAATGGCGGAGATGTATGTGCTGAGAATTGTACGGCAACTTTGGCAGACTTGGAGGCATTCATAGCGAGTTCGGGGCGGGAGGAGGAGGGCAAGGAAGCGGACGATAAGGAGTCCGAAGACGCGATGGAGGAGACTAACATGGCCGAATAACCCGTATCGGCATGTAGCCTGTGTAGATACTAATGTGTAATAGCGTTTGGACGATGATATATGAACACATTTTGAACCCACACTGCCAAAAAATGAGCGCGTCATACGACAGCAGAAGACGACCAACATCATCGCAGCATGGGCATGAGTTGTTGAAATATCTTGACTTATGTTGTCTGATTTAAAGTTGAGAGTTGAATCCTGCTTTGAATCGGGGGTGCTTTGGATATAATCCATGAGACACTCGTGTACCACCACCAGCCCCAGCTGGGGATACCTATAATCACAAGAGCTTTAACGGCCACTGTGCAAGGCAGCAAATATCCATGTGGGGCTTTATAATATCACTCTTAACTGGACTCCCGTGTTTGTATGAGAAATGGGTGACTGCCGCCATCACAGTCTCCTTTGAATTCCTTCAACAAAGAAATAGCAAATTTGGGAACGTCTTAACGTAGACTATTTCATTTATGCGAAAAGCCTCTGACATTCATCTTCACCCTTCTTGTTCAAATCATTTTAAGTTTAGTAGCTGAGGTAAAGGTCGTAACACCACATAGTACTTCCCCAGTATTAGGGCACGCGACAATGTAATGGACAGGAGTTAAGAAACTACGTTGCTTTAAGAAACGAAGTTGCACCTTAAATTTAAGGAACATTGCGAGAGAAGTCGAATAGGCGGATGCATGAGAGAGAAGGGACGTAAGGAGTGCATGCGTAGCTGAGCCTTTCCTTTCTCATACCCGGATCGAAGACCGTTTACGAGCCGTAGATTTCTCGTTTTGCATCCTGTCCTCCCCTTTGTTCCTCAATACCGCAGCTGAGTTGGCCTCAGATACCTGTGCAAATTTTCTACACAATTGTTAAAGGTGTCGGTACTTTGGCCGGAGTAGAGTCGAGGACTTACATTAGTCTTCACAGCCAGTAGCTTTAATCGTGAAACTCGCTCGTCTCCGGCTGTGGATCGGTGGCACAAGGCACACGTACTCGTACCAGTCGAACCTACCATCCGGTTGTTCACGTGTTTGATGGTCTTGATCGCGACAGTATGTCTGCATGGTAATACGGTTGCAAGATCTCTCTGGTCCGAGTTTGATGGTATCTTTTCGAGTAGTCAGCCCTGTGTCGCTCTGACCTCCCCTCTCAACCCTACTCGCTGGCCCAGACCTTACTCTGTTATAATTAGTGACGACGTACGCCCGTTGCGAATAAGACTTTGATAACCACACCAGCAAATGGTACTACTGACGTGTATTTTTCACTCATAAATATGTTGCTGTACACTATGAATCCGCTTACAGAACCATTTCGCTGCCGAATCATGGCGCCTATCGGGAATAAGCCTACTCACAAGGGCAAGGCGGTCTTGGCAGGCGGGCTCTCGGGGGCCTTTGAAATTTGCTGGTACGTTTACACCCGGCAACTTGATGTGAGGATTACTGTACCGGTTTTCGCGCATCACGTGCCTCACCGCCATCCTCACTCTGCGTTGCGCTGGGCAGTACGTTCCCAACAGAGTATGTCAAGACGACGCAGCAGCTGAGCCCCAGACCTGTGTCTGTAAAACAAGTAATATCAGAGACGATGGCAGAGCGGGGCTTTTTCGGCTTCTACCGCGGGCTTTCCTCCATGCTGTACTTCGCGGCACCCAAGGCAGCAATCCGGTTCAGCTCCTTCGAGTTCTTCTCGGGCCTGCTCACTGACGCCAACGGAGGGGACAAGTACGGTCTGGGCCAAGCCAAAGGATTCCTGGCGGGGCTTGGCGCGGGAACCATGGAGGCAATCTTCGTGACCACACCGCAGGAGACCATTAAGATCAAGTTGATACACGACCAGGTCCGTCTAGGTCGCAGGAAGGGCTTTCCTTCGCGCCCCGCCCACGCCCGAATAGGAGCCTTACCTGACCCTTTTCGTCTTTCTTCACCGCATAGTTTCGCGGCACTAATAAGTACCAGGGATTCTTCCACGGTGTGAGGACCATCGTGGCGGAGGAGAAGCTCTCCGGGGTATACCGCGGCCTCCTCCCCACCATCTTGAAGGTAGGACCCTCTCCTTTGAGGCGAAATTATGACCGAGACAACACTGATAACCGCCACCCCGTCCCTTCTCTCACCTCGCTCGCTCCTTTAGGTCTCAACCGCGCAGGCCACGCGCTTCGGCATCTTCAGCGTCATCAAGGACTATGTCAAGCTGGACACCCCCATCAAAAGCGCGGCGGCTGGCGCCACGGCCGGGGGCATCTCCGTGCTCGCTTTCCAGGGCATTGACGTGGTGAAGAGCCGGATGCAAGGCCTGGAGGCGGCCAAGTACAAGAGCACCTGGGACTGCGTGGGACAGATCCTGAAGAACGAGGGCGTGGCCGGCTTTTATAAGGGGGTGGGGCCGCGGTTGACGCGCGTGTGCCTGGAGGTAGGCATCACGATGAGCATGTACGGGGAGATAGTGAAGCTCCTGGATGCGGTCTGGGACACCAACCCTCCCAAGGTGCCCATGGCCCAGTAGGGAGAAGGAAGAATGGATAAAGAAAGGGAGAGAGGGAGGGGAGGTGTTTGGGAAGCCCTTCATCCTGGAACGATATTTGGCGGATATGCTCGTTGGGCATACCTCGCTTTCGATCACATAATTCGGCCTTCAAGCGCTCGGCGAGATTCTGGCCAATAGACCTAGGGCCGCCGCTTGTTGGATGGGTGCAGAGGAGGGAAGGCGATGCTCAACCCCAGACATGATGGTTGGCGGCTAGGGGGGCATTCTTGGAGGGGTGTGCATTCGCGACGGAAGCAGGGCGATTGAGTTGCGGGTGGGATGTAGGGCGTTGGATAGACTGAGCTCGGAAGCAGAGGACGCTAATGAATTTTGACGATTAAGGGTGCTATGAGACTTGAGCGCCTCCGACACGTAGGCGGCTGGTAGCTTTTCTTTGAGTCGTCTCTTCAGTGCTTTAATTTATAGCTGCCTTCTAGCTCTCTCTCAGTGCATCCAGGACGCCACGCGGCGGCGCCCGCCTCCTTGACCGCTACTTGCTCATGAGGGCCAGTCGGTCGAAGTAGTCCGGGAAGGTCTTCCGCACGCACTTGGGGTCGTTGATTTTGACAGGGACCCCGGCACAGGCCGCGAGGGAGAAACACATCGCCATGCGGTGGTCGTCGTAGGTGTCGATAGCCACGCCCGGCCTCACGTCCTTCAAGGGATGCACGATGCAGAAGTCCGGGCCCTCCTCCACGCTGGCGCCCAGCTTCGTGAGCTCGGTGACGATGGCTTTCATGCGCTCCGTCTCCTTCACGCGCCAGTTGTAGACGTTTCTAAAGGGGGATAGAGGGGTTAGGGGGATGACATGAGAGACATGTGTGTTCGTGTGTGGACAGGCGCGCAGTTATAGACGAGGGGGGTGAGGGGAGAGAGACGCAAGAGAAAGGGGGGGATAAAGGCCGCAGGCAGATTGGTGGCTGGAGAGGGTGGTCGGAGAGGGTAGAGCGCGAAGAAGAAGGCGTGAGGAAAATCTGGGATCGGCAAGGCAGAGGGGAGAGGACATCCCTGCATAAGCCACCCCTACCTGATGGCTGTGGGCCCCTCCGCGAAAAGCGCCACCACCGCCAGCGTCATGGCCGCATCCGGAATGGCGCCGCAATCCACGTCGATGCCTTTGAGGGGCACGCCCGGCTGCCGCGTCACTTGTATCGAGGTGGGCGTCCACTCCACCGTGGCCCCCATCTCGCCCAGGACGGTCGCGAAATACACGTCCCCCTGCACGCTCTCGGAGCCGCAGCCCCGGACCGTGACCCGGCCCCCCGTGATGGCCGCGCCAGCCAGGAAGTACGAAGCCGAGGAGGCGTCTCCCTCCGTGAAAATCTGCCCGGGTGACCGATACGTCTGCCCCCCTCGGACCGTGAAGACCCCATCCCCCTCGTTGTCCACCTCCACCCCAAAGCGGGCCATCAACTTGACCGTCATGTGCACGTAGGGCGCCGAGACCAGCTCGTCCGTTATCTCGATCCTCACGTCCCCGCGGGCGAGGGGCGCGGCCATCAGCAGCGCGGACAGATACTGGCTGGAGATCTTGCCGGAGATGCGCACGATACCCCCCGAGAGGCCTCGGGCTCGGATTGTCACGGGCGGGCACCCCGTCGGGGAGCAGGCCAAGTCGACTCCGAGCTGCTGCAGCCCGTCCACGAGGTCCGAGATCGGGCGCTCACGCATCCGAGGAGTCCCATCCAGGGTGAAGTCGCCGTGGCCCGCGCACAAAGCGGCCGTCAGGGGCCGCATGGCCGTGCCAGCGTTCCCGAGGTACAGCTCTAGGGGCTTATCGGAGTCGAAAGCCGCCCCTCGGCCCTGGACCGTCCACTGATTCTCACCCGTCTTTTCTAGCTTGATTCCTAGATCAAGAAGGGCTTGGATCATGTACTCAATGTCCTCGCTCTGCAGCAGATTGTCAACGACAGTTGTGCCCTGGCTCAGGGCGGAGAGGAGGAGAATGCGATTGCTGATTGACTTGCTTCCGGGAAGTTCAATTTCTCCTTCAAAGGTGCTGATGGGCTGAACCACTAGCTGCTCCATCTCCTGAGCCCCAGCGGCATTGAGTGGCGTCACGAAGTGTAGTGACTCGGTGGCGGGCGCGAGCGGTGCTCGGAAACCTAAAGCTGAAGCACGGGGCAGAGAGTAAGATCGAGCGGGCGACAGAAAGGCTTGCGATGTGGAGAGCGTAGCCAGAGATAGACCCAGAATTAAGACAGAGTGCCTCTTGATTTTGCGTTGCTTTGATGACGCTGTCCCTGCCTTGAATGTCATAGGCTATTACTATATTGCGTAAGGGAGGAGGCTGAAGTGGTTGAGGGCGGTACAAGAGACAATTAGAAACAACACGCACTCAAAACGCGATATCAAAATCACGTCTGCGATATCTTAGGATGTTATCAAGGGTATAGAATAAATCTTTGTAAATTTTATTGGGACTCGGGTGAGAAATTACGGTCTGGGTAGCCAAGTGAGGCATCGACCTCCCCTAGCGGCAGCCGAGCGCCCTGAGTGGCCTGGCGAGACCTCACATACGGTGGTACTGACAGAAATGCCACGCGACAAGCAATACGTTGACACAGGGCCCCTCTGTCCATCCCACTCTATGGTCACCTCCACACACCGCACACCACTCGCGCCTTATCTCTATGGCTTTCTCATTTCCTTCCTTGAGGCCGCGCTCAAGTCAACAGAATGACCTTTGTCCTACCGCGACTCACGGACCTCTGCCAATTTGTTTACACAAAGTTATAGGAACGTTGCCCATCATGGTTTGTATTCGGCAAGCGTGTGCGGAGGACTTATTACAAATTCAGGCGACCAACCTGTGGTGCTTGCCAGAGAATTACCAGATGAAGTACTACTTTTATCACATCCTATCGTGGCCCCAACTCCTCTTCGTGGCCGAGGATCACCGTCAACGCATTGTGGGTTACGTCCTTGCTAAAATGTGAGGCTTACACCCTTTGAAATTTCTTGGATACCTTTAAGCGCATGAGTGGACGTGAAAATGTAAATGTTGCCACGCCCAGTAACGTTTAAGATGCAACACTCTGTTTACCACCCTCACCGATTCAGGGAAGAGGACGCTGCGGTACCACACGGGCACATCACATCTCTGGCAGTTCTACGGACGTACCGGAAATGCGGTATTGCCACCCGCCTCATGCAGGCGTCGCGTAAGTAGGGTGCCGGATGAAGGGGGGGTAAGAGTCAGCCTCACACTGCTTCAGGATACTTATGACTCTCATGACAACCATGGAGCAGAAAGGTGCATGGCGGAGACATTTGAAGCTCAATACGTGTCGTTGCACGTGCGAAAGAGCAACAGCGCGGCCATTCACCTTTACACGAAGACATTGGGATACGAGTAAGTGAAACGAGCAGCGAGGCCTTAGGTACAGAGACCCATTGAACTAGTGATGAAGCGTCCTGGGTTACTTGTCGCTCAAAACGTACTTCGAATACGGCAGGATCCACGACGAGGAGAAGGCTTACTACGCAGACGGAGAGGACGCATGTACGTACGAAAGCTTGTCTCGCTTTTTCGTGCGGCGCTCTTTTCACCAAGTCCTACTGTACATCACATTTTGCCCATATCGATCCATAGATGACATGCGCAAGTACCTTAACAAGTGTGACTTGGTGCTTCCCTCCATCCCCGCGGTAACGAACTCGTCTCATGCGCCGGCAAGTTCCCAAGTGTCTGCAATTGTCGAGCCGAAAGTAAGCATCAGTGGCAGGCAAGGAGAGCACGGTCAAAAAATAGTTTCTGATACAGAACAGTTGGCGGAAAACCTGGGTGAGATGGGCGTGGAGGATGTCGAGAGGAACAGATTAGACTAGACGCACGATATCAATGCGTCGCCCTGAGAATTAATCAGGAGTATTGACAAACAATCTCGAAAGCAAAAACAAGAATTTGACGATACAGCGTAAAATTTATTTGGCTACTATAGAATCGAAAATTATTCTATACTGGCTTGTTTCTTCTTGGACTTAAGATTGCCTTAAGCTCGAGTTATACTCTTCATTGCTTTGTTGAAGCTCTTTCTTTTTACGTTCTGGTACCAATTTTATTCCCTCTTTTTAAAACACAAACCTCCCCCCCACCCCTCTCGCGGGCCCCGGGAGACAATCTATGTCCTACTAGTTCCGCCATGCTAAACATGTATCATATGTGTGCCTGTACAAAAACTCTAACAGACTGGGCTCACGAATATGGAAGAGGAATGGAAACCCTTGCCCAGGAGAGGAACAAAGAAAAGACGGCGTGTCAGGCCTGAAAATGGCGGGGAGGGTGCTCCATGCCAAGATACTCAAGAGGGGCATGTGAAAGCGACATGTCTGGGAGAATCTGGCCAGCCGCCCCAGAAACCACTAGACACATCGCAAATGCAACAAGTTACGGCCGCGGTAAGACGAAGAGCAGCAGAGCATCGGCCAGAACGTGGAGAGGACATGGGTAATGATGGTGTGGCCGGCGAGTTCTACGAATATCTAGACCATACAGCGGACGTGCAGCTACACGCGTGGGGGAAGGACCTCACGCATGCATTCGAGAACATTGTACCATGCATGCTCAACTACATGACAGATCTGTCGAAGGTGGACGTGGACCCTTCGCAGACGCAGACTTTCGAGGTGGAGGGCCATGATCTCTCGTCCTTGTTATTTGCCTGGTTGGACGAGTTCCTGTTTCGCTTTAGCTCCGAGGCATTCGTGTGCAAGGAGGCGAAAATATTGGAGTTTGTGCGTCCTTTAGAAAACGCAAACACATCTTCGAAAAGTACCGGGGGGGCAGTCGGGAAATTGAAGGAGGGGGAGAGGCAAGGGAAGTATACCATCAAGGTACAAGCGGAGGGAGAGACATTCACTCTGACCAAGCACCCGCAGGGAACTGAGGTAAAAGCAATCACGTATTCAGCCATGCAAATCCACGAGAACGAGGGACGTGCAGACCTATACGTGATAATAGACATATAAATGAAAGCAGGGAAGGCGGTGTGGGTCTGAACTTTTTCGATGCTACTGCATTTTTTCTGGTTTGAAGCTTATGCAAGTCTGGCAGAGTCCAGCAGGAAGGGGCCTTGAAACACACAAACTGTCATCCCCGTTTTTGTCCCACCTTTTCCATTCCAAAGGGTCCCGCCACCTCGCTGCCACCCTATCCTCCTCCCTATACGTTCCAGAGCGCGCACCAGGGTACTGCATGCGAACCGGCCTAGCCACTGATCGCCCCACTAGGCAAGGTGTACGCGCAAGCGCGCCTTCGTCTCTCTCTGCCCCCCCTAGTTGTCGGACACGATCCATTCGTCCAGGCTGCGCGGGTAGTCCGAAACCTCCTCGGGCGTGAACCAGTTCGCGATTTCGTGCACGGCCGACTCGGGACCGTCCGAGCCGTGACAGATGTTGCGGCCCACGCTGATGGCCAGGTCCCCGCGGATGGTCCCCGGGACGGCGGCGGCGGGGTTGGTGGCCCCGAGGAGGACGCGGCCGGTCTTGATGGCGTCCTTGCCCTCCCAGACCATGGCCACGATGGGGCCGGAGGAGAAGTAGGCAACGAGCCCCTGTAGGAAGGGATCGGAGGGCAGAGAGACAGGGGGTGAGCGCGACGGCAGGCGGGTGTCCGTGCCGAGTGAAGCTCACGAAGGAAGCTTTCTTAACACGAGCGGATACCAGAAACCGCCTCCGTACCTTAAAGAAGGGCTTGGTGGCTAGATCAGCATAGTGGCTTTCTGCCTTCTCCTTTGTGGGCCACAGCATTTTTAACGCCACCAGCTTGAAGCCTTTGTTCTCAAAGCGAGCAATGATGGCCGCGATCAAGCCCCGCTGCACACCATCAGGCTTGATGGCGATGAAGGTGCGCTCCTAGCAATAGAAGAGGGCAAATCAAAGAGTGCATGGTACCTATCAATGAAGCCACTACCACTCTAAAACCGAGAATATGGGCGTCAGGTCGTGACAATTCCGCAAAGAAGCTCTCACAGGGTATCGAGAGCATGAAACCCGTAGAAGCGCACCTTATCGGTCCCCGGTACGCCTGTGAAGGGCGCCTTGCCAGCTGAGCAGAGCGTGGGGGTATCAAAGTGAGCCCCCTGAGCGGCCCAGACAGTCCCCGCCGCGAAGAGGGCTAGGCCACCAAGCACGCGGTAGGAAGCGCGCTTCGCAGTGAAGGCTGTAGCCCTTCCCCTATTTGTGTGTGGGAGCTGGGATCAGACAAAGGGCTGCATTTGACATGAAGGATGAGACTTGTAAAAAAATTGATCGTGCAGATAAGTCCCTGCCTATAGAGTTTTGCATTTTTAATGTCGAACACACATCTGCATCTTGCTTCATGATCCTTGGGTATATCCACGTTTCCTATCTTCTCACTCACATGGAGGATGAGAAGGCGCGAATTCCAGCAGCCCGTCGCAGACAACGGGTCATCGTGGTGGCAAACATGGTGGATGTAATTCTAGCGGTGGGGCTCTATGATCTATTGCGTCTGGTCCTGTAAACACGCCGAGAGGGGGGGAGGTTGGTCGGGCGTTACATGTACCACGTAGTAGACATGAAAGGAAGTGTTAGTAATCCAGATTGTCCACTCATCAACATCATAATAGCTGTTTGCTCGCGTGAAGGAAATATTGCCCCTGCAGTTGGCTCACCTCCGCAATAAAACATGCGAGGACGCGTGGGAGAAGCATGGTTCGCCAAAAGCTAGCAGGCCGCTGGGAGTGGACGGTCTCGGTCACTTTCTTTTGCTCGCCGGCCAAGCTACTTCCATTCAGGTCTGTTTTATTTCCACATCAAACCACACATAGGGAGATGGAGACAGATTATTCGTTGTCAGTCCAGGAAGCCTCTCTGAAACATCCTTCCGACGCCTCGTCCTCACCCGTGATAGTCTCAGAAGTGCCGACGGGGGTGAGCTGTCCGATCATAGGCACGCACGACGGGACCTTCCACTGCGATGAAGTCTTGGCAATCTCCATGCTTCGGCTTCTACCAACGTATCACAATGCGGTCGTGGTGCGAACGCGAGATAAAGCCAAGCTTGCTCAATGCACGATCGTTTTGGATGTCGGCGGGGAGTACGACGCGGTTCGTTTGCGTTTTGATCATCACCAGCGGGGTTTCGACAAAACATTGGGTGAGGGATACAAGACTAAGCTTTCAAGCGCAGGGCTTGTATACAAGCATTTCGGAAAGGACATGCTGCGGCATTTGATCGCAACATCCGTGGCTCCGACTCAGATGAGTTCCGCATGCATCGAGAACATGGTGGAGAAGCTTTTCACAAAGACGTACTTCGACTTCATAGAGCACATTGATGGGATCGACAATGGAATAGATGTTGCGGAAAGTGATCTTCGGTATAAAATACAGACACACTTGCCCGGGCGCGTGGCAAAGTTAAATTCGGCCTGGAATCAAGATGGTTCGGCTGACTCTTTGAATACTCGATTTTCCCGCGCCCTCTCTATGGTGACTGCTGAGTTCGTAGATACTTTCATGTACCTGTGCAATTCATGGTGGCCGGCTCGGCGGATAGTCGCTCAAGCATTTGAGGAGAGGAATGCGGTCCACCCAAGCGGCAAGGTGCTGCACCTGTCCTCGTACTGCCCGTGGCAAGATCATTTGTTTGAATTGGAGCAGGAGGTTGGCCTCCCAGGACACATCCTTTACGTCCTGTACGGCGACCCGAAGGGAAGCTCGGTGAGGATACATGCGGTCCCTGAGAAGATAGGATCTTTTCTATTGCGAGCACCCTTGCCCGAGCCCTGGCGAGGGTTAAGGGATGAAATGTTGGATGACGCGGTTGGAGGAGTTCAGGGATGCACATTTGTACATGCTAATGGCTTCATAGGTGGAAATAAAACCCTGAATGGGGCTATGAAGATGGTGAACAAAGCGCTGTCTCCATGAATGCACGTACTTGCACATTAATCAAACCAACACCTGTCCCATTCACAACTCTAGGGAATTATTTACTCTCGTTCTTCAGTTGGAGTCATTAATTGCTTTATTATTCTTTTATAATGACGCCTACCACTAGTCCTCTGGGCTCTCACGTCCCTGAGACCGTTCCTGAGTCTGGAGGGGGGAGGTCGAATCATAAAATGCTTAACGGGCCTTACAGTCCTTCGGAGTTTCCTCTCATCATCACAGCTACCTAAACATATACAGACCTCTGTTTCCGCACTGCACGTACAATTTTGGATGTTTAGTTGTATCTCGGTATTTGGGGCGGAACGAGTCAGTTTAAAGAGATGCACACAGATGCGGAGGAATCTTTCTCATTGGCCTCATTGGGTCGGGCTTTAAGCCGCAGGCTTGGCAGTCACCGTACAGAAGCAGACTCAGAGCATCGACACGTAGTTGTAGGGGATGAGGAGACAACGCACGCCAAGCTTCAGAATGAGCCATGGCGTCCAGGTCCCCCGCACACGGGACCAGGCATTTCGACGAACGAGGTCGTCACATCCATGTATACGATCTACTCATTCGTCCCACAAAATTTATGGAGACAAATGCATCGAGCAGCAAACGTATACTTCCTTTTTATATCGATTCTGCAAACCATCAAAGCTGTGAGCATAACCTCGGGAGTCCCTACTACTGCCCTCCCCCTGAGTTTTGTCCTTTTTGTGACGGCTGTGAAAGACGCAATCGAGGACTTCAATCGGCACCGAGCTGATGCGGTAGAGAACAACCGAACAAGTTACCTCTTAACACAAGAGAAGGGCTGGGATCTGCACCATGCCCATCCTCGCAAGTGGCAAGACATCAAGGTCGGCGATGTAGTTGTCATCAAGAATCGCGATCCCATCCCAGCTGACATCATCCTGCTGTCATCTGCGGAGCCAAGTGGACTAGCTTTTGTTATGACTGCGAACTTGGATGGAGAGACCAATCTCAAAGCGAAGGAGGTTCATAAGGACTTTCGAAGTCTGCCCTTGTCAGCCAAACTCGATGGAGCAGAGGTGGTGTGCGACTTACCAAATAACAGTCTCGAGCATTTCGAAGGCCTTTACTCTTTTCAGAAGGACACCGGTGAGCAGAAGATCCCCTTAACGGCGCGAAACATTTTATTGCGTGGGTGCGTTCTCCGCAACACGACCTGGGCGGTTGGAGTGGTAGTCTATACGGGAAGAGAGAGCAAGATCCAGATGAACGCCGCCGAGACCCGACAAAAAGTGGGGAGCGTTCGCAGGTTTGTGGACCGAGAAACGGTGATGGTGCTCGGCCTACAAGTTACGTGCTGTCTGGTTGCAGCTATATTGGGCGGGCTCGCCGTGAAGCGAGGCGCGCAGACGCCCTACCTGTGGGAAGGCAGGGAGCTTCCGGACCCCGCTCTCTCGGGCTTAATTCAGTTCTTCACCTACACGGTCATATTCTCCAACATGCTACCCATATCATGTGCGTAGAGAGGAATCTGCCATGTTGAAGGGATGCGTCGGTCCCCGTACTTTGTGATTTGTGATAGCCCTTGTCTGGTGTTGCCCCACCGTTTAACGATTTCTCGTGATCATCCTCACCCCTTCAGTGCTGGTCACGCTGGATATGGTGAAGTTCTTCCAGGGCGTCTTCATGACGTGGGACCTACGCATGTACCACCAGCTGGAGGACGCGGAGGGCCAGCCGGTCGAGATCCCTTGCCTGGCACGATCCTCCGATTTGAACGAGGAGCTGGGGGTGATCGAGCACGTATTCTCAGATAAAACAGGGACGCTGACCTGCAACGTGATGGAATTCAGCAAGTGCAGCATCGGAGGCGTCCGCTACGGTTTGGGACTCACGCAAATCGGCCGCGCCTTCCGCGAGCGCAACAACCTGACCATTGTGGAACCGCCGCCACGGGACCCGACGGAGGCGATCACCCCCTTTGTGAACATAAACGACCCCGCCTTGGTGGCCGTGATGAAGAACGAGAGGGACCCCCAGCACGCCAAGTGCCTGGACTTCTGGCTCGCCCTGGCCCTGAATCACGACGTGATGCCGGAGAGGCACGGGCACTCCTTGGTGTATAGCGGCTCTAGCCCCGATGAGACCGCTCTTGTCTACGCAGCGAAGCACCATGGCTTCTTTTTCACGGCGCGGGAGCCGGGCAAGCTAACGGTCAGGATCAAAGGCCGGGCGGTGGAATTCAACGTCCTGCACGTCCTCGAGTTCACTTCAGATCGGAAGAAGTCTTCGGTGGTCCTTCGCCGCGAGGACGGAGTGATCGTGCTCTACTGCAAGGGTGCTGATAACGTCATCAAATCTCGGCTGAGCGAGTCCCTCAACTCGAGCGAGGAGCTGGCGCAGATCGACGCGGATGTGGCCCAGTACGCGGATGACGGCCTGCGCACCTTGCTCTTGGCGAAGGCAGAGCTTCAAGAAAGCCAGTACCGGGAATGGGAAAAGCGTTATCACGAAGCGGAGACCAGCTTCAAGGATCGCGATGAGAAACGGTACGCGCTCATGGAGGAGCTGGAACGGGAGCTGGTGGTGATGGGAGTGACGGCTATTGAGGACAAGCTGCAAGACGGAGTGCCCGAGACGATCCACTCCTTGCGATGCGCGGGGATCAAGGTCTGGGTCTTGACGGGGGACAAGGTGGACACTGCGATAAACATCGCTCACAGTTGCCAGCTCCTGTCAACCGAAATGAGGCTTCTGAGGCTTTGTGGGGAAGACGGCGAGCTGCCGCTTGACAAGGAGAAGGTCCCCTTCAAGACTGGCATGGAAGAGAAGCTGCGGGCCTTGATCCAGGTCGCAACGACGACGGAAACGTCCTACTTCGCCAAAAATCTAGTTCCCTCCCAGCAGGCCTTGGTCATCGACACCTACGCCTTGTCAGCCATACTGAAATACGAGCTCCAGGACCTTATGCTCGTGCTATGTCGCTCGTGCGTTTCGGTCATTTGCGCGCGTGTCTCCCCGCGCCAGAAGGCGATGGTCGTGGAGATGGTGAAAAAAGCTGACCCCCGTGCGCAGACCCTTTCGATCGGCGATGGGGCTAACGACGTGCCCATGTTGCAGGCCGCGCACGTGGGGGTGGGCATCTTTGGGCTAGAGGGCCAGCAGGCTGTGAACAATAGCGACTACTCCATCGGACAGTTCCGTTTCCTTCGCAATCTTCTCTTTGTGCACGGCCGTTTTAATTATCGGCGCATAGCCACAATTGTAAAATACATATTCTACAAGAGTGCCGTGCTGGTGCTGCCCCAATTTTTCTACGGCACAGTGTCTCTGTTTTCCGGTCAGCCAATCTACGAAGATATCATTTATCAGCTCGCTAATGTATTGTTCACGGCCACTCCCATCATTGCCTTGGGAGTTCTCGACCGTGACGTTCCTGTGGACAGTGCTTTGAGCACCCCTGCCTTGTACAGGGATGGCATTGAGCGGAGATTTCTCAATCGCAGCGTCTTCGTAGCATGGATGATGGAAGCCATCGTGCATGCCATCCTGATCCTCTTTTTGCCTTTGCTATCTTTCGGGTATTTCAATATCTTGCCTTCGGGCAAAGCTGTGAGCATCTGGGAGCTAGGCACGATTGTATTCCTGTCGTTCTTGACTGTCGTTTCGCTCCGCTTGGCCGTAGAGGTTCTAGAATGGCAAATCGTCATCACTTCGCTCATCCTCCTATCCATTGCCTTGTGGTGGATGAGTTGGGTGGTGCTCAACTTCTGGCTCGCAGTGGCTCCGGACATCTATGGGTCGATATCGGTCTTTCCGGAGAGTAGCCGATTCTGGTTCACCTATCTTTTGGCCACGACGGCTTGCTTTGCGATCACTTTCGCGGTTGAGTCAGGGTCTGTGGTCTTCGCGCCTACTCGGAGTCAGGTCTTAAGAGAGCGACTACACGCACTCGACAGTGTCGACAGAGAGAGAAAAGGGAAGGGGAGGGCAAGCGGCGATCGAAAGGATACTGCCGAGGGCTCTCATGTTCCGGATACGTCTAGGGGGAAAAGCATGGCAGCAAATATACCTGTAGAGCAATCACAGGAGGAAGGGCACATGAGCGGCTAAGCAGCTGTCAAATGATGATACAAATGGCAAGCCTAGGGGAAGGGCTGTACACTACAAATTAGGGGTCAAAGCTTTGGATGCGAGGCGCTACTCAATAGTCTTATTTTGTTTCGTAAATGGTTCGCAAAATTACATGTGAAATGCGCGAAGCAGATCGTTTTCTATTCGCTATATCCTTCGATCATATTCTGCTCGCGATGACATTTCTTTTTGCTCCACGCCTTGTCACTTCAGCTTGTAGACCTTTCTTGCCGTTTCTATGAACAACTGACGCTGCTCCTCCTCCGGAAGGTCAGCGACCAAAGCGTGCTGGGCCAACACCAGATTTTCCAAAGAAGTCGGACGGCAATCTCTTCCTAACAGGCATTTATCCACAGGAAAGTTGCTCGCGAACATGCACCTCGAGGGCCCAAACCACTTGATGGTATCGCGGACCCGCGCTTTGACGACAGCGTGGGCGTTCGTACAGGCTGCTCCTGCCGCGTCACCTTGAGTATCATCGCTCTTACTATCGCCTTCTCCTTTTCCCGTATCGTCACTTTGCCATCCACTCCGTATGTACTCTAGCATGGACAGCTTCACGAACACGTTCGGCAGCGCCGCCAGGGCCTGCATCCCTCGTTGCCACACAGTTATGCGCCGCGCATCTTCCTCCTCTCCCGCGCCCAGCTTCAGACATCCCATATGATCGAGGATCACGACTGTGTCTGGAAAGGCTTGAAGGAAAGCGGCGGCGTCTTGCAGCTGAAACCAGTTCACTTGCAAGTCAAAAGAAAGCTTCCGAGGCCCCAGCAACGCAAATCCTTCATTAAACGATGGCGACCCTCCGGTCAAATAATCTCCACGCTCTACTTGTGGCCACGTCAGGCTAGGGTCTTCGGCCGAGTGGTTCAAGATCATGCGGACGCCCACCAAACGGGTCCCCGCTACGTGACGGTGCGCCTCGATGACTGCTTCTGCCCTTGGCATGTCGCTCAGCTTGACGAACACCACAAGGTTCACATTCCGTACTCCTTCCGCTCCGAGTTGTTCTAGCACGAAACGAGTCTCTGCCACCGGGTCCAGGCCGTCCACGGCACCTTCGGCTTGTCCAACGATAGCTTCTACATGCACCGAGCCTGACACACCTACCCCACAGTCCTCTTCATAATTACGGAAGCTGTACACAGGCAACTCCTTAAGCGTCAGCTCTCCAAGATTAGAATTCGGGTGCGTTTTGTTATCCCAAATGTGAAAATGTGGGTCGAGAACGGGCAACGGCGGTGTCGTGGTAGGCATCCTGCGAGAGAGCGGATCGACGTACGGCAGTTTAGAAGTGTGACGTTCGACTCAGTTTGATATGGGAAAGTAAGTCGGGGAAGCAACTTTTCTATACACCCCTGGCACTTGCCTGCAAAAAAGCGTCAAAAGGTGGTAGGCGAGTAAGAACACAATCGTGATGCACACCCTGCCCACATTCGTACGCCGACTATAAAAGCCGCCAAACAGACTTGCGGTCATATGCTTGCACTGAGATACAGCCATTCAAAAGTCAGCGGTGACGGACAAGCAGACACAGTGACCTATGAGTGACAGCAAACCTTGCATCATTTACGAAAGAAAGGTGGCGCGCAGGGAGACACACCTCGTCTTCGCTTCGTGTCACTCCACTGGAAATGATGTAACATATCCCTTCAACTTCCAACCTCCCCTCCCTTTTCTACCCTCACAACTATCTGACCAGGACTCGTGCCTTTCGGTCTTACACCAGAATTGTCTACTTTTTGCCATAGTATACGGAAATCCATTAGGCCTGTCCGTTCTGAAATCAGAATTCGATTACTATTGTGACAAGTCCCCTTCGTCCATCGTTCTCAGGAGACATGTAATGAAAGCTTTTCTCAAATAACAAAAAAGTTAAGTGTATTTTGCATGAATATCACGATCGCCCAAAATTATACAAAAATACTTTCGAAGTCAGAAGTATGCACAACATTTCTTTCATTGTGCTTTTACATGGTGACACGCGGAAATTTCAGGCGTGTCCATGCGCAAGTACCGATTATAGCTTCGTCTATTATATACATCCCCCACGCGGGCATATCTAATTGTCATCGTCAGAGCCTGAATAGTCGCTGTCATCGTCGTCTTCATCGTACTCTTCATCCATGAGAAGTGCCGCCAGTGCATCATCCGCGCCATCATCACCATCAGAGGAGTAGCTTCCGTCGCTCTCGGATGACGCCGAGTCCGCGCTGCTCTCCTCCCCGCTCCCATCGCCTTCACGCTCCTCGTCGTTCTCGCTCAACGCCGCCAGCGCTTCCTCCAAATCACTTTCATTGAGCCCCTCTAGGGCCTCGTCCCCATCCTCATTCTCGTCATCATCCTCGTCCTCCACGAGCTCGGCCCCGCTCTCGTCGTCTTCCTCCTCCTCCCCCGCCCACTCGTCGTCCTCCTCATCCGAAGAGTGCGCGTCGTCCAGGTCCGAATCTGCCTCGTCGGGCCGCCGGCGTCCCACCTCGTACAACCGGCAGATCGCGTCGTCAGCCGAGAAGGGGCCCATCGGAGCCCCGGAGCCCTCCACCACGGACACGTACAGGTCCACGTCGTCCACGGCAACGTCCAGCACCTGCCTCTCCATCTCCTGAACGTGGATGGTCGCGTAGTCGGCTGCGTCGATGACCTGGGCCGTGTGGCAGAGGAGAGAGAAGGGACGGTTGGCCGACAGGGTGCGTTGTGGAGCTGGCACTTGCGCCTCTGTGAGCGAACGAGAGTCATTTTTCCCCAAACAGGACCCGCGCCCCACGCCCCTCTGCCCACCTGAAAGCAAGTCAAGTCCCGCGCGCGTTTGCTGCTCGGGCGGAAATTCACGTCCGCCTCGTCCAGTCCCCCCGGCCGGTAGGCATACAGGACGTCGCCGGACGCCGAGAACTTGACAGCGCACTGCTCGACGCCCGGCATCATGGTCCGCAGGGACTGCGTGCGCAGGTCCCACACCGTCCCGTCCAGGAGGACATCGATCCCATTCGGGTGGAAGGCTCCAAGATTGCTCCCGCCGTGGCTCAAGCGGTCGAAACGATGAACCACGCTTGGCTCTCGATCGTCCCACAGGACTCCATCGCATAGGACCAGATGATTCTCCGCAGGCGAAAAGCTCACGTTCAGGCTCCGGAGAGCTCCTGAGGCCAACCGCGGTCCACTTATGTGTGCGGGGGCCTGCGATCTCAGCGACGGATGGTGTGCGTCAGCTCCCACGCTCAGCCCCACCGCGCTCTCATCCTCCTCAGCCCCGCTTCCGCTTCCTCCCTCGCCCGCCCCGCTCCCTCGCGTCCCTCCTCTCACTCCGTCGCCTCCCGGGAGATCAAGCCCCTCCGTGCCAGCCGCTCCTCCTCCCACACCTCCGCTACCCACCCGCAAAGAGCGCAGGAGGGTCCCAACTTCTGCATCATATATGAGCGCGACGTTCTCTTTCGAAAGGCCGGCCACCCGCGTGCCGCTTGCGTCAAAGACCGCCGCCCGCAGCCCCGGCAGGGTAAGATACGGCGTGTCCAGGTCATCTGGGGCCCACAAGCTCGTCTCTGCTTGCAGCTCGTTCTCTAAAGTCACCTCGCTTGCTGAGGTGAGGAGCAGGGGGCGGGCGACGAAAGGAGATACGGCCATACTGGATATGCGGT
>Ga0209925_1000593_pt1 | contig 18449 bp, 20 predicted proteins | sample SalPonR2_A_D1_MG_FD_185702 | JGI IMG/M metagenome (GOLD analysis project Ga0209925, IMG submission 185702) | Salt pond soil microbial communities from South San Francisco under conditions of wetland restoration - Salt Pond MetaG R2_A_D1_MG... ...
ATATAGTATTATTTACATATAAATTAAATTTAGTGGTAATTTTGGTAAATACTTACATTTTATTTTATGCAATTAGATTTTTTGTTCCTTTTAATAAAAAAATAATTTTTAATAGATTATATAAAATAATCTATAAAACAACTGAACCTATTTTAAAAATATTTGGAAAAAGAGTGGATGATAAAGATAACAAGAAAGATTATAGGGCTTTATATGTTATAATTATATTCATAGTATTATATTGGTTATTATTTAGCATTGATAATTCATCTAAACCCTTTTTGTTCGGTTTAATTTATATGATAAGTTCTTTTGTAACTTATTTTTTTTATTTATTTTCTTTCATGTTTATTGCTGATTTTTTCATTCTCCTAAGAGGGAGATATTCTTATGGTGAATTTGCAAGAATTATACATTTTTCCAGTCAATCTATAATAAGATATTTTAAAAAAGTTTTTCCCAAACTTACAAAAATGAAAAGAGATTATACACCTTTTCTGGGTTTATTACTGGTTTTATCTGGTAGTGCTTTGGTAATGACTCTTTTAAGTGGTTTACTTGGCGATGCTGTTTCTTTGATGGAAAATTTTGGAAGAGGACTACAGGCTTTATTGAACATGTTTACGACTATATGGATTATTCTTATAGTTTTAAGGGTGATTTTATCATGGTTTCGTTCTGTTAAAAGAAGTCTGTTTTATGAGAATTTAATTTTCCTAACAGAGCCGATATTATCTCAATTAAGAGCTTTCATCCCGCCTTACAAAACAGGTTTAGATTTTACACCTATAGTTGCAATTATATTAATTTGGTTTGCAAAAAAATTGTTATTTTTAATAATAAACTTTATTTTTTAAATTGGGGGTAAATATGCAAATAACTGCTCGTGACATAAAAGAAATGGAATTTTCAAAAAAGAATTTTAAAGGATATGATGTTGATGAAGTTAAAAATTTTTTAGAAATGGTAGCATCTGAATATGAAAAATTAATACTGGAAAATAATAAATTAAAAAATAAGGTTAAGAATCTTGAAGATGAATTGGAAAATTATCGTAATAAAAATGAAAAATTAGATAAGATATTATTAACTGCCCAAAATTTTGCTGAAAATGAACAGGAAAGAGTGGAAAAAGAAATTAAATTAAAATATAAAGAAGCTGAAATAAATATAGAAAAAATGATGAATGAAGCTGCAAAAGAGAAAGCTCAGCTTGAAAGTGAAGTACAAAAAATTAAACATAAGAAAAATAGATTGATTGAAGATTTTGAAAGGAATCTTGATAAACAAAAATCTTTTTTAAAAGAATTAAAATCATTGGAGGATGAGAGTAAATTAAATGATGAGTAAATTGAATTATCTTAAAAAAATAAAAAAAGCATCGGATTATTTACTTCAAAAGGGTATTCCTGAAAATATTGACCTGGCTATTATTCTTGGTTCTGGACTTGGAGAGATTGCTGATGAATATGAAAATAAACAGAAGATTTCTTATAAAAAAATACCTTTTTTTGAACAGCCAACAGTTAAAAAACATGAGGGTAATTTATATTTTAAAGTTATAAATGGTAAAAAAATATTATTTTTACAGGGTAGATTGCATCTTTATGAAGGATACTCTTCTAAAACAGTTACTTTTCCTATAAGAGTTCTTCAGTTTCTTGGCTGTAAAAAAATAGTGATTTCAAATGCAGCAGGTGGGGTTTCTAACAATCTCAAAATTGGAGATATAATGATTATTGTTGATCATATAAATTTAATGGGAGAAAATCCACTGGTAGGGGAAAATTATCAACAACTTGGTAAAAGATTTCCTTCCATGAAAAATGTCTATTCAAGAGAATTGATAAAAAAGGTTGACGGGATTGCAAAAAATATTGGATTGAATTTACAAAAAGGCGTTTATGTTGGGTTAAAAGGTCCTTCACTTGAAACAAATTCTGAATACAAAATGGTTAAAATAATTGGAGGGGATGCTGTAGGAATGTCAACAGTACCTGAAGTAATAACAGCAGCACATGCAGGAATTAAAGTTATTGGATTTTCAATAATTACTAATATATTTAAGCCGAAAGACGAGAAAATTGATACACATGAAAAAATTACTAAAGTAGCAGAAAGAAGTAGTAAAAAATTGATTAAAATTGTTAAAGAACTTATAAATGACTTGACTTAAAACCTTTTTTTTACTACCTTTTTGAGAAGGAGGGGTTATGTATAAAAGAATAATATTTTTACTTATAATAATTAGTGTTTTATTTTCTGGAACAATTTTTTCAGAATTTCATGAACCAAAACCTAATCCAAATCCTTTTACTAATGGAGAAACAGTAGAATTTTTGACGAATTATCCATCTTATGTAAAAGTAGAATTATTTATTTATAATACAAAAGGGGATTTGATAATAAAAAAAGTACAGGAAAATTTTTCAAGCTCAATAACCTGGGATGGAAAAAACAAACATGGATATTTTGTTTCAAAAGGGATTTATTTTTATGTTTTGAAAATTAAACATAATACCGGTAGTACAACAAAGACAGATACAGTAAAAGGAACAATATTGTTTGTAAGGTAAGGGGAAATTATGAAAAAATTCTATATTTTATTTATTATTATATTTATATTTGTATCATTAAATGTAGCAGAGGAAACCTGGATAGGTAGAACAGGGGGACATTTATTAATGGTAAACCCATCTACAACAAGTATGGCCCTTGGTGGGGGTTATTTTGAAGGTATAAAAGGAGTTGAAACAACTTCTGTAAATCCTGCTGGATTGACCGGTATTAAAAGAAGAGAAGTTTCTTTCTCTCATGTAGAGATGTTTGATGGATTTAGAGTCGAGTATTTAGGTTATGCACAAAAATTTAAATTTTTATATATTTCATTTGATACAAAAGGTTATTTTTATAAAATTGATAAAATAGACAGTACAGAAGTTGAGCAGGGAGAATCAAATATTTATTCAATTGCCCCTTCAGTTGGAGTGGCAATGAAAATTAAAAATCTAAGTATTGGTTTTTCTACAACTATTTTATATGAAAACTTTGGAGAAATTGATGGTGAAAAAATAGAACTTTTGAACTATGCATTCAATGGTGGTGTTCAAATGGATCTTTTTGATGAAAGAATCAAAATTGGGGGTTCTGTAAGAAATGTCTCTGATGCTGATTTATCAGCATTTGAAAATACAGGGAAAACTCCAATGCCTTTAACAGGTAATGCTGGAATTTCTTATATTTTCAAAAATGCTGCATTGAAAAATAAAATAATAATTTCTGCAAATATTGAAGTTCCTTATGATAAAGATTATGTACCAATATTTTCCGCAGAATATTTGGTAAGAAATTGGTTAAAATTAAGAGGTGGATATCGGTTGAATGAGGATTATGAAGATGAACTTCATAATATATCATTTGGCCTTGGTATTTATGAATCAATAAAAAAAATTGATGGGGCCCTTGAATATGCATATTATTCTTTTGGTGAACTTGGAGGAACTCATAGAATATCATATTCAATAAATTGGTAGCAAAATAAATAAATCAAATTAATATAACAGGAGTTGATAAAAATGGCGTATAAAGAATCTTTAAATTTACCTCAAACAGATTTTCCCATGAAAGCCAATCTGGCAGAAAAGGAAAAAAAATATTTAAATATATGGGAAGAGAAAAATTTATATAAAAAAACACTGGAAAATAGAGAAAATTCTAAGGAGTTTTTCCTGCATGATGGTCCTCCTTATGCTAATGGGGACATACATATGGGAACTGCTCTTAATAAAGTGTTAAAAGATATTGTAATCAGATATAAAAATTTAAAAGGTTTTAAAGCACCTTATGTTCCTGGATGGGACTGTCATGGTCTTCCAATAGAACTTAAGGTAACTGAAAAAATTAATGAAGATGATTTTCCACTTCCAGAATTTAGAAAAAAGTGTAGGAATCATGCATTTAAGTTTGTAAAAAAGCAGAAAAAAGATTTTAAAAGAATGGGTGTGCAGGGTGATTGGGAAAATCCCTACCTTACATTACATCCATTATATGAAGCTTCTGTAATTGAAGTAGTTAAGAATCTGGCACTTAATGGTTTTATATATAAACAGAAAAAACCTGTTCACTGGTGCCCGAGCTGTCATACAGCACTTGCATTTTCAGAAGTTGTATACCGGGATCATGAATCTCCTTCTATTTATGTTAAATTTGAGGATAACAATGAAAAAAATACTTTTTTTATAATATGGACTACTACACCGTGGACTATACCTGCTAATTATGCTGTAGCATTACATCCAAATTTTACCTATATCAAAGTAAAAGTAGATGGAGAAAATTGGATAGTAGCAGAGAGATTATGGGATGATATGAGAGAAAAAATTGGTGTAGAAAAATTTGAAATATTGAAAAAATATAAAGGGGAAGAACTTGAAGGCAAAACTTGTCAACATCCTATAATAGAAGATAGAGAAAGCAAGGTTGTTTTGGCAGATTATGTAACTGATGAAGAGGGTACTGGATGTGTTCATACAGCACCTGGACATGGAGAAGATGACTTTTATACCGGTTTGAAATATGATTTGCCAATATTTGCTCCCGTTGATGATAAAGGACGATACACTAAAGAATTCAAAAGTATGGAAGGAACTAAAGTTTTAGAAGCAAACAATGAAATAGTAAATAGATTAAAAGAAAAAAAGGCATTGGTGAATGTAACAAATGTAAAACATCAATATCCTCATTGTGATCGCTGTAAGAATCCGGTTATTTTTAGAGCAACAGAACAGTGGTTTATTGATGTAGATAATAATGATTTGAGAGAACATACTTTAGAAGAAATAAAAAATGTTAAATGGATACCTGGAACTGGAGAAAATCGAATAACAGCAATGGTTGGTGACCGTCCTGATTGGTGTATATCAAGACAGAGATCCTGGGGAATACCACTACCATTTTTTAAATGTAATGATTGTGGAGCAGATATAATTGATAATGAAAAAATATTAACTAAAGTTGTAGAATTTATAAAAAAAGAGGGATCTGATGGATGGTTTACTCATAGTGAAGAAGAAATTCTTGGCAAATTAAATAAATGTCCTAGTTGTGGATCCAATAATTTACAAAAAGATACTAATATACTTGATGTCTGGATTGATTCTGGATCAAGCTGGAAAGGTGCTGTGGAAAACTGGCCTGGTGTAAAAGATAAGGCCGACATGTATCTGGAAGGTTCTGATCAGCATCGTGGATGGTTCCAAAGCTCAATTTTATTGAGTAATGCAGTTAACAATCAGGCTCCGTTTGATGAAGTAATTACTCATGGGTTTGTAGTAGATGCAGATGGTAAGAAAATGTCCAAATCTCTTGGAAATGTAACTTATCCTAAAGAAATTATTGATAAATATGGAGCTGATTCATTAAGATTATGGGTTGCTTCTGAAAATTATAAAAATGATGTTCCAGTTTCTGATGTAATAATGAAAAGAGTTACTGAGGCTTATAGAAGAATAAGAAATACATTCAGATTTATACTTGGAAACCTTTATGATTTCAGTCCAGGTAAAGATAATGTTAATTTTGAAGATCTATTCGAGATGGATAAATATATGTTATACAGATTAGATAATTTAATAAAAAAATCTGAAGAAGCGTATGAAAATTATGATTTTCATAAAATATATCATTTAGTAAGAAATTTTTGTGTTATAGACCTTTCCGGATTTTATCTTGATGGTGCCAAGTCTGTATTGTATCCTGAAAAACCAGATAGTTTGAAGAGAAAATCTATACAAACTATTATGTGGAAGATAATTACTTCTTTAACTAAAATATTATCTCCAATTCTTGTATTTACAACTGAAGAAGTTTGGGATTATATTAAAAATATTGGTGCGAAAGAAGACAGTGTTCATCTTACTGAATGGCCTGTTCTGGATGTAAGTTTTGAAGAAGATTTTATCAAAAGATGGAGAATGATTTTTGAAATAAGAAAAGATATTCAAAAAATTCTTGAATTAAAAAGAGAAAAAGGTGAAATTGGACACTCACTTGATTCATATTTATATTTATACAGTGAGGATGAAGAAATTTTAAAAATTTTAAGAAAGTTAAAAGACCAGATTAAAAGAGCTAATGTTGTGTCAGAAGTTAGAATTGAAAAACTGGAGAAAATGAAAAAATCTGAAAATTTTGACGAGATAATGATCGATGTAAAAAAATCAGAAGATAAAAAATGTTCGAGATGCTGGGAATATTCTTCAACTGTTGGAGAAAATGATGAATATGAAGATCTATGTGAGAGATGTTTAAATATTGTTAAGGAGTTAAGTTAAGATGAAAAAAGAGATGGTAGAGAAATACAAAAATATGCTTTTAAAATTAAAAGAGAAATTATTACAAGATATAGGAAATATTGAGGAAGAACATATTCATTCTTCGTCAATATTAAAAGATGGGGATACCTATTATCCACAACATTCTGCAGATATTTCTGATAGGGAATTTCAAACAGAAACAGGATTCAAGATTAAAAAAAGTGAAGAAGAATTGTTAAGAGACATAAATGAAGCTTTAAAAAGGATAGATGAAGGTATTTATGGAATATGTATTGATTGCGGTACTAAAATATCAAAAGATAGATTAAAGGCTATGCCCTGTGCTATAAGATGCATAACATGTAAGAATAATTATGAAAAAGAAAAAATTAAATATTAAAATATTAGCAATTACTGCTTTTATTAGTTTTATTGCGGATTTAATTAGTAAAGAAATAATTAGTTCATCTATGTATTTAAGAGAATCCATTCCTGTATTTGATCAGGTGTTAAAAATTACTTATATAAAGAATAATGGAATTGCATTCGGATTATTTCAGGATTTTCCTAATATTCTTTTAGTTATATCAATAATTGTTGTAATTGTTATATTTTATCTAATCAAATCTTTAGCAAATCAAAATCTTCAAACACATCTGGCTTTTGGATTAATTCTGGGAGGAGCATTTGGTAATATCCTTGATAGAATAAGATTCCAAAGTGTTAGAGATTTTATTGATGTGGGAATAAATTATAAATTAAGATGGCCGATATTTAATATCGCTGATAGTGTTGTATTGATTGGTGTAATTATGTTATTAATATATTATGATAAAACAAAAGATACGGAGGGGTTGTGATGTCTATAAATTTGAAAGGTAAATCAATAATTTCCTTAAATGATATGAAAAAGGAAGAACTTCTATACTTAATGGATATTTCAAAAAAAATTAAAGAGGGAAAGTATTCAAATTTTCTTGAAGGAAAAATTGTAGCTTCATTGTTTTTTGAACCATCTACAAGAACAAGATTATCTTTTCAATCAGCTATTAAATATGGAGGTGGAAAATCAATTGGATTTGCGACTTCGAAATCATCTTCTACTGAAAAAGGTGAGTCACTTGCGGATACAGTAAAAACTGTAAATGGTTATTGTGATGCAATAGTTATGAGGCATAGGATTGAAGGTGCTGCAAGAAGAGCATCTGATGTTTCTACAGTACCAGTTGTTAATGCGGGCGATGGTTCTAATCAGCATCCCACCCAAACTTTTTTAGATTTATTTACTATCATAGAGAAAAAAGGTTCTCTTAACAATAATGTAGTTGGATTAATGGGAGATTTGAAATATAGCCGCACAATACATTCTTTATTAATAGCATTATCTCATTTTGATGTAAAATTAGTGTTTATATCACCAGAAGCTTTAAAAATCCCATCCAGATATCTTGAATATCTTAAAAGTAAAGATATAGATTATGAAATATATAATGATTTTAAAGATTGTGGAAAATCTCTCGATATTTTATATTGTACAAGAATACAGAGAGAAAGATTTTATGATCCCATGGAGTATGAAAGTGTAGCAGGTTCATATGTTATTGATAAAGAAGGGTTGGAGTATTTGAATAAAGAAACCTATATAATGCATCCATTACCACGTGTAGATGAAATTAGTGTTGAAGTTGATGATGATCCAAGAGCAATATATTTCGAACAGGCTCATAATGGAGTTCCGGTAAGACAGGCTTTATTAGGATTATTAACAGGAACTATAAAATAAGATAAGGAGTGTTTTTATGGCAAAAAATAATTCAGAAAGACCATATAAGGTATTCAAAATTGAAAAAGGAACTGTAATTGATCATATTCCTGCTCCCAAGGGTTTACTTGTTCTGGAAATATTAGGCAAAGAGAATGATGGAATTGTTTCTATAGGGTTAAATTTTGACTCTAATAAAGTAGGGAAAAAAGATTTAATAAAATTTGAAAATAAAATTATTGATAAGGAAGAAACTGATAAAATTGCTCTTGTTGCTCCTGAAGCAACAATTAATATTATTGAAAACGGAGAGGTTACTGAAAAAAGATCTATAGATGTTCCTCAAAGAATTCATGGATTCTTAAAATGTATGAATCCAAATTGCATAGTAAATGTGGAAAATTTAGAATCTAAATTTAAAGTTATTGATGAAAATCCCGTAAAATTAAGATGTGATTATTGTGAGAGAGTTTGGGAAGTGAAATATGATATGATAGAAAAGAATAGGAAGTCAGAAATATGAATATTTATGAGAAGTTAGAATATTTGATTAGAAAAACAAGTTTCAATATTTTTAAGTATGGACGTAGGATAATTAATCAATATGATTTGTCTAAATCACAGTTCGATATAATTGTCAACATTTATTTTTCTTCACCTAAAAGTTTAAAAGGACTGTGTGATAATCTTGATTTAGCTCCAAGTACTGTATCTGAAATGCTTGATAGAATGGAAAAAAAAGATTTAATAGAAAAGAAAAGAAATGAGTCAGATAAGAGGAAAATTAATATTGATATAACTGACAAATCTATAAGCATTATTCAAGATGTTATTGAAAATAGAGTTCAATATGTAAAAAATATATTGAAAGATGTTAATGATGAAAATCTTGAAATATTTGTAGATATTTTATCCAAAATGCTTGAATGTCAGAAAAAATAATTAATAAATTATTATATTTAAAAGAGTATGATAATTTAAAAAATGAACTTTATAAGGTTGATAAAAAATATCCTTTTAAAATTAATGATTATTATAAAAGTTTAATAGAAGAATATTCATCTAATGACCCCATTTACCTTCAGTCCATACCATCAATTAAAGAATTGGAAAGTAATTATTCTCCTGATCCTTTTAAAGAAAAAGAAAATCAAAAAATAAAACATTTAATTCATAGATATCCTAACAGGGCAGTTCTTTTAACAAACAATATTTGTGAAGTTAATTGCAGACATTGCATGAGAAAAAGATTATGGGGAGAAAAAAAATATATACTTAGGAGAGATGAACTTGATAATGTTATAGATTATATCAAGGAAAATAATCTTGAAGATATCATTCTTTCAGGTGGGGATCCTCTTAATTTAGATACGGAGTTTTTAAATGAGATAATGTTTAAGATAAATGAAATCGATTCTGTTAGATTGATTAGAATAGGAACGAGAATACCTACTGTTGCTCCATATAAGATTGGAAAAAAATTATTAAATATTTTAGGAAAATATAATAATCTTTTTTTGTTAACCCATTTTAATCATTTCAAAGAAATTACAAAAATTGTTAGAGAAAAAATAAATATGCTTAAAAATACAGGGATAACTTTATTAAATCAATCAGTACTTTTAAAAGGTGTAAATGATTCTTCTTTTATTCTTAAAAAATTAAATAATGGATTGATTTCTATGGGCGTAAAACCTTACTATCTTCATCAGTGTGATCTTGTAAAAGGAGTAGCTCATTTTTGGGTGCCCATTGAAAAAGGAATAAAAATATTGAAAAAACTTCAGGGAAATATTTCAGGAATTGCCCTTCCACATTATGCTGTTGATCTTCCAGGGGGAATGGGTAAGGTAGTATTAGGACCTGAAACTAAATTAATGAAACAGGATGGTTTTTATATTTTTAGAAATTATCAAAATAAATTTATAAAGTATCCTGATTTAAAAAATTTCGTTTCATAAATCTTTTTAATTGATAAGTCAATTTAATTTATTATACTTTTTGTGGTGATAAAAATGCAAAAATATATAGAAATAAAAGGTGCAAGGATGCACAATCTAAAAAATATTGATTTGAAAATACCCAAGAATAAGTTAATTACTTTTGTAGGTATTTCAGGATCAGGTAAATCTTCAATGGCTTTTGATACTATATATGCTGAAGGACAGAGAAGATATATGGAGTCACTGTCTTCTTATGCAAGACAGTTTCTTGGAATAAAAGATAAACCCGAGGTTGATTTTATAGAAGGATTATCTCCAGCAATTTCCATAGAACAGAAGAGCAGGAGCCATAATCCCAGATCAACTGTTGGTACAATTACTGAAATTTATGATTATATGAGAATATTATATGCAAGAGTTGGGAAACCTGTCTGTTATTCATGTGGAAGAGAGATAGGAAAACAATCTCCAGATGAAATGATAGATAAAATTCAGGAATTTAATGAAGGTACAAAATTTATGATATTAGCTCCAATTGTTAGAAATAGAAAAGGAGAGTATAAAGAATTTTTTAAAAAAATTGCCCGTGAGGGATTTATAAGAATTAAAATTAATGGAGAAATAAAATTATTAGATGATGATATCGAACTTGAGAAGAATAAAAAACATAATATAGATATAGTTATTGATAGGTTGTCAATAAGGGATGGTATTAGATCAAGACTTGCAGATTCTGTTGATACAGCATTAAGATATGGCAATGGCAAAATGATTATTGAAAAACAAAATGGAGAACAAAAATTTTTTAGTGAAGAACTTCATTGTCCATATTGTGACATAGATTATAAAGATATAACCCCCCAAAAATTTTCTTTTAATTCCCCACAGGGAATGTGTAAGGCATGTAATGGTCTCGGAGAAAATAAAATAGTAGATATTAAAAAACTAATACCTAATAAAAATTTATCTATTCATGATGGAGCAATTACTTTTTGGGGTGAGTTGAAAAGGAAAAAAAATAGGTGGTATTATTCAAGAGTAGAAAAAATATTCAACTATCATAATCAAAGTATGGATAAGCCTTTGAAAGATCTTTCCGAAAAGTTTTTAAATAAACTTCTATATGGGGATGATGATTTAAATACAGAAGGGGTAGTTAATATTATTGAAAGAAGACACAAAGAAACAAATTCTCCTGATAGAAGAAGTTATTATGAGAATAAATTCATGTCAGATAAAAAATGTAAAGTTTGTCATGGTAAACGATTAAATAAAGAATCCCTTCATGTATTAATTGGAGGAAAAAATATTTCTGAATTAGCTGAAATGCCAATAAAAGAATTGTATGAGTTTTTAAACAATCTGGAATTCAAGAAGCAAAATAAAATAATAGCATCAGAATTGCTTAAAGAGATAACAGCCAGATTAAGATTTTTACTTGATGTGGGATTGTATTATTTAGCAATTTCAAGAAAAGCACCAACATTAAGCGGGGGAGAATCGCAAAGGATAAGATTAGCCAGCCAGATCGGAAGTGGATTAACAGGTGTTTTATATGTATTAGATGAACCTTCAATTGGGTTGCACCAGAGGGATAACATGAATTTAATTACTTCCCTAAAAAATTTAAGAGATCTCGGTAATACAGTAATAATTGTTGAACATGATAGAGATACAATAGAAAGATCTGATTATCTTGTTGAATTTGGTGAAGGTGCTGGTGTGTATGGCGGTAATATCACATTTGAAGGCTCTCCTGAAGAAATGAAAAAAGATAAAAAATCTTTAACAGCAAAATATTTAAGATATGATAAAAAAATCATTGAGAAAAAGAAGACAAGAATCATTAAGAAAGATGAATTTATAAAAATTAAGGGATGCAGTCAGAACAATTTAAAAAAAATAGATGTAAAAATTCCTAAAGGTGTAATGACACTTATAACAGGAGTTTCAGGAGCAGGGAAATCCTCATTAATTTTTGATACATTGTATCCTGTTCTGAGCAATAAAATAAATACAAGATCAACAAAAACCACCGGTGAGTTTGATAGTATAAATGGTTTTGATAGCTTTAATAAGGTAATTGAGATAGGTCAGGATCCAATTGGCAGAACTCCAAGATCCAATCCAGCAACTTATACAAAGGCCTTTGATGGTATAAGAGAATTGTTTGCGTCCTTGCCTGAAGCCAAAATTAGGGGATATGATGTTGGAAGATTTAGTTTTAATGTCAAAGGAGGAAGATGTGAAGCCTGTCAGGGAACCGGAGTAAAAAAAATAAAAATGCATTTTTTAACTGATATCTATATAAAATGTGATGTTTGTGATGGAAAGAGGTATAATAAAGAAACTCTTGAAATAAGGTATAATGGTAAAAATATTAACGATGTTCTTAATATGACAGTTTTTGAAGCTTTGAAATTTTTTGAAAATATTCCTAAAATAAAAAGAAAATTAAAAACGCTTAATGATGTTGGACTTGGATATATAAAACTTGGACAATCAGCAACTACCTTATCAGGAGGAGAAGCACAGAGAATTAAATTAGCAAGGGAGTTATCGAAAAGAAGCAGGGGCGATACTATTTATCTAATGGATGAACCTACAACTGGGTTACATTTCGATGATATTAAAAATCTATTAAATGTTTTAAACCGTCTTGTTGATAGAGGAAACACAGTAGTAGTTGTTGAACATAACCTTGATGTTATAAAATATGCAGACTGGATTATTGATTTAGGTCCAGAAGGTGGTAGAGATGGTGGTTCAATAGTATATGAAGGTAGGTTGAACGGTATAACAGATTGTGAAAAATCCTATACCGGTGAATATCTAAAAGAATATAGAGAATTAAATTAATTAATTCAACAGCCATTAAGAGATTTTAAAATTGTATTTACTTTTAAATTTATATTTCATATAATTAATAGGGAGGTCATTATGAAAAGAATTGGAGTTTTAACCAGTGGAGGCGATTCCCCTGGTATGAATGCAGCAATTAGATCGGTTGTAAGAAATTCTATCTATAATGATTTGGAAGTTTATGGAATAGAAAAAGCATATGTTGGATTAATAGATAATAATATGTATGAATTAAAATTAAAAGATGTTGGCGGAATTCTTCAACGTGGTGGAACAATTTTACAAACATCAAGATGTGAAGAGTTTTTAACTGAAGAAGGTCAAAATAAAGCAGTGGAAAACATTAAAAAAAACAAAATTGATGGACTTATTGTTATAGGTGGAAATGGTTCATTGAGAGGTGCACTTGATTTACATAAAAAAGGTATTAAAATTATAGGTATTCCCGGAACAATAGATAATGATTTATCTCAAACTGACATGTCCATTGGGGTTGATACTGCTTTAAATACTATAGTTGATGCAGTTGATAAAATTAAGGATACAGCTACGAGTCATGAAAGAGCTTTTATAATTGAAGTAATGGGAAGAGATAGCGGATATCTTGCACTTATGGCTTCAATAGCAACTGGAGCAGAAGATGTGTTTATACCGGAAAAAGAATTAAATATTGATGATACAGCAAAAAAAATTAGGGAAGGACATAAAAGAGGAAAAAAACATGGTATTATAATTTTGGCTGAAGGCGCTGGTAATGCATATACAATAGGCAGAAAATTAAAAAATATTCTTGGATATGAAGTTCGTATTACTATTCTTGGACATATACAGAGGGGTGGTTCTCCTTCTGCATTTGATAGAATATTAGCCAGTAAAATGGGTGCTAATGCTGTTAAAGCGCTTTTGGATAAAAAAAGTGGTAAAATGGTTGGAACTAAGAGTGGGAAAAATGTTTTAATTGATTTTGAAGAAGCTATTAAAGGAAGACATGAAGTAAGAGAAAATTTATATAATCTAAGTAAAATATTATCTATATAGGAGGTTGAAATGAGAAATTTGTTTATATCGGGAAATTGGAAAATGAATAAAAATTTTAATGAGGGTAATAATTTGATGAATGATATTAATCAATATGCAGAAACAAATGATACAATTGATATTGCAATTTTCCCTCCAAATCTTTATCTTAAATATTTTCAGAAAAATTATAAAAATATAACAGTTGGTTCTCAAAATTTATATTTCAAAAATTCTGGAGCGTTTACAGGAGAAATATCTCCATCAATGTTGAAATCTATTGGTATTAACTGGACAATAATAGGCCATTCTGAAAGAAGAACTATTTTTGGAGAAACACCAGATATCATTAAAAAGAAAATTGATTTTAGTCTTAAGAATGACTTTAAACTTATTGTATGTATTGGTGAAAATATTGATCAGAGGGAAAAAAGTATGGAATTAGATGTAATTAAAATGCAGATAAAAAATATTTATTACAAATTAGAAAGAAAAGATGCTCAGAATATTATTCTTGCTTATGAACCATTATGGGCTATAGGTACCGGTAAAACTGCTTCGCCTGAAGATGCTGATAAAATTCATGGTCAAATAAGGGAAGAAATTAAAAAAATATATGATGAAGAATTCTCCAGTCATTTGAGAATTATTTATGGTGGTTCTGTTAAACCACATAATGCACAGCAGCTTTTATCTAAAAAAAATATTGATGGAGCATTGATAGGGGGAGCTTCTCTTAAAAGCGATAGCTTTTTAAAAATTTGTGATATTGCAGGAAAAATAATGGAATGAAATTAAAATATTTTACTGCAGAAAATTATAATAAAAATAATATTCTTAAATTCTGGGAAGATAATGATATAACATTATCAGAATCAGATTATAATGATATTTTTAGGGAAGATTACTATAATACAGATCTTTTTATTATTACTGAAGATAAAAATGGAATAGCTTCAACCTGCTGGGGAACATATGATGGAAGAAGAGGATATATAATACATTTAGCAGTTCGTAAAAATTTAAGAGGAAAAGGAATCGGTAAACTAACTCTGAAATATGTTGAAAAAAAATTAAAAGAAGTGAAATGTTATAAAATTCATCTTTTTATTGAAAAAAGTAACAGTCAGGTAGTTAATTTTTATGAAAAATTGAATTATGAAAAGAGAAATGATATAATTTTGATGTCAAAAAAATTATTTTAAAAATAATATTCTTTTAGTATTTATCTTTTCTCCTGAAATGGAATCTATAAATTTATTTGCTGAATTTTTCAGTGCAACTTCAATTTTGTCATTATCCCATTTCTTTTGGGTGTTTTCTTTTGCAAAGGGATTTGTGGAGAAAGAATATTGGTACTTAGAATCAGTAATAAGGGTAAGGGTTTTAATATCATATAATTCATAAATTATTGTAATATTAACCCTGTGAAATTGTAATTGGGTTTGTTCATTTTCAAGTTGAACATGATCTGGAAAATCGTTTTTTGATGGGTAGTTAGTAAATGAAGAAAATTCTATTTTAGTATATATTATTTTGTCTGCACCGGAAACCCTGGCTGATTTAATTATAAAGACCTTTTTATTATTATAAATTTTTCTTTCAGTAAAAACAGATTGTTTTATTTTATTTTTTAATTTTGCCTTTCCTATTCTGTTTAAATAATTATGAAAGATTTTGTTTGTTTTGTTATTTAAAATTGGAGGAGAAAAGGTTATTGTTTCATCATTTAAAAGATAACCGGATAATTTTTTTTGAAAAATAATATTTTTTTTGGTTTGAGAACAGGAAATTATAAAAAAAATAAAAGTAATTACAATAAGTATTTTATTTTTCATATAGTTTTTAGAAATATTTTATAATTATTTAAAATATCCTCATTAATATTTTGAATATTCAATTTCAGGGCCTTCCTGTAAAAATGTTTTGCTTTAATATTTTTTTCCTTCATTTCATATAATACGGCCAGGTTATTATAGATTTTGGCTTTTAAATGATTATCGATTTTTTTGGATTTTAAAATTTCTTTATAATATTTGATAGCTTTATCATATAATTTTAGTGATGTAATTTTTGAAGCGTATTCGAGTTTATCAGAGTTATTTATATTTATTCTTTGGGAACATCCAAAAAAGAAAGGAATGAAGAGAAGAAAAATTACTAAAAATTTAACTAGAATTCTTTTCATATCGATATATTATTAAATATTTGAGAATAATCAAGAAAAAAAATAAAATAACTTGATTTAAAGTTAAAATATATTAAAATTATAGTGTGGTAGTTGAGGTTGTTTAATTAAATTAGGAGGTTTAATATGAAAGGTATTTTTGTTAAATTAACTATTGTTTTAGTTGCTGTTATTATGATTTTTTCTTTATTTTCTTGTGGTCAAAAGGGCAAAGAAGTTTTAAAAGTAGGTACAAATGCAGAATATCCACCATTTGAATATAAAGAAAATGATAAATTTGTAGGGGTTGATATGGAACTTGCTAAGCTTCTTGCTGATAAAATGAACATGGAATTAGAAATTTTAGATATGGATTTTGATTCTCTTATTCCTTCACTGGCAGCAAATAAAATTGATATTGCGATGGCTGCAATAACAATAACAGAAGAAAGAAAACAAAAAGTGGATTTTTCTATACCATATTACAGCGTTGATCAGGCAATTATTGCTCCAGAAGATTCAGATATTGAAATAAATGAAGAAGGAGATTTAACAGAATATAATATTGGAGCTCAAAATGGAACAACAGGACAAATACATATTTCCAAGAATTATATTGAAGAACGAAAAATGAAAAAGAATCAGCTTGGTAAATATGCTACAAATATTGAAGCAATTACAGATATGTTGAATGGTAATATTGATTTGGTAATAATAGATAGTAGTGCTGCTAAAGGATACATGAAGTTAAAACCAATTAAAATTATATATACTATTAAAACAGGTGAAAATTACGGAATAGCTATGCCTAAAAATTCACCATTAAAAAAGGATATCGATACAGCATTGAAGGAGATATTAAAATCAGATAAATGGACAGATATTTTAAATAAGTATATTAAATAGAAAGTAAAAGAATATGTTAGAAGGAATAACTTTTATAATAGATAATTTGCCGCTGCTTTTAAAAGGAGCCTGGGTTGCAGTTGAAATTACTGTATTATCTATTCTTCTGGGTATGGTTTTGGGTATTTTTATTGCTTTTTTTAGATTATATGGTCCTAAACCGGTACAAAAGTTGCTGAAATTTTATGAATGGGTTTTTAGAGGATTACCTATTCTTGTAATTTTATTTTTAATATATTTTGGCCTGCCGACTTTGGGATTAAATATTCCTGCATTTATATCTGTTATTCTTGGGTTGGGTTTAAGGTCTTCAGCCTATCAGTCACAGATTTATCGTGGAGCTATTTTATCCATCGGTGCAGAACAAATGGAGGCGGGATTATCAATTGGATTATCCAGAATAAGAACTTTATTTTTTATAATTATTCCTCAAGCAGTTAGATTGTCATTACCTGGATTTACAAATGAATTTACTATAGTTTTAAAAGATTCACCTCTAGCATATGCTTTAGGAATAGCCGAGTTGCTTAAACAGGGAAGAAATATAATTGTAACTTCGTTTAGGCCGTTTCTTATTTATTTAACCTGTGCAATTATTTATTTTCTTCTATTCCATTTTTTTTATTATTTCTTTAGAAAAATAACTGAAAGATTTAAAGTTCCGGGATATTTAATAAATAAATAGAGGAGAATTATGTCTGAAAAAAAAGAAAAATTGTTACAAATAAAAAATGTTAAAAAATCTTTTGGAAAAAATACCGTACTTGATGGAATTAATCTTGATGTTTATAAAGGCGATGTGATTGTTATCATCGGTCCTTCTGGAACAGGAAAATCTACTCTATTAAGATGTATAAATATGTTAAACCCACCTGATGAAGGAAACATCTTAATTGACGGTACTGATATAACAGGAAAAGGGGTTGATCTTCACACAGAAAGGTTAAAAGTAGGAATGGTTTTTCAACATTTTGCATTATTCAAGCATTTAAAAGCAATAGATAATGTGGCACTTGGTTTAATAAAAGTGAAAAAAATGAAAAAGAAAAAAGCTTATGAAAAGGCTTTGAGAGAATTGGATCGTGTTGGATTGGCTGATCACAAGGAAAAATATCCTGCGGAGCTTTCAGGGGGGCAACAACAAAGAGTGGGGATAGCAAGGGCACTTGCTCTGGATCCATTGCTAATGCTTTTTGATGAGCCAACATCAGCTCTTGATCCTGAATTAATAGGTGAAGTATTGATGGTTATGAAGCAACTTGCTGAAGATGGAATGACAATGTTATGTGTTACACATGAAATGGGATTTGCCAAATCTGTTTCCAATGAAATAGTTTTCATGGAAGAGGGAAATATTGTTGAGAAAGGCGAGCCCAATCAAATGTTCAATAATCCTGAACATAAGAGAACAAAATCATTCCTTCATAAGATCTCTGAACTATACGGTGGAGAAGAATCATGAGTTTTTTCGAAGCTTT
>Ga0209925_1000594_pt1 | contig 18448 bp, 6 predicted proteins | sample SalPonR2_A_D1_MG_FD_185702 | JGI IMG/M metagenome (GOLD analysis project Ga0209925, IMG submission 185702) | Salt pond soil microbial communities from South San Francisco under conditions of wetland restoration - Salt Pond MetaG R2_A_D1_MG... ...
CTTTTATGAGTCTTGTTAAAACCGTTTTTCCCGAGTCAGGTTTTCTTTCCTCATAAACTCCAACTGTATTATCTTCATTTAATACTAGAATTCTTCTATACCTATCATCGGAAATAGCCTCGGGTAGTTCTTTTACTTCTACCATCTCCTTTCGCTCAGCTTCTGTTAACATTTCTGCACGATAATGGATAAGTTCAATTTTTCTTCTTCCATCTTTTATTTTTGCATTGCTTGGTCTTACTGCTATCATTTATTATCTCCTTCTTAATTATCTTAATACTTTCTTATAGTATGTTAAATATACTTGACTTCGTTCTCCATGTTCTCCTGGTTCACCCGGGTTACCAAGATAACGGAAGTTGAAATGCCCGTCCGGAGAACCAGTGTTCTCACTTTCGTTTCCTGCATCCCCACCATCACCACCATTTCCTCTGTAATCAATATGTATAGGTAAATCACTCAAAGCACCTGGACCGCCTTCACCCATTTGCCATGAATTACCATCACTCCCTGGATTACCGCCAGCATCTCCACCATCTGTAGGATTGTACCCGTCGCCTGCGCCACCAGGAACATCCGTACCAGAACCACCTTGTCCTGGAGATAAATCGCAAAGTTGATATCCTTGATACCAAACTTTAGTACGACCAGTTGCATTACTCCCCGACGGTCCATTATAACCGTCTGAATTTGAATCCGGTGGTGGTTGAGCACCAGGCCCGCCGGCACCACCTCTACTTAATTCCAAATCAAATGTTCCACCTGGAACCATCGGTGAAGTTGGCCAACTATTATTATCAACATGCATAGAATGATAAGTGCCAGGAGCACCTCCTGCTCCACCACCCCCATAATCATCTACAGTATAGTCACCTGTTCCATATGGACCCGAAGTACTTTCGGCGGTTGAATTTCCTCCGCTTGCTCCACCTTGTCCTCCGCCTTGCGCTCCATATACATCTAAAGAGATAAGCGAATGAAAATTTTGTGGTACTTGGATACTATAAGTTCCGATGCCTACTGATAAATCTAACACTTCCTCTACATAATCATATCCATTGTAAATTAAATCCCAACCTCCAGAGGAGTCTTGTTCCCATCCATATTTTAACTTACTCCAAATATTTTTATAGCCTGCTGTTGCAGCCGTGGGTATTCGATTTGTGCCATCTTTGTAATATTCATTAACTGATATTGTGCCTCCATTTGAAGCATCGATTTGATATAGGTGTTTTCCTTCGTTGCTAGCGTCGCACATTAAATAAAGTCGATTGTTTGGGCCAATTTTAAGTAATAATAGATTTGGATTAAAGTCAATTTGATAAGAGAGAGGAAAAGGACTAGTCCAATTAACAGTGAAGTTTGATGTATTAAAACTTGTTATGTGCCATCTAGAGGTATCCCTGCGATAGTGCAACATATAGAGTTTACTACCATCTGAACTAATTTCCAAGCCTTCAAAATATCTAGTGTTGTGCTCATCATGACGATTTACCTCAGATCCATTTGACGTGTCTAAAGCTACTAAAATATCTTCATATGAAGATGTTTTACCTGTTGCATATAGTTTACTGCCATCTGGGCTAATTGCTAAATAAATATTGTACGTAAAACCTTTATATGGAGCTATCCACTCCCAATTAGCTGTACTATCTAAAGTTGCATCAATTTCTATTATTTTAGAATTGTTACTGTCATGCATTGCTACATATATTTTACTGCCATCCGGACTAATTTCTAAAGAATCCATATCCCATTGAACGGCAAAATGTTTTTCAATTAATTCTCCTGTTCTTACGTTATACCTTTGAATTGTGCGATATGTACCATAGAGATAAAGATATCTATTGTCTGGACTAATCTTAATCTGAAGTAAACTGTAAGCTGACGATAGACTCCGCGTTTCCCCACTTGCAAAAAAACGCATATACGTATAAGGACTGTAAGATGTAGAGTAATAAAGAATATCCCCAGTTGCCTCCAAAAACTCAATATCATCTGGTAAAATATCTACTTCTACATTAATAGGCACCAATCCGTGATTAAACTCTCTAATAGTAGAATTATTATTGGAACCATAATCCTCAGAAGTAATCCAAATCCTAAATTCCTCACCTGTTTTAACATAAGCTCTATCTATTTTTCTCCAATTGCTATTATTAACTTCTATAGCTGTGAGATCTGAACTAGTAGAAATCCATATTTCTCCAACTAGAGTCCCATTTTTGTCAAGCTTTATTATTTTTTCATCTTCAACAATGCAATAGATTATATTACTATCTTTACCATTATTAGTAACACTTAATCTATTTCTATTCGTTACTACTAAACCCCAGTTGGAGCTAGTAACGTATGTCCATATTACAGAGCCATTTGAGGGATCTAGGGAAAACAGATTTTCTTGATCTGTTGTTAAATAGAGTCTATTTTCGTCGGGATCTATAGCAATATCTCTTATTTCCTCATAAGTAAAACCTGTAGGTATATTAGTTGACCACCCAAATGTATTGCTTGATATATCATATTCTCTTATAGTATGAACACCACTATTGTCATCATCAACACCATACAATTTTGTTCCATCTAAGCTTATAGTCATATTTTTTAATTTATATAGGAGACTCACGCTATTAATTGTATTTCCATTTGTCGTTTCAAGGACTTTTAAAGTTGAAGAAAAACTAAGGGTGGCACAATATAATTTAGTACCATCTGGACTAACCGCTAAATAGGCATCATAGCTGCTTTCATTCCAAATAAAAGATCCAGTTGCCGAGAGTTTAAAAACATAAGACGAATCTAATATGTATAGACTGTCATCTATTGGGCTTACAACTAAATCAAAAATTTCCCTGCTACTGAAATAGAGCCACAATTGACTATGTGTTTCCACATCATATTTTATAACATGATATTCATCATGATAATTTTCTTCTTTCCATTTAACATAATAAACACTATTTTCTAATTTACTAGAAGCTATAAAATATATCTTTTCATCGCTGGCATATGCCCCTTCAATGTACTGTATTATTTCTCCGTTGTGCGAATATTCAACTAAATAATTTTCAGCAGCAGCAAAAAGCGTAGATTTTTCCCCTGGTATTTTAGCCCATCCTGGCATAATATATTTCCTCCTTTTTATACATATTCAAACCAAAGATCTCCTATATCAGCATTATAAGTTCCAGGAGGATGATCTTCAATATAAATCTCCCTGTCTGTACCACTGCTTGAATTATTGTCAACATAAGTTTTTACTGCATTTTGCGTAGGAACATAACTATCACTTGTTCCTAAATTTGTATTAGTACTATAGTGTCTAGTAACTACCGTTCCTAAATCTCTAGTACTAACTGATGTTAAGTGTCCGCTATCATCTGTATAAAATCTATCAATTATAGTTCTTCCACTTGTGTTTACATCTGTGTTGCTTCCAGATCCGTGATTAGACTCTGTATGGACAGTCGAGCCATTAGCTGTTAGATTACCTCTAAATTCCCAATTGTTATTATTATACCTATTTCTAGCTGTCCATTCATCAGTGCCACCGTCTCTCCTCCATAGTGTAATATAATCTGATCCGGATCCCGATGCACTCGGAGAGCCATCACCGTTGTATTCTATACCACCACCATGAGATGATGATTGTCCTACAAATACTCTACCTGTTCCCTGGCTATCTCCAAATAATTGTATAGTGGATTCTCCACTGTCATTACTTTTAATAGTTAAAGTAGTGTTTGTGCCAGCATCCATTACATCATTGGAATCGCTTCTTAAAAATTGGGAGCTATTGATTCCATCTAAGTTATTTGCGTTTTGAGCATAAGGAGCTATGATCCTGTCTAGCTCAGTTCCATTTAATGCATCAAGTGTTATATAATTTCCATCAGTTCCAAGTACTTGTCCATAATTAGCTTCTACATACTCAATAACTGCATGTTCTGTAACTAATGTATCATCAGATCCTGGTCCAACCAATTCATCTACTATATTTTGAATGGTCATAACATTAGTACCATTATCAAATTGTAGATAACCATTAATTGTTATATCACCCTTAATTAGAGCGTCATTTTCTATTTCAACATCAGTAGTGTTAGTAACTCTTAGACCGGTAGATCCTTGGGTGACTAGAGCTATCTCATCAGCGTTGGTAAAACCAGTATCAGCTCCTAATAAAACTGCGGTTCCACCAGATCCTCTTTCTCCTGGGGCTTCTAATGACGGAGCATAAATCCACGGGCTCTCAAAGAATCCTTGTCCGTCGAAGCCAGAGTTATTCTGAAAAGTACTTTCACTTCCAGATGTTCCTCCAACTGTAATATTTCCATTTACGTCAATTCCATTTGACGTTGTTTTAAGGCGCCAAATATTATTATGATATAATTCTACAGCTGATAATTTGGCATTTATTAAATCGTTTGATCCACTATCTATAACTCTAAGTTCATCAGTTTTTATTGTCTCTCTACTTGATATAGAGGTTATGTCATCATCTTCGGCTGTTAATATTATATCTCCAGAATTTCTTGCTGTTATATTTACATTAGCGTTAGCAAGATCAGCGCTATATAAATTAACATTTCCACTGGTGCCTATGTTGAGATAGCCTCCGCTAGTGGAATTTACCTCAATTCCACCACCAGGGTTTATAACTATCTTAGATCCCGAATCTTCCTCTAATGTTATTCCATTAACCGAGTAAAGATCTGTTACTCCATTGCTAGCTATATTTAAATAAGTACCACTATTTTCATTTAGAAATATGCCATTATTAGAGTCTAAATCGAAAGAGCCATTAGAGTTTAAATCTATACCACCTTGTGTTTCAACAAGAACAGAGTTTGCATCGGTATTCTCGGTATAAATATTAAATTTTCCATTAGTATCTAAATTAAAATAAGATGAATTTGTATTCTCTTCGACATAGAAACCGTTATCTACATCAAAATGAGCACCACCTGATGTATCAACATGAAACGATTTTTCTATGGTGTTTGCTATTTCAACTTTAAATTTATCTTCTTGGCCCGATGTGGTATCCGTGCCGTTAATGTCCCATCTAACTCCACCAGCAGTCATTAAATTGAACGATCTATGGTAAGGAGATTGTATATAAATTTCAAAATTATCTGTTGACTCATTATTGCCGTCTAGGAACCATTTGACTCCACCTTCAGTATTTAACAACCAAGAGTTAGCACTTGTACCATTAATATCCCATTTAATTCCACCAGCAGTTTGTAAATTAAAAGCATCATCATCTGTACTACTTAGATCTACATCAAAATCTATTCCAGTCAATTGTAGAGTCTTTATCTCAGATACTATATCCCATTGATTAGAACCATTACCACTTCCAATGTAGCCAGCTCTTAAACCGTTGTCATTTTTGAACTCTAGAGAGCCAAAACTGACTGTGTCGTCGGACTGTATAGTTTCTTTATAGTTTACTACTAGTGTTCCTGATGTGGCATCTCCTGAATCTCTTCCAATTAGTACTTGTTTTTCTTGAGCATCTGTAAATAACAGATGAGTAGGTGTTTTAATTCTATTTGTAACTCCGCTTAGTGCTTCCACCCTAAAATCATGGTCTAATCCTGGCTCGTTAATAACACTTTCAGTAGTACTTATTTTAACTCTTTCTATACCATCGTTACGATTCATGGTACCATCACCTGAACCACCATTTGTAGAGCTGTCAGTTGATAAAGTTATATCTCCAGATCCATTAGAAACTAAATTAAAATCATTATCATCTTTCCAAGTGCCTATATGTGTTCCGTCAATAGTAATATTTCTGTTACTACCATCATGGAATACCCAAGCATCTTGTGATTCATCGAATCTTATTTCAGCATTAGTAAGATTGCCTCTTTCTACTTCAAAATAACCATCATTATATTCTGGAGGAGTACCACTAAATCCATAATTTACAGTTACATGATCATCATAGGAGGCTATAGTTGTTGTTGCCTCTATTGACATCTCATTTGCTCTTAGTACTCCATTTACTATTAGGGCTCCAGCACCAAAAACAGCTAAATCCATGTTATTTTGTCTTATTACCACTCTGTCTTCAAATCCATCTCCAACTTCCAATACAAGTGACGATGTTTCTCCATCTCTTTCTCCATAAATAGTTGCTTCATCAGATGGAGATAATCCATAAAAACTAAGGCTGTTAACTATTACATCACCAATATTAGTGTTGTTATTATTTGTAAATGGTTGTATTTTATGAGAATATTTTAACATCTCATAATGAGTAAGTGGTTCATCGCCAAGTCTAAATAAATCTATTAAAGAATTAACGGCTCTGTTTTTAGAAACATCATTACCTATTGTAGAAATACCACTCCCTTTAAAATTATCTAATGGTTGATCACTAAGTCTGTAAAAATGATCATCTATAAATATTTCATATTCACCATTTATTGTGTCCCAGTTAGCTCCTATTGTGTGTCTTTCATTTATATCACTTCTTCTTTTTAATAAAGAGCCATCACCGAATTCTTCACTTTCGACGGTCACTGTAGTACCATTAACATTTTGTAATGTTAATTTAAACTTCTTGTCGTTTTTATCGTAATACAATTCATGTGTGGTATAAGGTAAGCCAGCTTCATTTTCATTAACTCCGGAGAATATAGTTCTATGTTTTGTAGTATCAAATTTGAACTGAGGTAATATCTTAAAGAATGCATTTCCTTTTTCTTTTAAAGATACTGGATAAGCTATGTAGCCTGTAGAACTGGCTCCTATAGAGCTTGCATATTCATTTTCTTCTAGTTTTATATTATCAATTATTAAATCGTCTATTCTAAAATCGTCATCACTATTTAATGTCTTTACTTTAATATTTATTTGATCTGCATAGTCGGGAGTAAAACCTACTGATAATCTAAATACACCATTCCAATTAATTAGGTCTGTCTTTATTTCTGATACAGTATCTAGCCCATAAGTTAAATGCTCATAAGTACCATCGTTATTTAATAGAATTTCAATGTTATGATCTAAAGAAGGACCTTCCAACTCAATTATAGAATTTCCAGATATTAGATAATAATAACCGCTAAAATAATGTAATTCACCAGGGTTATCTATAGATGCCGGAGTCCACATTGTTCCTTGACCAAGTCCAGCTATATATTCCCCGATTGCAGTGTTTTCTACTCTTATGTCGTCATATCTAATTATCGAGTCTATTGAAGGCTCTGAATTTGTTGTGTTTTTGGAACCTATTGAAATATAATTGGCATTGCCTATAGTAGTTGTATCTTGTCCAATATGGTCAAATGTTAAATTTCCATCTACCCATACCTGCCATCCGCCGGATACGTCGTTAAACCATCTTACTTCAATAAAATGACTATATGAGTACTCTATTACACTTAATGAAGTAGTCTCATCACTAAAGCTAGTTGTGCTAGCTTTTAATTTGAATTTACCATCTCCGCCAACTAATGGGTTATTATATTCTAGCTCTAATATTACGGGATCTCCTGAGTTACCAAATCTAGCTATTTCATTTCTTTCTTGGGTTCCAGTTAGAGAAAAATATTTATCTAATTCTAGATAAAATCTGGCGTAAGAGTTAGGGCCTAATGTTGTTATATTTTTATCTGTATATAATTCACTTCCAGAATTATCAAATTTAAATTGATATCCGTAAGATCCATGAAGAGCAGCCTCATTGATAGCGACTATTTCACCATTAGTATCCGCTACAGTATCAAATTGGGATAAATCTTGAGTTTCAGCATCTGCCACGAATTCACCTGTTTCTCCAGGGCTAGTTGTGTGATTCATTACCATTCTTAAGGCTTGCCCAAAGAATGTCATTGTAGAATATACTTCAACATTGTAAGAATCGAATTCCCCAGTTGCATCTTTATACCATAGTGTTGGTATATCTGTTTGTAGGCTTATTATATAAGATTCGTTATCTATTTTAATTAAAGAGGTAATATCGTTAGAGTTATAAGGGTATTCTAAATAAATACTATCTACTGGATTTTCATTATATCCTCTTAAAGCATCAGATGTTTCCAATTCCTCTCCATTTTGAGAAAACAATCTGAAATATAAATGACCGCTTCCATTTTCAATAGATGAGAATAATAGAGCTCCTGTCTTTAACAGAATTATGTTATCCGAAGTAATATCATCTTTTGAGTCTGCAAAAACATCAGTCTCTGGGACTAATTTTGCACCATCTCTACTTAATATTAAAAATCTTACCGGAGAATCACCACCACTTACGTAATCTTTCCATTTTATAAAATAATCATTATTAGGAGTCCTAATTGCTTTTAGATTTATTGGTAATTGACCTTGAACAATAGATGTATGTGATAGAATTATAGTGCTTAATGCCCTATTATACATTACATACTTTAAGTCATCAGTAGAAGCCTCCCTATAAAATATTAAATAACTAGAATCTCCATTTTCGTCAAATGATTCTAATATATTTGTTTCTAGAATATCATTTCCATTGGAAAACTCTGTTCTTCCATGTGTTATGGCACCCGATGGAATGCTTATCGTTTGAACATATCCTAAAGTTCCCTCTTTGTATGTTACTGCTATTTCGTTGTCATCATGACCTCTGCAAAAATCTATATTGGAGGATGTTGCATTATTAATTACCTTTTTGCTACTTGTTGTATAAACTTCAGGAGTTATCGTTATATAATATGGCTTATTATCGGCTGAGTCAACAAAAGCTACAATATAATTATTATTTATTTTTGAAATTTTTGCTTCTATGGCTGTGTTTGGTAAAATATTTACTTCTTGAACTAAATTGTATTCAGAGTCAATAAAGTAAATTGTAAATTCCCCAATTTCATTGTTTGCTATAATAGCAAGAGAAGAAACTGCATCTCCAGTTTCACTACCTAAAATATCTAAATTCTCTGTACTCCATTTTATTGGAGTACCTCTATCAAACCAGTTACCCTTATTTATTTTTCCATATTCTACAAAATTCTCACTAGAGTCTTCTATTGCAATGGCGTGAGTTTGGTACCCTTCATAAGGTCTGAAGTTCACAAAATAATCTTGATATGGCTCAATGCCGTTTTCTGAAAATGGGTGGGAATTACTACAATGGTTAACTACTATACTATGCTCGTCATCACTAGACGGTGTTCTATGATTATTCTCGTTTATATCAATTATCTTTTTAGTGTTTAAGTTAGCTATTATATTAAGTGGTAATTTATCTCTAGATATTAAATATTCATCTAATATCATATTATAATTTAACTCAGTCCAAGTAGACCATGCTTTACCTTGGGCTGTGTCTATCCAGTCTGCTGACCATCCTCTACCAATATTAAAATGAGTGCTTAATCTATTACCTGGTTTCCAGTTACTATTTGTAATTTCATTTCCACCATTGTCTTGGTATAAGTGGTGTTTAAGAGTAAAAATCCTATCTATTTGTCTATCGAATAATGTGTATACAATAGTTTGCCTTCTGTTCTCATCTAATTCCGTTATATTAGCAGAATCATATTTAGGGTTATAAATTTTTGAGTTATTCAACAAGAAGCCTATTTCATGCCACTCATTATATTCAAAATGATTAGTTGAGTTATATTGTGGTCCTACTACTGCTACGTCTACCTTATTACCATTGCTCATTACAACTTTAAAGCTATAATTATTTGACGACAGATAACTTAACCCATATGTCTTATTGTTATAAACTAATTGTATAAAATCTTGCCCATTTAAATTAAATGTACTAGAAGCTCTATTATAATCTTTATCATATCTACTATCAAATATAACCCCTTGTTGTTGAAAGCTTCCGGTTGGCTTGAATCTAATATAAAAGGTTACGTTTTCCGAGTTGATTTCATAATAATATTGAGCAAATTTTTCCTCGAATGTTAAATAGCTTTTTTCTGAGCTTACTGTTTCGTCATTTTTTATTGTATTTTCAAACCTATCTTCTATAAAAGCTCCAGTGTCATATTTCTTATTAATATAATTTATTCCAACAGAGTCTTTCTCATAGCCTCTTGCTATAGATACTTGTGCTCCTGTTTCTTCAATTATATCGATATTTCCTTCGTCTACGACTTGCGAGTCATTACTGAGAATAGACCCCGTCCCATAACTCTCATTATTTGTAATTACATAAGAGATGCTTTCGTTCAATATAATTGGCGCCGAAGATGCAAAAGTTGTTTTATTGCTATCTCCAGATGTAAGTATAGATTTGTTTATTTTTATTTGAACTCCAATAAATTTATCAGTATCTATTATATATCCAGTTTTATAAAGACCATTTGTAATATTGTTAAAAATAATATCATTTGTTACACTTTCGTTATATGAATTTGGCTTAAATTTAAAAATTTCAGCTTTTTTGAAGTAACAATGATTACACTCTATGGAGATTTTTTCTTCTATATTTATAGTGTTTGGATCTTCTCCAAATATTATTCCTTCTTTTTCAAAAGTTGAGTTTTCTATTAATAAATTTAATCCATTTTCAAATGTGGCATCTTCTAATTCAACTGTATTGAAGTTACAATATTTAAATTTCGGGCTTGATTGAGGACCTAATATAACTTTAGAATCAAAGCCACTTGAGTATTGTGGAGTAAAATCAATACCTTCGAAATATACGCTTCCATTTATATTTGCTCCTTTAACTTTTACTTCTTGTTCCGCGTATATATTTAGATGTATATTTCTAGTAAAGTTTATAGTATCTAATACTGGCACTATGTTGTTATTTGCTTTTAATATTATTATATTATTTCTCTGCGGTGTTGCATTTGCCATAGCTGCTGTTAATGTCTCAAAAGCGTTAGAGCGAGTTTTCCCATTATTTATATCGCTTCCATTTATCGGATCTACAAATAGTAAATAGTAGGTATCTATATCGTGTATGTTAGTATATCTTTTTCTATAGAATTTAGTATTGATAGGCTCTTTTAGTCCAACAAGAGAATAATTGTTATTTTCAACATATTTGTTGATAATATTCTTGCCTCTTAAAGGCCTTAACCCTTTTGTAGACACTAAATTATCTTCAGATTTAAAGAAATGAGTATTATCTGACAAATATATAACTCTAGAAGTCAAATTATTTGATTTATACCATGGAATTTCTGTTATATTATTTTCTTGGTATCTAGCAGAATTTATATATGTAGTATAAATATAAGCGTCATTGCCTTGGTCGATTAAAGGCATCTCTACATATGGATTATTTGGATCCGGTATACCTTTTATTATCCTAGTTCTATTTCCATAATAATCAGCTTCTTTGTTTGCTTTATAAACATCTACTCGTGGTAGAAAGAAGTTATAATCTGTAACTAGAGGTGACTCATAATTACTAGACCATAGTTTTACTCCATAATCTAGAGCTATGACTTGAGATTTTGCTCTAGCTAGTGCTATCTCTGTGTTATCTATATTATATGGTTGGCTTAAATGGTATTTATTAGATAATTCTATTTGATCACTTGGTAAATCACTACCTAAATCAAGCTTAGCTAATTTTTTCTCCACATTAACATCTACAAAGACTAAATCTTGTGGGAAAGTTTTTGAAGGTTCATCTCCTAGAACGATTTTCTTTTCTTCTAAGTCAAAGGTCCATTCTCCAGATGCGGGTATATTATTTTCCCCTAATGTGTTTTTAGCTTCTATTTTTGTTAATTCCAGATACTCCCAAAAATTAACCCATACTGTAGCTCCGGGGTCAATCCTAGTGTTTCCATTAGGGATATAAATTCTTTTCGTCCCAGTGGAGGGATGGTTTTTTGTATAAAAGAAATCTGCGTTTTCCCAAGTGTATCCAAGTGTTTGTGTACCGCTTGTATTTAATGAATTGTTACCATAAACTGGTTTATTTGGCATTAAATCTAACGCTTGTTTACCGATTAAGTTGACAATTCCTGGGGTGTTATCTACTTCTATTTTTACGCTAGAATCATTTCCAATTAGATTTGAGGTAAATAGGATGTCGCAGTATTCAGCCGTTGCACCGATCGTTTCTAGGCTTGCAACTCCATGTGTCAACTGAGCATCGATTGCATCTTTTAATTCCCATATGGTTTGGATATTAGATCCAGTTAAATTAATCCAATTTACCATGTAGTCTGCATTTGGATCTGTCCCCTGTTGAGTTACAATAACTGATATTAAGCCAGCATCTACATCGCTAGCATCTGTAACGTCACCGCTAGTAGTATTTGTTATAGTTAGTGTTGCTCCAGTTATTGTAACGTCAAAGCTTGCTAATTCATTTAATTTCCCTAGCGTTGCATTAGCTACTTCTATATCACTAGAATTTGAGGTTATGTTAACTTCTACTCCAGTTTTTCCAGCTACATTTGGATCTGTCGATTCGTTATTAACGTTATACCATATATAATATTCAGTCAATGGGGAGCTATATATTGATCCATTTAACAGCCAATATTTACCAGATAAACTTTCCGATACATCACTAGGTAGTGTTACTTCTGTTATCTCTTGATCTCCATCATATAAACTTTCGTTAAATGTTATTTTTAGACCATATTTAGTAGCATCATTTAACAAGCCCGTTGGTGTATTTGTTTCTAATATTTGACCCCTACCCTGGGAGAAACCTAGCTCATCATCTTCATTGGTTTTTACTCTAAGACTTCCAGCAAGGATCTCATAGCCAGTTGTTATCTTATTAGTTATATCTATATAAGAAGAGCCGCTAAAATTTAATTGATCTGTACCAATTCTTTTTAAAGAATATGCCTTTGCAGTATTCCAATCCTTCAATTTTAAATTAGAAGTTCCTATTGTTTCTGGATCTATTTCTATTGTATCAGCCCCAGTACCAACTATAGTAGTTCCTATAGTTGGGTGCCTTACTTCAATTTCGCAATTACTTTGTGTGACCTCTTTTAAGCTTGAGTGACCTGCGTCTATGTCTTCTGGTATTTTACTTTCTATTGCAAATTTATAATAAGGTGAATAAGCTGCCCCTTGTATCTTATAACCTTCTATTGCTCTAGCTCTTATTACTGGAGTTATATCATTTTCTATCCCAGTTTCAATGTCTTGTGCAGTTTTTAAACCTTCACCATCACTTCCATTTATTGCATTAACTAGTTCTTGTAATGAGGATTTCCCTTGTCCATTAAATTGAATATTATATTCTCCATCAAAATTAACTCCTCCAACTATAAAACCTGTTAATTTAATTCTGAAAGAAGAATCTGCTGGCCAATTTGATACAGTTACTAAAGATTCTCTGCTAAATATTTGGGCTCTACCTTCGCTCTTTTCTTGGCTAATTTTCAAGATAGAAGGGATAGTATTACCAATGTTTCCTTCTGAAGAGTTTATATATAAAAGGTCCTCTTCTTTGTCATAAAATAAATTATGGACATCTATTCTAAAATATTTTTGCAGTTTATTTAAACCATAACTATATAATCCACCTATATAATCCTTATTTAATCTAATTCCTCCAATAAATATTCTGTTATCATAAGTTGCAAGTTTATTTATCCTTTCTAATTCTTCGTCTAGTTTTAAAGGATTATTACCATTATCATAATTACTTTCTGCCCAGCTAAACCTATTAAATCTATCATCCCCAAAAGTACCAAGTTCTACATCGTTATTTTGACTATTTAGAGACCATAACTCTGGGCCATTTACATTATTAGCTATAAAAACTTGATTACTTTGTTCTGGATCACTTAGCCCATTAAAAACTACTATTGATGTTATGTCATCTATTTGTGTTTTTCTATAAATTTCTTCTGCATACCAATTGAACCGGTCTTCAATTGGATTTGAAATTTCTGAGGGTTTATAAAGAGCGTATATTATAGGTGCATAATCCCAAGATGAGCTATTATCGGAGTTTCCAACAAATATTAAATATCTATTATGGACAGAAGAACTAACGTTTGCTTTCCATTCTACTACATCTCTTATTTCAGAAAAAACAGGAGCACTAACATTAGGTATATATAAAGAACTATTTGCCTCTATCTTGTTAAATACCTGTGTTTGTGTTATTCCATTCGTGACTTCCGAATATAAAATTTTTGTATCGGCTACTATAAATAAATAATCCTTATTATTGTCTCCATCGTTATATAAGAAAAATTTATTTATTTTTTCAGTGGCTATATCAGAAAAATTTGGATCACTTAATAAAACAAAATTATTAATTGGAATATCATCATTATATATATTTAAGTTGTCTTCAAGTATAAAGACTTGGCCATTTGAGTTGCCAACGAATAAATATTTAGTACCATCAATATTTTTTTCTTCTATATTTGTTATTGTTGCATTTAATGCCCAAGATGCATGATTTGAAACTTTGATCTGTGCCAATCTATCATTATGGGTTGACCACTTCTCATAAGGACTAGTATTTGATCCAATTGACTCAAAGTTATATAAAGTATCCATCCTATCTTTTTTGTCTGTATCTGTATTAGGAGCAATATATAATTTGTCGTTGTTCTTTGTAAATACCATCCTCTTGTTTACTTGATCTGTAAAAGTGGTAAATGAACTTTTATTTATAGAATTTATTGTTATTATTCTTCCACTGCCATATACATTTCCAGAATGTAGTGTAGTTGGTGTAAACCCTGCAGCAGGATATGCTGCTCCAAATAAATTATCTCCCGATAATCCATCGGCAGTTTTTACAGTTGATTGAGGACCAGTAGAGGCGGAAGTTATTGTAATCTCTGTTGTTGGTTCAATATTAAATATTGCGACTCCACTTACCACTTTATTTATAGCGTTTATAACTCCATTATAGGTTGTGTCTGTTGTAGTGGTAAAGCTAAATTCCTCAAATCCCCTGTCGTCGACGTCTAATTGGAAATAATATGTTTTTAAGGGTTCTAAACCAGAGTCTGCATTTGGCATAGCAGACATGTTAAGTTCTATATAACCTTTTGAAGATGCTAAATCCTTAATGTACAGTTCATTAGTATGTAAATCTTCTAATTCTGTTGAAATTCCAATTTCAAAATCATTGAATCCAGCTGAAACCATTGCGTTAAATATTTGGTTTCCTATATTTAAATCACCAGTATTAAAATCATTTGCCGTTGTAATTCCACTGTCTCTTATAGCTCTATAAACGTTTGAATCTGGTACTTCTGGATTGCTTGCTCCTGAATTATAATAAATGTACCAATTGCTCTTTCCATCAACTGGAGTGTCATAAGATCCTCCTAAGTTGCTTGCTAAATCACTAGTACCAGGAGTAATATTTATTTTTGAATAATCTCCACTTGATCTAGAGTAAATCCGTATATTATAAGTGATGCCAATTCTTTTTAATTTTGCCTCAGCGTATATGCTATTATTATAAAATGATTGGTTTATGGCGTTTATTAAAGAATAGATATCTGGGTCATTTACCGAAACGTCTATAGTGGTATATGTTGAAGATGCGTCCCCTACTTCACTATTTAATTTTATATTAAAATTAAATGTTTGCTCTCCAGTAGTGTCATAGATTATATCCTCAGGATCAGCCTTATTTAATATTAAATCTTGATATGCCCTTGTTTCTGGACTAGAGATTTCTATAACTTCTTTTTTGTCTCCTATATTTACTTCGAATGAATAATCGGTGTTTCCTAAAAAATTTCTATTATCTACTAGTGGTATTAATACTCCAGATTGATTTTCTTGTTTGTTAAAAAATACTTTACTGGTACTATTATAAATATTTATACCACCAAAGGCATTAATAAAATCCGAGTCGCTTTCAATTCTAGAGATATCATTTGATTTATTAGCTCGGAAAACATCTGAGCCTAAATTTGCTTTAAAAGCTCCTGATTCTGCATCAAATTCGTTTGCTAATAGTTTATGACTTTCTCTTCTTAATGCTTTATATAACTCAGTATCCTCTCCTATTTCTAATTGGCCTAAATTATTAGATTTTAGTGTTGAATAGGTGTCGGGGTATAAATCATATCCTGGGAATTGTGAATCATCAAAGAAACTTGTTATCTCATTATTTATCTCAAATGTAGAAGTGCTTAATGGCACAATAAAATCATCTTCTAAATAAATATCATAAGAATATACTGCGCCTGTTGTATATTTCTGTCTGATTGTTATTCTATAATCTTTATAATCTCCTGGGAAAGAAGAGGAGGGAGCATCGGAATATATTGGTTTGTAGTAACCAGTGTAAGCTCCATCTGGGTCATCTAATAATGGAGTTTTATCATAGAACCAATCATGTTCTTTAACCCATAATGTTGTTCCATTATCCCTTTCAAATCCAACTACTTTTTTTGTAGAGCCTTTTATAAAACCATCACTAGTAGTGGCACTTGAAACATTAATTTTTATTGGTGTTATATTTACTTGCCTTGAAAAATCCTCTGGATCTACATAATAACCATATTGACCAACTTTAATATCCCAATCTCCGGGAACATCTTTTAAAAAAGCACTTATATTCTGATTTTTAGTTAAAGCATCTATTGAACTTGCGACTATTTGATCATTAGTGAGCAAATTCTTTAATGGTCTATTGTCATCATAAGCTCTTACAATATCTTCGTCAATGTAAGCTTCTATACCTGCAGTACCATCCTTAGCTAACCCCTTCGTATTTAAATGGTCAGTATTCTCATGTCTTGGCCATTTATTCCCTAAATTACCAGTAGAATATTTCTTTATATCAGGCATCTGTGTATTCACTCCTATTTCTTTTCTTTAGTTATTATCTTTTAATTTCTTTAGTAAACTTCAAATTTTTCAAATATCTTTTAAGATAATCTATGATAAGAGGAGATTAATATGGATAATGAAAAACAGAGACTCAAAAATGTAAAAATAAATGAAAATGTACATTTTCAAATTAAAAAAGTTGCAAATGAAACCGGAATAAATATTGGCAAACTAATGGAACTCGGTGCTATAAAAATAGTTGAAGAATATAACAACGGAAAATTTGACTCCATTAAATCAGAATTTGCTAAAATAAGAAGAGATGGGACTCTTACTCGTGTTTAGTGTCTATACCATCTCTATATCTTGGTAGAGTTAAAGACATTGACATCCATCTGCTCAAAGGGATTAACATTATATCATCCCCATTGACTAATTTCACTTGTCTAAAACGAATTTGCTCAACAAAATATTTCTTACCATTCATTATTACTATAGACTGCTCTCCTATACTAGCAGATTTTACTTTTAAATAATTAAATATATCTCTTACTAAATTCTTCAACCATGTCATAATAAAGGTTGTAATAATCAAAGTTACAGCTCCTAGCCATAGCTGTGCTCCATAATTGGTTATTATCTCATTTATTGTTTGTTCCATATTAACCTTCATATTGTTGTAATAAATTTTTTACTTTTTTATTGCCTATATTTACGCCTGAATATTATATGATAATTTTATCTTTAGTAGAAAGATAATAATATGAAATTAAAAGAAGCAATGGGTTATCTACCCGGTGGACATGAGTTAATGAATCCTGCAACTAACATAAACGTACAGGTTGTGCAACCTCGTACTAGACAAGCTTACGATGACGCACAACAAAGTGGTCAGGGCTATGAGAAAGCAAAAAAAGTAAATAAAAAAACTCGTAAAGATAAAAATTTTGACAAATATAGTGAGATAGAAACTGATGAAATAGAGAATTACTATGATTATGAGAGTGAAACTGATAATGAGATAACTAAAAGAATTAAGAAACTTTCAAACAAAAAGAAAAAAGAGGATGATTAGTATGGACATCAATACTCTATTGGATAAACTGACTGAAGAAATAAATGAAGATAACCCAGATGATATTGAAGTTGAAAATCCTGGGTTATTAGAAGTACCAAAAAATAAAGATGTAGATGATTTACCACTTAAACACTTTAAAGATCTAATTGAGAAAAAAGGCTATGAAGAAGTTATAAGGGGTCTTCAAAACTTAAGAAGATGGAATAAGAATAGAGATCCTAAACTTAGTGATTGGGCCGATGACATGATGGGCAAGCTAAAAAACTGGGTTGAAAAGAAGCGTGAAGAAGATCCAGGATTTGCTAAGTAACCTCAACACCCGCATATTTCCCCCACCTACCCGCAAATTGCGGGTACCCTACCCGCAAATTTACCGCCCATAATTAAACATTAATAATTAACATTAATAATATCATTATAGATTTTTATTGGTTGCTATAAGTTAGAGGTAATAATTATTTTATTCCCTTTAGAATAGCTTTGATAAAGCTTCTTTTAGTATCTATATTTGCTTTTTCTAATCCTGTAAAGTGTTGAAATGTTGAATAGCTATACTAATTTTCATCAAATATTTGATGAAATTTCATTTCACAATGCTCCATTGGAAATTTATCGATATAGTATTAGTCTTTTGAATTGGACTAAAATATCTTTTAGCTA
>Ga0209925_1000599_pt1 | contig 18415 bp, 10 predicted proteins | sample SalPonR2_A_D1_MG_FD_185702 | JGI IMG/M metagenome (GOLD analysis project Ga0209925, IMG submission 185702) | Salt pond soil microbial communities from South San Francisco under conditions of wetland restoration - Salt Pond MetaG R2_A_D1_MG... ...
TCTTTTTTTATCTACTTTCATTCCAATTACAGATGATAAATTATCTTCTTCTTCATTTTTGAAATTTTTGATTTTCTCATTCTCATAGGATATAATTTTAGATTTATACATGCTGCTTATATAAAAAGTGTTGGTTATTGGATTGTAAGCAATACCTTCTGGAATTAAATCTTTTTCGGGAATTTCAAAAGCTATTTCATAATTATTAGTTGGTTCTAAATTTTTTTCCAGTAAATTTTCAAGTATATTATATTTATCAAATTCTTGAAGATTTTTAAAATCGTCATCCTCTCTAAAATCAGTTATAAAACCCTTTTTCAAAAGATTATGGAGTAACTTGTAACTTTTTTGTAATTTATTGTTTAAAGAATAAGCACCAGCCAGATTATATTGGAGGGTTAAATTATTTGCTGAATATTCTAAAGATTTTTTTGTATATTTAAGATAATCAGAATAGTTTTTGTTTTGATAGGCTTTTATACTTAATTGGTAATTTTTCATGAGTTTTTCTCTATCACCTGAATGAATAATAATTAAAGAAATCAAAACAAATAAAATTAAAAAAGACACCTTTTTCATATTTCCTCCTTTTTGATTATTTTATAATATGAAAAATATAACATTATTCAAGGTATAATTAATCTTGACATGATTTATAAAACTTTTACTCTTAATTTAATAATAAAAAGTTAGGATTATTAATGAAAAAAGAAGCAATTATTTTTAATATTAAAAGATATGCCATTCATGATGGACCGGGTATAAGAACTACAGTTTTTTTTAAGGGTTGTTCTTTAAATTGCAGCTGGTGTCATAATCCAGAAAGTAAATCATATAAAAAAGAATTGTTTTATAATCAGAAAAAATGTATCAATTGTTTTGATTGTGTTGATGCATGTAATAAAGATGCTTTAAGTATAGTGAACAAGAAGTTAGCCTTAAAAAGAGATAAGTGCACTGGATGTTTTGATTGTGTTAATGTTTGTTTTAATAATGCTTTAAAAAAGGCTGGAAAAATTTATACGGTGAATGAATTATTTTATGAGATAAATAAAGATAGAGTATTTTATGAAGAATCCGGAGGTGGAATTACCTGTTCCGGTGGTGAACCGATGAGCAGTATTGATTTTCTGGAAAAATTTTTGAAATTATGTAAGATGAAAAAAATTCATACAGCGGTTGATACAAGTGGATATACTAAATTTGAAAATTTTAAAAGGATTTTGAACTATACTGATTTATTTCTGTATGATTTGAAATTTATTTCTGAAAATAAACATGAAAAATACACAGGTTTAAGTAATAAAATAATAATAAATAATTTAACCATGTTAAAAAATAATAATTCCAGCATTAGAATAAGAATACCTGTAATTCCGGATATAAATGGAAAAGAGGAAATACATGAGATTATAAAGTTTGTTGATAAAATTGGGATAAAAAAAGTAGATTTGCTTCCGTATCATCAGGCGGGTATTAATAAGGAGTACAGACTGGGAAAACAAAATGTAAAAAAATATAAAAACCCAGATAGAAGTTACATGGAAAGTATTCAAAAAAAATATAAAAATTCTGATATAATTATCCAAATTGGAGGTTGATATGAGGGGCATGAATAAAAGAATAGAAAAATTAAGAGAAAAAAGTGTTAAAACACAACCAAAATTATCAATTGAAAGAGCAGGAATAGTAAAAGATGTGTATGAAGAATATTTTGGCAGAGTAGAATTCCCAGTTTTAAGGGCTTATACATTTTCAGAAATTATGAAAAATAAAAAATTATGTTTAAATAAAGGGGAATTAATAGTAGGAGAAAAGGGAGAAGGTCCTCAAATAGCTCCAACTTACCCTGAATTAACATGTTACACTGATGATGATTTCAAGATTTTAGAAAATAGAAAAGAGGTGAATTTTACATCTTCAAAAAAAGATAGAGATTTTTATTCAAATAATATTGCAGAATATTTTAATGGAATAACCATGAGAGATAAGATATTGAAAAATATGGAAAAAGAATGGCTTGATGCCTATGAAGCAGGAATTTTTACAGAATTCATGGAGCAGAGAGGTCCCGGGCATACAGTATGTGGAGACAAGATATATCAAAAAGGTTTTGAAGATATCATCAGAGATATTGATAATCAGATAAAAAAATTAGATTTTTTAAATGATAAAGAGGCTTTTGATAAAAAAAACGAGCTTGAAGCAATGAAAATTGTCAGCCAATCGATTATTCACTATGCAAAAAGATACGCAAAATTTTTGAAACAAAAAGCTGATGAAAAAGAGGATTCTAAAAGGAAAGAGGAATTGCTAAGAATGTCTAAAATTTGTAAAAAAATACCTGCTAAATCTCCTTCAACATTTCACGAAGCAGTTCAGATGTACTGGTTTGTACATATTGGGGTTACCACCGAGTTGAATATCTGGGATTCTTTTAGCCCAGGAAGACTTGACCAGCATCTATATCCATTTTATAAAAGGGATATAGAAAGAGGGATTTTAACAAGAGATAAAGCAAAGGAGATACTTCAAAATCTGTGGATCAAGTTTAATAATCAGCCGGCACCTCCAAAAGTTGGTGTTACCATGAAAGAAAGTTCAACTTATACCGATTTTGCAAACATCAATACAGGTGGAATAACTCCAGATGGAAATAATGGTGTAAATGAAGTAAGTTATATTATTCTTGAAGTTATGGATGAAATGAAACTGGTGCAACCTAATTCAAATGTACAAATAAGCAAAAAAAATCCTGATAACTTTATTGAAAAAGCCTGTAAAATAGCAAGAAAAGGATGGGGACAGCCAGCTTTCTATAATACAGAAGCAATTGTTCAGGAACTTCTTAATGCAGGAAAAACAATTGATGATGCAAGATGTGGAGGAGCAAGTGGATGTGTTGAAACAGGAGCTTTTGGAAAAGAGGCCTATATTCTTACTGGATACTTGAATTTATCCAAAATATTGGAAATAACTCTTTATAATGGATATGACCCTTATACAGATAAAAATATTGGAATTAAAACAGGAAATCCTGAAGAGTTTAAAAATTTTAATGAATTTTTAGATGCTTACAAAAAACAGCTAAACTACTTTATTGAAATTAAAATAAAAGGAAATAATATAATTGAAAATCTTTATAGAAGATACATGCCTGTACCTTTTTTGTCTTCTGTTATAGATGATTGTATTGATAAGGGCAGGGATTATAACAGTGGAGGTGCACGATATAATACTAATTATGTCCAGGGTGTTGGGATTGGAAATGTAGCTGATTCTTTATCAGCAATTAAATATAATATTTTTGACAAAAAAAGATTTAAAATGAATGAGTTAATATCTGCCATGAAAAATAATTTTGAAGGAAATGAAAAAATTCATGGATGGGTAAAAAATAAAACACCAAAATATGGAAATGATAATGATTATGCAGATGATTTAATGATTAAAGGTTTTGAAATGTTCTCTGAGGCTGTTACCGGTAGAAAGAATATGAAGGGTGGAGAATACAGAATTAACATGCTACCTACTACCTGTCATATTTATTTTGGGTCTGTAACAGGTGCTACTCCAAACGGTAGAAAAGCTCATGAACCACTTCCGGATGGTATTTCTCCATCCAAAAATGCAGATAGGAATGGACCTACATCAGTACTTAAATCTGTTTCTAAAATGGATCATCTAAAGACGGGGGGAACCCTCTTAAATCAAAAATTTAATAAAGATGCCATAAAAGGAGAAAAGGGACTAAAAAAATTTGCTGGGTTGATAAAATCATTTTTTAAAATGGATGGACATCATATACAGTTTAATGTAATAGGAAAAGAAACTCTATTAAAAGCACAGCGAAATCCTGAAGATTATGAGAATTTAATTGTTAGGGTTGCTGGATACAGTGATTATTTTAATAATTTAAGTAAAGAATTACAGGATGAGATTATAGCCAGAACAGAGCAGAGTTAAAATCATCAACATAGTTATTATCATAAGTTTTCAGTCCTATTTTTGTCTTAAGCTTTAATATGTTATTATTTTAAGTGAAGATAAAAAAATTATATAAAGAAAAAACTCCGGATTTTATCCGGAGTTTGCTCTATGGTTTTAGAAAGTGAAAGGAATGAAAAGTAATATAATCATTTTTTTAATATATATAATTTTGATATTTTTTATTTGAAGTCAATATCAGAGCCACCTGATACCGATAATTTTTCATTTATTGGAGAGCCGTAAACATCTAAATCACTTGCTCCGCTAAGATTAATATCAACTTCACCTGATGCGTAAACTTTTACATCACTTGCACCGCTTGCACTTATATCAACCTTTTCAGCCTTAATGTTTTGTATAAATGCATCGGTAGCTCCGCTTACATTTATATCCACATATTTGAATTTTCCTTTAAGGTCTAAATCACTTGCACCGGATGCTCTTATAAATAAGTTTTCTCCAGTAATAGTTCCTTTCAAGTCACTTGCCCCGCTTGTATGAAGTTTTAAATCGGTTACTTCAAAATTGTTGATGAAACAATCACTTGCTCCGCTTAACTTGATCTCTTCAAGGACAGGCATCTTGATTGAAATATCAGGATTTATGTTGGTGTATGAGTAACCTTTTTTCATGTATAAATAGAGTGTATTGTTTTTAACCTCAGCATTGAAATAATTAATAAATGCACGATCAATTTTAACCTGGATCCCATAACTGTTTTCTTTATTAATTTTAATGTTTATAGCATTTGAAACAGATATGCTATCAAAATCTTTTTTATCTATTGTTTTTGTTATTATGTTTCCCGTTCCTTTTATTTTTTTACCAAATCCTCTAATAATCCCGTTCTCTGAATGTATTACACATCCATTTATAATGATTAAAATAAGAATAAAAAATAAAATTTTTTTCATAAAACCCCTCCTATTTATATATTAGACAGTAAAAGAACTAAATTTGTTTCAATTAAAATTGGTAAACAGTTTTAAATTGATTATTAAATCAAAAAAAAGTTTTATAAAAAACATAAGCAAGAATTTTTTTTTAACCACGAATACTCACAGATAACACAAATAATAAAATCATTTGATCTGACTTATTGAATTATAGTTTTCAGATTTCAAGTAGTTTCTTAAAAGAAAAAGATTGAAACAATTGTTTAGTAGAATATCTAACTGTAATAAAATATTAAATATAGATTATATTATTGTCATTAACTCTTATTTGATTTGGGTTTTTGGGGATTTTTATATGAAAAATTTTTAAAGGCTAAAAATTGAAATTCGTGTAATTAGTGGTTATATTCTCTAATTTTTAAGATATTAATTTAAAACTATCCTAAAATAACTTTAAAATAGAATATTTTTAATTAAAATAAACATTTAAAACAATTCTAAATTCTTTATAATAAATAGAGCTAATAAGTAAAATGAGGAATAAATTCAAAATAGGAGGACTCATGTCAAGCAAGGCTCCGAGAAGTGAAAGATTGAAAATAGCTATAATTGGGAGAAGGAATGTAGGGAAGTCATCACTCATAAATGCGATAACAAATCAGGAGATTGCAATTGTTTCTGATACACCCGGTACAACAACCGATCCTGTTGGTAAACACTATGAACTGCTTCCTGTAGGACCTGTAACTTTTTATGATACAGCAGGACTTGATGATACAGGGCAGGTGGGAGAAAAGCGAACAGATGCAACAAAAAAAATTATCTATAGATCGGATATTGCTGTTATAGTAACTGATGAAAGTGGATTAACTGACTATGAAAAAAATATAATTTCTAAAATAGAATCAATAAAAATACCCTATATTTTGGTTTTTAATAAAAATGATTTGAAAAATATATCAAAAAAAGATAGAAAATATTGTGACGAAAATAATATTGATTTCATCTCGGTTTCCTCTAAAAAAAATGAAAATATTAAAGAACTCAAAGAAAGTATTATTTCAATGGTTCCTGAATATTTTAAAAAAGAGAGTGTAATTATCGGTGATTTAATTCGGGGAGGGGATTTTGTAGTTCTTGTTGTTCCCATTGATTTAGCTGCTCCCAAAGGAAGATTGATTTTACCCCAGGTTCAGGTAATAAGAGAGATACTGGATCATGATGCTGTTGCGGTTACGGTTAAAGAAAGAGAAATAGAACAGGTATTTAGAAAGTTAAAAAAGAAACCAAAACTTGTCATAACAGATTCTCAGGTGGTTTTAAAAGTATCAGGAGATGTACCTAAAACCGTTCCCTTTACAACTTTTTCTACAGTATTTGCCAGATATAAAGGAGATCTGGATGTTCTGGTAGAAGGAGCTAAAGAGGTAGATAGTTTAAAAACAGGTGATAGGGTTTTAATTGCTGAGGCATGTTCACATCACATACAGTCAGATGATATTGGCAGGGTTAAAATACCGAGATGGCTGATGCAGTATACCGGTAAAAAACTGGATATAAATGTGGTTTCCGGGTATGATTTTCCGGATAATCTGGAGGAATATAAACTCGTAATCCACTGTGGGGCATGTATGCTTACAGGACTTGAAATGAAAAGAAGGATCAAGATGTGCCAGCGGCGGGGAGTTCCCGTTAGTAACTATGGGGTGATAATATCCAAAGTTCATGGTGTATTAGAAAGAGTTATAAAACCATTTTATAAATGATTAAACGGTCATTTATTTTTATTGATTTGACAATTTTGTTAATTTTTATTACTATTTATGTACAAAATTTGAATTTAAAAGGAGAGTAATTTGATAGAAATTTTTACACTGGGAACCGGATCAGCGGTGCCGAGTTTAAAGAGAAACCATTCCTCTACAGCTATTAGAAGAGATGGAGATATTTTTTTATTTGATTGTGGAGAAGCAACTCAGCTTCAGATACAAAAAGTTAAATTAAAACATTCAAAATTTAAAGCTATTATAATATCTCATTTACATGGAGATCATATATTTGGATTAATGCCTCTGCTTTCCACTCTATCTTTAAACGGCAGGACAAAACCGGTAAAGATTTTTGGACCTGAAGGGATAAAAGATTATATTAATTATAACCTGAAAGTAATAAAGGGGAACCTCTTATTTTCATTAGATATTGTTGAAGTTAAAGAAAATAAAAAATACAGTATAGACTCAGAAGTTTTTTTGAAACCTTTCAAGCTTGAGCATACAATTAAAACTTTTGGTTTCTTAATCTGGGAAAAAGATAAACCGGGTAAATTCAACATTGAAAAAGCCAAAAAATTAAATATTCCTCCGGGACCGCTCTACAGTAAACTTCAGTCAGGTAAAAAGATAAAAGTTAATGGTAAAACTGTAAAACCAGAAGAGGTTCTTGGAAGTCCAAGAAAAGGAAAGAGAATAGTTTACAGTCTTGATACCGAGCCATGTGACAATATATATAAATTTAGCCGGAATGCTGATGTACTTATATATGATGCAACATATAAGGAAGAAGACGAAGAATATGCACGGAGAGGGAAACACTCAACCCATAAGGAAGGTATTGAAATAGCTCTCAAAAATAATATTAATAAAATAATTTTAACCCATTTCAGCCAGAGATACATGGAGAGATTTGAAAATAAAAAAGTTGATGGATTAGAAATAATTTATGCCTATGATGGTATGAAGATTGAAATATGAAAATAAAGGGCAGACTTTTATTAGATGAAGATAATTCTTATCTAATAAAAAATCTTCAATTGATTCCCATATCCGGCAAATTAGATGGTTCAAATTATGATATAGTGGAGTTAAAAGGAAAATTTAAAGAAAAAATATTTAAAATTGATTCCTCTAAAATTTTGAAAAAGGGTCAACCAGTTTCTGGAAATGAAAACTGGAATAGAGCCATCTATGATTTTGATTTGAGAAAATCTTTATATAAATCACAGAAATTGTTACAGGAAATAAGGGATTTTTTTCTTAAAGAAAATTTTTTAGAAGTTTATACTCCCCTGCTAAATAAATATGCTGCAATGGAACCCAATATAGATTCCTTTGAAACTAATGATCATAAAAAAGAAAAACTATACCTACATACATCTCCAGAATATAATTTAAAACAAGTTCTGGTATCAGGAATAGCTGATAAAATTTTTCAAATATCACCAGTATTTAGAAAAGAAAAAATAGGGAAACTTCATAATCCGGAATTTTTAATGCTTGAGTGGTATCGTTCTTTTGAGAAGTATGAAAAATTAATGGATGACTTGCTATATTTAATAAAATATTTAACAGGTAAAGAATTTATTCAATATAAAAAAAGTAAAATTAAGCTGGATAGTTTGGATAAGATAACTGTAAAGGAAGCTTTTAAAAAATATACCGATACCTCTTTAAGAGAAATCGGAGTATTTGAGAATGAGAAAAACTGGAAAGAAAAATTCTTTCAGCTTCTTGTTGAGAAAATTGAACCAAATCTCGGGTGGGAAAGACCCACAATTTTATATGAATATCCGGTAGAACTTGCTGCATTATCAAAAGTAAAAGATAAGGATAAGAGATTCTCAAAAAGATTTGAACTTTACATTGGAGGGATCGAACTTGCTAATTGTTTTGAAGAACTAAATGATGCAGATGAACAGCTTAAAAGATTTGAAAAACAGAAAAAGAAAAGAGAAAAACTTAAAAAACCCGTTCATGAAATCGATGAAAAATTTATTAAAGCTCTTAGAGTAGGGATGCCTCCAGCATCAGGAGGTGCTCTTGGTATTAATCGGTTAATCATGATACTTCTAAATAAAAATAGTATTAAAAAAACACTTCTTTTTCCATATAGTTAATCTATATATTTTATTTTTTCAGTACAAGCTATTTTACTGCTATAAAATCAATTATAAATCTTGAAAATATTATATAAAAGTAGTATGATTGTTTTATAAATTGAGAAATTTTAAGATATGAAGATTTATTTGTATGAGAATTAAAAAAATATTAAGGGGGGTATAATGAAAAGAAAATTAATTTTGATTTTTATGGTTTTAATTTTTATTACTTTTATATCAGCTGTTTCAGTGGAAAAGAATGATGCAAGAGAGATTGCAAATAATTTCATGAAAATGAAAAAACAGACAGAGAATGTTGATATAATCAAGTCATTCACAAGAGAGGCTAATGGAGAAACTATATATCATGTTTTTAATTACAGAGATGGTGGTTTTGTTATCCTTTCTGGAGATGACAGGGTTAAGCCTGTTATTGGTTATTCAACAAAACATTTTGCACCAAAAGAGATAAAAAATCCAGCTGCAAAAGAGTGGATGGATATGGTGGCAGATAAAATTAGAGAAGCAAAAAGAATAAAACTTGAACCAAGTACCGAGGTAAAAGAAAGATGGAATAGATTAAAAAATTATGGAGGTCCGGGTGAAGAACCCACCATGTCGTTTGGTACACCTGTAGTATCACCCCTATTAGATGGAAGTAATAGTTCATCTTATGAGGATGATATTCTTTGGGATCAAAGTGATCCCTATGGACTTGGAACACCTTATAATTATTATTCACCTGTTGATGATAATTCAACCGGTGGCACTGGGAAAACACCTGTGGGCTGTGTTGCAACAGCACTTGCACAGATTTTCAAGTACTGGGAATATCCAAATAGACCCATGGGAATTCATGCATACATGAATGAAGGACTCGGTCCCGATAATCCATCAGATCCAGAACTTATTGATACAAAGATATTTGAAGATGTTATAAATACATCAGATAATGATGTTTATGACTGGGAGTATGTTCTTCCCAATCTTTTTTATGTTTACTGGAGTGAGGCAGACCAAACCTGGTATTATAACTATCCTTCAGGTGTTACGGAAAGCAACTGGAAAGAAGCATCCCAGATTGGGTATGATATAGGTGTTGCGGTTAACATGGCTTACTCATCTACAGCATCTGGAGCATATACATTTATGATTCCGGATGTTATAAAAAAATATTTTAATTATGCAGATACTGTTGAATATGAAAATAGGAGTGAATATACAGATGCAAATTGGATTAGTTTATTAAAAAATGAGCTTGATAATGATAGGCCCTTAGAATATAAAGGTAGTGCTTCTGATGGTTCAGGAGGACATGCTTTTGTATGTGATGGCTATGATACTGATGATTATTTTCATTTTAACTGGGGATGGGCAGGATACTTGAATGGATATTTTGATATTGATGATTTAACTCCTGGTTCATCAGGTTCGAATTTTTCTTATAATCAGGGTGTTGTTATAGGTATTCAGCCCTGGTCGGAGCTTGGGAAAGCTGCACCACCGGTAGCTGAGTATCAATCCGGAACTTATCCGGTAACACAGCTTGCACAGATAAATTTATATCAGGACAATGGAGAAACAATACAATATTCAATAAGTTATGATGGTAGTGATCCTGGAACACCATCAACTACATACAGTTCTCCAATTTCTCTTTCAAGTGGAGACCATGTGAGAATAAAAGTTCAAACCACAGGTGCAACCGGTTTGACAGATTCAGATATTAGAGAGTTTGAATATTATATAGTCGGGCAATCGGATATAGCTAATCCACTTGATGATTCTTTCGGTGGCAGCTGGACAACAGGAGGGATTTCTCCATACAGCTGGACAGCTGATGGTTCAGATTATCAGGCAGGGTCATCTTCTTTAAAAACCCCTGATTTAACAGGCGGGGTTACAGTTTATACAGACACTCCAAGCGGTTATTCCCAGTATCAATCAGCTTACATTAAGAAAACCGCCACAGTTAATAGCGGGAATATAACTTTTGACTGGAAACCAAATACCGATGATAGCTATGATGGTGATAAAATTATATTTTTTATAGATGGGGAGAAAAAAGCTGAAATTGATGGAAGTCAAAGCTGGAGTTCAGAATCTTTCAGCGTAAGTTCGGGTACACATGAGTTTGTATGGCTTTTTCAAACTGATTTTTATACTTCTTCCTCACCAAATGTAGGATGGGTTGATAATGTCATTCTGCCCGGCATTTCAAGTTTCTCAATTACTTCTGATGCAACTACTGTTTCACTTGGTGGAAATACAACTGTTCAGTGGGACTCAGCTGGATCCGGGGCCACATATCAGGTACAGTATAAAATAGGCAGCGGAGGAACATGGGTAGATATAGGTTCTACTGTAACAGATCCAACAACACAGCAGACAATAACATGTAACAATCCCGGAGAGTGGTATGTAAGGGTAAAAGCAACAGGAAGCAGTCAAACAGTCTATTCTGATAATGAAGACCAGTTTTATGTAACAAGTGTTGGAGATATAGGTGTTATAGATGTGTCAGATAATGATACAATAGTGATTGGAGATGTAATATTTACTGATCCATTTATAGATATTAATGATAATATTGATATAAGATGGGATGATACCAATGATACTTCATCTTATTCTTATTCATGGGCCGTAACACCTGCAGGAAATACCCCGGGATCTTATCAGGCTATAGATCCAGGTAATATAAATCATGATACACAAAACAATAAATATTTTATAATAGATCAAATTACAGGATTTAACACTCCTGGAGAATATACACTGCATTTAAAATGTGCTAATAGCGGAAACCCGGCAAATGACTATGCAGTATTTACCGAGAATTTTCATTTGAGAGAAGTATTTTCCGGTATTTTACCTGATCTCTTGAATGACAAGTATCTAAAAGTTATCGGCATGATAGATGGTAATGATACAAATGATGTTGACCTTGTTAAAGTAACAGTTAACTCAACAGATTATGAAGTGACTGGAAGTTCTGATGGCAATTTTGTAAGCGGATCTACTTTTAATACAGAGGAATTTGATACAAGTACCTCAATAGAAGTTGTAGTTGATGATGAAACTTATGATCCAATTAATAAATATTTTGCCAATGTTACCAATAACTTAGAAGAAGTAATTGGAAATATCAAATTATCCGGTGATAGTGATGAAATATATTATATTCCGGTAAAAGATCGGATGAATAGATTACCTGATATTGAAGGAAAAATATATTTTATTGGTGATATAGATTCAGATATTTATTATGATGCTGGAGAAAATAAAATTATGAAAAAGTTGATAGGTAATAACTGGAGTACTGTTAATAAAATAGATAGTACGGGATATTATGCTCTTACTTCCGGAACAGTGCCTAAGATAGAAAATAACTCAATTAAACAGAACTTTCCAAATCCATTCAATCCTGAGACAACAATTCCAATTACCGTTAAAGAATCGGGTAAGGTAAAACTTATGGTTTATAGTGCAAATGGAAAACATGTTAAAACTCTTATCAATGAATATTATTCAACACCGAGAGAAAATGTTAATATCAAGTGGGATGGAAAAGATAAAAATGGAGATGTTGTTTCCAGTGGAATTTATTATGCGATATTGAGTGTTAATGGTAAAAAATGTGTAAGAAAAATGGTTCTGTTGAAATAGAGGGGAGTAGATTAAAATGAGAATAAAAAAATATATATTAGTATTTATATTTGCTGCATTATTAATTTTAAATGGATGCGGGGGAGGCGGTTCAACTACTCCCTCTACAAGTGTAGAAGATATGATAAATGAAGCCTGGACGGCATATCAGGATGGTTTAGTGGGAGAGGCTATAAGTTTATTTGTGGCTGCTAATAATGAAGATAACAACAACAATCATTTTGAAGATGAGCTTGGACTGGGGTTAAGTTATCTTATAGATGGACAGGAAACAAATGCTGATACACAGTTCATGTATCTATACAACAACAGAAATGATATTGACTCTTCTGGACTTGATAACATGACAGAAACTAATTTTAAATTAACACTTTATACAGCAATGATGATGTATAAGTTGAGATACACAACCACAACTTCGGGAACAACAGAAGTTGAATGGTGTGGAACAAATCTTGTTCCATATCTTGAAAATAATTTTTCAGGATATACATTTAATTATAATACTACATCAACAAGTCAGGATATACATTTAACAGAATTAATGATAAAAATTGTTCTTGCTAATTATTATATAACAGTGGATGATTCTTTAAGTGTGGCTGATAGTTATCTTGATGAGGCTGATGGTGCCGATTTATCTGCCTATTCTTCAATGGTAAGTGATTTTGTTAATGAAGGATTATCATATTTAGAATCACTCGGGTATTAAGTTAAATTTATAAAAAGAAAATTTAATGGAGGGAAGTTTTTTCCCTCCATTTTTTTATTTACATTAAATTTTTTCTTCAGTTTTAAAAAATTTAATATAAAAAGACGTATCTTTTATGATAAACTATTCTGAAATTAATAGAGTAATAATGAGAACGGTCGATCCACAAAAAAGAATTTTATTATCTCTATGATAATGAATTAAAAACTATTATTAATAAAAAGTCTTACATTTTAATCATAATTATAAATCTATTGGGGAAGCTATCCTTCAATAGATTTATTATATATAATAGTTTTTAATAAATTTATTAAGATGAAATTGAAACAATTCAAAATAATTTCGTATATAACTTTAGTGGGTCGATTATTATAATAGATAAAATAAAGTGTAATATGAATTTAATTAATATAACAGGAGTTATATCATGAATAATTTCTTTAAAATTTTATGGGGAAATATGAGAAATTTTATTTTTATAATTTTTATATTTATTTTTTTTGGATGTTCTTACAGTAATAATGTAAAAAATAATTCTGATAAAATAGGAAATAATATACAAAAACCTAAAGATCCAGTTTTGAATTATACTAAAAAAATAGAATCAAGAAAATATTTATATAAAATAAAAGAAACTACAGAAATTATGTATAGAAGAGAAATAAAAGATACCGGTATAGAGTTAAGATTAAAAGGTAATAATTTAAAGGATGTATTGCTTAGAGGAGAAAAACTTTATGAAAAGTTAAAAAATATTTCAAAGGAAAAACTTTTTAAGATGAGTAATGAAGGTATAGATATTTGGCCTAATGAATACGAGAAATTTCAAAGAGCAAATTAAATTGTGGTAGAATGTTTGTATTTTATAGAAAGTTAAAAATTCTTAATTATTTCTTTAAAATCTTTACTTTATTTTATAGACACTTTTTTATTAAAAAATATAATTTTTTGGGGGATAGAGATTAATTTACTAAAATGCTAAAATTTATTAATTTTAGACAATGAGGAGGGAATATGAAACGATATTGTTATTTATTATTTGTTTTTTTTACTATAATTGTATCTATTTTTTCATTAGAATTTGAAAAAAAAGATATTAAAACTAAACTGGGAGATAAATTAAATAAAAACCAAGAGGAATCCTATCCTATTGATCCCAGAATGCATCCTTTTTTCCAGGCTGAAATGGAAAGATTAAAGAAAAAATATGGGAGTCTTGAAAGGATGAAAGAGATTTCGGAAAAAAAAGCTAAAGAGAATTTGTTAAATGAAATGCCTTATAATGTGCAGGAAGGTGATACTGAAGATTTGTGGGCTGTAAACATTGAACAAAGTCAGTATTATCAGCTTAGTGCTACATGTAGAGGAGTGGGGGATAATGTTTATGTAATGGTTGAGGATGCCAAATGGAACGATGGAACTGTTACTCAAACCATGGTAAATAATTTTATAGCTGCATTTGATGATGATTCAAATAATGTTTTGAACACTCCTTCAGATTATACTTCAGGTGATGCTCCAAATGGAGATGGAATTTATGGGTTGGATACTTATTATTTTGGTGATCCGCCAGATATTGATGGTGATCCCAAAATTTGTATTTTACTTCTTGATATTCAGGATGGCTGGAATGGATCCGGAGGTTATATAGCCGGTTATTTTAGTCCTACAAATCAAACTACCGGTACTTATAGTAACCAGAGAGAGATGATTTATATTGATGTTAATCCAGCTGATCCCAATTCCTTAAATACTTTAGGAAATACAGTTGCCCATGAATTTCAACATTTAATTCATTATAATTTAGATGTTGATGAAACATCCTGGGTAAATGAAGCATGTTCTGAATTTGCGGGATATATTACTACCGGTTCTGCAAGAGGGAACAATTATTATTCATCAAGTACAAATGATCCCTTAAATTCCTGGGGTCAGGATTTGATAGATTATGATCAGGTAAGTTTATTTTCCGTGTATTTTACAGAACAAACCGGAAATTCGACTGATATAAGATATTTGGCACAGGATTCTGCAAATGGAGAAACCGGTGTGAATAATGCACTTGCTGCATCGGGAAGTACAGATAATTTTAAAGATTTATTTGGAAAATATATGGTTTCAAATAAAATAGATGATCCAGCTTCCGGATATGGTTATGAAAACATTAATTTTTCCTTGATGAGTGATTATAAATACCATTCAAATTTTCCTGTAACAGATGAATCAGGAAATGTTGATAATACTGGAACAAGATATATTAAATTTACAGGTGGTAAAGGTTTGAATTTAACATTTAATGGAGCAGATTCAGGAGAATTTAAATTATACGCTATAAAAAATTCATCCATGGGTAATACTGTAGAAGAGCTTACTGTTGACTCGTCAAATGATTATAGCGGTAATTTTTCAAACTATGGAACTGATTATGATAATTTTTATTTAGCTGTTACAAATTTAACCGGCACATCACAATCTTTTACTTACAGTGCAACCTTAGATGAAGAATCAAGCTTGATAGAAATTGCTTATGATGATGGAAGTATAGACGAAACTTCAGAGGGATACTCCTATTTTGGAGGAGCTAATGGCAGCGGGTTTGGAGTAAGATTTACACCTGAAAGTTATCCTGTAACCGTAAAAAAAGTAAAAATAAATGCTTATGGGTCAAATGTACCTGTAGAAATTCATATATATGATGATGATGGAACTAATGGGGCACCAGGAACAGATTTAATAACTTCTTTTGATTATTCTTTCTCCGCACAGGGATGGCAAACAATCTCATTACCGGAAGATGTTACTATTCAAGATGGAGATTTTTACATCGGATTAGTAATACCCGGTGCAGATGCAGAATATTTTGCTCATGATTTTAGCTCGCCATTTGATGACAGATCATGGTATAATACCGGATCATCCTGGGAATTAAATTCTGAATATTGGCCTTCACAGGATCCAGATTATCAGGAATATGAAACTGCTGAATGGATGATAAGAGCAATAGTTGAAGAACTTGATTTACAATTGAATTCGATTAATGATCAAATAAAAGGTTCAGAAATATCTGTTACATGGACAAGTGCAGGAGATGGATACACTTATCAAATAATGAGAAGTATTAATGGTGGGACCTGGGAGAATATTGGAACCCAAACTACCGATCTAACACAAAATATCATCTGTGATCAATCAGGTTCATGGGAATTGAAAGTTAAAGCTACAAAAGATTCAACTGAAGTATTTACAAATACAATTTCTTTCAATGTAACAAGCGTTAAAGATTTAACCACAGGCCCGGATTTTTATAGAGGAGTAAATCAATCCGATACTTTCTTGCTTCTCGGTGATAATATATATGTAGATTGGACTGATGAGAATATCAACAGTAATTATGATTATAAATATGCTATTACTGCTGATGGTGCATCAACTCCGGATTCTTCAGGTTATGATCCAACAGGTAGTGGAGACAATGACTCATTCACTATTGATTCTTCAGAAATTTCATCCGGTGGAATTTATACTTTATATCTCAAATGTGTTAATGAAAGCGATTCTTCTGATTATAGAATATTTACACAGAATTTTAATATAGCTGAATATCAACCTTTGATACTTCCTAATAATATTAATGAAAATTTTATAACTGTACTTATAGCTTCAAAAGGGTTATCGGAAACTGATAAAGATTTAAATTCATTGCTTTATCTTAAAGAAGGAACTACGACATATAATGATTTAATAGCAAATGGAGAAGGACATTTTTATACTCAAAACGATTTTAATGAGAATGAATTTGATACCTCAGGAACTTTTAATTTATATGTAAGTCATAGTGGATTATCAAGTGGTGATGTTGAGTATACAAATTTATCGGATGAATTAACATATAAAATAACAAATATAAATGAAAATCCTTATGCAGTTGATAGGAGAATTAAACTTATAACAGAAAATGATAAAGAAATTTCAATTATTCGAATTAATTATCCAAAATTAATAGGAATAAAAGAAATTAAAGGAAGAATTTATCATATAGGAAAAGTTGATAAAGATGTAATCGAATATGAACCTGCAAAAGGATATAAATTACAAAAATGGAATGGATTAAGCTGGGTTGATACCGTATCAGTAGATGAGTCAGGTTATTATGCAGTGGTAGATGGGAGTATTGTCCCACAAATAGATAAAAGTGCTCTTGAACAAAATTATCCAAATCCATTTAATCCTGAAACAAATATTCCTATAACTATAAAAAAAGCTGGGAGAGTTAAATTAAAAATTTACTCCAGTAATGGGAAGTTAGTAAAAGTTTTATTAAATGAATATATATCGTCACCTGTAGAAAACAAACCTATTCACTGGAATGGTAAAGATTCAAATGGAGAAGATGTTTCCAGTGGTATATATTATGCAGTATTAGTAGTTAATGGTGAAAGATACATTAAAAAGATGGTAATGTTGAAATAAGATAAAAAAGGGAGAATTTTATGAAAAAAATATTATATAGCATATTATCATTTGTAATGATTTTAGGTTTAATATCTTGTGGAGGAGGAAGTTCAACAGGACCATCAGATAATCCGATTAGCTCGATAGAAATAACTGAGCCAAATGGAGGAGAAACATTTACAAAGGGAACAACACAACCTGTAACATGGAATTATGAAGGAACGGGAACAGTCAAAATAGAGTTAATAGGAGGAACTTCGGTTATAGTTATAGAAAATTCAATAAATTGTGATGGTAGTTATAACTGGGAAATTTCTGAATCTATAGAAACCGGTACTGAATATAAGATAAAAATAACATCAACGGAAGATTCCACTATTTCAGATGAAAGTGATGGAGTATTTGAACTAACAAAGTCAGCACAGGAGTTAAGTAATGAGGGATGGCAGGAAATTGATAGTGGATCATATTCTGCTGCTTTTGATAAATTTGACGAGGCAATAGTGATAGATTCAAGCCTTGGAGATGCTTATATAGGAAAAGCAGTAGCTATGTTAAATATGCCATCATATGTTGAAAGTGATGTAGAGACATTACTTGAAACAAATGTTATAGGAGTAATTAGTGATGATGAAAGTTTAAAAGCAGCAGCAGGAATATTGGTAGAAATAAACAAAAAAGATACAGCTGAGTATGTAAATATACACACCAATTACTATTATAATTCTGGAATATTAAACGATTTAACAGCTGGGTGGGATTATATAAGTTCAATTAATAATGATCTTGGAACCTCTTTGGATATAAAATATTTAAAAGGAT
>Ga0209925_1000602_pt1 | contig 18377 bp, 17 predicted proteins | sample SalPonR2_A_D1_MG_FD_185702 | JGI IMG/M metagenome (GOLD analysis project Ga0209925, IMG submission 185702) | Salt pond soil microbial communities from South San Francisco under conditions of wetland restoration - Salt Pond MetaG R2_A_D1_MG... ...
GCCCTTGACGTCAATCTTATTCGGTGCTGCCTGTTTGCAGCGCTGTATCCGCAAGTGGGGAAGCTTGTTCGTCCACAAAAAACAGGGGAAGGGGCGACATTCGAGCTGAGGGATAAGACCAAAGTGGCTGTGCACCCCGGCTCTATCAATTTCACGCGGCTCATGAACTTGGCGCCCTCGGGGAAGGATGCGTTCCTCTTGTATCACAAGAAAGTTCAGTCCACGAAGATTTACGCCTACGACAGTACTTTCGTGTCTCCCTTCACTATTCTTCTTTTTGGAGGGGATATTAAAATTCAATGGGAGCATGGATCCCTGGAAGGCGATCAATCCATAGCCGTGACGATGGACAACTGGCTTTCCTTTCGAATGACAGCGTCAAGTGCTGTTCTCGTCAAGTATATCCGACATGAACTTAATCAGCTTCTCCTGGAAAAATTCTCTGACCCCGTGCAAGCCATGGAAGAGAAACGCAAGGCCAAAGCTCAGGCCGTCGTCCAGAGCATCAAGAGATTGTTGACCTCGGACCGCAACTCTTTAGGCATTTGAGGGGCAGATGGCAAAAGCGTACTCGAGGCAAATACCCGAGGGCAGATGACTTTGCATCAAATACTCTGCAAACATTTGAAATGCGTTAGGTGGCGTGTTTGACCACGACCCTTAAATATTTGCGACGTGATAAATAACAAGTACGCTCCAAAGCACCAAATTGTCAGGAAATGCACCTGCCCAAAAATCTTTCTCGCTTTTCTACCAGTCTCCTTGAGTAGTATGTCGTTAAATTGGTCATTTTCATAGGCTGCGCTGAGGATCTTCGCACTCTAAATTCCCCGGGATCGCGACATACCGCCCCTGTAATTACCGCGATGCTTCGCGTAACAAGAGGACCGACTCGGAGGATGGCTGCCTGCATCTACGAGAACTGTGAAGACCGGCCAAAAACATGTGTGTATATTGCATTCCTGTGAAAACCATGAAAATGGCTCTTTCGGTAGCCAACATTGTGCGTCGCTTTACACAAGGAGAGAAAGAGAAAGAAGCAAAAAAATCTTATGGTACGGCATCCCTTCTCCATATCCGTCGGCTTTACTAACATGTTGCATTTATTCTTTTTCCCATTTACAAAGTTACAGTTTCTATCATACTACTCTAGACTATTGACGTGGTCAACGTTGATCCATAATCATTTGCTTTTAGCGTCGGCTTAGTTGTGCGTCGATGTACTTTTTCACCTCCTGTCGCGACAAGACTATCCGCCCCGGGTTGTTGGGCACTGGTCGCGCATTCATTGGAGGCTCGAATAGAGAAGGCGTCGCTAGAGCCTTTGAAATGGAGGGGTATAAGATGCTAACACCTGCAACGCTATGCTTACCTCGACCCACGACCATCACAATGCTGGGAACGGGATCACGTTCATCTGTTGAAGCAAAGTCCCTGCCATTTCGGTGACCGTGAAAGAGTTCGTTCTCATTCTTGGGCACCAATGTACCATATTTAGATGCGACCTGTTCATGACTTCTACTGCGCAACGGCCGCTTTTTCGCAGCCTTCAGTGCCTCCGCATTTTCCAAATCTTGCAACAAGGTCAGTATGGCACATACGCACTGACGGGCTCCCAGGCCATGAAAGTCCACCACCTTCACGTTCTTCGCTGCCTCACTTTCTTTATGAGTATGATCAACAAGTCCCTGCTGCTGCAGCTGCCTGTATAAAGCCGGTCCGAAAGCCGTGAGAATGCCGTCCTCCACCCCTTGCGCCCAAGCCTCAAAGCCGCTGGTTCCCACGTTCTTAAGGCGCAGAAAAGCCCCCTCCTCGAGCAAATAAGTCGCCACAGGCCACTGCCCCGCCGAGCTAGAAGCCAACAGTATAGATGCACGGTTTGCCTCGATGGGTTGCACACCGCCGGACGCCATTTGTCGGAGAACTTTGACGGCGCTCTCCCAATCCCCGACATTGCAAAAAACGTGGAGGCCCGTGTTCATGGCCACGGGTGGCGGCATCGCCCCAGGGTGATCTGGAATGGTATGGGTGATGGCAGAGTAGAAAGCCGTCGCTTCTTCAAATGCCTCAACTTTGCTCATTTTGTCCAAGAGGCAGGCGGATTTCGACCCTCCAAAAGGGCTGGATTGCCGAGCTTCCTGGAGAAGCGCCTGTGCATCCTCCATCAAGCCCGCCCTCCCGCATGCTAGCACAACATTCGAGAGGCAGATTCCGTCCGGCTCTGGACCGTGTTCGCGAAGGTGCTGCAAGAAGGTGAGAGCACCCTTGCCGTCCTTCTCGTTAGCGTAGGCGAGCAGGACATCAGCAGCGATCGTGGTCAAGTTCTTGTACGACGCAGGGAGCTTGTTATAAAACGCGTGAGCCTCTGCGGCCGGGGCAAATTTTCCAAGCACTTTAAAGAAAGTCCGACAGATAGGGGCGGTGGGGCGTGCCCGTGCGTATTTGCCCTGTTCCATGTCGTTGAAAAGGTGAACCGCGCCCCGCCAGCTGGCAGCGTCGCTCCAATAATAGGCATGCAGCACGAAATGAATAATGACGTTGGAGGGTTCGAGCTCAGCTTGGGACTGGAGATGGTTGAAGAGGGCCAACACCTCCCTCCACTGCCTTGCCCGCCCACAAGAATGCATGACGCTTCCGTAGGCAACCAGGTCAGGGGACACACTCTCACGAGGCATTTCTGTCAACAGAACGTCACGAGCTCGTTCCCATTGTCGGCCCCGGCCCAGTGCAGTGATGAGGGTCGTAAAGCAAACAGTTAGTGATCTTTTCTCGTGGCCAGAGCGTCCCGCATACTGCCGCAGCAAGTCCGCTTTGTGGCTTTCGAACGCCAACAATGCCCCCTTCCAATCCCCTTCGCGGCCGTATGCATCAACAAGTTGGGCCACAAAGTGCGCATTCATCCTAACACCCCTACTTTTCATGCTATTTATCACCTTGAGCACTTCATCTAGACGGCGAGCCCGAACGCAAGCGGATAAGAGCGCACCCCACATCCATTCGGAAGGAGTGATCCTATGAGTTGTCTCCGCCCGCCGCAGCAACTCCCAGGCCTGCTGATAATTACACATTTGTGCACATGCATTCATAGCAAGGCTGTAGCTAAATTCGTTTGGTGCTTCGGCGGCCACCCATGCATTTGTCACGATCTTAACGATTTCCGCTGGATTGCTTGAACGTTTCAGCGCAAGCAATCGCATGTTTTCCGATCTCACTGTTGGGACTTCTTCGACGACGACCCGTGAGGTGACAAGTGATTCATTACTTGGAAATGGTGAATGTAACGTCGCGAAGGCACGCTTTGTATGGTAGCAACGGGGGGGCAGGTCAGAAAACGCCACATGCACGTCCATACGCGACGATGAGGCGGCCCTGCAAGCGCACTGCCGCAAGATTTGAGCACCATGACCACACAAAGATACAAAAATCTTGTCCATGTGCGAAAAACCCCTCTTCGCCCATTTTATGTTTACAGCGCTGGCAAGATGGCTCGACAATTGTCTAGGTCGTTGGGATCGTAAGCTTCTGAGTGTCCATGTTAGAGGTCCATGGCCGCCATGTCGAGACGAAAGTGATGCTGAAGGCAGCATGCCTGGGTGAAAATATGCACATCTTTAAATCTCGAATTTGGTGATAATTTGATTCTTCAAAATCTCAAGGTTTCTTCTCATGTTGAAGGGTGGCACGGGTGGTTACCTTGTAGCTCACTCACTGATGGGGCATGGCATATGGTGTTTCTGGACAGGCAGGGATTCGAAAATTCAAAAAGGTGGGGTAGGGGAGGTTGATTTACCTCCTGGATTGACGCCCCTATCGTTACGGAATGCATCCAATCCATATCTCAGAAATGTGACGGAATCTAGTAATTTATGCTTCGGATCGGAATGAAACGCTAGATCTCGTGGTGGTCCACCAAAAGGATTATCAACCGACTAAAAACCCTCTACCCTGAGAACGGACACTATCCCACACGGCTGGAGGACGATCACAGAAAGGCAGCAATCTTCCAAGTCGAGATAAAAGTCTCTTTGTATTCGATGGAAAGCGTTTCCAGCGAAACTCTCTTGCGTGTATCATGGTAGGTACTCAAAACCAATCCTCACAGGCTCAATGAAACAACTACGAAGGCTAGCTGATCCCTCCGTCACCTGTTCTTGCAACACCCAGTATACAGAAGCATTTAGTTTTTTTTCCAAAGCACATAGGCGATTGGGAAATATTAATCATGCTCATTCGTATCAAAAGCCTTGAAGAGCTATTCGATCCATTTTAGAGAGCTTCAGATGTGGAACGTGAGACTCCTGTTCCGTCTTGTCCAGCTCGCTATAAATTTAAAATCGTTTCAACGAAGAGTCACAACTGCTGTTCGCGCAGGAGGTAGGACTTACTTTTACGAGACAATCTTTTGCTCAACAACAAGAAGAAAAAATCTATAGCAGTGATAATCAGTTTAACATGGCTAGCCATATTCTCCTGCTAAATATCCATCTCGAACTTAAGACATCTTTTATCAATAATTTTGCCGAAGCTCACAGATGTCGTGACACTGTCAAATATTTAACCTTAAGATAGATTCGTAATGTCATCTCTTACTTTAATGATATCTTTTGAATTCATGATATTCGGTCGCACGATTGCTTTTGGCTCAGTAGCATCGTTCAAAGATGTGCACCTACCTTGTAGGATAAATTCGTTTTCCCCGCACTTTGCAACCCCCAAAAATCATGGACGATGCTGAAAGTCGATAAAATGGCAGACTTGTGCAGCTCTTGCCTTAAGATTTTAAATTACAACAGAAAAGGCAGTGTGAAAAAAACAGCGCTGGACGGGAACAGGGTCAGCTCCAGGTATCTGCGAAACAAAAGCTATGCGCTGGGGGGGAAAATAATGCGGTTTATTTTTATGGCAGCAGAAGGTTGACTGCGTTCTCGAAACTGAAAGTGGAATAACATTAAGTCGTTGTGGCAATTCTAACTGCGCCGCTACGGTAAAACCAACCGAGCATCATATCGCCTCTGGACAGCAGAGGAGTGTGAGCGAATCCCCTGTAAAATTCGTCCTTCTCGTATCGTCCATAGAGCTGCACAGGATGCTCAAGTCCTAGAAATGAAACAAAAAATAATACGACAGCCTAGCGGGGTTCTGGCATGGTTCAAGCTTGTAATCTGATGGTCGGAGTCAACCAGCCGTATAGAGTTATTAAAGAATGACTTACATGTTTCTTAGAAGCGTGCATGGTTTTTGGTGCTAAATGATGCGTATAGGGATGCTAGTCACGGGTTATTTAAAAAAACAGGAGAGATAGGAGCAAAGTTGTATGGCGCCTGAACTGATGGCAGTTTCCAGTCAGCGAGCAAAATCAGTACCAATCAGATTGAGATAATTAAGGCAGCCTTATAACGAGCCATATCTTGGCATGATTCCGGTAAGTATCAAATCGTGCAATTTTCGTGGCGGCTTGAACAAAGCAAGTCGGGTAGCGAGGCAGCAGATTAAGTGGTAGCTACAACTACATCTTTACTTTTGCGTATGCGGTTAAACACGTGTGATACGAAGAAATTTTACGAATATATGTTACTCCAAGGAATATGTGGTCGAAGGCATATTTCTTATAGCATAAACATGCGTCTTTAAAAGGCGCTCAACGGAGGCTTCTGCTCCTCAGATATCTCAAGTTGGCAGAGTCACGAGAGCTCGCCGTGCACGTGCATGGCATCGCCATAATTTCTCATCTTTTTTTCCAAAAGTGCTTTATGTAAAGCTCTCAATCGTCCACACACACGATTACAAATAAACAGGGCGTGATTATGGAAGTCGTATTCGCAAGTATGTGACAATTTGACTGATTTATCTCAGAAACATCTTGATAAATTCCAAGTCTCCATCTTCAGCCTTTCTTTTCGAGCTCAAAGCTGAGCTTTCCTGCCGCTCTCCTGCTGTGATAGCCGACATGGGGAAGCGAGGCCCAGGACTTGTCCGCCGTAAAGGAAATATGGGTAGCCACAGTCGTAAGGACGAGTACATAACGGCGCCCGAGGGTCGCTGGAATGGAGGAAAACAACAGGTAACGACCTTCCTGCACCTTACAGCAATTTACGACTTTCCATGAGTGTCAACTTTCAAAAATCTGGAGCGATGTAGGACTTTCTTACCTTGAAAGCTTCGACACAAAACCCGCCTTTTCAACGTCGCGCACACACATTCCAGAAACAGAAAGGAAAGCGATTCGACAAAGACGAGGAGCAAAGGTTTATGCAACATGTCGAGGATCTTGGTGCACGAATTTTGACCATGGACTCAGACGGAAATTGTCTCTTTCGAGCTTTGGCTGACCAATTGCGGGGACGGCCCGAGGATCATGGGGAAATTCGTCAACACGTCATCGACTTCATAGAAGCACATGAAACAGATTTTGCGCCATTTGTGGAGGACGATGAGAAATTCTCAGATTATGTACATAGGATGCGGAACGAAGGAGAGTGGGGAGGTCAGCAAGAGATATGTGCTGCCAGTCGTTGTTTTCACGTCAACGTAGTCATTCATCAGCTAGACTGCCCACGCTTTGAAATTCTCTTCAAAGCTAGCGCGCCAACCATTCATCTATCTTTCCACGGCGCTTCTCATTATAACAGCATTCGTGCATGGGATGATCCCTGCCGGATGGGAGATCCTGCAAAGCCCTTTCTGGCTCTGACTGCCTTACCCCTCTCGACGTCAAAAACTTCAACACTCACATCCTTCTCTTCTTCACCTTCCTTGGCGCCACATCGACGGGAGGGAAAATCGATACCGGGTGCAGAGATCAAAGAGCGAGGTGACGAAGATGATGAATTACGTAGAAAGACGCGCAAGGAAATGGCAGATATCAGCGATGAGTCGGACGGCAGTATTGACCGTGACGAGCCTCGGGCAACAGAAGAGAAAGTCTTGAAAAGGGGCGGTCAGTGTCCGTGTCGATCTGGAAAGAAGTGGCGGAAGTGCTGTCGCAAAGTTGAGAGACAACGGCAGCGTCACATTCACCACATGAATGGATATAATGCAATGAGGCACGAACAGGTCCATGAAGAACATGTAAAAAATGGCATCGGAGAAGAAAAACTAGCTGTCAGACTAGCCGCCATCTCACTGTAAGATATAAAGAAAGACCAATGCAACGTCATTTAGCAACGGGTTGTCGAACGAGTACTTTCTTCTTTGCATTATCATTATAGCCTCTCCCTTTGTGCATCCATAAATGTGGCCACTGACTGACACACGCGCCTCGCCGGAAATTACACCTGCGAAGAATTCACGCGGCATGGGATATGCAGGGTTTTAATGCTTCCATTGTTGCCCATAAATGCATTTTGGCAACACATATGCAAGCGTGGCAGCCTTGTTACGAAGGATACCAGGTCGAGACAGGTGATTTGTGAAATTTATCGATAATTGGACAACCATCAAAAGACCATCTCTTCTTCCTATCATCATCTCACGGACGCATGCCTTTTCTCGATGCATGCTGATTTCTGCCTTCAGAGGTGTGTGAAGCGCGCAAATGACGTGCAAGCGAAGGCACGGCAGCATTATTACTCATAGTGGTTGCCTCGCCATGCACTATGCCATGCCAGGATTTACCCTGACGGCCGCTGCTCAGGGCAGAGCTGGGGGTACCACCCGGCGGGATGCACCCAGGGGAGTATGAACGTTTCGTTGGGAGAGAAGGCGTTGTCATAGTTTTACGTATTCGGTATTCCTCTGTGCGTTTCTTCTTCATGTGGGTACCGTCAACCTATAAGGACCTTTACTTATACCTACGGGACGGGTGGCACGAGAGGGCGAGACTCCTGCCAACATGTCTGTGTGGCCTTGCATACGCGCGCACGGGAGAAAGAATCAATCACGCAGAGACATTTGCACATTTCTTGTCTTTTGTCTCTCAGCTCTAATGTGAGTTCACCCGGCAATGATACACGCCCAACGGCTCCCTGGCCGTTAAGCATAGGCGTTGACGGCACTTACACAACACACCTCACATTTTAACACAACATCAAACGCGTACTAATTTTGAAATTTTATACAGCCACATGTCACGCCTGTGGCCAACTTTGGTGGCCAAAAAGCTTCCGCGTACAGGCAATAAATGGCGCTTCCACATCTCATCAACTATCCCACCACTTGTCCTCTTTCGTCGGCGGCTGGGTACGCCCAAAAAAACAAGCGGGCTTGGTCGCTTCAAGTCGCCTATTATCACGCACCTGTGGTCACAACGAGCAACTGGCAAGGAATTAGAGATAGACGTTCGTTCTCCGACGGAGCCTGTAGAGCGAACCCCTAGCGAATCCCAAACGTCTGTGACGTATGAGTTCACTCGGGAACCTTTTCTGTCTCAAAGCTACGAAAACCCTTGGGGATTTTTCCGGAAAGGAAAGCTCTTGGAAGATATGGACGCACTCGCTGGGAACGTTGCTTTTAAACATTGCGAAAAGGACGGCAAGGTTCCATTGCTTGTAACGGCAAGTGTAGATAGGATTAGACTTTCGAGCAATCCTAAATTGGATCGCGACATGGAGATGACGGGGCGAGTTGTATGGACAGGGTCTTCAAGCATGCAGATAGATTTAGAGGTGCATGCATTGCCTGATGCCAAGCCTTGGATAAGTGCATCCTTCACATTTGTAGCCCGGCACCCTCAGACGGCTAAAGCAACGGCCATCAACAAGTTGAAGCCGGAGAGTGCCGCAGAGAGGGAAACATTCTCAGCAGTGGAACAAAAAAATCAACGCCGTAAGACAGTGCGCAAGGCAAAAGGGACAGAAGGCAGCCCGTCCCTAAAATCGGGAGCGGTGGACGTAGAGACCATGATAAAATTGTTGTTGAGTCAAGCGCGCCCTTTGATGGAAATGCCTTGCCTTGCGGACCCTACATGCGTTTTGGTGGATAACACACGGGCATCGAACTCCAGCATAATGCAGCCTCAGCAACGCAATATGCTGAATCGTGTCTTTGGTGGTTTTTTGATGAGAAGAGCTTATGAAATCGCGTATTCCACTTGCTATCTGTTTGCGGGGAGTCGACCAGAATTTTTCCAGGTGGCGCACGTCGATTTCACGAGTCCCGTAGATGTGGGAGACCTGATGCGTTTTGACGCTGCTGTCCTCTACACGCACACAGGCCAACAAACGGGCTCGCCCCACGTGCATGTCCAGGTCGTGGCGTCCATCTGTCGGCCCGAGACAGTGCACAGCACCATCTCCAACACCTTCAATTTCGTCTTTCGTGTGCCCGGGAGGCCCACGGTTCGAAAGGTGCTGCCCGCCAACTTGGATCAAGCGAAGCGAATGATCGAGCGCATGACCGCGGTACTGGAAGACGATTGAAGGGAGCGATCATCTTCACTTCAAACCTGTCAATAAAGAAAACCCTCGCTTTGTCTAGGATCTATTCGTCTACAACCTAAGGTTCCTTCTTTGCTTCCAATATCTTCCGAGTTCCCATGTCCTTTATAGTGCTGATGCCATAAGTAAACCTCGAAAAAGGGAACGTCCGCCTATACAACAATGACCTTTATGGATGCCCTTGGGAATTGTCAAATTTCTCTTGGGATGGTAAAACCCTTCGTCTCATGGCTCGCCGCCACTGGTCTCGAAGGATTCTTTGCTCCCCCCCCTCATCTTTAACCCGTCGCTTTTCGCCCCGCACCCAAACACAGACATGGGAGGCATGCGCCTTCGCTATATCGTACGTAGCGTTTCGTCACACGTTTTGCCCTACTCAACCGGTTGCTCCCTCTACCGCCACACCGTACATGCCGCCCAACCCCCTCGTTCCATCCCCGAGACCCTTCCCGCGCCACATGAGCCCGACATGTGAGCCTATGGGCCTAACAGCACTTCTTCGCCTCGTTTGACCTCTTCGCGTCCACAATCGCCTTCCCTCCCGTCGCCCGCGGACCTCCGTCCACCAACATCCTGTTCTTCACCTCCCGCGCAATCGTTACAAACGATTTCTCCACATTAATGTCATTCTTCGCTGACGTTTCGAAAAATTGAATACCGAAGTCGTTCGCCAGGCTCTGGCCTTCCTCCGTGGACACCACCCGCTGCGGCGTCATGTCGCATTTGTTTCCAATCAAGATTTTATTCACGTGCACATCCGCGTGCTGTTGGATCTGACCGACCCAGTTACGAATGGATTCAAAGGATCTTCGATCCGTCACGTCATAGACAAGAAGGATGCCTTGGGCTCCCCGGAAGTAGGACGTGGTGATTGTTCGGAAACGCTCTTGCCCCGCTGTGTCCCAGATCTGGAGTTTGATCCGCCTCCCGTCTAGCTCCAAATTCTTGATCTTAAAGTCAATGCTGACGAGAAGGAATAGCATGGAAGGGAAGCAGATAGAGATGAGCGCTGGGGCAGTTAAATTGGTAGGAGTACGTACTTGACCTCATTACGGAGACGCTGAATGAAAAGCGTTCACACGTCAGACTTCAAAACGGAACTTAATTCGCGCTGTCATGCGCAAGGGTCCCGAGCGTGTCTTACGCGACCGAAGCGTTGCTCTTTATCCGCCACCCCTGCCAAAGCCCTCCCTCTTATATCCCTTACCCGATGGTGGTGATAAAGGTGGGCGAGAACGAGTCGTTCGCATACCGCAGGAGCAGACAGGTCTTTCCCACCCCCGAGTCCCCTATCATCAGCAGCTTGATCTGCATGTCGAACGGGTTTTCTTGTCGAGCCATCTTTGCACACCCAGCTCGTGATGACACAGCGTCCAAGACGACCGAGGGCGTGAAAGAAGGTGGGGGACGGGGCAGGGTAGGCCGCGTTCCGGGGTCTTCCTAAGCAGGGCGGGGAGGGTCCTGTCTCCGAGAGTGTGGGAGGATGCTTGTGAGAAAATAGCTTTTGAACGACTTCGTGCGGCCCTTCCAGACAGGGTTTTGAACGAGAAAGCAGGATGATGCTCAGTCCTCGCAATTTTCATGAAATAGTTCCGAAGAGCGGACCTGCTCTACCAAGGCTAAAAGAGCACGTGCCAAGATTTGACAGTCCTACGAGCGATTAATAGTCTCTTCGAGAGGCGCAGAGTGTTCTCTTAGGCCTTCGAACGAATGGGATGCACATATAGCCTGCCAAAATGAGGCTAGAACGCGCGACAAAGGGCAATCGGGCAACTCTGACCCCACGGCTATATCAGCCCTGACCAAAGCCCTAAAAATGACACGCAGAACAATGTGAAAGGGTGATCGTCTCATATCGATCACATGCATTACAGTTTCAGCTGCTTGCTTCACAGTGGACTCCCCGCCCTATATTTGCCCAAGTGGGCACGAATTCTTCCGCGAGCAGGTGAACATGCATTGCCTCCGGCGTCCGCCCTCGAGTCTTCCGTCGCCCGCCAGCCAGGAAGTCTGCGCTTACGTTCGGCTTCAGCCACCCATTGCAGGTGTAGGGGTGGGCACGGCGTGCTTGCGATTTTTCCTAATACTGTTTCTTCCTCGTTGCGATGGCGTGGCTTGTGGTGCGAGGGATTGAGAGGGACGGGCAAAAAAGAAGCCATCGCCCCGAGTGCATGAACAACGCTCAAGCCTGTGTGGATACACCTCCATCCATCTCGTCACACACATTCTTGTCGAGCCATCGAAGGCATGCTCCTGCGTGTGTTCGTGGAGTGAGCGTCGGCCAGCGTGCGGGGGGAGGGTCCCGAGGGATGGGATCGAAGCCGAAGACGTTGTGGCCTTGGCGAGACCCCTTCCGCGGGCGCTGTCTTCACGTCATATTGCATCTTTACCAACTTAACGCGGCAGGTCAACCCACGGCAGGGAAGAAATTCGTCTCGAAGACGGCCACACTACTGTCGCACACTGGAGGACACCCTTGGCGCTCACTCACCATGTTGCAGGTGCAGAGACGTAAGTTCATAGGAAGTTGCTGGGAGTCTGCGGCTCGATCGGACGGTACTTGGTACCCCCTGGCTTCATGTTTGACACATACTCCCATACAACAGGAACCACGCGCGATGGTCTGGCTTACTTGATGAAGTCCTTGCCTTCATGTAGCACATCCAACTCGTCGGAGCCCTGTACGATCTTGTTCGGACATGCCAATGGATTTAATAAGGAGATTTTCCTTCCAGTCTGGGAGGACCTTGAAAGGCGGTGGCAGGCGCATAAAGGGCTGCGGTCCCCCCTTATACTTGTCTCCTTTGACTTCACAGGCCATGGAGACAGCAGACATCCTTTGGGAAACGACCGCTACGACTGGCGAAACGGGGCTGGCAGTGATGTGATGGAAATGTTGCAGGAGATGGGCCAAAGGGGGCGGACGCCGTGCATTGGCGTGGGGCACTCGCTGGGGGCTTCGGCCATGACATTGGTGGAATTAGCGCACCCGGGCATGTTTTCTATGGGTTTGGTTTTGATAGAGCCTGTTTTAGTGCCTGTGGGCGGAGAGAGCACCATGACGAAATCACTTTCAGAGCGAGCGTTGCGGCGACGTGCATCGTGGTAAGAATCCCATTCATCATATCAGGAGAAATCAACACACTATCACGGCAGTTCCTCGGTTTTATCAACACATCTGCTTGTGATGAAGCTGGAGTGTAGCTTGCAGCATGTGTATTCTTCTTTTCTCCTTGCACAGACCCCAGACTAGGGGTGAATAAAAGTTCGAATGCGTCCTTTCTATACATTCTTGCCCACTAGGCCTTCGAGGGAAGCTGTCCGGGAGTACATGGAACGAAGGCCAATATTCAAACGCTGGGATTCCAGAGCACTGGATGCCTACCTGGAGGGAGGGATGGAGGAAAGGGCCCTCACCGACGCCTCTCACGACGAAGACCTGACAGCCTGCCCTTCTGCTCGCGAGCCATCAAGTCATCGAGACAGCGTGGAAATTGTCTTGAAATGCAAACCCAAGACTGAGGCTGGTTACTACACAGGCTCTGGCGCCAGTGTCTGGCCGCAGCTCCACCAGCTTGGACAGGCTCGTCCCGTGACATTTATAGCGGGGGAGAAATCGGAGCACATGCCTGCCGTGCTCTCCGCGACCCAGGCTGTTACTTCGGGTGCCGATGCAGCCAAGACGTTGGTGGGAATGATGGGGGCGAGAGCGAAGGTTTTCGTGGTGCCAAACGCCAGCCATTTTGTCCTGATGGAGGACGTGGACAGGGTTGCGGAGTTGGTCTGGGGACACGTCTTGCAGACTGTGGGGAGAGAGGCCTCGAATGAAGTGTGTGGAAACAAGCGCTCTTCGTTGTGATTAAAAGTGCGGTGTAAAAAAAGCCTGTTCAAGAATTCGATGTATCACACCAATGGGCATGGCATCGAGAAATCGACTTGGCACATCGGAAGCCGAGCTTACCAATGCCGTGAACTAGGGGGACTTCTATATTGCTCGATTTCCCCCGGTCCCGAGCCCGCGCCGACCTGACGATAGCGATGTGCTCACAATATTTAGGGAAGCTCTTTCAAAGGCACGGTGGAAGAAGAACACGTCGATCCGAAACTGGATCCGCTTCGACAACGTGGTCGCACTCATGGCTCCTCCCCTTCCTCTCCGACCCTCACAGCGGGCATGATCGCCTTTTCCCTTGGGCGGTTGGAGGCACCATTGCTGCTTCTAGGCCTTGTAGGATTCATCAAGGCCCATGCTTTCGTCGCGCCTTGTCGTCCTCGTCCGCGCTACGAGAGCGCTGCCAGGCCGTTGCGCCGGTGGGCACGAGAGCATGGGGCGGACCAATCGAAATCTCCCATTGTCGAAGCCCTCTCCTTGGCCGCAGCACGCATCAAAGCACCTTTCTTTTTTCCAGGGCACAAGATGGGGCGAGGACTCCCCGTGGGGCTGCCTGGCCCTTTTGCCGAAACCAACACTGCCCTGAATAAGACGCGCGTCCACAGGGATGATGTGTGGCAGCACGATCTTCCAGAAATTCCAGAGCTCGACAACCTCTTTGCTCCCGAAGGTCCTATTCGAGATGCCGAAACGCTGGCGGCAGAAACTTTCGGAGGCGCACAGCGGACGTGGTTTCTGGTGAACGGGAGTACGGCGGGTGTTTTGGCAGCTCTGCTTGCACTCGTGCGCAGGCACCAACAAGAAGGGCAGCAGCACCAGGCGCGTTCAGGAAGGTCTATCCAGAGCAAGGTGCTTCTCCCTCGAAACGTCCATAAATCGGCTATCAATGGTCTCATACTCTCTGGGGCCGTTCCTGTCTTCCTCAGTCCCGTCTACGACCCCGCATGGGACATCTGTCACGGTGTCCCGATTGAAAGCGCGCTGCAGCAGGCCTTGGAAGAACACGCCTCTGGATCGGAGGTGGCGGCCGTGCTGCTCGTCTCGCCGACCTATCACGGCGCGGTCATGGACATAGAGCAAGCCGCGCTTCTGTGCGCAAAGTTCAAGGTCCCCCTGATAGTCGACGAGGCGCATGGAGCACACCTGGCTTTCCTAGAAGTAGAAGTAAACGAACCGGGCAACGTAGGCCCGCTCGCTTCGCGAGCCATGACAGGTGCCCTTGCTCAGGGTGCAGACTTGGTCGTCCAGAGCACGCACAAGACCCTCACGGCAGTCAGTCAGTGTGCGATGATGCACGCTGGCAAGGGCCCCTTGGTGGACAGTGCCATGCTCGAGTTTGTGGGATCGGCTCTACAACTTGTGCAGAGCAGCTCACCCAACTACGTGCTGCTGGCGTCGCTCGACGGGGCGCGATGGCAGCTTGGCTCCCCCCTGGGGGGTGGGCGGGCAGCATTGCATCGGGCCCAGAAACTAGCAGCAAAGGCCAAGCGCTTGCTGCTGGAGGAGACGCCCTTTCCGATTTTAAAACCCCCAGATCGGCCCAAGGGGGGGGCATTTGTGGGTTTGGATCCGCTCCGATTGACCGTCGGGACGATGGGGACCGGGATGAGTGGCTTCGACGCTGACGAGGTGCTGATCGAGGAGCACGGGGTGTACGCGGAGCTGCCGGCGTCTCGCACACTGACGTTCGCGGTGGGACCTGGGAGCGAGGAGGAAGATATAGATTGCCTCGTCGCTGCCTTCAAGGCATTGGCTACATTGGTAGACAAAGGGAAGAGGGATGGGAGCCAGGACATGGCTGGGGAAGAAGCGTCGTCGTTCATGACCGATTTCCCCCCTTTCGACGGCAAGCAGGCTGCGGCGGGGAGCTTGAAATGCGGACCGCGCGATGCCTATTTTACGGCCTCCGAGGTGCTGTCCACAAACGACGAGCGAGTTGTGGGTCGAGCGAGCGCGGAGACCGTTTGCCCCTACCCCCCCGGCATTCCCGTCCTACTCCCGGGCGAGATCATTACCGTGGAGGTGTTGCGCTTTCTAAAAGGCGTGCTTTCAACCGGGGGGTCGGTGACAGGGTGCAGCGACCCCAGCCTGGGGAAGATTCGTGTATTGTGTTGGGAAAAAGAGAAATGACATATAAAAAAGGAAGTAAAGGAAAGCAATATGAACGCAGAGCATTAATTGCCCTTTTGTTCTCTGGAAAGCCATATGATCAGTCTACTCATTCACTCTCTGCGCCTGTGTACAGCTAGTTGATATATATTGTCTTTACAGCCGATATTCGATTCCACCATCAGCTGTGAGAATCTCCTCCAACGGTATCAAAGGTGAGCTGATCGCTGATCTATTTCCCTCCTCCTGGTAGGGACTATACTCTTTTGCAACCCCTCGTAAACGTCGTGCATGTTTCTGCAACGCGGAAAATCCCTCATCGTCATTTTCCCCCTCCTCGATCTCGTCTTCCACGCTGTCGTGGCCTTCGTCGTCCAGGCTCTGAGTGGGCTCGACCATATTGCCCAGCCGCACGGAGGGAGGGGCCTGAAGTTCGAAAGGAAGACCTTCGAGGCCGACTTCAGGGACTGGTGGGGACATGAGGACCTGCGAGGGCGCGTCGGGAGGGGGAGCAGCGTTTTTCGAGGATAGGGCTGCTGCGAGAGGAGACCTGAGACTCTTGTTCAGCATGGAGGAGAAGTCCGAGAACGGGTTCCCATTTGTGGTGCGCAGAGTCGAAGAATGATGAGGCGTCGGTGTAGGAGTGCCGGAAGCCGACAAATTCCCCCCGAGGAGGCGAAGGACGGTGGTCGCAGGAACGACGCGGGGGGCGGGGCTACTGAGGTGGGGCAGATCTTCTCTACCGACAATCACGGTGCCGCTCGCATGTAAAAGATTTTCATCGCATGTACTCTTGCCAATTTCCTCTGGAGAAGCGGGTGGTGCGGGCAAGGGGTTCCCTATCAACCCGAGGCTCTTGAGTGTGCTGTCAACATCGGCTCCTGGGAATGGCACTTTATGCGCATGGATGAAGGCCTCTAGGTCCTTGTCCTTATCCATGGCTTCGATAACCTTGAAAATGATTTGAGCCTCAAACTGCTCGTTCGCGAGACAGCTGGACTCGAACACGATCTGTTTCCGGAGTACTACGGCCAGCCTCTCAATACAGCGCTCCTCGCATGATTGATAATGACACAGGACTCTCTGAAGTTCATGCGCCGCGCGGCGTGCGAATGTACTGAGTTCGTCGAATCTCTCCAAACAAGCAAACCGAAACAGTTCAGCCATCTCAAGGTGATTTTTGGCGATCGTATCGAGGTCATCCCGCCGACCTTTATCAAGGGGGAGCAACCAGGTGCTGTAAGCGAAGGGATATCATAATTAGGGTTAACGTTAGGATTATTGCTCGACGCAAAAGTATAACGAAGAAAAATAACCAATAAAGACAAAGAGTAATGCGTGAGAGTCCACTTACGTTATATCCTTCTTCGCTGCCTGCGTAAATGCTTCGGAGATCTTTCTGGGGCTTCCCGCCAAGATAGCACTGAAGTCCTCCTTCTTTAAATCGAATGGCGATGGTGTAGCAGGACTAGCGGCACGAGAAGAGTTGGAATATCGTTGATGCAGAAGTTTTATATCAAGAGATGGAAGAGACTGGCCTTTCTCGGTCAAAATGTCGCAGGCATTGGTCGCCAGCTGGACGGCCTGCTCGTATTTCTTGTGAGCGCTTCGGTATCGGCTTTCACATGCTCGTCCCTGCTTTGTTAATGTCCCCAAGAGATCCTCCAAGCCCCTGCTTTCAGATGCTAACCTATCATATATGTCTTCAAGTGGTGCGAATACGTCTGCAAGGATATTTTTAGCGAGCTGTTTGCGTTGCACAGACCTATTAAGCATGTCCGCTTTCAAACTTTCCACACATTCTCGAAACGTACTCTTAATGGTACATGAGCTTGTTTCAGCGACAGAATCTCCTTCATTGACCCCCATACCTCCAGCTTTGCGGGCCAATGCTTCACCTAAACGGCGGAGACCGTGAGTGTGGTCCGATACCAGACGCGCCATTTGCTGAGAATATACCTCCTCAACAGCTGCCCGACCTTTTATCATGATGGCTAACTCCTCCAGAACCTTCAGTGTTTGTGTATGGTTCTTCCTCACTTTTTCAAAGGACCCCAAAAGATCGGTGGCGAAGGAATAAGGAGGAGATGAAGTATGAATTTTCTCGTCGTGTGTAGAAAGTTTGGAAGGGCTGCTCAACAATGAATCCGGCGTCGTGGCCGAGGCCATATTGGTGTTTTGTGATCCTTACAACACCAGGTGGTAGCTTTCAAATTCAGGTGATTCGAATTATGGCCTGCAACGGGGCGGGAAGGTTTAGACCGAGGCGGGAAGAAAATAAGATCGCTGCGTAGCTGTCTTCCCACGTGAAATCTCATCGCAACAACATTAAAGCTGTACCGGTACTCTCGTTTACAATTCATGAATGATATGATTACCATTTACAATAAGTTTGACTACCCCTAAGAACACTTTCCATATGGAAAGCTCTTGCTTGCAAACTTGCGAGGGATCCGTAACGGTTTGGAGAAAAAACGGAAATTCAAACGCGAAGGGATGCGGCCTGAGATTGTGATTAATCTAAGGTTTGTTTTATTTTTATTTTTGGCGGGGGGGAACCGATCCCACTTTAAAACATTATAACTGATGCTCTTGCAAAGCATTTGAAATTTGATAGTTGAGTTTTGCGTCCTCCTCCTGCAATTTGGCTACCAGGTCCTCCAAGCGACTCTTCTTTGCCTGACGGGAAGAAAAAATCTATGAGCGATTCAAGGTTTACAGCAATTTAACATGGTAAAAGCCTTTCTTCAAACAAAAAATGACATGAAAGCATGTCTTACCAGCACTACCCCTACTTACTTGCACGATTTTGATTTCAGCTTTAATTTTCGCGTCCTGCGCACGCAAGTCTAAACATACTTCACTTTGGCGATCCTTGATAGCCTCAAAGCGTTTTCGATCCTTTTCGAGCATCTGTAGATACGATTAAAATATGTATTTGGTGGATTATTTGTGTATGATACGATTATTTTGATCCTGCCCAGTCTTGTGGAGCCCTCGCT
>Ga0209925_1000603_pt1 | contig 18330 bp, 13 predicted proteins | sample SalPonR2_A_D1_MG_FD_185702 | JGI IMG/M metagenome (GOLD analysis project Ga0209925, IMG submission 185702) | Salt pond soil microbial communities from South San Francisco under conditions of wetland restoration - Salt Pond MetaG R2_A_D1_MG... ...
TGACAGAGGCACCACAATGGAACGTATCAGCGGGGCTGGATATGTCCCTCACTTTAAATATTGCCATGTTTAACGGGATTCGAGCTACCCAGTTGGATTACCAGGGGGGGCGGATTTCTTATGAGCAGGCCAGGCAGCAGGTTGAGCGGAATGTGAAAAAGAGTTTTTACAATCTGCTTCTGATGCAGGAGAACCGGCAGCTGATGGTAGAAAATATCAATGCCGCCGAGCGGCGTTATGAACAGGCGCAGATAAATTATGAGAATGGTATGGTGCCGGAGCTTACGGTGCTGAATGCGCAGGTAGCCTATGAAAATTTGAAGCCCCAGCTGAAGTCCATTGATTTAGGGTATCGCCAGGCGATTCAGGGGTTCAAGATGACCCTGGGAATTCCACTTGACAGTGAGCTTGAGCTTGAGGGGTCGATTGATGCCGAGCCGGTGAAGGTAGATGCGGAAAAGCTGATCGATGAGCATCTTACAGGACGCCTTGATATTCAATCAATGTTGAATGCGCTTACCGGGTTGAATAATCAGGTTGAGGCTACAAAGCTGCAGGCCTTTACTCCTTCTCTGATTTTGGGGTACAACATGGATCCCGCCTTTTCCGGTGATCCCTGGGAGGATCCCTGGTTTGATGATATTTCGAATGACTGGAGTCAGCGCAGCGGTATGTTCAGGATGACGATCGCCATGTCGCTTGAGGGGCTGCTGCCCTTTTCTCAGACCCAGGTCGGGCTGAGGGAGCTTGAGGATAATCTTACGAAAACAAGAATCGGCCTGATGCAGGCAATTGAAGGGGCCCAGCTTGAGATTGAATCGACGGTGCAGCAGCTGGAAAAATCGAGGGACACCATTGAGACCCTGCAGCTGAATGTGGAGCGGGCGCGAAGGGCCTATGAGATGGCCGAGGATGCGTATAACGCCGGAAGCCAGGAGTTGCTTGAGGTGCAGAACGCGGAGATCGAATTAAAACAGGCGCGACTTGAGGTGTTGAAAGAGAAATACACCTATTTGTCTGCACTGATCGATTTGGAATACCAATTGAATACAAATATAGAACGGATTATTGAAGAGTAGAGGAGAGAGGGGATGGGAAAGAAAGCGTTTAGAATAATTGTTGTGGTGCTGCTGGTGGCGGCACTGCTGGCGATAGGGATTTACTTCGGATCGCAGATGTTCGAGGGGCCGGCCGGCGGCAGCGAAAAAAGTGGCGAAACAAGCAGCGACCAAAAGGGCGTACAAGCTGCAGGACAAGGCAACAGTCAGGGTCCCGGTCAGGGCGGTGAAGAACAGCAGACGGTGTTTGCCGTCAGTACTATTCAGTCTATTCGGGGGCAAATCAAAGACTATATCGATGTAAACGGTGATGTGGTCACTAAAACAAAGGTTGATACTTATCCTGACACTGCGGGAAAATTATCAAGTCTCTATGTAGAGGTAGGCGACCGGGTGCGTAAAGACCAGGTTATTGCCGAGGTAGATCCGTCGAGACCGGGGATGCAGTTTTCCGCAAGTCCTGTAAAGGCGCCTATTAGCGGGATGATTACTGCGCTTCCGGTACAGGTGGGAAGCACGGTGTCCCAGCAGATGACGGTGGCCCAGGTAAGTAAGATGGATGACCTGGAGATCAGGGTCCATGTGGCCGAGCGGTTTATTTCTAAAATGCAGGTGGGACTTCCTGCGGAGATCACCTTCGAGGCGTATCCCTCTCGGAGTTTCACCGGGCGTGTGCGGGAGATTAGTCCTGTGGTGGACCCGGTTTCACGAACCCTGGAGCTGAAGATTTCCCTTTCCGACGGGACGGATGTACTGAAGTCGGGGATGTTCGGCGAGGTGAAAATAATTACTGAAGAAAAGGCGAAGGTGGTGAAGATTCCCTCCGAGAGTCTGGTCCGTCGGTTCGGCGAGGACTTTGTCTTTGTGGTCAACCGGGACGCGGCTGCCGGAACGGACACATCCGGCACTGAAGCAGAGACCGAAGCCGGCAACGACGAAGCCGGCAGCGAGGAAAGCACTAAGCTCGGGATTGCCGAGCGGAGGAAGGTGAGTGCAGGGATCGAGATTGACCAGAAGCTGGAGATTCAGTCCGGCCTGGAGCCTGGTGAGGAAGTCGTGTACCGGGGGCAGACCCTGTTGGAAGACGGCTCGAAGGTCCGGGTGGTTGAGCAGGTACAGCCGCTCTCTGAATCCGATACGCTGGATTAGGGAGAAATAAGGTATGAGTATAACGAAAACGGTTGTTCATCGACCGACAACGATTTTCATCATTTTTGTGTTGGTCATCGGCCTGGGGATTTACTCGGCCACCGACCTGTCCCTTGACCTGTATCCGGAGATAGACCCGCCGATTCTGGTGGTATTCACCGATTATGAGGGTGCCGGTCCCGAGGAGGTTGAGAAGAGCATTACCCGTCCCTTAGAGGGGTCTATGAGTAATGTGAGCAGTGTGGAGAACATTACCTCTACTTCATCGAAGGGCAACAGTATGGTGATGCTGGAGTTTTCCTACGGCACGAATATGGCCGAGGCGGCTAATAGCGTCCGTGACAGTCTGGAGTTTGTGAAGGGGTTTTTACCGGGTGAGGCGGGGACTCCAATGATCTTCAAGTTTGACCCTTCAATGATTCCGATTATGGGCTTGACCCTCTCGGGTCAGCGGACGCCGGAGGAGCTGCGGCAGATTGCCGAGGACATTGTTCAGCCCCGGGTTGAGCAGGTTGAGGGTGTGGCCATGACCAGCCTCAGCGGCGGCCGGGAGAGGGCCATCCGGGTAGAGATTCCCCAGAACCGTCTGGCGGCCTACGGCCTGACCATGAGTCAGGTGGCCAATATGATGCGGGGGCAGAATGTGCAGATTTCTGCGGGGAGCATTACCGAGGGCAGCAAGAACTATCTGGTGCTGACCAGCGGGCGGTATGACAGTATCCGTGAGATAAAAAATACGGTCATCTCCTACAAGGGGGGGACCCCCAATCCGATGGGTGTGCCCTCCGAGGTGAAGAGCATCCGTCTGAGGGATATTGCCAATGTCTATGACGGCTATAAGGACCCCAGCAGCTTGGTGTTCATAAATGGTGAACCCGGTGTGCAGATCGTGGTGCAGAAGCAGAGCGGGACCAATTCGGTGCAGACCGTCGAGCAGGTCCGTACCCGTCTTGGTAAAATCAACAACGAAGTGCCCCAGGGTATTGTGGTGGAGGAGGTGTTTAACACCACCGATATCATCAAGTCTTCCCTGAACCAGGTTTCCTCCAGCGCTATTCTGGGGGCGGTATTCGCGGTTCTGATTCTGTTTGTATTTCTCCGGAGCCTGAAGAGTACCTTTATTATCGGCCTGACGATTCCCATTAGCCTGGTGGTTACCCTTCTGACGATGTACTTTTTCGACCTGACCCTTAATATTATGACCCTGGCGGGTCTTGCCCTTGGGATTGGTATGCTGGTGGATAACTCCATTGTTATTCTGGAGAATATTTACCGGTACCGGGAGAAGGGGGCCAAGTTGACGGCCTCTGCGATTTTGGGTACCCAAGAGATGATCAACGCGATTGTTGCTTCGACGTTGACTACGATTTGTGTGTTTGCGCCGGTTGCACTGTTTAAGAATCAGCTGGATGTGGTAGGTGAGTTGCTGGCAAGCCTCTCCTTTACGGTTGTAATTTCGCTGACCAGTTCGCTGGCGGTGGCCATGATGCTGATTCCTGTGCTCTCGAGCCACTATCTGCCGATAACCAGCCGTAAGCAGCGGCCCCTCAAGGGTTTTATCAAGAAGCTGGACGATGGGATGAACCGGCTGTTTACAGGGCTTGATCATGGGTATCAGCGCTCGCTGGTGGTGGTCCTGAGGCATAAGGTTATCACTATTCTGGTGATAGTCGGCCTAATGGGGGCGGGGGCGTATTCTTTAAAAGATGCCTCCTACGAGTTTCTTCCAACCCAGGCACAGGACTCGGTGCAGCTGCAGCTGGAACTACCGATCGGCACCAAGCTTGAGGCGACCGAGTCGGTGTTGAAACAGATGGAGGAAGTGGTCAAATCGGAAGTAAGTACGTACGAAAAGCTGATTATGGAAGTAGGTGGACGGGGGTTCTTCGGCTTTGCCGGATCGGTGGAGACCCACACCGGGAGCCTTCAGGTACAGCTGCCTCCCTTTGACGAACGGGTTGAGACGGCGGATGAGGTAAAACAGATTCTGCGGGACCACTTTAACGATTTTCCGGGGGCGGTTTTCTCCTTTGGCGGCGGAGGAGGAGGCCCGATGGGCAACACAAATCCCGTCGACATTTTGGTAAAAACCGAGGACCTGGAAAAGGGTAAGCAGATTGCTGAGGATATTCGAGATCTTATCGACCGTGAAATTCCCGAGGTGACGGAGCCGACGGTGGACCTAAAGGACGGGCTGCCTCAGATAGAGGTTTTTATCGATCGGGACAAGCTTTACTCTCTGGGGCTCAATATTGCAACTGTGGGCCAGGAGCTGCGGGCCAATATCGACGGGATGGTAGCATCCCAGTTTCGTGATGGTGGAAGCGAGTTCGACATAGTGACTATTCTCGACCGAAAGGACCGTGATTCCATGCCTGATCTGGACAAGGTGTTTGTGATAAATAACAGCGGCCGACGGATACCGCTGGCCAGTTTTGCGCGCTACGAAAAAACAACGGGTCCGGTCAATATCAACCGGGAAAACCAGAGTCGGGTAATTCATGTAACCGGTGGTACGGTACCGGGGGCGGCCCTGAATGAGGTCGTGCAAGAGGTGCAGCAGCTGATTCGAGAACGGATACCCGCCGACGAAGAGGTGATAATTGAGTATTCCGGGGAGTATCAGGACCTTGTAAAATACGGGCAGCGCTTTATCTATATCCTGCTGGTATCGGTCTTTCTGGTATTCGGGGTTATGGCCAGTCAGTTTGAGTCTTTCCTCGATCCCTTTATTATCCTGTTCACCATTCCCCTTTCGCTGATCGGGGTTATCGCCCTGTATTTGCTTACCGGTGAAACCTACAGCTTGCTGACGGCGGTGGGGCTGGTGATGCTGGCTGGTATTATTGTAAACAACGGTATTGTGTTTGTAGACTATACCAACCTGCTGCGAAAGCGGGGAAGAAGTATTCACGATGCGGTTGTTGAGGCCGGAGGTAACCGTCTCCGTCCGATTCTCATGACTACCCTGACCACCATTTTGGGCTTGATTCCAATGGCGTTTTTTCCCGGTGAAGGGGCCGAGCTGGTCTCTCCTATCGGCAAGTCGGTGGTCGGCGGACTGGCGGTGGGCGCGCTGCTGACCCTCTTCTTTATTCCGGTAATGTACGCAATTTTCAACCGTATGTCGGAAAAAAGGATTATCAGAAAAAATCGAAAGAAGGAGCAGCGTCGACAAAGGCGCCGCGAGCTGCAGCAAGAAGGCGCGATTGAAGGGGGAAAGGCATGAAACGGATAGAGATTATTGCCAACCGCTCGGTTGAAGAGGATCTGATGGAGGGCTTTGAGAAGGCGGGGGTTGCACAACACTATACTAAAATTCCTATTGTAGTTGGGGTCGGTAATTCCGGCCCCCGAATGGGGGACCATATCTGGCCTGAGGAAAACTTTATGCTGATTATTTACTGTGAAAATGAAGAGGCCGAGGGAATTCAGAGGGTAGTGGTCGAACAAAAGGAGTTTTTTAGAAACGAAGGGATTAAAATTTTCGAAATACAGATGTAGCTGCGTCGGCCGGGCTGACTGCCCGGCTTCCGGCTACACCTGCGGTACCTGGGAGCTTATCTACCCGGCTGGGGGGGGGGCGGGCCGGCAGCCGGCCGGCCCGTCGGGATGGGGTTTTGTCAAAAATACTAAAAAATCTCCTAAATTTGGATTTCCTGTTGTAACTGGACGAATTTTGTGTATATGCTTACCATATAGGTATGAAAATGAACGGCAAGCTACAGGCGGAACCTTCTTCACAGGAGCTGCTGCGGACAATCTTCGGTTATATCAACAAAATCGCAAATGAGCGGGATGTTGAAAAACTCCTCATCATGCTGGCCGATATGGGGCGTGACCTGGTGACGGCCGACCGCTGTACGGTGTGGCTGATAGACCGCAAGCGCGATATCCTCTGGAGTAAAGTTGCCCACGGGATCGACCGCATCGAAATAGGTTTGGAAAAGGGAATCGCCGGATATGTTGCCGGCCATGGCGAGCCCCTCATTATCAACGATGCCTACAGTGACAGCCGTTTCGACAAAAATGTAGATAAAAGGACCGGCTATCATACCCGAAACATCCTGGCCTTGCCGATCCGTGGTTCCTCCGGAGAGATAATTGGTGTGTATCAGGCAATCAACAAAATGACCCCCTCCGGCACCTTCAGCGACACCGATAAAGAACACCTGCTCTTGGCGGCTACGTACACCGGCAGCCAGCTTGAAGCGGTTTCCCTGCAGGAGGAGATCGAAAACACCCAGAAAGAGATCATTTTCACCCTGGCGGAGACCGGAGAAAAGCGCTCGAAGGAAACGGGAAACCACGTGAAACGGGTGGCCGAGTACTCCTATGTACTGGCACTCGAATACGGTTTCTCCCACGAAGAGGCGGATCTGCTGAAAAACGCCTCACCCCTGCACGATATTGGCAAAATTGCCATTCCCGATGCCATATTGCTCAAGCCGGGGCTGCTGACGGATGAGGAGCGTCACGTCATGAAGACCCATACGGCCCTCGGCTACGATATGCTCTGTCATTCTGATCGGAATTTACTGAAAGCGGCCGCCATTGTGGCGGACCAACACCATGAAAAATGGGACGGTACGGGCTATCCAAAGGGAATAAGTGGTGAGGATATTCACATTTACGGGCGTATCACCGCGGTCGCCGATGTGTTTGATGCTCTCGGCTGCGACCGGGTATACAAAGATGCCTGGCCTATGGACAAGATCGAAGCGCTGTTCCATGAAGAGCGGGGCTTTCATTTTGCTCCGGATCTTGTAGATGTATTTTTCAAGGTAAAAAATCGTTTGTTACAGATTCGGGACCTCTACTTGGATGAGGAGTGATTTACATTTTATTTTTTAAAAGATGCTCTTCGTGACAAGTGTTCCTGGGTGGCGTCGGATTGTTCCTGTGCCTGAGTAAGGATGGATTTCTCTCCGTGGTTGAAGGCGAGTTTCCATGCGTTATAGATATTGCGGTCCCGCAGCATGCCCAGCAGCACCCGGGGGTCCTCCGGGTCCACAACCGGCACCCGTCCCAACTGAAAGTCAAACACCCTCGGCAGTACTTCAATCAGTGTTTCGTCGGGAAAAGCGGTGATCATATCGGTAGTGCACACATCCTCCACCACCGTCTCCCGGGGCCCCAATCCCCCGTCGAGGGCTTTTTCGTAGTCCGTGAGGGTTACAATTCCAAATAAGCCGCCGTCCTCGTCCAAAACGGCAAAACCGCGGCTGTGGGCATCATCGCAGAGTTGTTTCATTTCGTCCAGAGTTGTGGTGCGGCGAACGGTGGGGTGGTTGCGGGTCATCACATCTCCAACCGAAATAGTAGGTACAAGACGGGAGTTGATAAGGCGCAGAATGTCGATTCCCCGGCGCATGAGTTTCTCGGTATAAATGGTTTCACGACTCAGGAGTTTAATCCCCTCCGTGGAGATAAGTACGGTCAGCATAAGGGGGACCATCATTTTAAGGTCCCGGGTGAGTTCGAGCATCATAACGATGCTGGTAAAGGGGGCCCGGGTAACCCCGGCGAACATTGCCGCAGCCCCTACCAGGGCGAAGGCCCCGGGGTCGCTTGCCGGAATAAAATAGCCGGCGGCGTAACCGACGATTCCTCCGGTCATTCCGCCGATAAAAAGGCTGGGGGCAAAGATTCCGCCGCTCCCGCCGCTGCCGATGGTGCTGGAAGTGGCTAGTGTCTTTAACAGTGCCAATATCAATAAAACCCGAAGGGGGAGGCTGCCCCGTAATACGTGATCGAAGCTCATGGTGCTGTTCCACGGTACCTCTCCGTAGCCTACTCCAAAAATATCGTAAGAGTAGAGGCCTATAAGACCGACCGCAAGCCCGCCGATGGCAGGCCGGAACCAAACCGGCACCCCTTTCATGGCATCAAAAATATTTTCAGAAAGTTGAAGTGTTTTCATAAAGAGAAAACCGGCGAGGACTATTACTATTCCCAGGGCCGCATAAAAAATGAGTTCCTCTATGTGAACAAGGGAATAGAGGGTGGGTAAGGCAAAAGAACCGTCGATTCCAATGACCATGGTGGTGACCACGTTCGCCGTGACGGAACTGATGATGATGAAGGGAAGCCCGTAACTCATAAAGGAGGTTGTCAAAAGCTCTGATGTAAAGAAAATCCCCCCCAGGGGAGCGTTAAAGGTGGCGGAAATTCCTGCGGCGGCCCCGCAGGAGACCAGGGTCCGCAGCCAGGCTGTAGGCAGTTTCAGAAGCTGGCCGATGGTGGAGCCCATGGCGGCCCCGATTTGCACGACCGGTCCGGCACGCCCGGCGGACCCGCCGGAGCCGATGGTAAGTGCAGAGGCAAAGATCTTTACAAATACCGTTTTCGGGCTGATGCGTCCCCCCCGCTTGGTGACGGCGAACATAACCTCGGGCACACCGTGGCCCCGTGCTTCAGAGGTGCCGTAGTAGATGATCAGGCCCACCAAAAGTCCGCCAATTGCCGGCAGGGGGACTGCCGCGAAGGGGCCTAAGAAAGAAAAAAGATCCAGGCCCTTTACAAAGAAAAGTATCTGGATCCATCGGATAAGATAGATGAAACCGACGGAACCTAACCCGCTGCCGAGGCCTACCAGTACGGCAAGGAGTATTCCGAAGGAGAAGTGAGGTGAGTGGGATTTTTTTTGTACATTCACCCTTTCAGTCATACGCTCAGATGATTATACCTGTAAATCCTCCTCTGGACAATGGAGGTTTTTACCAGGGCTTGAGTGCGGGGCTGGGGGTACTCAAGGAGGGTTTTTAATTAACAGAGTTCACGGGCCAGCTTTTCAAGGAGCGGGCGGTTGGAATCTATTAGTTCTTCCGCTTTTTCCTGGAGGCAGTCGATGTTTTCCGGGCTTGCATCATCCATCGACCGGTCGCATCCGCTGAGGGGTACATTCAGGCGATGATAACTTACCCTCGGGTGGTATTGAAGCTGATAGTCGACACATTCGGATTGGCCGCTGTTCATCATGGAGGCCAGGGGGACCCCCTTTGACGGCAGCACCCATTCGACAAAGCCCCATTTTGATACCTGCTGGTAGGTAAAACGGCGCTCCGGTATTCCCGTGCCGAGGGACAGAATTCTAAAGTGTTTTGCCCTGGGGTAAATTTTTTGGGCTTCGATAAAGGCGCACATTGCGGGGTTGTTGGCAAACATGCTCCCGTCGACAAGCACATGGGGCCCCTCGCCGTCTACGGTTTTTACCTGAATCGGTTCAAAGAAGGTGGGAGCGGCTGAGGAGCCCATGATGGCGTCCCGCATATAGAAATTTGGGTCGTTTCCCCTTTGGGCAAGGCGGCGGGGTCGCTTTTTTATTATTAGGGGGTGGGCTTCGGCCAGATCGTAAGTGGTGACCAGTACATTGGATAGTGCATCCTGAACTGTCCGTTCCTTCAGAATAGAGTCCAAAATTGCGTAATAACGACCGGAATTGTACTTTTCTGTAAAGGCCTGGCGGACTGTTTTTAACTGATTAAAAATCCAACGGGGAAAAATCTCTATTCCCTGCTCAATATAGATCCGGACCAGATCGCCGGCGGTAAACAGGGGCTTTTTTGAGTAACGGGGTTTTTCATTGCCCGCTGGGTCATGGGGGTCGTAGTTCGGCGCGTAGTGGGGTGCGCTTAGCCCGAGGGCTATGATGGAGCCCGTCGAGGTACCAGCCATTAAATCGAAGGCCCGGCAGAGGGGCAGGTCCTTCTTGTGGTGTGAAATGAGTGTTTCAAGTTCATTGAGTACAAGGGCGGGAATGATTCCGCGGATTCCCCCGCCGTCTATCGACAATATGTTTACCTGTCTTTTCAAATATCGATTGATGGTGATGCTCATTTTATTACAGAAGACACTAGAGGCCGGTGATCTGTCAACACTGAAAAAGCTTTAAAATCCTGAAAACCAATGAAAATACCCTCGGGCAAGCAATTGGACAATTATAAAATTTGACTTGTGGGCCGTTACGTTGTATTTTATATATTCAAACAAAGGGTAATTTTCTCTTTTTTTGCATAACTAGAACTATACTCAATTTTATGTGACATGCGGGGGGATATGCAAGGATCATTGATGGTAAAGAAGGGCTTTCCTGCGGTTCATTTCTATGACCAGGATTTTGTCGATATGTACGAACAAACCTGGGCATGGGTACAGGATGCCTGGTATAAAAATAAAGATCAAGAGACAAACGGACTGGAAGCGGCCTTTCTTGTTCATCCTGATAGTTCTACTATTAATCAGTTTGAGGCGTGTTTGTCTACCTTCTTTCTGGCCTATAGTAATAATATCTTTCCTGCAGCCAGTGTTCTGGACAATTTTTATGGGAAGCAGGAAGATTCAGGGGCGATTAGAGGTGAATACCGAATCGAAGATGGCGCACCGGTGTTTAGTGATGATAATCCGGAGAGCGTGCAGCCTCCCCTGTTTGCCTATGCTGAATACAATCTTTTTCATAAGGGCGGGAATAAAAAACGGCTTAAGGATATTGTTCCTCGATTGCAGAGGTACTTCAGCTGGCTGGAAGAAAACTTCCGAGATGAGAACGGGCTTTACAGTGTGCCCCAGGAAGCTACCCGTATGGGAAACAGTCCGCGGGACAATGCGGCCTACTATGTAGATTTTAATTCGCAGCAGGCGATCAATGCCCTCTATATGTCTGCCTTGGGGGATATTCTGAATGATAAAGAGATCAGTTTTACTTACAAACGCCACTATTTTTCTCTGAAAACCCGAATAAACTCGCAAATGTGGGATGAGGAGACCGGTTTTTATCACGATCTTGATGAGAAGGGCGATCGCTTGTCCTCAAAGACTATTGCCGGTTTCTGGACCCTGCTGGCGGAGATTCCCAACGAGGCCAAGGCGGTCCGCTTGATCGATCATTTGAAGGACCCCGAAACCTTTGGAATTGAACACCCCTTCCCGAGCCTTTCGGCGGACGACCCCTTGTTTGATGAAAACGGCGGGGGGTATCGCGGTTCTGTGTTCCCGGTATTTAATTTTATGGTGGTCAAGGGGCTTGAAAAATATGCCCGTTACGAGCTTGCCCGTGAGGCGGCTATTCGCCATCTGTACTATATGCTGGATACGCTCCACCCCGAAGGGCGGGATGACGGAAATGTGTGGGAAGCCTATCACCCCCTCAAGGAAGGACGGGCGGAGTGGCAGGGGGAGGACGACTTCCCTCGGCCCTTGTACTTGCCCTATGTCGGCTTATCTACCATTACCCTCATAATTGAGAATGTCCTGGGGCTGTTTATCAGCCTGCCGCGGAAGACGGTCGATTGGATAATGCCGACTTTGGAGGTGATGGGAATCGAAAACCTCTCGCTTAAGCGCAATATTATTTCGATCCTTACCAACAAGAGTAACCGCGGCTGGGAAGTACGGCTTGAATCGGAGAAACTTTATTATTTCACCATAAATATCCTTGATGAAAATAAGAAGAAAACCCTCCCGATTCCATCGGGTAAATGTTCAATGTTAATAGAGAAGATGTAGCTATGGGATGGATGGGAAAACTTATTGGCGGAACCCTCGGTTTTGTAATCGGAGGGCCCTTGGGTGCAATTGCCGGAGCGGCCTTCGGTCACACTATCGATAAAAGCGGTGAATTAAGCGCCACTGAGTCCCCCTTCGACGGGGGGTCGTATGGGGGTGCAAATCCCTACGAGCGTATGGGCGGGGCCTTTGGCCGCCGTGTGTCCACCCAGCAGCGTGCGCAGATGACCTTTTTTATCGGGGCCTTCTCGATGGTGGCTAAGGTTGCCGCTGCCGATGGTAATGTGTCTCAGGCGGAGATGAAGCGGATCCGGGAGTTTATGGACAACGACCTGCAGCTTGATCCGCAGAGTAAGGGCGTGGCAGAGCGCATTTTTCATACCGCCTTGTCCCAGGACCAGCCCTACGAGCAGCTCGCCCAGCAGTTTTACGGGGAGTTTCGCAGTCAGTCCCAGATCCTTGAGCTGCTAATAGATTTTCTGTATAGAGTTGCGGCGGAGGACGGAGGAGTTACTCAGAACGAAGAGGACTTGATTCAAAGGGCCGCACGAATATTCCAGTTTTCTCAGCAGCGGATTGATAACATCCGCAGGCGTTATGTTGCCAGTGCTGAAAAACACTATGCAGTACTGGGGGTCAGCCCCCAAGATTCCAACGATGCAATAAAAAAGGCCTATCGCAGTTTGGTGCGGGAGTATCATCCCGACACCATAGCCTCCAAAGGGCTGCCGGAAGAGTTTAATAAATTCGCGGCCGACAAATTTCGTGAAATCCAGGAGGCCTACGAGGCGGTACGGCAAGAACGAGGTTTCTAAGCGAGGTTTTTACTATGCACACCGCCGAAGATCTTTCCAGCGAACTAAAACGCCTGGATCGCCGGGGCTACAAGGCGTATAAAGATATCGCCGGCCGCTGGGATTTTCCTACTTTTCAATTACATATCGATCATGTACAGGGCGACCCCTTTGCTGCTCCCTCCCGCTTACGGGTACGGGTACCGATGGAGGTAGCCGGTTTTCCCGATAACACGTATCACAACCGCAGCCGAGAGGTCGGCTTAAGAGACTACCTTACCCGTCAATTCGGCAATGCCTGCCGGCGCTACGGAAAAAAGCGGGGGGGCAGTGGAAAAAGCGGTACCATCGGTATTGATATGCCGGGGCAGGAGGTGATTGAGCGGACCAGCGTAATTGTCAACGGCGATTTTGTTGAGGCCCGCTTTGTTGCGGGTTTGCCGGCATTTGGGCGGAAAATTGCCGGGCGGCTGGCCGAGGAACTTCTGCTTGAACAGGTGCCGCAGATTGTTGAGAATTCCCTTGTGTTCGGGCGGCTGGACCGCGTAGGGGTGTACGAGGCGGTTGAAACTGCAGAAGACGCGGATGTGCTGCGGGATGCCCTTGGCGGTCGCAGCCTTGTGGCCTTTGTGGCCGAGGGGGCCATACTGCCCCGTCGCAGCGGTGTCGACGAGAGGCCGATGGACCGCGGCGAGGCGGTCCCCTTTACTTCTCCCGAGAGCTTTCGGGTGGAAATCGACTTGCCCAACCGTGGGGCCGTCAGCGGTATGGGGATCCCCCGCGGGGTAAGTCTAATCGTCGGCGGAGGGTACCACGGAAAATCGACCCTTTTGAATGCGATCGAGCAGGGTGTGTATAATCATATTCCCGGCGACGGCCGGGAAATGGTGGTCAGTGATCCCCTGGCCTGTAAAATCCGGGCCGAAGACGGCCGGCGTATCGAAAAAACCGCCATCACCCCCTTCATATCCAACCTTCCCTACGGCCGCGACACTGATGCGTTCAGCAGCGAGAACGGAAGCGGGAGCACCAGCCAGGGGGCCAACATTATCGAAGCGATTGAAGCCGGCGCAAGGGCTCTGCTCATCGATGAGGACACCTCCGCCACCAATTTTATGATTCGTGACCACCGCATGCAGGAGCTGGTGGCAAAGGACCGCGAACCGATTACCCCCTTTATCGACAAGGTCCGACAGCTCTACGATGAGCGGGGGGTGTCCACCATACTGGTTATCGGCGGCTCCGGGGACTACTTCGATGTAGCCGACTATGTGGTTTCGATGAACGCCTATGTTCCCGATGATGTCACTGAGGAAGCCCGCCGAATAGCCGGGAAGTACCGCAGCGAGCGTGCCCGGGAGGGGGGCGAGCGCTTCGGGGCTTTTGTCGAACGGGCGCCGGTACCCTCGGGAATCGACCCGAGCCGCGGGAAGCGAGATGTGAAGATAAACATCCGCGGACCGCAGATTATCGACTTCGGTACCGAGCGTATCGATCTGACCGCGGTGGAACAGCTGATCCATACCGGACAGGCCCGGGCAATTTCCGAGGCAATGGTGAGGGCTCGGCGAAAAATGGACGGGAAGCTCAGCCTTCGCGAGCTGCTGGACCAGATTATGGCGGAGATCGATGATCGGGGATTGGACGCCGTCGGCGGAAAAAAGGCGGGCGATCTAGTCCGGTTTCGCCGTCTCGAGCTTGCGGCCGCCCTAAACCGGCTGCGTTCCTTCGAAGTACGGCAGCTCCCTTCGCCATAACAAAAATGAGGGTTACGATTCGTTTTTATGAAGAGTTAAATTTCTTCCTGAAAAAGGACCTGCGAAAACAGACGATTCACACGGAGGCGGCCCCCGGGCAGACGGTGAAAGACCTGATTGAGTCCTTCCGGGTGCCCCATGTCGAGGTTGATCTGGTTCTGGTTGACGGCAATTCTGTAGACTTTTCCTACCAGTTACAGGGGGGTGACAGAATTTCCGTGTATCCAGTCTTTGAACGCCTCGATATAAGCGAGCTTACCCATTTGCGGCCCCAGCCGCTGCGGAAACCCCGTTTTATCGCCGATGTGCATTTGGGTACCCTTGCCCGAAGGCTCAGAATTCTCGGCTTCTATACCGAATATCACAACGACGCGGAGGATGAATATTTGGCCGCCCGTTCTGCGGAGCAGGGCCTTATTCTCCTGACCCGCGACCGGCAGCTGCTGATGCGAAAGATTGTAGACCGAGGTCTCTACGTAAAGGCTACCCAGCCCTTTGAGCAGGTGAGGGAACTTGTCGCGCGGCTCGACCTTTATTCCAAACTCCACCCCTTCAGCCGCTGTGTGGTGTGCAACGGACTGTTGCGGGACCTGCAACCGGGGACGGAGCAGTGGCGGCAGTCCAAACAACAGGTCCCGGAGGGGGTCCTAAAATGGTGTACGGTGTATCGCCGCTGTGAAAGCTGTGGAAAGGTCTATTGGAAGGGAAGCCATCTGAAAAAATTAGACCGGCTTTTAGCGCAGCTGGAAAAAGACCGACGGGAAAAATGCCAACAGGAAAAACAGGTCTACTAAAGACGGCACGGGACATCGGTTTTCCCACCAGGAGGCCCTTAGGGGCTACATCACTGTGCGGCCCTTAAAGCTGCGGGCCAGGGTCATCCGATCGGCATATTCCAGGTCGCCCCCAACCGGCAGCCCCGAGGCGAGCCGTGAGACGGAAATTCCCTTCTCTTTGAGCAATCGCTGGAGGTACAGGGCTGTGGTGTCGCCCTCGACGGTGGGATTGGTGGCCAGAATAACCTCCTGTACCGGATTATTTGTTACCCGGCGCATCAGCTGAGCGATGCTCAGGTCGTCGGCACCGACCCCGTCCATAGGTGAGATTGACCCGCCGAGCACGTGGTAGAGGCCGTTGAACTCCCGGGTCTCCTCGATGGTATGGATATCCTGGGGCTCTTCCACTACGCAGATCAGTGAGCTGTCGCGGTTGGGGTTCGAGCAGATCTCACATGGGTCCTGCTCGGTATAGTTTCCGCAGACAGAACACTTGATGATTGAACTGTGAAGGGTGCTTAGCTGTTCGGCGAGCCGGCGGCTGATGGCCGGGTCCGCCTTCAGAAGGTAGTAGGCTATTCTCCCGGCACTTTTCTTTCCGATACCGGGAAGGCGGCTGAAGTTTTTTATCAGCTTGTCGAGGGTAGTCATGTTCCTCGTCCTAGGTCCCCATAAAGCCGGGGGGAATGTTCATTCCGCCGGTAAGATTACCCGCCTCTTCCCTCAGTTTTTCCTTCACCTTGCCGGATGCATTGTGGAGGGCCGCCAACATAAGATCTTCCAGCATCTTTACATCGGAAGGGTCTACTGCTTCAGGCTCAATATGAACGCTGAGTATCTCCATCTGTCCGTTCATTTCGACTTTGACCATTTCTCCACCGGAGGTACCGGTAACCTTTATATCTTTCAGCTTTTCCTGCATTTCACCGAATTGGGATTGCAGGTTCTGCAGGTTTTTAAACATATCCATTGGGTTCATACTTCCGCTCCATCAACAATTTCTCCGCGAAACACTTTTTTTACCAGTTCTACCTGATCATCTTTATTGTCGGGTCCTGCTTCTGCGGTTTCACTAGTATCCCGCACCTCGACTTTTATTTCAAGGCGTGTCCCCAGGACCTCGGTTATCTTGTCTTTTAAGACCGACACCTCTTCCTTCAATTTACGCATTGCATAGTTTGAATCACATGCCAGCCGAAGATGGTCGCCTTCAATCTTCCACGTACATACCTTCCCGAGGGTTGAGGCAAGGGTAGGACTTTGCTTGACCTCGTCTATTACCTTCTCTATCTCATTCTTCCCGAGGGTACGGGATACAGGGGAGGCCGGAGGGTCTGCCTGAAAGGCGGAAGCCACATTGACCGGCGAATCGGCCTTTGCACCCTGGATCTCCCTAGGCTCCTCACTATTTACTTCACCGTGTGGCGGCACCGGCCTCGACTCCAACGTCGAACCCTGCTCTGACCTCTGCCCCGCAGCGGCAGGAACGGCTGCACCTTCAGCGGCAGCTTCTGTAGTTGTTGGATCAAGGGAAGAGTGAGGATGAGGGGGAGTTGGGGGTGCTTCGGCAGCCGATTTTTGTGCTGTTTTATTCAGCGGACTTTTTTTTTGAGCCTCTTGGCTAGGGCGGGGCCCCTCATCTGCGTGGTGAGCGTGGAGAGCGTACTGAGGAGCACCTACTCCACCCCGTTCCTCGGCGGGGGGCGGGCCTTCTCCGGCCAGCTCGGCGCGCAGCGCTTTTATCTTGGCCATGAGCTCCCTTGAGCTCAAGTGTTCACTCAGTGATGAGAGTTTGCTCAGCATCAACTCAAGTTCGAAGCGCTGGTTCAGGGAATAGCGGATGTCCCGGTAGAGTAACAGCAGCTGTTCAATTGCATACTCAAGCTGGGAGGGCGAAAAGGCCTCTCGTACCTTTTGCGGAAACCGGTCGGGGTGGTAGCCAAGGATAGTTTCCCGGTCGATTCCGTGACGCAGAAACAGCAGGGTGCGGTAGTATTCTGCTAGGTCTATAATAAACTGTTCCACCGACACGCCCTTTGCAAGGACCTCTTCGGCCTTTGAAATTACCTGGGCGCTTCGCCCGTCTACCGTCAGTTCAACCATCTCTCCGATTGAATCGATACCTACCAGCCCCAGTTTCTCCTGGATCTCTTTTAGCGTGATCTTCTGATCGGAAAAGGAGGCGATCTGGTCAAAGAGGGTGTAGGCGTCGCGGAGGGACCCGGTGGCCTCTTTTGCAATCCAGAAAAGCGCCTCCTCCTCGGCCTCTAAGCCCATATCTTCAACAACCTGCTGCAGCTGGGCCTTGATGTGTTCGAGTGCTATAAGACGAAAGTTGAACTGCTGGCAGCGGGAGCGAATAGTGGCGGGGACCTTGTGGATTTCGGTGGTTGCGAATATGAAGACAATATAGGGGGGCGGCTCTTCTATAGTTTTCAGCAGGGCGTTAAAGGCGCTGTTGCTGAGCATGTGGACTTCGTCGATGATGTAAACCTTGTAGCGGCCGCTGTTGGGGGCGAAAAGGACCTCATCTTTCAGTTCACGGATATCGTTGACCGAGGTGTTGCTTGCCCCGTCTATTTCGATTACATCGAGGGAATTGCCCCGGGCGATTTCTCGGCATTGTTCACATTCTCCGCAGGGTACGGGAGTGGGGCCGTTGGCGCAGTTCAGCGCTTTGGCAAGAATACGGGCGGCGGAGGTTTTACCGACTCCCCGGGGGCCGGCAAAAAGGTAGGCATGGGCGATACGACCCAGCTCAATAGAGCTTTTGAGGGTGGATACGACAAAATCCTGACCTACAACTTGTTCAAAACCCTGGGGGCGTTTTCTGGTGGCTGTTACTTCATACGGCATACATACCTCGAATGGAGGAAAAAAACCCCTTCAGCTCGGACCAAGTAAGCTGCGTCTCATAAGCGGGCCGCTTACCGCTGCTACCTTCCGGTCCTGACGGAATTGGGCGACTGCTTATAGCACAGAACCTGGCAGTCAACACTGAAGGGGAACAACGGAGAGAGAGGGATTCGAACCCTCGGTACCCGGATAGGGTACATACGCTTTCCAAGCGTACTCCTTCGGCCTCTCGGACATCTCTCCTCATACGGAGAGAGAGGGATTCGAACCCTCGGTACCAAGAAGGTACAGCGGTTTTCGAGACCGCCCGATTCGACCACTCTCGCATCTCTCCGAATAAAAAAAGTGTACCCAAGAGGACTCGAACCTCCGGCCTTTAGATCCGCAATCTAACGCTCTATCCAGCTGAGCTATGGGTACACGTATGTACGGAGAG
>Ga0209925_1000607_pt1 | contig 18250 bp, 17 predicted proteins | sample SalPonR2_A_D1_MG_FD_185702 | JGI IMG/M metagenome (GOLD analysis project Ga0209925, IMG submission 185702) | Salt pond soil microbial communities from South San Francisco under conditions of wetland restoration - Salt Pond MetaG R2_A_D1_MG... ...
TATCCCCCCCCGTCCCCGACAAAGCATCTGGTGCCGGGCCCTTCGCTGGTCTTTTTGGCGGACGCCCTCTTTCATCCTCTTCCAAGGGCTCCAACAGTATCGGGAAAGCTAAGGCAGGTAAAGTGCCCAGTAAGCCCTTGCCGCCCATGGCAATGCCAGAGAGCGCCGAGCCCGCACTCAAGTCAGCAAATGACAGCAAAGGTCAGTTTACCGGCATATTTGGTACTTCGCCAACAAGGACTCCTTCGCCTCCGAAACCTCAAATAATGAAGCCTGCGGCTATTGATGACAAGAAATCGTCACAGGATGCAGGGGCTAGCGGCGGGATAGGAGTGTTCGGTGGACTTTTCGGGAAAGCCAAGGTAGAGACGAAGAAGGCTCAGCAGGTGCCCAAGAAGCCCGAAGGTTCGGCAAAGTCTGGGAAGTTGGACGAAGTAAGTTTGCTGTCTTTGAAGCAGACGATCCGCCGAGAACAAAAACAAGCTTTGAAATCCCTCGGGAAGAAGAATTAAGGTGTCAGGAACGTAAGAAATGGATGACGAAGCAAAGAGCAATGATGTTCGAGCCGTATGTGTGTGGCACACAGGTGAGAGTGCATTTTATGCGTGGGCTCAATTCATCTGTCAAAAGGTGCTGGAAAAACATATTTGAAAGAAAAAAAAGTCGGGCCGAGAGCTTTGGAGTACTTGTGACGTGTTTCCGGTCTCTCACGTCGCAGCCGGCTATCCCTAATCCTAACTCGAACAACTATTTGAGGAGGTTAAACATGTTCTGCACTTGTTTCTGATTTGAGTTTCTCCAAGTAAATCATAATTATTCGTCCATCTCTGCTAATTCGTTCGGCGTTTAAATTACCAATCCGTTTATTGTGGCACGACTTCTCAGACTTTGACCTCACTAACGGGGTCGTATGATCCTCAAACGGGGGATACTTTAAGTTCAACCGCGTCCCTTCCTTTTCGACGATGTATGAAGCAGACCACTTGCCGAGCTTGTGTAACCAATAACGCTTGCTTCCTGAATGAGATTTTGATCTTTCTTCCCTGATCAAATCCTCTTGCTCATAAGCTCCTAGACCGCCGGAACGGCCTACTCTGTTTAACTGCTTTGTCAACTGAGGGGCAATTTGAGACGACTTCGACGTTGGTAGTGCTTTTTCCTAACTTCCATCCTAAGCTGATGGGCGAAGGAAATTGCGTGTTTTGCAGCATCGCGGCTCGCAATGCGCCAGCGCACAGGGTTTACGAGGATGACATGACGCTTGCTTTCCTAGACACAAATCCTTTGGCCGACTTTCACACTCTTCTGATCCCCAAACGTCACGTGACCAGCTTTGAGGACTGCGATGATGCAGCTGCCGCTGCTATGGGCGTTTCCCTGAAGAGATTGAGTTGCATCATGCGCGAATTGCGGGGGGATTTCAACATCTTACTTTCTAACGGGAAAAAGGCGGGGCAAGAAGTATGGCATTCGCACTTTCATCTCATTCCAAGGGAGGGACGACAAGATGGCTTGGGATACAGGTGGAAAGCCGGGCAGCTGCCTGCACAGGTTGAGATAACAGATTTTTGTGACAAGGCCATGGCACTGTATAAATCGTGATCCTGTCTCAATCACCTTTTTCCTTATCTTTTACGTCTTCTCGTTGCTTTAATCGAAAGAAGAATAGTGCTATCCTTTTTGGCAGTACGCTAAAAAGCAATGTAGTGACGCTTCCCCGTGAAGTTCGCGGGCGGTGTAAATCAATAGCACTCTTTGCACGATACATTGTCTTTTTATGAGTAAAATCTTTTGAAAGCATATTATTTACCAAGAATTAGTAGAAGCTTACGGGCGCCACAGCACCTCGACCGCATCTGTACGGAAGCGTTGTGTACAAGCAGTGTCGGACAGTGCGAAGGAAGCGCCGTACTGGTGCGCGAAGGCCCCCGCCTGCGCAATCATGCCACCGTTGTCGATGCAGTACCGATGGTCCATCGCGCACACACTTCCGCCACGCTCATCTGCCATAGCTTTCATCATTTCCTGCAAGCGCCTGTTGCATCCTACGCCGCCCACAATCAAGACCTGGCGCTGGCCACAATGAGCCATGGCACGTTCAGTGATCTCCACAAGCATGGCGAAGATGGTTTCTTGCAGCGAGAAGCAGAGGTCTGCCGCCGTGCACATGTTGGACTCAAGCTTTACCAGGCCTTCTTTTTCAATGAAACTCAACAAGCCGGCGAACGATACGTCCATTCCCTTGACCACATATGGCAGCGCCACATACTGCCTGCCTTTCTTGGCAAGCTGCTCGATGTTGTACCCTGGGGAGGGGTCGTTGGACAGATTTAAGAGACGTGCGAAACGGTCCAAACAATTTCCTACGGCAATGTCAATCGTCTCTCCGAAAATTCTGTAGCGGCGCATGGAATACGCGATGACTTGAGTGTTGCCTCCGCTGACGTAAAGCACAACAGGATCGGCCGCTTTGGTTGCAACTCGCCCCATCTCTACATGTGCTACGCAGTGATTGACAGGAACAATGGGCTTCTTCCACAATCGTGCCAAGACTCTTGCCGCAACGGCGCAAGATCGAAGCGGGCCTCCCATACCGGGTCCTTTGGTAACGCAGATACAAGTAACTTGATCCGAAGTGACTTCGGCTTCGGCCAGAGCGAGTTGGATTAACCCCACAATGTGCTGCTGATGGTGCCAGGCTGTGTCACGAGGCAGAAAACCCTGTCCCGGGGGAGGAATGTATGTCTTTCGGGGGTTTGCTAGGATAATATACTGGTCTTCCTCGCGATCGTTCCATTTAGTCCGCGCCATGTGCTTGACGGCTGCGAGTGCTCCCCTCTCAAGCTTGTACTTCACGATTCCAACTCCAACCTGGAAAAATGAAGATTTTTTTTGAAGACTTACGATGGTACATATTAGAATAGGGGGAAAGCTGGTAGAACGAACCTTATTCGCACTGCCCTCAATGCCCAGAAAGTACTGGGAAGGCAACAGATCCTCGCGCGGCAGGGGGAGGTTACCCTCGATGCCGCTAATCCCCTCCCCCCCCGAATCCATCCAGCGTCTTTCGAACGAAATATGGTGCTGTCTACGTGGCTCTGTGCATTGAAAGTGCCGCCTCATCCATGAAACACTTTCTCTTCATGTGTCCTACCACATCGCCTTGTTTCGTTTCGCCCCCTCGCGCTCTGCGTCCTCCTCGGGTCTCCCTCGGACTTCGAAGACTCGCCTGAACCGGCGGAGGTACGCCCGGCGATTCAAGAGCCGTGTGTGCACTCTGCTTTACATCGTATTCCGCTTCTCTTTTGTACATCTACTCCCTGTAGAACCAGCCAGTGATTGATATCTCACTAGTCTCGCTGGACATGACTCCTGCCGCGTCAGCTTTGGACATCAGGGGCGTTGGCAAGAGTCTGCTCGCGGAGTACAGAAAGGCAGCCAACACACAAACCAAAATTGTGGACCTTTTCCTGGCCTTCATAGTGGCGACTGGCGTGCTCCAATTTCTGTATTGTGCACTTGTGGGTACCTTCCCCTTCAACTCTTTCCTCTCTGGATTCTTCAGCTGCGTCGGTATGTTCGCCTTGACCGGTAAGTAGGGGGAGGCAACGCGGTGTAGAAGGCTCTCGTATCTCGCTACTCCCTGACTCGGCGGATATCGACAAGCGAAGTCCTCATGGGGCTATTCACGTGCAAAGGGGGAGATTCTGACATAACCACCATAAGCGATCATTTTGCCCATGTGATACAACTGAACTGTCTCAGTTCAATGTCCGCAAAATATGAATCTCATGCGCTCATCCACGCATTATCCAACATGCACAGTTTCCTTGAGGCTTCAGCTGTCGTCTGAAAAGAATGTCGAGAAGGCATTCGGAGAGTACACGTTTTGCTGCCTTTTGCTCTTCTTCGTCGTCTTCAATTTCATTGGATGAGGCGTATGAGCTGGCGATCTAGAGCATTTTTTTTCTTATAAATAATGTCTCTTATCATTGAAAACTATGCATGAAGATGCTTTCGCTCACACTTTTTTTGATGATTTTACGGTTCTACGCCAGCTTTATTTAAAAATTTGTTCTTTCGCATCAACATGTCGTCCAGGGCTCTGAACCAGTAAATTTATAGGTTGGAGCATGAGTACAATCCGTTGCGTCTTCCTTTTCTTTTCTCCTTTATCACCCGCTCCTGACCCTCTTGCTTGAGTGCAACGCGCTTGTCCACACCTCAATGTTCTTTATGAAGTCGCCGGACACGTATGTCGCCCCCCCGCACCGGCAGGTTCAGCTCCAGCGAGTCAAATCCCTCACAAGATACAGTGACTAGGATGCACAACAAACAAGTCGCGACGATATATCCCCAAAAAAAGAATGTAGGAAGGACGTATGCCATCATCACAACTGTTGTAACTGCAGCAACCGCCACGACAAGCCCCTTCCGGAGTAACCTCTGATACCTGCTCTGACTCCGCTCATTCGCTAATGCGTCATCGTCGCCGTAACCCGAGCGAGGAGCATTGAGCTGAGAAATCGGATCAGGGGAGGTCTCTGAGGACGAGCGTGAGGACGTGGAGCCCACCGCATCCAGGTCAAATCGGAGTTTGCCGCGATTATAGAATGAGGTCAGCAACGCCTCTTTGCGGTCAAAAGACAGGTGAAGAAATTTTTTGGCATCTTCAATATTATCACGACACAAGAGCGGTGTTAGGACCAGGTCCCACCGCTTTAGATTGACGTGTATCTCACGCGGCAGCCGGCCGAGGAGGAGCGAGATCTCCGAAGGGCGCTCTCCGGGCTCATAATCGACATAGCCTATTGTCAAGTCTATCACCGCATCCACATGCGGACGTAATATTTCCAGGCACGTGAGGAAGGCACCTGTGCGGGGATGCAACACGTACCTATAGGCAGACAAATTACGAGAAAGGGCATAATTACGATCCCGCTCTTGATTGGAGGGGGAGAGGTCTGTGCCCTCGGGAAATATTATTAGCGAGTTTGATACCTTAAGTTGGATTAAATAGCGGCAGTTTCGTTTTAAATGGGCTAAGTCAGTAGAACGGTGTTTTTGGCCGCGGCGGATAAAAGGGAATAAGCATAATGACATGCCCCAACCCCACCACGGGAAGCAGCGCAAAGAGTCCTTAAGTATTACGCGATAGGAAGACAGCACATCGAAATATGCAGCCCACGACCAGAGCCACATCCAGTCTAGCCGTGTCCGATGATTACAAATAATAAGAATGTTGTCCTTCTTCGTGAAGGTGTCGCCTGAAATGATCAACTTTACCCCCCCAAGATTTTCAAGAAGCCATGCTCCGAAGGATAACCAATAAGCAGCTATCGTTGCCTCCCATAGTCTCAATACCCGTCTCACAGGTGCATATGGCATAATCAGCAACGCGATGGCAGGTGGAAGCATTAAAAAGTGGCAGAAACAGAAAGCGCTCAGGAGTAGCGGAAAAAGGATTGCGATTCCTACATGAAGTCGATTAGGACAAGTCTTGCATGATTTGTTACTTCTCATCTAACCATGGAGTGTAGGGGGAGTGGTCGGCGCACTTGTCAGTTTCAAGGCATCCCATGCAGAGTGTCACACGTGGACAACGAGCGAGGGCGGCGGGCTGGGGGCAGTCTTAGTAGGGCAAGGTAGGGCGGCATCACGGTGCTCTTCCGCGCTTCCTCCCAGACGGCTCTCATTCTTGCTATGCAAGTTTGTGCCTGCGAGGGGTAATGGAGAGAGGTGTAAGAGTTTACGGTTCATCTGATGTTGTATTTTTCACGTACAAAACGGATATTTATTGAAAAAATAGCAACAGATTGCTCGCTCCCTTTCTCGTAGCCTCCTCTGACTGCTCATGGAGCAGCTCAAGCGTCGCGGAAATGCCTTGTACAAGAAGAAAAAAATCGATGATGCTCTTCAAGCCTATGACGAGGCATTAAATTTCCCTTTTGTTGCACCAGGAAAATTAGACCATAATGACGAGGTGAGATGTGGTGGGATATGTCAAGCTGTTAACGATCACAAGTGATGGCCGCACCGACAAATCTGGCAGGAGGCTCGACAAGAAGAAAAGAGAATACAAGAGCTTCGTTGCGCCATTTTTGCGAATCGGGCAGCATGTTATCTTCAAAAAGGAAGATTGACGGAGTGTATCCAGGTATGTCTGCCGATTTAGGATTGAAGGGCTGGAACATGTCTCTCAATTTCGAAATCCTTTCCTCTGCAGGATGCCACCAATGCTCTTAGATCGAATGGAAACTACGTCAAAGCGCTGTATAGACGAGCACAGGTACAAATTTAAGATCTTGCTCTCCCCATTGATTATTTGCCCACCTTTTCTCTTTTCCATCATGCCTCAAGGCGTATGCTGAACTAGGTAATTTGCGAGATGCTTTTCAAGACTTGCGTCTGGCGGTGAGTTGGCTTTTTGGCCAATTCAATGATCTTTTTTCCTCGTGAGCTGAATTAAGATTCTTTGGCCACGCACAGCTGGACCTGGATCCCTTCAATCAAGAAATTATACGTGAAGCGCACAGAGTACGAGAGTCTATTCAGAGATCTGAGGCCGAGCGTCAGAGCTCTGGTGTTTCAGTCTACCTCGCGTCCCTTGGAACAAATGATGAAGCATTCTTTAAAAAACAGAATAGAACTGATATGTGGGAGAAATTGATCAGCTTGGTAGGAAAGAACGCAATTGCGGCCGCTGACTTCAGCAAGCAAGGAGGTCCAAGCTTTTTGGAGGCGCGTGCGAAAAAGGGAGATGCAAAAGAGGTCCGTACTTGCATCTTTCTTCATTTTTCAGAGTATCTAGTTTATTTTCTCCCTCTCAATTGACCCAAACCTCCGTCCAGCGCGCTCTTGCGCTTCGATTACTCGCGGCTTGCTCCAAGCATCTTGATTTCCTTGAAGACGCTTTTTCTCCGCCCTCGAATGAGACCATATGCGAGACATCTTTCCCAAAACTCTTCACCAGCTTGTTGCCAAGCCATGAAAAGCAGAAGAACGGGGTAGAAGAGGAAGCTGTGCTGGAAATCGCTACAAATTTCATTCGCCTCGCCGAAACCAACAGACGCCGTACGCAATTTTTGACGCTTGCGATAGACTGCTGGATCACGCTTTTGACTCATCGACGGGTAAGCAATTGAATTTTGCCCACAAATAATTATATGCTCTCTAATTTCAGAGCTTTGAATTCGACGTGACGCTGATACGGTACATCATCACACGTATTAAATAGGAAACGTTTCAAGAAATAGGATTAGCCTCCTTGCTTTCCTGGAGCGCAAACTGTCTGAACGAGAAAGATCAAAGTCTTTCCCTTCTGTTGGCTAAGCCTTCCTGGACGACTCTGCTAAGGTATGTGGAAAGCTTGTTCAAAGAATGCCACACCTCCATACCCAAACCATTTTTTGACCACCAATTGTAATCAGGTTCCTTGAAGACCCAAACGATTCATTCGATGTCTGCTTGCGGCTCGAGGCGGCAGAATTCATAGGTCGTGCTTTTATGGTCCTCTTGTTTCATAAAGGATCAGACGAGGTGAAATCATTTGTCTCAAGCATTCTTGATAACTCGGTTAATGAATTACCTGCTGTACGTAAAGCTGAGCTTGAGTTGCTGGTCACGCTGAGTTTATATTACGCGGACGCCTCTTTAGGATGCTGGTTGTTTAGCACATATGCAGCTCAGGCCAAAAGTCGGACATCTGTGTTATTCTCGGAACCGCAATACCAATTTTTTATGGCAAAATTATGCAACCAGGCGGCGAATTCAAATGCGGGGCGTATATGCATGCGTGATCATTGTATGAACATTGTAATACTGAATATTATTAGATCGAACGATGTTCCGTTGAAGGCTCGCGTGGCAGCAGCATCCGCTTTCACAAAGCTCCACATTGCATCCAAAGATATGCCTTTAATTTCATCCGAGCTGACTGACATATTAAACTTATTGAGTAAAGGGCTTCAGGATTGGATTGGTGCATCTCAGACCTTGGGGTCAACGCTCATGCACCGACGCACGTTGTCAGAAAGCTGCGTGGAAATTATCTCATTTCTCGTTACACGGACTGCTTTTAAAAATGAGCTGATGTTTGGTTCTAGCCGCTGCATAGCGTGCGTTCCATTTCTGCTGGAGGTGATGGACCAGCGCGCTGAAAGGAGAACAATTGGCATGAGCACCAACATCAATCGGAGAAATTCCATTTCTGCGCTTTGTGGAAAAACACTCTATGGCGTGGCATTCTCGATGGCCTCTCTGACATTGAACAATGAGGAGATGAAAACTGACGCTTTACAAGAAGGAGGCATTGCTGTTGACGAATATGAGAATATCCAGAGGATCCTACGAATGCAGCAGAAACAGGTACGCCTTACACTGCACGACACACTTGTCAATCTTGTCGACAACACGGTAAAATATTGCTTTTTCTTATCAGCTTCCACAGACAGCAATAGAAGAAGACTTGGACACTGTAGACTCTGCACAAGATGTAGAGAAACGCATTCGAGAACTAGTCCAGCGAAATGTTATCGGAACCATACGCAGACTAGTATCACACACGGAAATAAGTGAGAGTACTCTCGATCAATTTGCCACAGCACTCCTAAATATTGCCACAATTCCAGCACTTCGTGGACAGTTTATACAGGACGGGGGATACAACACTTGTCTAGGCCTGGCTAAGGAAAATAGAGGGCTGGAAGTTACACGTCTGAAATCGGTGCAGGCTCTGGCGAAAGTAAGTGCTGTCAGAGATGGGATTCGCATTATCATTTGTTTGCTTGCATCCTGCCACATAAATGCGAAACCTCTCGCTTTTTCCATATTATAGTGCCTCATTACTACAGATCCCAAGGTTCTGGCAAGTCACCAGCGCACGGCTCCGATACACGCACTTGTATCGCTATGTCGCAATGTCAGAGCAACCGCCCTACAACAATTCGAATCGTCACTGGCTCTAACGAATCTCGCATCGTATGGAAAGGAGTGCATAGATTCGATAGCGCTTAATGGAGGGATAGAATCTTTCTTCTCTTTGCAATTTTCGGAGCAAACGCTTGTAAGACGGGCCGCAACCGAGGCGCTTTGCAACATGGTGAGCCATCCCCTTGTGCTTGCTAAGCTTGGGAAACCTGAGACTCTTAAATACTGGCTGAGTCTTGCAGAAGATTATACGAGAGATCTTCCGCTGTCTCGTGCTGCAGCAGGAGGATTAGCTATGGCTTCCAAGGACGAAGGTAATTCAGAAAAAGACTCACGCATCCTTGTAGGCCGGCGAGGGACCTTCCGGTTTGAAAGCGCGTGTTTTGATATGATACACACCCTGTTTGCCAAACACAACAGAAATAGTCCGATCCATGGCAGTCTTGTCTCCCATTGCGTTGAATACTTGGGGGTCGTTGCTTCGAAGTGGCGAAACAACTCTGATTCACCGAGCTGCAACCGCTATCCGTAAGTTTGCTGCTCGATTTATGTTTTACGTCCTATGATGCTCATAGACTTACCATTCTCCCTCCCCAGAACATTTACTTTCATTTAACTGCACTCGAGAATTACTGTTCAAAGACGAAAATTTTCAAAACAGTCTGAGGGAGGCTGCGAATATTGATCACCTGTCGGAGGAGATCGGTGACCTGATTCGGATCGCATTATCTCAATTTCCTCGAAAGTGACTTGTGAAAAAGGAGCTGGATCATCGTTCAATGAATCTACTTTTTTGGAAATCATACGCATGTAAGAGAGAAGCCAAAGCTTGCCTCACGGTGCTCCTGCCATCGGTCAAGGCTTCAGCTTTTTCCATTCTTTTTCGGATTCCTTAGCTGTCTTTGTTGACTGCTGGTTCATTTACTTTTACAGACTTTCTGTTGGGTAAAACTTTGGCGAAAGTAGCGCGCCAATCATTCGTGTATTGAAATTCCAGCAGGATATCGAATACGTGGTTGACAGCCAGGACCGGGCTTGACCCCAGCTGCACGTGTTCTCGCAACGGGAACCGGGCTGTGGCGATACCCTGTGCAAGCGCTTTATTGTAAGTAGCATGTTTGAGGCGGTTTCGATCCACTATACCTCCAATCACGTAGATCAGCCCAGGGTCTAATTGTGTGAGGACGTTGGGCGAGTCCGAAGTCAAGTAAACGAGCTTGTCTCTCTCTGCTGCGTACGTCTCCATAAAGGGGCGTGTCTCTCGATTAAACCCTTGCCAATTCTGCACTCCAGCTACACACGAAAGTCGTTGTTGTATGCCAGCTCCAAGTCTGTCCGTAAATGTATAGAGTAGGTCAAGGCCGGAGACCAATAAGTAAAGATCGTCAAGAAGTCTTACCCCTCTACATTTATACTAAACAGCATGTATGTGAATTACTCAGTTAACTTACTCAGCAATATGCACGGTGCAAGGAGCAAGAGCACGCTTGTTTGAGGCGTAGACGTACATAAGTTGCTGTCCCAGAGACTTCAGTTCCTTCTCAGTCATATGACTATCGAAGCCGCAGTCAATTACCACGCGCGCACCTTCCTCACACCGCCGCAGAAACGCCATCTGTGCTTCATGTCTTTGATTTTTTCGTTGTTCTCTGCGCTGCTTTCGCAGTAGTTGATCGTTCTTGCTTTCTGAGGTTGCAGCCTGTAAGTTGAGATTGTCGTCCTGACCAACCTCCCCACTCTGCCTGTTCGTCTCCTGTCGTGCAGCCCTCTTGGCTGCTTTCTTGGTCGCTTTTTTCACCTTCCACATCTCTTGTCGCCACAACTTTTTCGCTACGCTTTTAGAAACATCTTTCACGCGAGACGGTTTTCGAAATAAGAAGAGGTTGCCGCCCTTAACTGGTGTTGAAGAGGACGGAGCCGAGGCTGACGGCGGTGCGGGGATGGATAACGTGTCTTCACTCGCGTCGCGCACAGCTTCCGCTGCAGAGTTGGCAGACCTCTTAGGCTCCATTTCACCTAGTGTAGGTTGCTTGGCGAGATGTTTTGGTCGTTAATGAGTCCATGTAGTGTGAGTGCGTGTCGACAGAGGTCGAGTGCGAGGTTGAGCGAACGGGAGGCAACCCTGTCGCTGGCGAGGCCCCATATTGGAAGACGATAAGCACCCAAGCCCTGACCAGATTTTTTGAAGTACGACTTGTTTAGCTCGTGTCCCCGACCTTCCAGAGACTGCATGATAAATGGAAGGCAGACGTGTTATTTAGCTCACACCACTGATTGCGACAACACAGGTGCCACAGCTAGTCTGGATATGCGCCACAATACCGCTCACTAAAACATAGTACCGACGAGTGGGTAGCACTAGGACGGACATCCACAAGCGCAGTCAAGTATCATGCAGGCAAGTCTGATATGATGTTCCGCGTTTGATTAGAAGTTTGGTGAAGTTGCACAATTTGATATCGGTTATATCTATTCAACCTTCAACCCTATGACACCGACAGGGTCGACGGATGCAAATTTCCCTATTCCAAATTACATCACTTATGGCTGTTGTGGTAGTCCATCCTGTTGCGGCCTTTGTTTCCTCGAAGCCTGCCTTCAATTTTAGGTCGCGATCTTTTTACGGCATTGTGAACCGTCAAGAAATTACGACTCCCTTCCGCGCAAACTTGGTAGGACCTGTGAATCCATCTCCCTGTAGGGTACGACTGAAAGCAGAGGAAGCAAGCAAAGAACCGGAAGGCGATGGTGGAAGGCGACGGAAGGTAATCAGGAAGAAGCGTGTCCGCAAGGATCGATCTCAGGAGGGTGGCGCCGCGTCAGAAGCAGTTGAGGCCTCGCCGCCCATGGATCCACGGCTAAAACAGGCACAAGAAGACATCATGAGAAGGGAGTTTGATCGAGAACTAGTTCTTGAAGAGTTTGCTACACCCCGTGTCAAGGACCGGGTCCGGATTCCCACACCTAGCCCTGTCGTTGCGGACAGACAGGTGGAGAAAGGTGAGAGAGAGGGTAACGGACGATATGAAGCCAAACAAGACAGGCAAAAAGAACAAAACGAGAGGTCGGACACCCTCGACGCCGCAATAAATAGTGGTGTACCAGAGAATCTACGCTATGACCCTACCTTGGAGCTGCCGATCCCCTCGGAGACGGTTGTCTCCCTCTCAGACCTCGCCACCAAGTTTGACGCCGCCATCGAGACGAAGGGCACAGCACTCCCCACACTGGCAGAGCTGGGCAAAAAGGCGAAGGTTTCTATTTTGCGAAGGCAGCTGGAGGAGGAAGAAAAAGCGACCAAAGAGCTGGAACCCATTGATGACTACGACCTGAGCTCCGCCATCCTTGGGGAGGGCCGGCCTGTCTTGGGCATCGGACTACCGTATTTGCAAAGCTGCCATACAGTCATAATTCTTGTGAGCCTTTTGTGTGCTTTCATTGAGTTTCCCGGCTTTCCGCTGACAAATTTCCCCTATGAGTTGCGGGATTTTCTGAAGCAGGGCCTTGTGGCGGTCTACCTGATCAACGCCGTCTTGGCATGGGACAGCATCAAGGAGGCGCGGAAGCGGGACCAAAGTGCCTTTTTCTGGGCGCTTAAATGCTTTGTCTTGGGCGCGCTTGCCCACAACGAGCTGTTGCTTATCCGAGAAAAGCCTCAGAATGTCGCGTGAGGATGACAGGAAAAAGAGGTAGAGAAGCGTGATGAAGAGAGTACAATTTCAAGCGCTGTGACATTTCCCCACTGTATCATTTCTTTTTCAGACGTTTTATAGGTTCTAATCTGATGATTCAGAGCTCTTTCATGCTTCTTCTTCACGACACTTTCGGTGCTAAAGTGCCCTGGCATCAACAACACTCGCTCCTACACTTTCTGCGGCCTGAGACGCCACGCGCTGTGTGCTCCCCCGTGGCCCCTTAAGAAGGCGGAGAAGGATTTCCTCATAATAAGCGACTGCACGCTGCAACTCAGGAATGTGGATGAGTTCGTGGTCGCTGTGTGCGTCCAAGATGGATCCGGGGCCCATAAGAAAGGCCTGGGCGGTGGGTTCACGCAGATCGAAGTAGGCTATATCCGTGTTAAAACACGCCACGTCCGTGGCATATCCTTCAAGCGTATTTAATTGCACGGGAGTATTCGCAGTGATGACCTCCACGTCCGCGCGATCGCCCACAGTTGCTCGCACAGTCTCTAAGACCTGCTCGGGAGGTGTTATCAAGCGGAAGACAAGGGTAGCCTCAGCCTCCGCTGCCAAAGCATTAGCAGCATGCCCGCCTTTTAGCAGGCCAATGTTAAGTGTAGTGGCCCCCAATTCTTCATTTTTAGGCCAATGAGCACGTTTAAGATCTTGCAGAGCGTCTACAAGTGGGTCGATGGCGGATTTTCCCAAGCTCGGATAACCGCTATGGCAGGACACGCCATGCGAAAGTAACCGCAGTTTCAGGAGACCCTTCTGAGAGCGAATCATTTTCGACCCTGTTGGTTCACCAACTAAAAGAAAGTTGGGGCGGAGGTTTAGACTGTTCGCTTGCTTCATACCACTGTGATCGGTCTCCTCCGAAACCACGTAGAGTAGCCCCAGGTCTGCGGCTTGGCCCGACTCGACCAGGCGTTGTGCCGCCAGTAATTGTGCGGCCAGAATACCTTTTGTGTCGCAGGCACCCCGACCTCTAATTATACCGTTTTGTCGATCCACGGTCGCGGAATAGAAAGGGGGTACCGTGTCAATGTGAGAATTCAACAGAACCTTCGGGCCTTTATCCCGACGTGCGACGCCAGTGCCGGGACGGAAGGCGTAGACGTTCCAGCGTTCACCCTAGGATGAGTTTTTAGAAGCCGTAAGTCCGTGACCTCGAGTATCGGCCAGGAAAGGGTGTTCATTTTTCTCACCTCTTCCTCGTGCCCGAGGGCGGGCGGCACCGGCTGAAGAACAACCTCCCACCCACGCTTGCTTAACCACCCTTTCAGAGCGTGTGCCATAGCGTGCTCACTCCCCGATAGCGACTCGATGTTTATGAGAGACTCGGCCAAGCGAATCAGTGCTTCACCTGGTGAGTCCTCGTTTCTCTCGTCGATGTCAGGCAACATCGATGGCAACGGCCCGGTCGGGGACTGGACAGTACTAGCTGACGAGGTAAAGGCCAGCATCCCAAGGAATAACCCTAATATGGAGAGGCGTGTCGAGACAACAAAATCAAGCCGTCCCGATGTAATCATGCCCTGCAGTGAAAGGTTTCGTAACACAGAATATGCGTGACCTTGACCAGTTATCCGGGAATGATCAGGGAAGACACGTGCAACCACCCCCCTGACAGAGTGCTGCCAGAGGCTGCTCGCTCTCATCGCTGAAGTGCAAGGGAAGCGCGGACGATGTGCGGCCGCAAGCTGATGAGGAGTGCGTTTCCAAGATGAAAAAACGATAGGTCATCGATTATTTAGTATCCTGATTCCGTGAAAGAATTGCTGTAAAGGAGGAAAAACGTCAAGCAACAAAACAAAAAGAGCCTTCCCTAACCTTTAGCTAGTTCACTTCAGGCCTGTAGAACGGGCTGACATGAATCCCCGAATCCCACATCATTGACAACACAGTACTTTAATAATGCCTTTGGTAAGGAGACTCATGGAATTTTTGTTCATGCTTTTGCTTGTGGAAGGCGACGGGCTGGTCGCGAAGATCTTTTTCCACAATAAATTGCCTACTCAGCTCCCGTGTTCCACGATGGCGTGTTGTCGCAGAAATCCAGCGAAGAATCAAGGTCGAAAGGGAGGGGGGAACGAGACTGAGCATGCGCATACGCAATCCCAACAGCTTTGTATCCGAAACCAGCATCACAAATCCGCGGAGGGGGGGGCCGACTTTGCTTCATCCCTCGATCCATCAAGCAAATCAACTTCTCCTCTTGACTCTATTACAGCTTTCAAACCAGACATTTTATCTCCAAGTTCTTTTATTCTCTTCGCACTCATGGCTTTCTACATTGTGGATGCGTGTCTCTGCGACCTGTGGCTACCGCCAGCTAATGCGGTGGATGCTAGTCTCATAACAGAAATCGATGTAGCTGGGATCTTGCAGAAAGCTGGAAAAAAAGCGCTTGGAGGGGGGCTTTCGGGTGCGGTCGCGTCTTTAGTCCAACTTATTACGTTGATGTGGCTTCGCACCACCATGCAATACCAATACAGATATGGGTTGCCGTTTGCAGCCACTGTTCAGCAACTTTACAAGGAGGGCGGCATAACTCGCTTTTATCAAGGCTTGCCCGTCGCCCTTTTCCAACTTCCACTTTCCCGATTCGCTGATGTTGCTGCTAATGCGTTTATGATTGCTGCTCTCGATTCGTTTGAATCAACGCGCGGCCTACCTTTACCTCTAAAGTCCGCTTTTGGAAGCATCGCGGCGGGTACCTGGCGATTGGTATTGACACCTTTGGACGTGGTAAAGACAACATTGCAGGTATTATTCGTTATGTGATACGGACCTGAACTACGGCTGGGACGCATGAATTGATTGAATAGCGGTGTAAAATCTCTTCAAAGAGCTCACTCACTAACGCATACACAGGTCCAAGGCTCAAAAGCTTTGCCGCAGCTCGCAGCGCGGCTAAGAAGAGAGGGAATTCCTTCACTTTATCAAGGAGCTGTTATTCAAGCAGTTGCCACGGCTGCGGGACACTGGCCTTACTTTCTAACCTTCAATTATTTATCGTCGATTATCCCCGTACCACCTTCAGGTGAAATTTTTCCGCGTCTGGGTAGAAATGCCTTCTTAGGTAATTTTGTGGTGTGCCAAAGAAAAAGCTTTCGGGTTAATACTACAAGCCGTCGATTGGAGCAAATACAATTTGTGCTTACATTTGATTCATGCACTGTGTGTGTCTAGGTTTATGCTCTTCCACAACATCGGACGTGTGCTCGAATTGCTTCCGCGTTATCAAAACTACCAAACAGACGTCAGAATCATCAATTACATACCGGCAAGCTCTACGTCACATACTGGATGAGGATGGCATTCAGGGTTTATTTGCTCGAGGCTTGCAAACAAGGTTTTTCGCGGGTTGGGACTTGATGTCGGCGGGCTTTTGGGGTACACTTAACATCAGAAGGGCTGCGGAAGTACAGGTGGCTTAAAGGGCATTTCTCCCCCTCCCTCATTCAGGTTGGCTGCAAACGCTCTTCAAGGAATGTTGTTTGCTGTGGTATGGCGGTATCTGGAAGAATCCCAGCTTCTTTTCGGAGGCTAATGCACGCAGCTCTATTGTGTTTTTCTTCTGTTGCCTGTTATGTAGTGTGCAGAGAGCTCCATGCATAAAATTAGGGATGATCGTAAAACGGATTCAAAAAGATTGACGACTTTGCCAAGCAATTCGATGGAAGGCGTCTTTGGAGCTTTTTTACAATGTCAAGCATTTCACCGCATAGTCTTTGTTTGTCTTATCATATTTCTCTTCCATCGATGCCATTTCCGCGGTCTTTCAGCTCAACTGGTCCAAGATTGCCGCAATGATACTGGATTATGATGTAGACTGAAATTTTGTTCAGAGCTCCTCAACTCCTTCCTGTTGTGTGTATCATATCTATATGTCGAGAGCATACCGCTTCTTTCCATTTGAAAATAGAAAAAAAAATTTAAAACATCCCACAACGATGTCATCTAAAAGCAAGAAATGAGAAACAGAACTGCTTCAAGATCTGTCAAATCCCTTACCTTGGCTCTGTCCATGGCTTCCCTTGACTTTTCTTCCACTGTATCCATCGCATTCTGGCCTTTCCGGTTTACGTGCTCTCCGCCGAAAACTTCCTTCATTTTACGTGTAGCAGTCCCCACCAGGGTTTCACCAGATCCCATCGTCTCATCTTTGATGCCATTTTTAAATGCAGCACCTTCTTCTCCTTTCTGTTTTACTTCGTGGGCATACTCTTTTGCATGCTCAATTTTTTCCCCAGTCACCCCTTTGACAGCTTCAATGTTTTCGTCCACTTTCTCTTTCCCCTGCTGCAGCATATTTTCAACATTGTCCTTCATCTGCCGGATCTTGCTTTGACCCTTCTGAATTGTCTCTTCTGTTTTACCCTTTGTCGTTTCATAGCCCTGCATGCCTTGTCGGCGCGCTTCCTTCATCGCCTCATTTGCACACCCCACACCCGCTTCTGCCCTTTCATGGGCGGACTCCGCCATTTCCTGACTTTTTTCTTTCGCTGAGTGGAAGGGTGCGGTCACTGTTTCTTTAACAGTATCGTATATTCCATGCCCATGAGCCTTCACTGCATTTGCTTGCTCATTCGCTTGGTGCTTTGCTTCTTGCATGATAAGATCTGCTGGCTCCTTCGCATGATGGTGAAAGATGTTTCCAATTTTCTCTTTCGCACGCTCCATGACGTCTTCGCCATGCTTCACTGTACCTCGACCTTTTTCGTATGCTTCGTACTTCGGAGCCTCCTCTGCCGTCTCTAACCCTACGACGTGTTTGATCTTGTCTGCTGCTTTATCCATGAAGCCCTCCTCCGCAGCTGCCACTAAAACCAGCAATACTGCCCCAAAAGCGAGCGATCGAGTACTCTTCATGATGGAGCAAGTATTAGCTTGTCACCTTAGGAAGAAAGGGTCAGAAGATAACACCAAATCTATAGTCCTATGCATGTAAGAAAAAGGAGAAGGCGATGTGAAGAAAGGGCATGACTCCCGATAACACACCTTTTTATGGTTTCAAAAAAAGCGGAAGCTCTTATTTTCCTTGGTACACAAAAAGGGAAGTGGATCATTGCTGCATGTTCTGATGTTGATTACATTTCTTGCGACTTCGTTACCGCGGAATGTTCCCGCTCGCCGTGTGGCACCATATAATGCGTAAGAATGCGCCTCACGGAAATCAATACGTACTACTAGAAATAGTGGGGAACTTGAGGATGGTTGTAAGACCCAGCTACGTCGAAGCACCAGCAGAAGGTAGGAGCATGGCCGGGAAAATCAGCCTGTTGGCAGATTTCTATCGGTGCATCACATAATTTGAACATACTCAGCAGAACAACAACTTTAGTGACGTAAACGCCGAAATGCACCGATGGTGACGGAATGCGGCGTGAGACCGACGGGCAGCTGTCGGCGTTCATCTGCCGTCGTATTACCCAGAAATACCTACGCCTTTTTTCTGTACAGTGAATCAGACTTACTAGCCATTCTCACGTAAGGGCCTCGTAAAAAACATACGAAGAAATACATTAGACCTTAATCATATTGCGAGCCATTTTTTGCATTGTTATCCGCCCTGCCTTCGATGAGTGGAGAAAGGATAGGAGAAGACGAAGCCGTAATGTCAGGCACCGAGATAG
>Ga0209925_1000610_pt1 | contig 18227 bp, 19 predicted proteins | sample SalPonR2_A_D1_MG_FD_185702 | JGI IMG/M metagenome (GOLD analysis project Ga0209925, IMG submission 185702) | Salt pond soil microbial communities from South San Francisco under conditions of wetland restoration - Salt Pond MetaG R2_A_D1_MG... ...
ATCTTGATTGTTAAAGATTTCTCGCTACCGCTCGAAATGACAATGCGGACGCTTTTCAGAGTTACTTTCTGCAAAAATGGTGCGCCAGCGCAATAAATCGCTTTTTACGAAGCCATCATCATTTGGATGGATAAAAAATTATCTTGACAGTAAGGGCTGGTTTGTTAATTTTTTAAACATATACTACTGAGGGTTGGTCTAGTGGCAAGACGACGGGTTCTGGCCCCGTTAACACAGGTTCGAATCCTGTACCCTCAGCCAATAAGCATTGAAAAGCCCCGCAAAATGGGGCTTTTTGATTTTAGGTGGGCCTCGTATGGGCAAAAGCCTAAACTCGCCCGCGGCCTACTTTGAGCTTTTCATTTTCGTTTCTGACCTTACGGGATAGCCTTCTACCAATCCTCTCGTCCCTGCGGTCTCTTCGGCTGCCCTGAAATGTATAAATGCGGGTGTTTACGGTCTCTTAGATGGGGAAAAGGGTTCTGGCGACCCCTGTACGTCGATGAGTTAAATTCTATGTTTGCCATCAAAATATTTATGTGTTAGGAATTCAAGAAGTTATATTTTATCGAAAAACTAAATGGGATAATTGCGTATTTTGATTAAAGAGTTTTTCGAAGATCAGCATAGCAGTCGGTTCATCATCGTATAAAATGAAGAGCTTGCGGCGCCTCAACCCAAAGCGGAATTTGCCTCTAAAATGCCTCGATGCGTTCGTGGAGTCATCGCTTGACGGCATTGTTGCGATGGATGGCAAGGGACGGATTATCGCATTTAATCCGGCCGCTGAAAAAATATTCGGATATCGCCGGGAACAGGTTGTCGGCCATACGGTCTCTGAAAAACTTATCCCCGGATCACTTCGAAAAGACCATGAAACAGGTCTTGCCCATTTTCTTGCCACTGGCAAGAAAAAGATCATCGGACGGCGTGTGACGGTCACTGCGAAGCGGGCCGATCAGTCCCCTTTTACTGCCGAGTTAGAAGTTATTCCAGTTGCTTCTAAAGCTTCCCCCGTCTTCATTGCCTATCTTCGGGATATCTCAGAGAAAGAACATGCCGGAAAGGAAAACCTGCAATATACCATAAAAATCAAAAAAACGCTGATGCAAACGATTCTGGCTGTATTACGGATAGTCGAAATTCGTGATCCCTATACGGCCAGTCACCAGCGTCGGGTAGCCCATCTCGCCACCACCATGGCCAAGGCATTGGAACTGCCGGAAGAGCGCATAGACGGCGTTTTTTTAGGCGCACTCATCCACGATATCGGAAAAATTGCAGTGCCCACTGAAATTCTGGCGCGCCCCGGCATACTGCTGGATGAAGATATAAACTACCTGCAGATTCACTGTCGAAAAGGCTATGAGATCCTTGAGCCCGTCAATTTTCCCTGGCCATTGGCAGAAATCGCGCTCCAGCATCATGAGCATATTGATGGTTCAGGCTACCCCCAGGGACTTAGAAACGGCAAAATTTTACTTGAGTCCCGTATTGTCGGGGTCGCCGATGTAGTCGAATCTTTGACCGCCCATCGTCCTTATCGTCCGGCGTACGCTTTAGAGGAGGCGCTTGAATTGATAAGCAACAAGGCCGGCAAATGGTTTGACAGGCAAATTGTCGCAACCTGCAAGGCGCTTTTTGAAAACGGTTACCGTATTGAGGAGATCGATATGGATGAACTCACCTGGCGATCTTCGCTTTCGTGATGGCCCCTTCGTCTTGATAATGGCCCGGCCCGAAGCATCTCAGCCGGCTCTTAATGGGTTATGGGCCGGCTGTTGATAATCTCCGCCGTTGAAGTCTTAACTTCCGAAGATTGGCAATCTACATGGGAGTTACCGCAAAAAGTTCGTCGTTGATTCCCCTGAAGATAGACCGTATGGTACATCGTATTGATAATATAGTCGTCCTGGTTGTGCAAAAGGATTCTCAGGTGGATTTTTTGTAATCGATCCTTGGCATTGTTTACATCAACCTCCCAGTGATAGATGGAATATTGATCGGATGAACCCACCCATTCGATTTGATGATCGATAACCGCTACCTGACCCGCAAGGGCGGGTACGGCAAAAAACAGCAGCATGATGACCAGCGGAACAATTTTTTTCATTTCTCTTCCTCCTTTTTATTTTTGGCTTCCGGTAAAATGGCGTGCTGCCTCCGCATTGCGTCCGCTCGCCTTTGACGGCCCAGACTTTCATGTTTAACAGCAAACCCGCAGAAACCGTTTGGGGGATCGGACGAGAGGAGGAGAGAGGGAGAATCCAAAGACTCAAGCGGACATTAGTGAATCCAATGATCAGCTAACACCTTACGCCGTCTTCATCTAGTAAAATAAAAATCGTCTGCTAATTGTCAAGAAACTCCCTTGAAACTCGTAATTGGGGTTTGCATTATTGGCGACGGTATTATAAATGATAGGAAAATCAAGGCCGAACAAAAATATATAGGCGAAGGTCAACCGCATCCCTGGATACGGGATAAACCAGCCAATGGAGATCGGATCGCATGATTCAACAGACAATCGTTTCCTGTGACGACATTCAGTGCTTCATGGTAACAGAGCACTTTTTTGAGTATTTTAGTGATGATACCGGCGTCACCACTTTTGACCGGGCCCTCCTGGATTTAAGCCGGATCTATGAAAATGCGGTTTTAGTCGGGGCTATTGCCGTTTCAAAATATGTACAGCCGCCGATCGAGCCGCGGGTGACTTTTGATATTGATGCCGTATTGGATGAGAAGGACTTCGCCGATTTTTTAAATGATGAGCTCCCGGAGGAGAAGGCCCGGGTCCTGGAAACCTATTTTGAGACGTCTGATTCGGTCAGCCATAGCCTAAAGCACAAGAATACCGGTATCTATTTGGACTTTCTTTCAATTCAGAGTGAACCGGTGAGGAAAAAGCTTGTTCGTCATATCCTTGAGGACCGTGAGTCCGCCACAAACCTTCTGTCAATGAATGGCAACCGCATTCATATCGCCAAGCCCGAGTTGATTATTGCGATGAAGCTCAATCGTTATGCAAAAAAACCGAAATCTGAGAAAGGCCTGGCCGATCGTTTGGATATCGTCAAAATGATGAAGTCCTATCATGACCAGAAAGACCTGCTTGACCCGGATAAAATCAGAGAGTTTATTAATCGGCGGGAAAGCAGGTACTTAGAGGAGATCCTGGCGGATGTCGCGTGTGAGGTGTGTGAGGCTTGAACAAAGAAAAGAGGGGCTTGAGCGGTTTTGGATAAATGGGCGTTTCATCCTTGACAAAATGTTGGGAATATCGTAAGTATTTTTCGTATATGACTTAATTTATTAAATAAAATTTTTTTAAGTGTTTCTCTCCACCAGGCAGAGCGGGGTTTTTCCGTTTTGCGGGTCGGAATAGCGAATCCAGTCATTCCAGAATAAAAATGCCGACAAATTATCGATACAAGCGCAAAAGCACGAGAAGTCGGACGTGGCCGGAAACCGAAGCCACCATTAAATTTTTGGAACTCGTCAGTGCGACAGAGACTTCGAAGAAAAAATCGATCACCGGCGGCGTGGTCGATCTCGGTGCCTCGGGTATGTTTCTAAAAACCAGCGAGGTGGTTCCAACTCAGGCCGATGTGGAAATCGAAATTCGGTTTGATCCCGAATCCAAATCATCGAAGCTAAGGCTTCATGCCAGTGGGAAAACCATACGTTCGGGGGGTAATGGGATCGGGATTGAGTTTAAGTCTATTGATTTGACGAGACTGCAGAGGTGTATTATAGAAAAAATGCACCGTGCGGAGAGGCTCGCCAAATCGACTCATGGGACCGATTCGGTCGGCAGGCATTGAGGTCTTCGCAAAAAAATCTTGCTATCCGGCCAGCGCCTGAATTTCGGAATGCTCGGCAATTCAGCCCCGCCGGGATTTTTCCCGTTATCCTGCCCATCAATGGCCGGCCCTTTCGAAATCGACCGGCAGCCCCTCAAGCATGCAGTTTGAGTCGCCTTGCGCATGATTTCTGTTATTATTCGTAGTCCGTCTGATTTTTGATGGATGGCCTTACCATGCGGGTAAAACCGGGCGGCGGCGGGGTGTGGCCGGTTATCGGGGTTTGTCCCCCCGAAGGAAATTATTGACCAATCCCGGTAAGTTATTATATTAATTGGAGTAGAGACGGCAGGGTCATGGTGACGTTCATCCAGTCTGACGAGGTGTCTTATGGCGACTCCAGATTTTAATGATGCGAGAAGGCCGGCTATTTTTTTTGTGTGCACCGGAGCTTTGCTGCTCGTTCTTCTGTCTTTGTCTGCATGCACATCGATGAAGGCTTATGACGGGGCGGTGCGGCCTTCTGATGAGATCTCGGTGATCCGGCCGGATACGGATAAAGCCTTTACCCGGGTGAGAATCCTCGAGGTCAATGATTTGCCGGTGGGAAGATTTGTCCCGGGTTTGCAGGTTTTGCCGGGCCGGAATACGGTTTATGTCCAGGTCACTCTGGATCATCCCTATTTGAGAGACTTTTTTTGTTTTTGCGAAACCCTTACGTTTGAGACGGCACCCGGCGCGACCTACACGGTTCATGGTAAAATTTCTCCTCTACTCCTAACCGGCTATATCTGGGTGGAAGGGGATAAAACGCCCGGCCGCGTCGTTGTCGAAAGCATCAAAACGCCGATACGCACTACAACCTATCCCCATTGCCGGACTGCCGGGTAGGCCGATGCCGTTGTTTAAACCCAGGCCGTAAAATCCGGCAGGGGCGGCTTCCATTTGATATTCGATGTTGTCCGGTCCAATGATAAATGATAAAAATTTAAATGGGTTGAAATAGCCGCCGGGATCCGAGACATTGACGGGTTAGCCGGCGACTTCTTGAGTCTGGATATATATTTTTCAGGGAGTCTGGAGAAAAGAAAGGAAAGGGTCATGAACACACGGGTAGCGCTTGCAGTTCTTATTGCAGCCGGTTGCTTGATGTCGGGCTGCGTTTCCAAGCTGGTTCGGATTGACTCCTCGCCCGCGTTTGCCAATATCGAAATCAATGATGAATATATCGGAAAGACGCCGCTTTATTACCGGTTCCGGGAACGCTGGTATCCCTGGCCGATCAAAAAAACGGATGACTATTCGGTCGTTGCCCAGTTAGAGGGATATGAGCCGGCCGTCAGAGTGTTCAAGGACACCCCGCCCCCATTGAATATTGGTTACGTTCCGGATGAGATCGTTTTGGAGATGCAGCCGGCAGAGGCTGAAAGGAATCCGTAGTTCCCTTGCCAGATGACACATGCTTTTTCTGAATTCCGGGTTATCGATGTCGATCCGGCAGAGCTAGTCGTCGATGGGGAGGCGGGAACCTGTTTCATCCCTACTATTGGTTACTCATGGCCGATTTTTTCGATAGATCTTTTGAAGCAGGAAGATATCGGCCCGGTCTTCCGGCAACCCTTTTTTTTTGGACCGCCAAAGGCTAATCCATACACTTTCCTTTTTACAAACGATTCGCTTGGCTTTGCCGTGATATTGATGGGCGTCCTCCGGTATGATCACCCCCCGTGGTTTGCCTAAACCTTTAAGGAGCCTGTCGAAAATATTCGGGCGGGGGATATCCACACTCATAGGTCTTCTATCCCGTTTTATGACGCATGTAGAGGAGGGCTTCGACGATCATCCAGATTTCCAATATAAAAACGATGCCGCCGATAATAAACAGCAGCCAGTTATTCGTGTGAAAAAAGTCTGTTAGATTGATCCACATGGCCCAGCCGGTCATAACTACCATAAAAATCAGGGGAATCAGTGTATAGAGCGGGGATATGGATTTTCTGGCCAGATAGACGGTAATGACCAGAAGGGCAATGCCGCCTAATAGCTGGTTAACGGTCCCAAACAGCGGCCACAGGATCATGGCGCCTTCACCGGAGCCATTGTAGAAAGCCAGAATAAAGGCTGTCAGGACGGCGATCAGGGTGGCCGGATGCCGCCGCGCGAGCTGTGGGAAGTTGTATGCGCAGGCCAGCTCGCCTATGATGTAGCGCTGCAAGCGGGTGGCGGTGTCCAGCGTGGTAGCGGCAAAGGAGACGATAAAAACCCCCATAATGGTCATGGTGATATTTTTAGGGATGCCACAGTAGGCGATCATGTTGGCCGAACCCTGAACGAACGCCCCGATTTTTGCGCCCAGCCCCTGGGCCGCCGCCCAGGAGGCATAATGATGGGAAAAAGCCGCCTGTCCGATTAACAGTTCCCCGGTATCCGTCTTCAACCCCAGTCCGATACCGCCAGCGACGGCAGCAATGACCAGGGTGGCCAGGCTGCCCTCCATGAGCATCGAACCGTAGCTGACAAACCGGGCATCTTTTTCCGAATCGCATTGTTTGGCGGTTGTGCCGGAGCTGACCAGAGAGTGAAATCCGGAAATCGCCCCGCAGGCGATGACGACGAAAAGAAACGGCCAGAGCGGAGGGGCATCGGCCGGTCCCGGATCATAAGCCGGTGCCACGATCTCCGGCCTGGCAAGGAGAAGCCCCAGTATCAAGAGCCCGAATGCAATGTATAATTGATGGGAATTGATGTAGTCCCTCGGCTGGAGTAGTTTTTGGACCGGCAGGGTGGAGGCGATATAGGAATAACCGAATAGTATCAGCATCCACACGATGAGCACTTGTTTTGCGGAAAGCCCCAGTTCCTTAAGATCGACAGGGAGATAGGCGCCGGCAATGACAAATAAATACATCAGGGCGACCGCAATAATACCCATGACGACGTGGTTGTACTGTTTAGTATATACCATGTAGCCGAGCCAGACGGCTATCGGCACTTCTATCCAAACGGGGATGACGGCCTGCGGGTACATTTTAAACAGGATGGCAATAACCAGGGCGAAGACGGCGATAACAATCAACAGGAGAAAAAAGATGATGAGCAGAAATAGGGTTCGGACGCGATGATTGATTATATCGGCAGAAATATCGCCGATAGAGCGCCCGTTGTAACGGAGGGATACCACCAAGGCCCCGAAGTCATGGACCGCCCCGATCAGGATGGACCCGAAAAAAATCCACAACACGGCCGGGACCCAACCCCAGATGATGGCCACCGCCGGCCCGACAATCGGCCCCAGTCCGGCAATCGAGGTGAAGTGATGGCCGAAAAGAATATGCTTGTTGGCGGGAACAAAATCGATATCGTCTTTAAGCGCATGAGAGGGGCAGACATTGTCAGCAGCCACCCGGAAGATTTTGCTGCCGAGAAATCGTCCGTAGGTGTGGTAGGCGACGATAAACCCTGCCATCATAAGGGCTGCCAGAACTAGCGTGCTCATTTAAATCCTCCGGGTCTGGAGACGGATGCATATAACCGGTAAAGGACCAACGTATAATGGATAAAGAGGCAGGCCGATGGTGTCAATAAAAAAATAAAATCCTATGGTTAAAGAAATGATGGGGCAAGGGCCGAATCGTAAACGGCTTTTGACGCCTTTAACCCGGCTGAAAGCGGGGGATATGCGATCGACATCCGGATTACGCTTCGTATGCGTGGGCGATGTTTTCAGAAGCTATAGATCGGCGCTATCACGGCTTCGGCTTTATTCCCACATGCAGCGTCGCCAGGCCCAGCGTCAATCGACGCCATCGGATCTCTTTGAATCCGGCGGATCGCATAAGATCGGCAAATTTTACCGGATCTGGAAATCGGAGGACGGAGGCCGGCAGATAACGGTAGGCCATCCGGTTGCTCGATACAAAACCGCCGATCGTCGGAAGTAACCTTTCGAAATAGGCGGAATAAAAAAATTTGAGCATTCGTTGGTTGGGCGTGGCCAGTTCCAGCACCGCCAGGCTGCCGCCCGGCGTTAGGTGCTCATAAAATGTCTGCAGGGCGCCCAGGCGGTCGATAATATTTCTTATGCCAAAGGCAATCGTCATGGCATCGAAGAAATCGGGCAAAAACGGGAGGTATAGGCCGTTACCGGCGATCAAGTGGGTTCGGCCGGTTTCAGGAAGGGCCTCTAGCTTCTGACGGGCGACATATAGCATCTCGGGGGCGAAGTCGAGTCCGAATAACTGTCTCCCCGATTTTTTCTGGCGGATGAATTCCACCATGACGTCCCCTGTGCCGCAGGCGATATCAAGAATCCGGCCCTCCTTTGGTATATCTAAAGCCTTTACCATCTCACGGCGCCAGTATATGTCGCGCCGTAGGCTCAACAGCCGATTCAAAAAATCGTAGCGCGGCGCGATGCTGTTGAACATATCTTTTATAAACTCGAGTTCCATATTGACATTCTATATTTATGCATTAAGGTATCGCATGAAAGGTTAAAGCCTTGCCTTTTTATCATATGAACATCGGTTTTTAAATTATTTTGGATGGCATGTTCAAAAATTTTGAACCGAACACGGTGATTCACCGTTGCGCACGTACGAAAAATACCGCGACCATATTAATTAATATTCAAGGAGATCCATGAGTCCGAAACGAGATTACTATGAAATCCTCGGTGCCAGGCGTGATGCAGATGAACAGGAGTTGAAATCCAACTACCGGAAAATTGCGTTAAAATACCATCCGGATCGAAATCCCGGGGATAAAGAAGCCGAAGAAAAATTCAAAGAGGCCGCCGAGGCCTATAAAGTATTATCCGATCCGGAAAAGCGCCGGGTGTATGACCAATTCGGCCATGAAGGCCTAAACGGCATGAATGGCGGCGGTGGCGGCGCCGGTGGATTCGAAGATATTTTCTCCAGTTTCGGCGATATCTTTGAAGAGTTCTTCGGCTTCCGGGGCAGCCGGAGAAGCCAAAGCAGCATGATGCGCGGCGCGGACCTGCGCTATGATCTGTCCATCGAATTCATGGAGGCGGCTTTTGGCCTGGAGACCGAAATTGAGGTCGAAAAGATGGTCGTTTGCCCGACATGCGGGGGATCCGGGGCAAGGCCGGGGAGTGAGCCGAAAATTTGCCCCCAATGCGGAGGAACCGGGCAATATGTGCGGACCCAGGGATTTTTCTCCGTTAAGAGCACCTGCCCGAACTGCCGCGGGGAGGGTAAAATTATTACGGATCCGTGCCCGGAATGCCGGGGACGGCAGCGGGTCGTCGATACCAAGCGGGTGTCGTTGAAAATACCGGCCGGCGTTGACGACGGCTCCAAACTCAGACTGGCCGAAGAGGGCGAGCCCGGGGCAAACGGAGGCCCGCCGGGTGATCTTTACGTCTTTATCCGGGTTAAACCGCATGAGTATTTCGAACGGCGGAACAATGACGTTATCTGTAAGGTGGAGCTCTCATTTGTCCAGGCGGCGCTCGGAGAAAAGGTCACCGTGCCGACGCTCGAGGATGAGGAGGAGTTGACCATACCAGAGGGCACCCAGTACGGGGATACGTTTCGTCTGCCGGGCAGGGGCATCCCCTCCCTGCGAACGAATATCAGGGGCGATCAGATTGTTCAGGTGGAGCTAAAGACGCCAAAGCACCTGAACAAACGACAGGAAGAGCTGCTCCAGGAGTTTTCGAAGATCGAATCGGAAAAATTCACCACCCGGATTAAAAAGCTGTTCAAGAGTGGGAGCGCAAAAGCAGCCAGGTAATGCGGAACAATAGACAGAGACGGATCCATGTATGAGCTCAAAGTGGTAAGCCGGTTTGCAGCCGCCCACCAATTAAAAATGGTCACAGAAAAATGTGAGAATCTTCACGGGCATAACTGGCGGGTGGAAGCCTTCGTCACCGGCCCAAAATTGAATGATGCCGGCGTCTTGATGGATTTCGGGGAGGTTAAAAAGTGTCTGGCCGGCATTATCGATTCGCTGGACCATAAATTTCTTAACGAGCTTGATTTTTTCGGGGACGCCAACCCCTCCTCGGAAAATATCGCCCGTTTTATCGCCTCAAAACTCCAATCAGGTTTAACCGATCCCTCCGTCAATGTTTCCCGGGTCAGCGTCTGGGAATCCGACGATGCCTGCGCGACATATTACCCGACGCATGCAAAATAGCCATTCGGCCCGACTTCCTTTTTTAATTTTTGATGGCTTCGTAAAAAGCGATTTATTGCGCTGGCGCCCCATTTTTGCAGAAAGTAACTCTGAAAAGCGTCCGCATTGTCATTTCGAGCGGTAGCGAGAAATCTTTAACAATCAAGATTCCTCGTCACTTTCGTTTCTCGGAATGACAGCAGCGGAAGCTTCTAAGATAATATTAAATATTGTCGAGTTCCTTGGAAGTGTTCCCCCCGGGCCGGCTGCCCGGGACCGAGCCTAAAAGTAACTTTTCGGTGTGTGTAAGGCCAATATGAGTATAACAGTTTGATTTCCTTGAACCTTATACCTTAAACCCTAAACCTTAAACCGTTAAGTTACTTAGAAGTCGATTTTAGGATGGCAAAGTGAAAAGTTCAAGCCCTATTTAAGATTAGAGGGCGCGCAAAATCCCGAGGAATGCAGCGTACTTAGCTGTACGTGAAATTCCGGGGGAGGCAGCGCAACACAGATATTGGACTTTTTACGAAGCCATTAATTCTTTGTTTTTATTATACCTTGAGGGCGATATTCAAGAAATGGTTGATCTGTCAGCCAATTTCCGATAAAAAAACCCCCACTGAATGGAAGAAGCCGAAATTTTGGGGTCCAGTGGGGGGAGCAAGAAAAACTGGAAACAGCACTCCTTGAACTCACCTGCTAGATACCAGATAATTTCGGAAAAGGTCAAATATAAACATCTCTCCGGCGATTGCCGGGGGGAACAGGCCAGAATCGCATAGGAATGGGTGTTCGGCAATGAGAGACGCACAAGGACTTCCCTTCGTAGATGACACGGCCATCCGCTGTTTCCATGTGGGCAAACAGTTCGGAGAGATTTCGGCGTTAAAGGATGTCTCCCTGTCTGTGAATGAAAACGAATTCATGTTTATCACCGGCCCCAGCGGGGCGGGCAAATCCACGCTTATCAAACTCTTCTACATGGGTGAGTTGGCAACGGAAGGCGCTATCATTGTTGACGGCATTAATTTATCCCGGTTGTCGCGCTGGCAGGTGCCCCAACTGCGTCGTAAGTTCGGCGTCATTTTTCAGGATTTTAAGCTGATCCCTACCCGTACGGTGTTTGAAAATGTCGCCCTGGTTTTGGAAGTCGCCCGGACGCGGCCGGATGAGATCAGGGAACGGGTCTATGCGGTGCTTGAAAGGGTCGGCATCGCCGAGCGGGCGGGCGAGTATCCACCGGTGCTTTCAGGCGGAGAAAAGCAGCGCGTGGCTGTTGCCCGGGCCATGGTTGGCGAGCCCAAGTTTATCCTGGCCGACGAGCCTACAGGCAGCCTGGATCCGGATTCGGCCGGCACTATACTCAATCTGCTTGAGGGGGCCCATAAAAACGGCGCCACAATTATTATCGCCACACATGATACCGAACTTATCGAGGCCCATTCCGGCCCCGTGGTAAGGCTGGAAAACGGGCGCATTGATTAACCGAGTTTAAAGGGTTGACACGCCGATGATCAGATTTACCCTGAAACGGGCATTACGCGATATCTGGAACAATTTCTATCTGCACATAGTCTGTGTGATCACCATTTCGCTGGCTGTATTTATCCTCAGCGCATTCGCCCTTTTTTATATCAACTCCACGGAATTGCTTGATGCCTGGAAGAAGGGGGCACGGGTTATCGCCTATGCGAACGAAGACCTCTCTGGTGAGGATCAGACGCGCATTAAACGACAGATCAAGTCCCTGGATGGGGTCGCCTCGGTTGATTTTGTCCCGAAAGAGTCGGCGTTCGATGCATTGAAAGCCGATATCGGCGAACAATCGGCGCTTCTTGACGGTTTGAAGCAGAATCCCCTGCCGGACGCTTTTGAGGCCCGGCTATCGGAATCTTTTGTTCATCTCGAGGCTATCGGGAGGCTTGCCGCAAGCATTGCGGCCATTAAAGGGGTTGATGATGTCGAATATGCCCAGAAATGGCTTACCCAGTTTGGCGGGGTATACAATCTATTCAAAATCACCGGCCTGGTGCTGGTGGCCATGTTTTTTATCGCTATCATTTTTATTGTGGCAAACACCATTCGGTTGATCCTCTATTCCCGTCGGGAGGAGATCGAAATCATGCGTATTGTCGGGGCGGACGAGGCATTTATCAAGCACCCATTTTATTTTGAGGGCCTTTTGCTGGGGCTTACGGGCGCAATAATCGGTTTGGGCTTTTTGTATCTGGCCTATATGGCCACCGTCCCCAATTTCTCGCCGGAAATTCTCATGAGTTTTTTCGAGATCCAATTTATTCCGGCGCCTTTTCTGGTGGCTTTTGTAATCTGCAGCATGCTGGTTGGATGGGCAGGATGTCATTTTTCAATCAAACGGTTCTTAAAAATTTAGCCCTTATATTTCTGTTGATCTTTGGGTTGGCGGCTGCCCCTGCGGTTTACGGTACAGAGGTCCGCGAGGTCGGTGTCATCCAGGTGGAGGAATTGAATATGCGCACCGGCCCCGGTCTTGATCAACCCGTGATAAAAGTGTTGGAGAAGCAGGCGCATGTCCGGGTGCTGGCGTATAGCCGGGGATGGCTGAAAATCAGCTATGACGGCGACGTGGGCTATATCGCCAATCGCCGGAAGTATGTGAAGCTCTATACGATCCATACGATGGAAGCCGGCAAGGGGCTGGATCTTGATTCGGCCCGGGAGAAAGCCCGGAAGATCAGGCAGAAAATAAAAGATCGCCAGGCGGAAATCGAGCGCTACACCCGCGAGGAAAAACAGATCATCGGGGCCCTTGACAGGACCGAACAGGAACTGGCCAATGTCCGGCAGAAAGTCCGTCATCTTCAAAGGGAAATTTCGGATGTTGAAGAGGCGATTAAGGAAAAAGACGGGCAGATCGATAGACTGAAAAAAGAGGTGGCGGAGGAAAAGATATATGCTATGAACCGATTGGCCGCCCTTTACAAGATGAAACGGATCGGGGCGATGAACCTGCTGGCCTCTGCGGAATCAATGCATGATCTGCTTATCCGGAAAGCCGCCATGAAGAAAATACTGAACTATGATCAGCTGCTCGTGGCGGAGCTTTTGGAAAAACGGGGCCGGTTGGCAAAAACAGTGGAAACGCTTGCCGCACAGAAGCGCCAGAAAAGCATCCTTGAGGCTGAATACGCCAATCATCTCAAGCGGCTGAAGCAGAAAAAGGCCGAGCGGGAGCGGATTCTGTCTGATATACGCAACCGAAAAGCCAACCGGATGACCACGCTGAAATACCTGAAAAATGCGGCGGCCAGACTCGATCGGAAGGTCTCGGAGCTTAAGCGCCGTCCGACGATTCAAAAGCCGTCCAGCGAGTCCTTCACCGCATCTCGGGGCTTGCTAAATAAACCGGTAAAGGGTAAGATAATCTCTGATTATGGAAAATATATCGAGTCCCGCTCCGGCGTCGTCAATTTCAGAAATGGCATTGAAATCAAATCCCCCCGGGGGACCCCCTTTCGGGCGGTTTTTGCCGGGAGAACCATCTATGCGGACTGGCTGAAGGGCTATGGCAATATTGCCATTATAGCCCATGGAAATGATTATCATACGGTATACGCGCATGCCGAAGAACTTTTTCTATCAAAAGGCGATCAGGTGGACGCCGGGGATGTGATCGGTACGGTCGGCGATACCGGTACTATGTCGGGGACGGCCCTGTATTTTGAGATCCGTCATAATGGCGATCCCGTCAATCCCTCGGAATGGATCGATAACAGTTGATCATTACCTCACAAAGAGCTAATCTTCTGGAATAATAATATATATTTTTAAGCTACGTAGAAGGAGAATATTATATATGGCCTTAAAATACAGACAAGGAATCAAGGGCAGCATTCTGGTCATTATCACCGCTATTATCGTGGCCTCCGCCACTTGTGTCTACGGTGATTTAAACCAGTCAGAAGAGACCTATAAAGGGTTGAAGCTTTTCAGCGACGTAATCGAGGAGCTGGAAAAGAATTATGTGGAAGATGTGGATACCCGGGAATTGATAGAAAAGGCGATCAACGGAATGGTGGACAGCCTGGATCCGCATTCCTCGTTCATGCCCCCCGAGGCGTATGAAGATCTTCAGGTGGAGACCAAGGGGGAGTTCGGCGGTATCGGTATTGTCATAACCAAGCGGGACGGTCGCCTGACGGTGATATCGCCTATCGAGGGGACCCCCGCCTACGAAGCCGGCGTTCATGCGCAGGATATCATTGTAAAAATCGATGGCAAGCCGACCAAGGACATGATGCTCTGGGAGGCAGTGAAGATGATGCGGGGCGAAGAGGGGACCACCGTCAAGATTACCGTCTACCGTAAAGGCGCCTCAGACACGATCGATTTCAAACTAAAGAGGGCCATTATCCCGCTCGACAGTGTCCGGTATTTGACGCTAAAGCCCGGCTATGGATATTTGTGGGTCACAAATTTCAGGGAAAATACGGCAAGCGAAGTAAAGGACGCCCTGTCGGCATTGGAAAAGGAGAACTCCCCCCTGAAGGGCCTGATTATGGACCTGCGGGATAATCCCGGCGGATTGTTGGAGCAGTCGGTCAGGGTGTCGGATATTTTCCTGGAAGAGGGCGAGATCGTTTCAATCAAAGGACGCGATACCGATGGGGACGATTATTCGGCGCATCCTGATGAAACCAAGCGGGATTATCCCATCGTTCTCTTGATCAACGGCGGCAGCGCCAGTGCGGCCGAAATTGTTGCCGGAGCGCTTCAGGATAATGACCGGGCCTTGGTTCTGGGGACCACGTCTTTCGGCAAAGGATCGGTCCAGACCGTGAAACCGCTTCGGGATGGCTATGCATTGAAATACACCATCGCCCGATATTATACCCCCAGCGGTCGATCGATCCAGGCCGAAGGGATTCATCCGGATCTTGTGGTTAAGCGTCGGTTGTTGGATAAGGATGCCAATGAGGGCTTTGACGCCAAGCTGATCAAAGAGCAGGATTTACAGAATCATTTGATGCCCGAGCAAGAGAGTCCGGAGGGGGAAAAAGAAAAAGAGGAAAAGAAAAAGGAAGAGGAAACAGAACCCCAGGGTTCGGAAACAAGCGATGATAAAGGCCCAACAGGCGAGAGTGAAGAGGGTATGGACGAGGATGCGGAAATCCGGAAGCTTATGCGCCTGAGGGATGCGGTATACAAGCACAGCGACCGCGATCCGGCGGCGTTGTTGCTTGACTCCCAGATCAACCGGGCCTATGAATTATTGAAAGGATACGAGATTTTTAATCGGGTTTCTAAAAACTGATGGCTTCATAAACCTAAATTGAGCGATTTTCAAATTTTTTGATCAAAAAATGATTCAATATCCTGAAAATAAAATAAAAATCAAACCTTCAAAAAATTAAAACGCTCAATTTAGGATAAAAACGTTGTTTTGGTTGGGAAAAGGCGTGACAGGGGACTATATGTTGCGCCTTTTTTGATTGTCTAGTAAATAAAGTCCGAAAGAAAATCGGAAGAGCCCAAATGGCGAAGAAAAGCGCTTCCCAGACGAAAAAGGGAAAAACTGCCGCAAAGAAGTCGGCTTCGAAAACATCCGCTTCAAAGAAGCCGGCCTCGAAAAAGGCGACGCCAAAAACGTCTGCCTCAAAGAAGCCGTCCGGCCAAAAGGCCGCCTCCAAAAAATCGACATCAAAGAAGACGCAGCAGAAAAGCGCTGCCGGAAAGAAAAAAAACACTTCCAGCCGGACAACGCAGAAAAAGACCGCTGCCTCCCGCAAATCCTCGACCGGCAAAACCACCCGCCGTTCTACCCCGCAGAACACCGGAAAGAAACCGCAACCGGCGCCTGCCAAAAAAACATTCAGTGCCTACCGGATCCTGCTGTTTGTCCTAATTGCCGCAGCACTGGCCATAGGCGCCTATATCTGGTTCCATACGACGGGCGACAAAGATGTTATCGGACATCATCCAACGGAGCAGGCTAAGATCCCCATAAAAACGCAAGCGTTTAAAAAGAAAATGGGAATGGCTTCGCCGCTGCCCCCCGGAAAAAATGCGCCGGCCCACGAAAAGACGGAGATGCACCCGGCCCCGGAACCGGAAGCAAAACCCGCATCAACCAATTGCCGCCCCGCCGTGGCCATCATTATAGACGATATGGGCAGGCGCAAGGATATGGCGGAAAAATTTTTTAGTCTGGACGCCCGGTTCACCTATTCCATTCTGCCGTATGCCCGGTATCACCGCGAAATTGCCCAATCCGCCGCGCAAAAGGGCTATCAGGTGATGCTGCATCTGCCGATGGAGCCCAACGAATACCCCGAAATAGATCCCGGCCCCGGCGCGTTGTTGACGTGTATGACCCCGGACGAGAGGATAAGGCAGTTAAAAACCGATCTGGCGGCAGTGCCTTACATAGAGGGCGTGAACAATCACATGGGGTCGAAAATGACCACAATGTTTCCCCAGATGAACCAGATATTTACCGTATTAAAAGAACAGGGCTTGTTCTTCATTGACAGTCGGACAACGGCCGCCAGCCAGTGCCGGTCTTCGGCCCGCCTGTTTCAGCTTCCCTTTGCCGAGCGGGACGTGTTTCTTGATCATGTTCCCAGCCGACAAGCGATTGTAAAAAGAATCGAAGAGCTAATCAATATCGCCGAAATTAACGGGTCGGCCATTGGTATCGGGCATCCCCACCAGATAACCTACGAGGTTCTGGCGGAGAAGGTGGCTGAAATCAACCGTCGGGTTAGGCTGGTGCCGGCATCGGAATTGGTCCGCTAGTAGGCGGAGCCGTTTACATTTAAACCAATAACGCCTAAAATAATCAGCCCGATGCTGATGATCTTCAAGGCTGTCGCCGGCTCCTTGAAATAAATCAGGCCGATAACGGTTATCAGCGCCGTACCGAGGCCGGCCCAGATTGCATATGCCACGCTGACGTCGATTCTTTTAAGCGCCAGGGTTAATCCGGCAAAGGAAAGCCCGTAGAAGAGAAAAATCAATACAGACGGCACCAGCCGGCTAAACCCCTCGGAGAGCTTCATCGAGGTGGTGCCCGCCACTTCCAGCACAATCGCGATGAACAGAAAAAACCAGTAGCGCATAATAAAAATTCACTTTAAAGGATTTTGTTCTTGAACCAGAGGTCAAATATTGACCATGCCTAATACATCAATATTCGGCGACCCGCGCTCCGCCCTCAGGCAGTTCGACCATCTCTCTCAGGCCATCATTGATACGTCATCATTGATCTATTTGCAAGAGATCGATCTATTAACGTCTGCCGGCCGTTGGATCAGGCTATGGACGGTCCCCGGCGTTGTCCGCGAATTCGGTGCCGCAGCGGCTGAATGCCCGATTCATGTTATTGACGAAAAAAACAGCACGGATGGTGCGGATTCAACCGATGATACGCTTTGCCGCGCCGCCGCCGGCTGTCGGCTGCCGATCATATCCGAGGATCGACAGATCCTGATGAGGGCAAGGAAGTCGAATCTGCCGTATTTCAATACCCTGATGGTACTGAATTTTTTGCTATACAAAAAGGCTTTGGATTTATTAGAATATCAAACCGCCTTCGATCGGCTAAGAACGATGGCCCGTTACTCGGATAAAGTTTACGAATTCGGCGGGCGGGTATTTGCCGAAATTTGCCGCAGAAAAGGGCATGTCACGGATCGCTGGTCGGATTAGCCTGATTGGAAAGTTTTATGGGATTCGATGGGATCAGCAAGTGATCCGCAAGAACGGTTTCCGCGGCTATTTGATGGGGAGATATGAAATTGGCCTTTGATGAACGCGATGCCTTCCCAAGTTATTACCGCTATTGGGGCAAAGCCGACAGGGATGATCCCCTAAACAAATACCACTTATTGCCTTACCATTGTTTGGATGTGGCGGCGGTGGCTGCTGTTTGGTGGGAAAAGAGCCCTATAATTCAAAAAGCTTTTTGCGCCTCGCATGGCTTAAACCAAGAAAAAATTAGGGGTTGGGTGCTTTTTTTTATAGCACTGCATGATATCGGTAAGTTTGATATTCGTTTTCAGCGTAAAGTTGTCGGTATCTGGAAAAAATTACAATGCCCAATACGTCCATCTCGACTAAGCGCTGATGACAGTCGTTATTATTTTCATGGTCCAGCAGGTCTCTATTGGATGAATCATGAATTAGAAGAATTCATATCAGGAGGCAAGCACTGTGTGTCTTCAGCAGGCGAAGATGTTTATGATTTTGATTGGGATTATGATGAAAACGAATTTTATACTATAAAAA
>Ga0209925_1000614_pt1 | contig 18185 bp, 16 predicted proteins | sample SalPonR2_A_D1_MG_FD_185702 | JGI IMG/M metagenome (GOLD analysis project Ga0209925, IMG submission 185702) | Salt pond soil microbial communities from South San Francisco under conditions of wetland restoration - Salt Pond MetaG R2_A_D1_MG... ...
CGAGCGGGCTGCGGGGCTGGTGCCCTACCTTTCGCGTCTCGGCATCAGCCATCTCTATGCCTCACCGCTTTTCACGGCGCAGCCCGGCTCGACCCATGGCTATGATGTCACGAACCCCAACGAGGTCGATCCGTCGATCGGGGGGCGAGCAGGGCTCGAACGGTTATCGGCGGCCCTGAAGGCGCATCACATGGGGCTCGTGCTCGACATCGTTCCGAACCATATGGCGTTTTCCGTCGCCACGCCCTGGCTGCGCGACGTTCTCCGTCACGGACGGCGGAGCGTCTATGCCAGCCATTTCGACTTGGATCCCGCCGCCGAGCGTATCCGGCTTCCGTGGCTCCCCGCTTCGTTCGAAGAGGTTCTGGCGAGTGAGGGCTTTGCGGTCGAGGATGACTCCGACGGGCCCGTCCTGTCGGCCGGGGACGTGCGGGTTCCGCTGGCGATGACACGCTCCCTCGAAGCGGCGCGGGGCGGAGCAGCGGACGCGATCCGCGCGCTACACGCCGAACAACCGTGGCGCTTGGTCCATTGGCGTACCGAGGGCGACGCGCTGAGCCACCGGCGTTTTTTCAACATAACGGGCCTCATCGGCCTGCGGCTCGACGACCCGGCGGTCTTCGAGGACACGCACCGGCTGCTGTTCGAATTGGTCGACGCGGACATCGTGAACGGCATCAGGATCGATCATATCGACGGTCTGGCGGAACCGGCCGGATATCTCGACGCCTTACGCGCCCGGGTTCCGACGACGCCGATCTGGGTCGAGAAAATCCTCTCCGGTGCGGAAACGCTACCCCAAAGCTGGCCGGTGGAGGGCACCACCGGCTATGTCGCCTCGCGCGCCTTCGCGCGACTTCTGACAGACTCCTCGGGATTGCAGCATGTCGACCGGGCCTACCGGGACGCGACCGGTCGGACCGACTCCGTCGAGGATGTGATCCGCAGGGCGCGGCGGCAAGTCATGACACAAGACTTGGCTGCGGAACTCTGGACGCTGCAGACCCTGTTCTCCGAGATTGCCGCAGCCGATCCTGTCGGGGTCGAATTCGGACCCGAGACGCTGCGCGAGGCACTTCTGGCCTACATCTCGGAGTTCCCGCGCTACCGCAGCTACATGACTGCGGACACGATCACTGAAACGGATTTTACCCTGGTGCTGCGAACGTCCGAAAGGGCAGCCGCGCTGCTCCGGCATCCCGGCGCGTTGCCGTTCCTGGCCGAGGTGCTGACCCGCGCAACGCCCCAGACCGCGCGCCTGCGTGAACGCATGCAGCAGGTGACGGGCGCCGCCGTCGCCAAGAGCCACGAGGACACCGCTTTCTACCGCGAGGTCGTCCTTCTGTCGGCCAACGAGGTCGGTAGCGAGCCCGATGATGACCCGCTTGGCGTCGCGGGGTTTCACCGCGCGATGCAGCGCCGCGCCGAGCGGATGCCGCATGGCCTGACGCTTACCTCATCGCATGACACCAAACGGTCGGAGGACGCCCGGGTACGCATCGCAGCGATCACGCGGGAGCCCGACGCCTTCGAGGCATGGTTTCGCATCTGTCGGGGGTTCGCACCGGAACGGCTGGACCCGAACCTTGTGTGGTACACGGCCCAGACCTTCCTTGCGCTGGACCAAAGCGACGGCGATTTCGCCGACCGGCTCGCCGATCACGTGGTCAAGGCGCTGCGCGAGGCGAAATCCGAAACCTTCTGGACCGCGCCTGATCTCGAACTCGAGGAGACGGCGAAAAACTACGTCCGCCGCCTTGCGGCTCATTTTCCGCACCACGCGATGGAGGTCGAGACGATTTTGGAGGCCGCCGACCGGCTGACACTCATCCAGACCGCGTTGAAGCTGACCGTTCCGGGGATACCGGACGTTTACCAGGGCTGCGAGATCGCCTTCTATGCCCTGACTGACCCGGACAATCGCCGACCTGTCGATTTCTCACGCCTCCAGTCGGCCCTTGACGATGCCACGATGCTGCAGCGTCCCGTAGACCGGGAGAAGTTGCAATTGACGCGAACGCTTCTCGGCCTGCGGCAGGAGCATGCAGATCTCTTCCACTATGGCAGCTATGAACCGCTCGAGGCTCCCGCAGATCTTTGTGCATTCGAGCGTCGGCTCGACGGAGCATGTCTCACCGTTTCGCTCGCGGTCGGCTCAGACCCGGACGCTTCGGGTTTCGCGCGACGACCCGGGCGCCGCCTCTGGCCTCGGGACGCCGGCGATGGAGATGGAGATGTTGTGAGGATCTGGATGTCTGCATGAGTCTGCATCTGGTGCTGCCAGACGGATTCGAACCAGTCTCACCAAGGGCAGTATGGCTGTCCCTTATGCTGCGCAGAGACCATGCCACTCGGCGAGAGCGGCGGCGCGGTTGGCCTTGAAGAGGGGTCTGCTGGAGAGGCTGCGTTCTTCGTTGAAGTGATTTGAGACTGAGGCGAATTTCTGCAAACTTCGCATGCGCCGGAACCGGAGCATCGCCCGCTCTCGTCGTCGGAATGGCAAGGTGAATTCTCAGCTCGATTGTTGAGCCAGCGACCAGTCTCCTGTCGGTCGTCGGCGCCTAGTTCATTCAGAGTAGCGCGGTAGGACCGTAGTCTGTCCGTCACGATGACCTCGGGCTGACCATGCTTCCGCATGGCTTTCTTCAAGAATTCAAGCGTTGCCTTCTTGTCGCGGGAATTAGTCACAAAGCTTTCCAGAACCTCGCTCTCCTGATCGACGGCCCGCCACAGATAGTATCGCTCGCAGTTGATCTTCACGAACATCTCGTCGAGGTACCAACACCAGCGACTCGATTTCATTCCCTCGATGCGCCGCTTTCCGTGGTTCTTTACGACGATGCCATCAATACGAATGGATGAGAAAGGCCACACATTGCAATCGAAATTCCCATTGGGAAAGAACGTGGATGCTGCACGAATGCCCAGGTTGAGCTGGCGACAACGGGAACCGACCTGAAGATAGAAACGGTGAGTATGCCCATGAATATTGCCAAGGAGAAACCAAGAGCAAATTCAGTGTAGCTGTCGGATGGCACAAACAAAACCAGTGCAGCCATCATTTTCACATCTCCCCCGCCAAAGAGCTTCAGCGCAAAAAGCACGAAACCCAGCGCCAAGACTACAAGTGACACCAAAAGACGAAAACCCGCCTCCTGCCACCCAAACACTGGAAGCGAGAAAACGAAAAAGAAAACCGCTGTCAGCACAAGCCAGTTGGGAATACGCAAGTACCGAAGGTCATAGTATGCCACCGCAAAAAGCAGCGGCGACAAGACGAAAAGAGGAAGTATTTGTATCACGGGTCAGGCCGCTCTTCGTTTTCAGGAAATGGAGCCGGTCGGCTCCAAAAAATGGGGTGTGGACGATCACGCGTGATGTTTTCATCCATCTCGGCGCAGGTTTTGGGTAAATGCGTTCGCAGATTGGACTCACTCATGCCGAATACGTCGTATGCGAGTTGGTTGTACGGGTCGCGGCTGATCGGAAGGCGACGCTGTAACACTGCCCGACGGCATAACGCGGCATTGTCCACGCTGAGGCTTGGGTCGAGAAACCGTGCAGCAGTTGCGCAGCGCCCCTGTTTTCGGCGCGAAGAACATCCCTGTCGGGCGTATTTCGCTTACTGTCGATACGGGGTGTCGCGGCCATCGGCTGGGTTCATTCTTCGCTGCAGAATTGGCTCAGGTCGCGGGTCGCGGTCACGGCAATGACTCGATCGCCATAGATCGGCACCAAGAGTTCGAAACTGTAGCCGAGCTGCAGGACATAGCCGTTGACAGCGCTTGAGGGCGTAATGTCGAAGGCGCCCCCGGTGACGCCGAACGTATTGTTACGAAGACGTGCTATTTCGTTCTGCGACAACACGCAATCGGTCGCGAGGATGGAAGACCGCGCAGCCTTGTCAGTCAGGAACTCGAGCGCGTTGCCGAAATAGATCGCGCGCCCGAATTCGAACGCACCGAAGACAAAAAGAACGAGGATACCGAAGACGAGCGCGAACTCGACCGTGACAGCGCCGTCTGTCTCACGCAGGAAGTGGCGAAGCGCGCACCGAACACGGAGCAGGGGTTTCGCGGGCATCTGGCGCATTCTACCGGGCCCAGATCGGGAATTCGACACGGACCCGAGAGTTGAGCATGCCCAGGTCGGACGGAGCGCCAGGGGGCAGGAGTATGCCGTCATGCGCAAGGGAGAGCGTGATCGTATAGGCGCCGACCACTCCGCCAGCCGCGCAGGACGTGTTGCAACTGACATCGTTCTCCGGTTCCTCCGGGCAAAAGCAGTACTCCGCCACCGAAAGAGCCGCGATAGAGACGCGTTCCCTTCCCTGACCGTCGAAGGCGGCGCGCATGGCGTCCTCGACGCTTGTCGTGGTCGATCCTTCCCGAGTTGCGGCGAATACGCCTGCCCGGACGGTGTGATCCATCGCGATGCGTTCACGCAGCAGGAATCCAAGGTCCACGGCAAGCACCAGGACCGGCGCGAGCACGGCCGAAAACAGGCCGAACTCGACCGCGACGCTACCACGGCTATCTGGACCGAACGTGCGCAGGGTCCGTGACGCAAACCGGCGCGCTTTCCATGAACGGGTCATGTCACCACCATTGTGCGATTTTCTTGGCGACGCGCCGATGCAGCGCCAGGTTCTTGCCATATGCCAGACCGTTGTGAACCCGTTCCGCGAGCGAGATAAGCGCCTGACTCGCGGCGCAGCCTTCCTCAAACTGGACGATGCTGCTGCCGGAAAGCTGCGCGTTGGTGAACCTGGCCAGGTCGGCGGGCACTTTGAAGACCTGCTCGGGTGCAAGGTTCAGAACTTCCATGAAGTCCCGGTCGGGCACCGTGTTGCCGCGGTGCAGTCCTGATTTGTTCAACACCAGCGTGACATCCCGGCTGGTCCCGACGATGCTGCGTAGGCCTTCGAAGACCCTCTTTGCGCTCAGAAGCGACCCGAGCGTTGCTTCGGCGGTGACAACCAGGTGGTCCGCGTGCGTCAGCGTTTTGCGCGTGCGGGAGTTCCAGACCGAGGGCATGTCGAAGAAAAGGTGTCGGCCGCGTTTGTCGGCGAGGTCGATGATCGATTTGAGCGCTGGCGCCGTGAGGTGTGGCGAGTTCTCGAAGCTCGGTTCGACCAGCAAGAGTTTCAGCCGCTCGTTGACGCTCACCAGGAGACGCTCCATCAGCACATCGTCGATCGGGCTGCGGCGCCGGATCACATCCGTGAGGGTGTAGGAGTCGATCTTGTCGAAGTTTAGCGCTACCGTGCCGTTCTGCTGGTCGAGATCGGCAAGGATGACCTCGGAGTGTGAGAATTGCGATACCGCGACGGCCGTGTTCTGAGCGGTGATGGACGAACCGACGCCGCCGCGCACGCCAAGAAAGGCCGTCAGGCGGCCCTGCCGCGCGTCGCCGATATCCGCGTGGACCGATCCGAGCGCATCGACCACCTCCTGCGCGTCGAAGGGCGGAAACAGGAACTCGCTCACGCCGAGCTTGAAGACGTCACGCATTACCCTTGGATCGATCCGTTCCTGCGCGGTGATCAGGATGACGCGGGTGCGTTCGTCGAGAATGAGAGACAGATCCGTCAGCTGATGGATCAGCGCTTCGGGCGAGACGTCAGCCTCTACAATCAGGATGTCGGGCGCGTTCTTTTCTTGCACCTGCCGGTCGATTTGATCGAGGCCTTGCTGCCGGTAGCGCCACGTCATCCGCCCACAGGCCGGATGTTTTTGCGCATCGCGCAGCAAGTCGATCAGGTGGTCGGTTTTAGCCATGGCGAGCACCTCGAACGGGGGCAGGCGCACCCCGTTCCATTGCGGCACCGCTGACGCCATTTCGCTCGCGATGCCGTTCAGGCTCGTGATATCCTTCATTGCAGTGTTCCCGATGAGATCGCTTGCAGTTCACCAGCCCGGCGGACGCGCACCTGTTCGGCGGGCCCCGGCAGCATATGCACCTGATACCGGGCGTCCGCTTCGCTGCCTGGACGCAGACTGATCGAGACTTGGCCGCGCTGCAGCGCCGTGGTCACGGCCTCGACGCCGGCCGGGTCCAGTTCAAGCGTGACGCGGTCGGACGCGGGCGCATGCTCCGCCTCGGCGGCACTAGGGCCGACCGCGAGACTGATCACGCGAACATTGCTTACCAACGCCCGGCTGGACGGCCACAGATCGTCCTCCGGGCCGGGGTTGAAGATGATGTCGACGCGGTCACCGGACTGCACCTGGGCAGTCGCGGCAAGATCGACCCCGGACAGCACGAAAGCGCGCCGGCCGGAAGCAATATCTTGCGCCAGCTGGTACACGGGTGCCTGAAGGTCAGGATGCTCGGTGTCGTCCGGCGCGCGCAGCAGAAGCGACATCGATCCGACCTGCGTGGCGCCGAGGACCTCGGTCGCATCACGCACCGACAAGGACAGCACCACGTTGTGCAACGCGTCGCTGCGCAGGTCGGCCGCATCGTCATCCGTGACCGGGTCGCTGGCCAGGAGCCGGACGTCCGGCACGAGAATCCGGCTGACCGGCACGTCGGAGTCGTCGGGGAAATACACATGCACCAGGTCGACCCGGTCGCCGGGACGCAGGATGGCGTCTAGCGGCCGGGCGAGTTCGACAGGGAGGGACACGGGCCGCATTCCCGGGCCGATCTGCCGGATGGCGGCGACAAATGCACCCGTGTCGTCGCTCACGAAAGATGACTCGAAGGCATTTCCCAGCACGGGTTCTCCCTCCGCGAGATCGAAGCCGGCGACGGTGCCTGCCAAATCGATAACGGCGTCGGGCTCGTCCTCGCGTTCGATAAAGCCGGAGATCAAGAACTCGCTTGGCCAGTCGATCCAGGTGAAGTCGCTTGGCCGAAGCTCATCGCCTTCCGCGATGTCGCGCACCACCGAAAGCACTTCCGCGGTTTCGACCACCGGCGGTTCGACGATCTCGGTTTGTTGTTGGCCCTCGGCACCGTCCAGCGCCTCGGGGGCGACGGAGGTTTCGGGGGCCGAGGTTGCCGGGCTGTGCATCGTAAGCACGAACGCCCCGCCACCTGACAGAAGTGCGATCACAAGGAGTATCGATCGGATCATGTTCACTCTTCCCTTACAATCCGTCGGTTGGTCGGCGTCGGGGCGGTCACTCGACGATCACCACGCGAGTGCCGCTGTCGCTGTCGTCGGCACTATCGCCGCATGTTTCGAAGCCCAGTTGCCTGCAAAGTCTCAGGCGTTCTTCCTCGCCACACGAGATCTCGACCTCGGTTTCCTGACGAAGATCGAACCGGTTCGCCAGGATGGCGAAGCAGCCCTCACCCAGAGACCCGTCATCCCATCTTGCCGTTCTCAGGCTGTGATCGGGAAGAAACACGACCCCGTCGAGCCTGTTGGCATGAAAGTCCTGCCAGCCGCTGTCTCCGCTGTCCCCCATTGAGAACAGGACCAGCCCCTCCCAGGGACACGGCGCGGGATCACACTGATCAGGGCCAATGCCGGTGCCGAAATCGACCCGTGCCTCCTGGTGAATGTCAATCGAGGCACCGTTGAGCAGAACGAATGCGGCGCCATCCTCCAGCGTGACCCGGACGCCGGCCCGTATCGTGAGGTTGCCCTCGACAACGTACAGCCCGGGCGAGAATGTCCATCTCTGCCCCCAGCTATCCCAGCGCTTACCCAAGGTCAGATTCTGAAAGCGCCTCACGGCAAGGTTGCTGCCCGCGTGCTGCCGGGTGGGTGAGACAAAGCTGTTGCGTCCTTTGGCTTCGGACCCGCGAAGCCTGTCGTTGGGCAGATCGTCGATGCCTTCCAGCGTTTGGAGGTTCGCCAGACGCGGGGGGAGCGGTTCAGGCTCTGTACGCTCACGGATGTTCTCGCATCCGGAACCGGCCGGGCCAAGGTCATCGAGATCCACCTCCTCCCCCAGCCTGACCCTGCCACGCGTGGTGACGCAGGCAGCCTCGACCACTGACTCATCCCGCAGATCGAACGAGTTGTTGGCTCCCGAGTCGACCTGGATTCGGCAACCTGGCACTCTGATCTCGGTCTCTTCTCGAACCATCAGGCCTCTGCCCTGGCGGGTCAGCGCATGAATGCAAACCAGTTCCGGCCCACCGTCGCCATTACCGGCGCCGCCGGCTTGATCGCCAGGGGCCAATTCGACGACAGCGCGGGCCTGCGGGCGGATCGACAAGCCGGTCGACGAGTCGTCGTCGATAAATGCGAGCGCGCTCAGCAGGAAAAGCGGGATCGAGCGGTCCATCTCGACGCTAACCTGGTTTTCTTGCCGACAGCTGACCGTCACGGAGGTACGGTTCTGTGGCAGCCCGCTTTCATTGGCGATGCGGCGCGCGGTTTCTTCGAGGTCCTGCCAAGCGTCACCGTCATTGCGCAATTCGAAACAGTCGAAGCCACGCTGAGCCGCGTTGATCCCCACCGAATAGGCCGCGGCATCGACCACGTTCTGCACGCGGCGCTGCTCGGACAGCCAGTAGCCCGTCTCGGTGGCGAAAGCCAAACCGGCGATCACAAGCGGGAAGGAGAGGATGTAGAAGACCGATACGGCACCGGCTTCGTCACGCGCACACTCGGCCAGTCGCGCGGCAATAACGGGTCCTGATATGCGGGATAGCAACGTCATGGTCTCTAACTCGCGAAGTTGATGAAGGCAGGCGCGATGATCACCGCAAAAAGCGCCGGAAGGAAAAAGACCACCATAGGGACGGTGAGCCGCGGCGGCAGCGCCGCCGCCTGCTTTTCCGCGGCGCTGAACCTTTGCGCTCGGTTTTCCTTTGCGAGCACCTGAAGTGTGGCAGCGATCGACGAACCGTATTTCTGCGTCTGAATCAGCGCTGTCACCACCTCGCGCACCGCCGAGAGGTTGGTGCGGTCGGCGAGGTTCTCGAGCGCTGCCCGGCGGCTCTGAAGGTAGTTCAATTCTGACACGGTAAGGAGGAACTCGTCGCAAATGTCGGGCGCCGCGAAGCGCAATTCCCGCGCCACCTTGGTCAGTGCAGGTTCGAGCCCCATGCCCGACCGCACGCATATCTGCAGAAGGTCGAGCGCGTCTGGCCAATGGCGGCGAATGCGCATCTTCCGCCGCTCGATCGTGTTGGTGAGCCACAGCTCCGGCATCCAATAGCCCAACACGGCCGCAGAGAAGGCGAAGGCGAAGGTCTGCCAAAGGCTCAATCCATAGAGCGTGTCGATGAAGAACCAGCTTACGGCCCCGAACGCGATCGGCGACAAGACCTGGGCAAGGACAAAGATGTTGGCCCGTCCCTGAGCTATGCCTGCTCGGCGCAGCCTGCGGATGATGTAAACTCGGCGCTCGAAGGTCTGAGCCGATATATCGAAATTCCGGAGCAGTGCTGACAACAGGGCGTCGATCGGTCGCCAGGTCGACATGCTGCGCACCCCGGACCGCTGTCGGCCTTCGGTGTGAACCCGGATCACGCGGCGCCCCCTGAACCGCACCAGCAGGCGCGGCGCGAGCAAGAACAGGACGGACGCGCTCAACGAGACAACCGTCAATGCAGGGACAAGCAGGGATTTGTCAGTCATGCTCCGCTCCCCGCCTTCAAATCTCGAAATTGATCATGGCGCGCATCACGAGAATGCCGGCGCCCGCCCAGATCAGCGCCGCGAGCGCCACGATGTTGCCCATGGACGTCGTCAGCAGCAGGCCGATATAGTCGGGGCTGGTGAACGCCATGACCGCGCTGACGATGATCGGCAACGATCCGATGATCGCCGCAGAGCTTCGCGCCTCCCGGCTCATGATCGAGACCTTGTTGCGAAGCTCTCGACGGTTGCGCATAGTTTCGGCAGCCGATTGCAGCGTGTCGGCCACGGAGCCGCCGGACTCGGCCTGAAGTCCGAGAACAACCGCGAAGAACTCGATGTCGGAGATCGGAATGCGGGGCACCATGCGCTGCACAGCATCGCCAAACGCCACGCCGAGGGCCAGTTCGTCGATCAGTTTCTGGAATTCCTTGGCGATGATTGGATGCCCCTCAGCCGCAACGACGCGCATGCTTTCGATCAGCGGCATCCCGGTCCGGATGCCGCGCACCATGATGTCGATGGCACCCGGGAACTCGACGTCCAAAATACGCATGCGCTTTTGGATGGCACGCGCTCCGGCAAGGTATGATGCGCCCGCGACCAGCAACCCTGCCACAGCGAAGGACACCCAGCCCAGCGGGCTGACAAGCGCCAGGGCGTAGCCGATGGCGATGGCGACCACCGCACGGATTCGGACGAACTGCGCAGAGGTACCGCGATAGCCCGCAGCGATCAGGAAATCGCTCAGCCGCTTGGCGAGCGCCGAGCGTGACCGCAATCTCGTCCGCAAGACCCTTGCGGTATCGTCATCCGCCCCCGTCTCAGAGCGGACCCGCGCGGCCTCGACCACCGTGCCGATACGGCGGGTTGCCTTCCGCCGCTCCGCACGCCACGTCAGCGCCAATGCCGCAACCGCGGCGATGAACAAGAAGAGAAGGAGGGTGGCGGGTTCGGTCAATCGGGTCATATCGAGACCCGATCGTCGCGAGATCCGGCGGTACGATCCTCCACGAGCTGCTTCAACAGATGCGCCAGGCGATCGCTTTCGCCGGAATACCGGGCACGGGCCGTGAACTTTTCCGTGGGGGCTGAGATCAGACGGTGCACGCCACCCTGCCACTCAGCCGAGTTCGGGTCGTCGGTCCCCACCTCGAAGCGCAGAAGTGGTCGCAGGCGGATCTCGCCGTCATCGGACACCTCGACCTCGCTGATGCGAGTGATCTTGCGCGTACCGTCGCGCAGTCTTTCGACCTGCACGAGGATGTCCACGGCGGAGGCGAACATGGCGCGGATCACGTCCGGCTGGAGCGACGGGTAGCCCATCGTGACGAGCGAGGTCATGCGAATGACGGCCTCTTCGGGAGAGTTGGCATGCAAGGTGCCCATCGAGCCGTTGTGGCCGGTGCTCATCGCCTGCATCAGATCGAAGGCCTCGGCGCCACGCACTTCGCCCACGATGATGCGGTCGGGACGCATTCGCAGCGCGTTGCGTACGAGGTCGCGCATGGTGACCTCGCCCTGCCCCTCTATGTTTGCCGGTCGAGTTTCCATGCGCACGACATGCGGCTGTTCGAGTTGCAGCTCGGCGGTGTCTTCGCAGGTCACGATACGCTCCGCGCCGTCGGCCTGAGCGCTCAGGACGTTCAGCAGCGTGGTCTTGCCAGAGCCGGTGCCGCCAACGATCATCACGTTGCAGCGCGAGGCCGCGATGACTCTCAATAGCTCCGCACCCACGGGGGCAATTGCGCCACTTGCCTGCATCTCGTCGAGGGTGATGCGCTCGCGGCGGAAGCGCCGGATCGTCAGAACAGGTCCGTCCAGCGCGATGGGCGGCAGCACGACGTTAACGCGAGACCCGTCCTGCAAACGCGCGTCGCAGATCGGGCTTGCCTCGTCCACGCGACGACCAACAAGGTTCACGATACGCTGACACACGTTAAGAAGCTGTTCGTCGTCTTCGAACTGCACCGCGCTGCGGGACAGCAGCCCATTACGCTCGACATGGATCGGACGCATGCCGTTGACCATGATCTCCGAAATCTCGGGATCGGTCAGCAGACGTTCGAGCGGGCCATAGCCCAGCATGTCGTCGGCGATCTCGTCGAGAAGAGCACGCTCTTCCGCTGCCGAGACCTGCATCCGGTCGCCGGTTATGACCTCGCTGATCAGTCGTGCCAGCAGTGCCCGGCCCTGGTCCACATCGAGGCGTAGCAGTTCACTGGGGTCCAGCAGCTCGATGAGCCGACCGAAAGCCGCGGCCTTCATGTCCCGGAACCGCGCGTCGATTGCCGGCGCAGCGGCATCGCCGGCGCTGCCGCTGATAATGAACGGCGTTACCTCTTCCGCGACGCGGTCGCGCGCGAAAGGCCCAACAAGCCGCTCGTCCAGGGGTGGTGCATATCTTTTTTTTCCAAACACGCGACTATCCCGCGACATATCCTACGCCGTCAGCTTCGCGCTGCTTGCGAAGGTTTGTTTGCAATCTGATTATTTGGGACTTGATAAAAAGATCAGACTGGAGGTGAAAAACAGAAAATAAAATGCAGAGATGGGCGGGGATGCCTCGCCCCGCCCATCAACCGTATTTAGGAGTCGTTGGCCTGCAATGCAGTCGATACCGCATTGAATTCGGCCAGCACGTCAGCACCAATCGTGGTTGCAACGCCTGCGATAGCCACCGCGATCGCACCAGCGATCAGCCCGTATTCAATTGCCGTGGCGCCACTGTCGTTCTTCAGAAAGCGCTTAAAGAAATTATACATTGGGTCTTTCCCTTGTTTCGATGTGTCACTCCAAAGCGGCGTCGAGATCTCGCCACAATGTGTAATTTTTGTACCGGGAGGATCGCGCCGCCGAAATTGGACAAATGTTACTTTTTTATATCCAAAGTATTTTTAGTATTAACTTTTGTATACTAGACCTTATAGCCATGCCTATAACCTATCGGCGTCTTAGCATTGCGCTACACTGTTTTTTTTTGCCCTCCCTCTGTTTTTGATAAGGAAACAATGATGCAAGCTGACGCCTCTCATTGCGAATCTGACGAATCGCCAAACAAGGCACGGAGAGATTTTCAGACGCTGTGTCCCTTTCTTCGAGCCAAGGCGGACGACAGACTCGGGCGCAAAAGCCTCGCGCCCCCCCGACCGTCTGGTCGGGGAGGCGCCGGAAGACTTTGGTCGTGGTCATTCCCCACCGAGGCTCTTGGTGGCCACTGAACCAGCTGATCGCCAGCTCTGAGTTATAGGCAGAGCGTCATGGCTCACAATTTTGATCGCCGGGTCGCAGAGCTTCAGATCCGCGATGCAGTCCCGACCGCCGACATCGCGCTGCCCGTGCCTGTCGCAGAGTCCGTGAGATACGCCTGGCCGGGGGGAGGAAGATCCGGCCTTCACGCGCCGTGCGCAGCAAGGCCAGCCGCTCCGAATGCGTTACGTATTGCGCGACGCCAGAACCGCGTGTCGCAGACCAGCCGCATAAGACCGCTCCGCCATGCCGTGGGTCATCGTCCGCCTAGGCCCCGTTACGGTCCGCACCCACGACGCCAGCCATCGCCCGCAGATCGAGCTCCACGTCAAGAAATGATGTCAGTCGATCTGCATGTCTGCTTGGGTGCAATTTTACATCCTCTTCACTGAGAAACAGGACCGGCACCTCGTGCGCATCCAGCGCATCCCCCGCAGATCGCAACTGTCGCAGGTTCTCCGACGCCAGATCATCATGATCCGGCGCATCCTCCTGTCCGAGATGGCCCACATCATGCACATGCCACCCTATGGCCTGCCCGGTATCCTGCAATGCCATCACCACCCGGTAGTGGTAGGCTTGCGGCAGGGCCGGAATCAACGACGGCGTCACCAGCACAACCTTGCCCCGAGCTTCGTCCAGCCAGTCGTTCGCCTCGAAGAGGGCGTGAACCTTGGCGTAGTCCAAACAAAGTTCCGCAGGATCAGCCTTGGATGTATCATGCTCGTCGACCAGCGCCTCCATCCCTCCCGCCATCAGCATCCGCATCACCAGCATGGCGCCGGATTGCGATACGCCGGAGACGATCGTTACGAAAGCCTCGTCGCCATTATGGACATCCTTTAAGGGCGGCAAGGAAAGCGGGGCAATCATACAGTCAGGCAGTTCGGGGTCAGCGGCCTGATCCGTGCCCTTCGACAGACGTGAAAAACTTTCGGTTGAATAAAGCCTGCGGATTACTTCGGCTTCTAAAGGGGTAATCCTTGGCACATTCGCCCTATGGCGAAGCCACGACTTACCATAATCACACGACATCAGCATGACTCCAAAATCGAGTGTCCGAAAACGAACAAGATTTGGCTGGGGAGGATACCCTAGCTAGCGCCGTCATGGCGGAAATAAATTATCCCGAAACCAATTCAAGATCCGCAGGACCGCCTACGCCATAATTTCACGTGGCATATCGCTTTCGGAAGTATTTTATCAAAAGATAGGGGAGAGGGAGACCAGATTCGAACCTTCTCTGCTCCTTAAGTATTTGTAATTAAATTATTTCCTATAGACTTCCCGAATGTCGCAGTCGGCTCAGCGTCACAGGGGTCATTCCCAAGAAAGACGATATCTGACTGTGTTTGAATAGGGCTTCGTAGTCTGGATAGGAGCCACGAAACCACTCCAGCCGCTCTTTCGCCTTGAGTGCGGCGAGGCTCCATTCCCGGGCCGTCTTTCGTGCAAGTTCATCGCGCAGGACGGCATTGGCCCATGCCTCAATCGCTGACGAAACTCGCATCAGTTCCAGAAGTGCCACAGCCGATACCGAAGCGGCCTGCCCATCCGACTCCAGCCTGAGACTGACCAGAGATTTGCCGTCGGCGGCGCGCGCCAGGTTGGGCGTGATCACACACGGTCCGACATAAAAGCCAACACACACTTCGCGCCCATCGGCGTCACCGATCAGACTGACCACCTTTCCCGACAAAAGGATGTACTCCATCGCATCTGGCTCACCCTGCCGCGCGAGGAAGTCAGTCTTCGGACGTACATTCGCCTTGAACGCCTCGGCTAGGGCACGTGCATCGGCGGCGGCCAGATCGCCGAAAATTCGTCGGTCCCGTTGGAAGCGGCTTGCGATCTCCATTTCTCACCTTCCGTTAACAAATGAAAATGCCTGGAACGCAAAGCGCTCCTACCAAGCACACATATCCCAAACGCGAGAGGAGTTCTTCACATGAAAACCGAAAACAACGGCAAGGCTGCAATCCTGTTCGGGCTGGGCGCCATGATCATTTATCTCGTCATGGTGCTGGGACCGCTCAGATATCTGAGCGATCTAGCTTTGGTGCTGCCGTTCGATCTGCGACCCGCAGGGTATTCACAGGCCGATGCCGCGGTTCTGCTGGACGCGCTCGGTGAGGCCGGCCGCCAGTACTATCTCACGCGGCAAATTCCTTTAGACATGCTCTACCCGGCATTGCTGGCGCTGACCCTGATATCGGCGCTGCGATGGCGAGCCGCAAAGTTTGGGGCAACACTGATGACCCGGCTAGGCGGACTTTTCGCAATCCTGGCCGCGGCCTTCGACTATCTGGAAAACCTAGGGATAAGCCTGATGCTGCTGGCTGGACCGGCATCAGACCCTTCACTGATCAACGCCACAAGCACGGCGACAATTCTGAAATCAGCTTTGACGTCAGTTGCCATACTTACCGTCATAACCACACTGATACCGATCTGGTTGCGGCGATTGTTAAATCAGACCCCGATGAAATCCGCGCGCCGCTCCAGCAAGCTTTCGTAGAGGAAATCGACGAATAGCCGGACCCGCTGCACCCGGCGCAGGTCGCCGTGCATCAGCACCCAGGTCGACCGGCTCTGGTCAAGGTCGGTGCCCGGCACCCGCTGCAGTTCAGGAAAGACGCTTTGAACCCAGGCCGCGATGAAGGTCATACCAGCGCCGGCCCGGGCAAGATGCATGTGCATCGCCGGATCTGGGATGGCATGGCGCGGTGCTGCCAGACGGATTCGAACCAGTCTCACCAAGGGCAGTATGGCTGTCCCTTATGCCGCGCAGAGAGCACGCCACTCGGCGAGAGCGGCGGCGCGGTGTGCCTTGAAGAGGTGTCGGCTGGAGAGGCTTCGCTCCTGGTTGAAGTGGTTTAAGACGGAGGCGTGGACAGCGGCGAATTTCTGAAGACTTCGCATGCGCCGGAACCGGAGCATCGCACGCTCTCGTCGTCGGAATGGCAGGTGTGAATTCTCAGCTCGATTGTTGCGCCAGCGACCAGTCTCCTGCCGCTCGCCGGCACCGACGTCCTTCAGGGCAGCACCATAGGATCGAAGCCTGTCCGTCACGACGACCTCAGGCTGACCGTGCTTGCGCATTGCTTTCTTGAGGAATTTCAATGCGGCTTTCTTGTCTCGGGGCTTCGTTACGAAGCTTTCGAGCACCTCACCTTCGTGGTCCACGGCCCTCCAGAGGTAATGCCGCTCTCCATTGATCTTCACGAAGACCTCGTCGAGATGCCAACGCCAGCGGCTCGATTTCATCCCTTCGATCCGGCGCTTTCGGATCTCCGCGGCAAACATCGGGCCAAAGCGATGCCACCAATATCGGACTGTCTCGTGGCTGACATCGACGCCGCGCTCATGCAGCAGATCCTCCACGTTGCGGAGCGACAGAGGAAATCGGACGTAAAGCATCACCGCAAGACGGATGATCTCCGGGCTGCTGTGAAAGCCCTTGAACGGGTCAGATCTAATCATGATCCGACGCTACGAGGCCGCCCTGCCCAGCTCAACCGGAATCCTTCTGACAACACCGGTGCTGATGTTGCGCCCGACCGAAAGCCCGGTGATCTGGCTCCAGCAACTGGGCCGCGGCCTGCGCCGGTCGGCTGACAAGGCGCATCTGGCGGTCATCGACTATATCGGCAACCACCGGATTTTCCTGACCAAGTTCCGGACTTTGCTGAAGGTGGGCGCGGGCGATGGCGCGCTGCGGTTGGCGCTGGAGCGGTTGAATGACCAGCTGATCCAGTTCCCCGCGGGCTGCGAGGTTACCTATGACCTTCAGGCAATCGACATCCTGCGATCCCTGATCCGCCAGCCGCGCGATGGCGAGGAGCTGGCCGCCTTCTACCGCGACTTCCGCGAGCGCCACGGCACAAGGCCCACGGCCTCCGAAGTGCAGCATGCGGGCTTCAACCCCGGCCGCACGGGGCATTCGGGCTGGCTCGGCTTCGTGGCCGACATGGGCGACTTGTCCGAGGCACAACGCGCGACCTGGACGGCACATCGCGCCCTTCTGGACGAGATCGAGACGACACGGATGACCCGCAGCTACAAGATGCTGGTCTTGCGCGCGATGATCGAGGCCGGCGCTTTCCCGGGCCGGATCGCTCTGACCGATCTGGTTGGCCGGGTCGCCCGGCTGGCCCGTCGAAACCCCCAGATCAAGACGGACCTGAGCGTCGATCCGGACGACACCCCGCGCCTGCGCGCCGTCATGATGCAGCAACCGCTCAAGATCATGGCCGAGACGGATTGGTTCCGGCTGGGGCCGGGCACCTTCGAGACCACATTTGCCGACGCGGAGAACACCGCCCTTACTGCACTTGCGTCGGAGCTCGTGGATTGGCGGTTGCTGCGCTACTTCCTGGCGAGGGATGTGGTTTATGACATGCCCGAGGGCAAAAGCCTGGCCGAGGCTGCCGAAGACGCCGCCCCCGCACCAAACGCCCCCGCCAAGGGCCTGACCCTCTGGCAGGAGTACCAGCGCGACCAGATCGCGCCTTATTTCGGGGCGGTGTTCAACACCGGGTCCTGGAACGCCGGTATCGTGGTACTCAAGGGCGTGCGGGCCATGATCCTGCTGGTGACGATGGACAAGGGCAGCATGTCCGTCGGTGGCCACTATGCCGACCAGTTCGCCAGCCCCACGCGTTTTGTCTGGCAAACCCAGACCAGCACCCGCCGCGAAGACCTGCGCGGCAGGATCATTTCCGGCGCGGAAGCCGGCTGGACGGTTCACCTGTTCCTACGGAAGTCGAAACTGCGCGACGGGCGCGCGGCTCCTTTCCGCTACGCGGGCCCGGTCAGCTTTGCTGGGTGGGATGGGGAAGCGCCTATGACGGTTAAGTGGGACATGGCAGCGCCTGTTCCAAGGCACTTGAGGGCGCTCTATGGGGTGGAGCAGTGACTTCGCTCATGACGCTTGATCCAGCCGAAGCAGATTATCACGTCCATGCATCGAGCGGTTGTGAAGCCCTCCACTTCAATCGACGAATATTTTGGATCTCAGTATCCATCACCTAACGCGACCCGCATCGAAGCCAATCGCATGAAACGACACAGAAATCTTGAATTTCAATAGCTTGAAAGGCTATTCACCAAATCGGAGCAGTCATGAGGTCCGGAGAATATCGGCCCTGAGAGACCGCTTCCGGGCCACGTGGCGCCGGGGCCAGTGCTCAGCCCCTCCCGTATAACACTCGAAAACAAAAAGAAAATCCGGCCGCAGCCGGATCGGGAGAACGCTTTCGCGGGGGCATTTGGCGGAGGAGGTGGGATTCGAACCCACGGTACGCTTTCACGCACGCCGGTTTTCAAGACCGGTGCATTCGACCACTCTGCCACTCCTCCGGGTCCCGAGGGCTTACGCGCACGG
>Ga0209925_1000617_pt1 | contig 18148 bp, 25 predicted proteins | sample SalPonR2_A_D1_MG_FD_185702 | JGI IMG/M metagenome (GOLD analysis project Ga0209925, IMG submission 185702) | Salt pond soil microbial communities from South San Francisco under conditions of wetland restoration - Salt Pond MetaG R2_A_D1_MG... ...
GGGTGACCTGGCCCCTCCCTCCTTCCCGCCCTGCGTACCGCGCCCCTCCCACGCGGCTCCTCTCCCACCTACTCGGCCATGAGGGGGAGGGCTCCATTTTCTCCGTCCTGCACAGGGCGGGCTGGGCAAGCGGGGTCCATGCAGGCTTGGGGACGTCGCAAGACGATTTCTGTTTGTTCGAGGTGACGGTCGCCTTGACAGAGGAAGGGCTGCCACACTGGCAGGACGTGGCAAGTCTGATTTTCCAATACGTGCACTTGATCGGCCGTGCCTCCCCAGGTAAAGGCTTCTCTATCCAAACTTTGTGTCCCGTTCGGCCATTTTCGGCCCGTAAGTCTTGAGTGCTGACTCCCGCGGTCTCCCTCCTTTTTCTCCGCCCCTTTCCCTTTGCTTTGCCGCCGTATGTAGAGGAACTTCTGGTCCTCTGGGACGAGCTTCGCGTCATTTCCGCCACCGCATTCCGCTTCCAGCAGAAGTCCTCCGAATATTCCTATGCCGCAGACCTGGCAAGGAGGCTCCAGTACCATCAGGACAGGCACGTCCTGAGCGCGGGGCACTTGTTCGATCCCTTGGAAGAGGCCTCCCTCTCGGCCTGCCTGGCCCATATGACGGAGGAGAAAGCCATTCTAACCCTTTCGTGCAAGGACAATCAGTCACGCTTCTTCCATCGGCATCGCCTGGACCTGTCAGCGGCGCCACGAAACTCACCCGCCGTGCTCGACCTCGTGGAACCCTGGTATCAGATTCCCTACCAGCTCGAGCTCTTCCCGGCCCACGCGACCCGGGAATGGGCCTGTGCGCACGTCGACTCCTTGCACCTTCCCCGCCCTAACCCGTTCGTCGCGGAGGAATTCGAAATCCTTGCCCCATCCTACGAGCCACCCTCCGCCACACCCTCCCCCCCCGCCTTGGTCTTTGCCAACCCCTGCGTCCACGTCTGGCACAAAGTGGACCTTTCCTACAAGCAGCCTCGGGCCCACATCGTCCTCGAATTTGCCACGCCCCTTCCCCAGCGGGATCCTGCCGCCGCTGAGCTCTTCGTCCGGTACCTGGAGCATACTCTCGCAGAAAGCACCTACGACGGCGTGGTGGCGGGGCTCGGATGGTCTATCAGTAGCCATGCGCGTGGCCTGACCTTGAGGTTCGCACCCTTTCCTCCCCTTTTCACCTCTCCTCTCGCATGCTTTCATTCGCGTTCCTTCTGTTCATGTGGCGCTTTTCTATTGCCTCTCTCACAGGTTCTCAGGCTTCAGCCACAAAGTCCAGACCCTCCTCCACAAAGTCCTCGAGTCCGTCCTTACCACCGACATTCACGACGCGCTTTTCCGATTGACCCGTGAGAAGGCCATCGACGCCTACAGGAACATCGCCCTGGCCCGGCCCGACGAACATGGGCAGATGTTCCTCTCCCTTCTCTTGACCGAAGGACGCTGGGCGTGGAAGGAAAAACTTCAGCGTTTGGAATCCCTGCAGGCCGAAGACCTCGCGCACTTTCACCGGGAGCTGATGGCCCGGAACTCCGTGACCCTGGGTGTGTTTGGGAATGTGAGCGAGGAAAGTGCCCTTGGATTAGGGGAGCTGGTGGAACGGCTCATGCGGAGGAACGGGCGTTTCGAGCCCCTGTGTCCTAGCTTGCAGGTGAGAGGGAGAGGTAGGGGGATGGATGGCCGACCCATTGGCGGACGCCATCAGTCGGTGACTGCCCGGGAGAGAGGTGCTTTATAATGGGACTGGAATCAATCTTGGCGTAAAATTCTCTCTCTTCCGCCCACCCCATCCGTTCCTGTACAGCCTTTTAGCCGCGCAGTCATGCTCGACGCAGGCGTCGACCACCGTCTCTGCGCCATCGTGCCCAACGATGCCGACACCAACTCCTCCCTGAGCACCTACTTCCAAGCAGGCCTGGTCACGGCGGCGCAGACGGCGCAATTGATGTTGCTGGCTCAGATCATGAAGGAACCATGCTTCACGCAACTCCGAACCCGAGAACAATTGGGATACATCGTCGGGTCCGGCGTGAAGAGTATGTGGTTTCGGTCCATGGTGGCCGGGCTTTCCTTCCGAGTCTTGTCCAAGACGCACGGACCCGAAGACATCCTCGACCGGTTGGAAGCTTTCTTGGGCCAGTTCCACCGAGAAATCCTGACGGTGCTTTCTTTATCGGAATTGGAGAGGCATAAAGAGGCTCTCATCACAAATCTACTGGAGCCCCCGAAGAAGATGGTAGGAGAGGCTAGCATGCACTGGGAGGAAATCGTGAACGGGACTTTAGAATGGAAAAGAAATCAGCTCTATGCGGATGGAGTGCGAGAAGCGGGGCGAGATGACTTGATTGAGCTATTTGATAGCGTCTGCCTCAACAAGGAGAAGCGTCGGGTGGTCAGTGTTATGATGCACGGAAAGCATCATCGTCCCATGAGGATTCTTGGAGGGGAGGGGACCACCGGGAAAGATGGACCCAACCTTCGTGGGCGAGTTGTCTATCTGAAGGAGGAGGACTGTCTGGCCTTCCGGGCTGCTCATGCCCTCTTCCCTTGTTCTCCCAGTATGTTCACGAGCAAGTATTAGCATGCCTGGGAGAAGAGCAAGTGTCTTGAAGCTCGGGTATATGCGGCCTTAGTTGAGCTGTGTAGAGTGTATACAACCACATATATATGCACTTGAGTGTATACAACCACTGGAATATGCACTTTACGCGTAAGGCTTAGCTCTGGTTTAATGAGTCGAAACGCTTAGGTATCGAATCACATGTCACAAATTCTGTGCGCTTCTTTTTGTTCAAAATGAAACGAGATGATACGTTTCAACAGTACACTGTAATGAAACATGAACACTCTGTGCACTTTTCTGCCGCGTAATTAATGCAATAATTTGAAAGATTGAACGTTACTTAGCGCATGTTTTTGTATTTTTCTTCTGGATACTTTAAAAATGGTCGATACCTGAATCTACCGTGGTGGCATGTATCCTTCAAAAAGAGTGCACCATCACCTACTGCCCTTGCCCCTGAGCATCCACGTCCTCCACGGGAATTGCGCAGAGCGAAGACTTGAAACGACTCTTGTTGTCATCATCACTTTTGCTGAAGCGTGTTGAATATGAAATGTAGATCAAAGCCTTTGACTCCTTGTCGTACACTCGCCGGACGCGGATGGTTTTGAAAAGCAAAGACCGGGCCTCACTAAAAACTTCTTCTCCTTGTTTGGAAAGATCAATCTGTGCAATGGGAATGAACATATCAACAGGAAAGAAAGCTTCATGGTACCTTGGGGAAAAAGCCGGGTTTCTGCCACGTGTCGAGATCCTCCCTGCCAAAACCTCTGCCTTCCCTGCTTGCCGCGTCTGGTCCCTTCCCTTCACACACCACCCCTGTCCCCCGCCTTACATTTTTCATAGTCACCGGGCCCGTCCTAACACAGGCCACCGAGGCCTGGGAGGGGTCGCTGAAGAAGTCTTTGGCAAGCCGCTCGGTCAAAGGGCGCCGGAAATCGCTGATGTACAAGGTGACGCCCTGGACCTTGGGGTCTTGAAAAGCCTCGACATTGATGCTGTCTTTGAATATAAGTCCCGAAGCGGGAATGTCTGCGACTTGGCGGCGCTCGTCTGAAGCTGCGCGGGCCACAAATGCGGAGCGGAGGGTGGAAGCAGGGGAGGAAGGGAGAGAGGACGCGGACAAGAGGGATAACGAGATGGGCAACACGGTACTCGTGAGAAGACGGACACCCGCCTGGAATTGAGCAGTGGAGGAAGCGGAGGATGCGTCCATGGGGCGGCCCTTGCCAGGCTTGAAAAGTTGCAGGAGTGCCTGGAAGCCCGAAACCGCCCAGTACTCTGTATGCTCCACCACGCGCCCGCCCTTGGTAGGGTCGTAGCGATGGACCGTGGCCCCTTCCACGTCGATGAAGGGGCGCCAAGGCAATGCAATCTCACAGGTGAGGCGCCATTGGGTGTTTACCGTCTGGGAAGTGCTGGGATGGAGAGGAGGGCGTGGGCTCTATGAGAGGGAACAAAAGCGTGCCCCCAGCACCTTGACCAAGCATCCATCAATATCACGTACGTGTCCAGTCGTATCTCGCGTAGTTCTAAGCGAGGATCCCGGAAGAATATCTTCAGGTTGTTTATGTTGCGACTCCAGGTGTCCAAGCCCGAAAAAGACAGGGTGGGGTCTGGAGGGAAGCAGAGCATCGATTGAGCCTCCAAAAATAAGGAATTCCCGGCCAATTGCAACACGCACCTGTGAAAAGACAATTTTCATCGTATGCATCAGTACTGATGTCTCCTGTCAGAAAATAGGCAGCCTTGTAGTCCTTCTCAATTTTCTGTCTGAGCACAGCCGGGGACAGGCGACGCGCGACTGTGTTGGAAGGAAGAGGTTTGGCATCTTGCCTTGCCTGACGCAGTATTAGATGTATGTATTAACATGTTCGAACGGTCCGAGTAAGCAAGTTGAAAATTACAGGTGTGAATGAACCGTGGGGCTCATATGCGCATTTTTCGAGCGCTACATCTCAGTTAGACATTGATATTTTTATTTACCAAATTATTCAGGCCACCGGTCAGAAGCCCCACAGCCGTCTTCAAAACAGGTGATGTTTTCGTATACGATCCCTGCTTCGTGGAAACTTGTCTCCGTACTTGCTTCAGTCGCTGTAAATTCCGAACGGAGGACGAGGAGACAGACTGGAATCGAGGCAAGTGGAAGGCCGTCGAGCTTTCCAAAAGGACAAGTAGAATACTGACGATCGTCACGAAGCGCGTCATAGCAACCCAGACGTCCTGCCAGTTGAGTGTCTGAAGCATTTGTCGTGAAATGATACAAGCCCGTAGTAGTACCATCGGGAAGAAACGAGTGCGATCGCCCCGCCCCCTGCTTGTTCTAGCGAGGGTTTCGAAAAAATCATCTTTCCTTTTCCTTGCCCCTTGCGCGCAGGACAGGGTCGACTAAAGGGAGCAACACCTGCGTGCTGATATCGGCCGTGGCTACATGGATTCCACCAATATACATCGTGAAAGGGATCAGATTGACCGGGCAAAAGCCCCACTAAAGCATCCGACCTCCCCAGCCTGAGTCCATTCTTGCTCCCTCCCTCCCTTCCTCCATCCTTTTTTCTCACACACCCTCTCTTCCTTTCCTTCATCCCTTGCCAGGCACGACTACATGTCGTGGATAAGATCCATTGTGCCGCTTTGTTTACTTCTCCTCCTTTGCACGCCAACCCTCCACTCCGCCTTCGTACTAAACGGTCGACCATGTGTACGGCGCCTCAGTAACTCGGTTTCACATTCAAAGCCAATCGGTGACTCTATATTCCCACTGAAGGCCACAATCCCTCCCAATGATGACGCTGGCTCTTTCAAAAAGAATTCCGGCTCGAGGGAAGACGGAGTGGACTTCTCAAGCGCATCCGGTCGCGACGTCGACCTCTCTGTCGGTGTGTGGCCTCGGGAAAACCGGCAATTGCTAGGATTGCTGGGGGGTTTAGGTTTTCTGGAAACAGCATACTTGACGTACCAAAAGCTAACAACCGATGACTTGACCTCTCTATGCACCTCCGTAGCGGGGTTAAGCATGAGGTGTGGCGATGTGTTGAATTCGGAGTACGCGAGCTTTTTAGGAGTGCCTCTTACATTGCCTGGGGCGGTGGCTTACGGGACTGTGACAGCGTTGGCCTTATGGCCGATCCTTGCCGGGAACGAGGGAAGCCGAGAGCGTGCAGAGGCGGACCTCAACAGCCGAGCCCCATTGTTAACGGTCACGACGGGCATGGCTACTTTCAGCGCCTATTTGATGTGGGTTTTGGCCACACAAGTCCGGGAACTCTGCCCTTACTGCCTGGCGAGCGCCTCTCTCTCGTTTAGCATGGCCGCCTTGACCTGGGTCAAGCAGGTGGAGCCGAACGCAACCAAATCCTTGGTGTATAAGGCGGGCGCCGTGGTCGTCACGGGTCTTTTTTCTCTGGGGGCATTCGCCTACGCGAGCGCAAGGATCATGGTCATGAGCCAGGGACCGGGGGAGGGAGGGGAGGTGGGAGGGAGTAGGCCCCCGCCCATCACCACGCACTCGACGGCCCGCAGCGAGGCCTTGGCTCTTCGTCTGCAGGATCTAGACGCCCGCATGTACGGGGCCTTCTGGTGCTCGCATTGCTACGAGCAAAAGCAGTCTTTGGGCCAAGAAGCCTACCGGAGAATCGCCTACATTGAATGCGCGCCCGACGGTTTCGCGAGCGAGTCGAAAATCTGCAAAGCGCGGAAAATTCCTGGATATCCCACCTGGGAGATCAAGGGAGAGTTGTACCCAGGGGAGAAGAGCTTGGACCAGCTGGAGGACATCGTGGACGGGAAAGTGCCAGTGCCCCCGCCCATGGAGATTCCGGCCAAATGAGAGGCGAGGGGAGGGAGAGGGGGACATGGGGAGGGGAGTCGTGTACAAGAAGACATGTGAAACGAAAGTGACGTAAAGAAATTAAGTTAAGCCCCTGATGCCTCTTCGCAGGCGTGCGCCCGTACGTTTTATCTCTCTCATTGTGACGGCGAGGGCCACATGCCTCCCCCTCCCCCTGCCTTCCCCCCCCTGTTCCCTGCGTCCTCCCTCAGCGTCGCGCCTTGGCAATAAGTTCTGTAATCTTCCGCCGCTTCGAGTAAGTGTCCAAGGCGACGCGGCTGAGTTCCTGGACATCTTCGGCCTCCAAGTCCCAGGCCGCCGCGTCCACCATGTCCTTGGCTTGCGCACCCGTCTTGACCCCCACCACGGGGATCACGCCCTGCGCCCGGACCCAATTGATCGAGACCTGCGCCGTGTTCACGCGTCGGCCCAGCTTCTCCGTGTACTTCCCTGCCTGTTCCCGCAACGCCTTGTGGACCGGATACAGGGGCTCCAGGTCTGGGAAGGTATACCGGGGCTTCCGACTCCTCCCTCCGCTCGGGTCCATCATCGTGTAGGTCCCCGCCGCCAGGCCCCCGGCCAAAGGCCTGTTGGCCAGCGGCATGATTCCCAGCTTCTCACAGGCTGCCACCGTGCCGTCCAGCAGGGCAGCCGCAGGGTTCGCGAGGCTCAATTCAAAGGAATTGCTCCGCAAATTGATCCCGTGCTGCTTCGCCACGTCCTTGGCTCGTCGCAGGTCCTCCTCAGTCAAATACCCAATCACCCCGACGTGATCGAGCAGTCGCATCCGTTTTGCCTGGGCGACGGCCTCGAAAATGGCCTTCTCCCCCCCCCAGTACAGGGGCCCGGGCTTGGTGACCTGATACAAGTCCACGCGTGTCGCTTGCAACGCCTCCAAGCTGTGCTCAAGGGCCCTCAGGACCGCCCTGCGTCCACCTCGCACGTCCAACAACCCCTTCCCGAACAGTCGCGCCTGGTAGCTGGTGGCGATGAAAGGCCGGACTTGCTTGACCCCACTCTGGAGCTTCAGTTGCCGCTTCTTCCAATGGGCCACCATTTCCCCCAAGAAATCCTCGCACGGGTACAATTCCCGAGCATCGAACATGGGCAAGCCGGCTTCTTCCAGACAAGTAAAAGCCTCCTCGATGTCTTGTTCATTGAAGGCACCGCAGCTCATTTGCGAGCGCTCCATGGCATTGGACGGGTACTGTGGCCATGGGAGGGGCAGAGAAGAGAGTTGAATCGCACGTATCCCAGAGACGATGAATGAGGGAAAATCGCAATCTCCCCCTACCATCTTTCTCAATTCTGACGATTTCCTCCACAGAGTTGCTTTCGCCGATGATTCTTGGGTCTTTTCCCCTAGCTACCCACTTACATCTCCGTAGAAAAATCCATCGCGACGATCTCCCCAAGAATACGTGCCAATCCCGATAGCACCCGTGTAGAAATGTGAATCTTTGGAGAATTTTGTGTCTTTCTTAGGCTCCTCCGGCTGCTTTGGTTCCTTGTTGAAACGAGATTGACGCCGCCTGCTCCCCAGCCCAGCACGCTCCCCGTCGGGAGGCAAGGATGCGCTGCGAAGCGCGGTTGAAAAGCCTTGATCCAATTTCAATATCCCGCCATCCCTTACCACCAACGATGGCGATAAGAAGTGATGTGGCTGAGCTGGCATTTGAAAGGCGAAACTTCTTCTTAAAGCAGGGGAAAGGGCCACTGCAGCAGCCACAATGCGGCAGGCGGACTTAACCATCTTGTTCTTCATCTGCAAGCTTTCCCTGACGGGACCAAGCACTTCCCTGTGCCTCGTGGTAAAAGACGGGGCGCTTTAAAGAGATGTATGTGTACCAACGTCCTGACAAGTATGCGCGGCGTGCTTGTAAAAAATAGGAAAGGGCTATGCTGTCCGTCTCCATATTTGAAGCTCAACATCATCGCAGCCATCGCCTGCCAGTGTGAGCGATGCTTACCGCGAGAGGGCGATGGGCCAGGTGTTATGGAAATGTTATATGTTTTGGTTCTTTCAGGCTTCATCACCGAAGTATTTCGAACTGAGAATCGAATTTTCGCATTTTTCAATGCTGTCGTAATGATTTTGTGAGTGATCCACTTCGCTGATGAACATGGTTCGTTTCTCCGACCGCGCTGCCCAAGCTTTGTACGAAGAGGGGAAAAAGGCGATCACTTGAACCCCGTGGAAGCAAACGTTTGAAAAAGAAGCAAAAGTCACACAAATCACAGCAAATGTCTGTTACCCAGAAGTACTTTTGCCAAAAGCAAGATCGCCGTGTAGTCTCCGAAATGCTCCGTAGGATTACGAGTCTCTCGATCGGTCAATCAATGTTAGTTACCAGTGTACATACGCAGAAACCTATCCATCTATAGCCATTTACTGGAGATTATGCCTTTGAGGCCTGCAACTCTTCTTGTTGCACAATTGATCCTCCTCTTCCCCCCCGTCTGAAACCTGCGAGAAAGGAAAAAGACGACCTCTTCGTTGGACTAGTGCCGGAGATAGATTTATCACTATTTCCTGATCTTTCTGCCGCTCTGGTCACGCCTGCTCCTGGTGCTGATTTACAATTCTTCCCTTCGCCTAGATCCGCGGAAGCTCGAGCTGCTGGAGACACCACTTCCTTGCTGTCTTTGTTCGTCTCAGAGACCCCCACCGGGAGCCCGCCCGAGGTGGAAGCTGACAGGGCCTCCATGTGCGAGCCCTGTGCCAAGGGAAGAGAGGGAGCCGCCTGAGCCGTCGAGGATGTCGGCGGACCTTTAAGGCCTGCACTGAGGTGCGGTCCATAATTTCGAACCGATGAAGTGATGAACCGAGAGTAGGCTGCTTCCCTCTCTTGCACCAGTGCCTCCGTAACCTTACTCTCCTCGTCCACTTTGGCCTTAATGGCCTCGAAGGCAGCCTCGGCACGATCGTACTGCTCCTTGAGCAGCTCAATTTCGCCCTTTTTGGCGTAGAGCTTGTCGTCCATTTCCCTCATCGTTTGCACCAGGAGGGGATCGAGATGAGCCCGCATGATGGTGATCGTGTAAGAGGATCCCGTGTACCAATTGTCCCCGTACACGCAGAGCAGATGCTCCCCAGCCTGAATGGAGCGAGCCTCCAGGGTGAGGATATTGAGGCGGGAAAAGAGGAGGGGATCCGTTTTCTTTATCTCATAATTTTCGCTGGTCCCGTATGAGGTGATTGTCTGGAAGGGCACCAAGAGCAGGTCTGCCACGGTGTCTTTCTTCTCGTGATGCGGGCTGCTTTCCTGCATGTAACGGACACTGCCGTCCGCTTCGAAACAGATCAGCTTGAATCGATCTTGACTGGAGGAGCAACAGCTGACAATGACACCGTTCGCCGCGTCTGCTTCCGATAGTTGCAGCCGATAAAAATTTCCTCGCTGCGCAACTGTTTTACCGACCATGGAAAAGCCTGGCTTTAAATTGACGACCCGCTGCCCTTCCTCCCGCTTTCCCTTCTCCTTGCCCCGGTTCTTGGCCCGCACATCGTTGCATAAATCCTTAGCCTTGATCAATGTCTCCGCATTGACTTGCGTCTGAAAATTTGGACCAAATCTGGTAATAATGGCAAACACAACCTTTTGCAGGCTGTTTAAATTTTCCAAATCCAGACTCTCTGTGCTGTCGTCAAACATTTCTGACGTGTCTCCTCCGCTCAAATCGTAGCGTCGCCGTTTATTTGGATCCGATAAAATTGCATACGCTGTAGAAATTTCCTTAAACTTTTCGCCCGTCGGGGCATCCTTTAGGTTGCGATCGGGATGATAGCGCAAGGCCAGGATCCGATATGCTTTAGTGATTTGATTTATTGACGCGCCTTTCTCGACCCCTAGTACCTGAAGACATGGATGGATGGCGAGATTAGGGGAAGTCAAGTCTCCAAAAGGAAGCGCATATATGCTTTTTGATCGCCGTTCGTGGCTATCGGCTCTGAGGATATTCCTGCTGCCCCATAAGAGTCTGAATGAGGTCACTTACATGTCAGTCGCGTGCCACTACAAACACAAGCATCGAATCTGTTTTTGCTTACCGTATAGAAGTTTTTCGTCTGTTTAGAACGATCAGCACGGCGGAGATGGTCAGCCATCTATTCAATCTGGTTGAAAATGAAAGCTGCGGCGCCCTCGACTGTATCGTTGTTGGAAAAGCGCATCTGAGGGTGAGTCCTTCAACGTAGATCGGGACTTTATGTCGATCCCCGTTGAAAACGTGTACGTATTAAAAATTCGTGATTCATCTTGATTTGATTGCATACTTTTACGATGCCGCATCGTAGCCAGACACAGTGTTTCTCATCAATAGGAACGAAGCTTAACTATGCATGGGCCTACCTAATTCCTCCCTGTCCTCCTCAAAGAATACTAGAGGACATACCTACTCTTTCAAATAAATTATCCACGAACACAACTCGAGCCTCTACCCATAAAGTTAAGGAACGCATAAAACACACGTGCGCGTCTCCACAAACACAGTGATTTGGCCTGCGGATTAAGCCTAAACGGCCATCCGCCAGTAACGGTCAGGCCTTAACCGATCTCGTCATGACTGCTTTCTCTGTCCCAGAACTCACATGCCGCTTTACCACAAGCTCGACACGAGAAGGCCAAAACGTGCGCCACAAAGCGATGCTCATGGTTTCCAAAATTATTTTGCACCACAGCCAGCCGGAGGTTACTGCTTATCTTCTCCCGAATAGCCCCCTCGGCGAGGTGCTTCATGATGATTATCCCCTTCCTACCCACGGGCCCCAAAGCAGCAATTTTGGGAGGTTTCCTGCTCCATTTGGTCATGGGCACGTAAGTGATGACTCGCTACTTCTCATTTACTGTGAGGACATTGTTGCCATTTTGGAAAGGGATTTTTAATGCCAATTTATGGCTCCTTGGTCTGCACGGGATATTTTGATGTTACCTTCTTCTGCAGCATTGCAATGGTGCAGGTGACTCACGCCTCCATCCTTTTTGGAAAGAGCCAAATTGATGGACTTATCTTTCTTCTTTCCTTCGTTTTTAACCTCACTAATGATACAGCAATTCTTTTCTATCTCTACAACTCCATACCATCATCTACAGGCTCTATACTTTCGGCTCCCTGACCGTGTATCTCACTTCCTACCTACGCGTTTATGATCCTACCGTTACCTACAACAACACCATCGTAATTTATGCGTGTACAATAGCTGGGCAAGCTCTTTTGATGTTTCTTGGTGGAAAAATTGAACTTCGCGTGGGTCCTCGCGCGGCCGCTGCCATTGGTTCATGCTGCTTGGTCGGCGCTCCCTTGCTCTCTTCAATGGTGACGAGCCTGTGGGCGATGACATGCACCTATGGGCTACTGTTTGGGTTTGGAGGAGGCCTGACGTATACCGTGCCCCTCGTGTGCGGGTACCGGTGGGAGCCAGAGCGCAAGGGACTGGTCAGCGGCGTGATTCTGAGCGGCTTCGGCCTCTCCGCCTTGGTCTTCAATCAGATCCAGTCCGTCCTCGTCAATCCGCACAATTTGAAGCCGGACGTGGTCTACAAGGTGTGTCTATGTGAAGATGGACAGCCCATGGCAAAGCCCAGTGTTTCTCCAGGGCTCCTGGCGCAGATTTATGAATTTGCGCTTTTACACGTGTCCCGAATCGGTCTAAACTGAGCCATCTCTTCCACTCTTGTGCCCCCCTTTTTAATTCAGAATAAGCGATATTTCGGGCCCGGCCCTGTGACCGACGCGGTCCCGGGCTTGCTGGTAAAGCTCGGCCTCCTATACTCCCTGCTCTGCGTCACCGGCACCCTTCTGTTGCAGGACCCTATCTACAAGAAGATCGAGGACGGGGCGGAGGAAGAGGAGGAGGACAAGAAAGAGAGAGGCTGTTTGTCCGCTTCCTCCCACTACCTGGACATTGTCGGGGCTGAGTCGACCGCCCTGGTGGCAGCCGGCGACGGGCCCGCTCACGACAGTCGTGTCCACAAGAGAGACGCCCCGTGCGAGGTAGCTGGGGGTTCCTCGCCGCTCCGACGGCGTGGGTGGGAGGAGGAAGGGGCTATGGAAATCTCGACTCTGGAATACCAGCGGTTGCGGGAAGACAGGGAGCCGGTGGGAGAGGGAGGGAAGGGGAGGGAAGGAGGGAGAGGAGGAGTCGCGGTAGGGAATGGAGGACATAAAAATGGTGTCGGGGAAGAGGTAAAGGGAGGAGGGAGGGACTTGGCAGGGAAGGAGCCAAGGTTAGGAGGTACGCAGGTCGATAGGGGCTCAGACAAGGACGTAAACGGGGAAAGGGCCAGGCCGGGAGCGGAGGAGGAGGAGGAGGTGGAGGTATCACCGTCGGAACTCGTCTGCCTGCCGCAAGCGTGGCACGTGTCCCTGTCGTTCACCTTAGGGGCCTTGAGCGGGCTGGTAACCCTGGCCACCTACAAGAGTATCGGCATCTCCACCTTCCTGGACGACCACTTCATGTCCGCAGTTGTGGGCAGCGTGTCCTCCGTGGCCAACGCCCTCGGGCGGATTTTTTGGGGCTGGATGAGCGACCGTGCGGGTGCTTATCGCACGCTCTACATCCTCTGCCTGTGTCAGGCAGGCTTCCTTTTTGCCTGGGGCCTGACGGTGGGCGCGTGGAAGAGCCGGTGGCTGTTTGCGCTCTGCGTCGCCGGGGTGGCCTTCTCCCACGGGGGCAATTTTGCAATTTACCCGGCCCTGATCGCCACCCTCTTTGGGAAGACGAACAGCGCTCCGAATTTTGGGCTGATCTTCTTGTTCTATGGCCTTGCCTCCCTGGTCGGGCTCAGTGTCCTACCCTGGTTGTCTCCTGAGCTGACCCCATTGTGCGATGTGCTGGGAGGGATCGCACTGACCTCGGCGGGGTCCGTGTGGGGGCTGCAGGCCTGGTACACACCCAAGCTGAAAGCGGGGGGGAGGCATCCGCTTTTGCGATGAAAGGAGGGGGGTTGTGGACGTGTTGGGGGAAGAGAAGCGGAACGGGGGAGGGAGGAGCCGGGGCTCTCCCTGGAAGACCCCCGGGCCTTGTACATCAGTGAGACCGCTCGGCACCATCGATGATGACGGGTCTCGTGTTACATAGGACAAGGAAAATAGCATATAGCACACCAAATGACCAAGACGTGCCCCGGGCGCAGTTAGCGTCGCTTGTAGGTTGTTCTTTTTCGTGTTTACCTCGGGCCCTGCTCGAACTTTTTGATTCCTGTTACTTACACGGCGTCCGGGCATACGCCGCGCGCCTCTGCGTTTCCTCCTCTCTCCTTTCGCTGGAAAGCCCCCTTCCATCCGTCGGACACACCACTGACCCCTTTCCATAGACCCTTCCAGCCATCCCAAGGTACGAGGCGGCCTTTCGCCTCGTCTGGTGGGCGGCGCTCAGATTCCTGAGTAGAGGCTCGTGCCGGTCATTGACACGGCCCGATTCCACTCGACGCCCGAGCATATAAGCTTTTTCTGCCCCTCCAAATCCTCCTTTCACGCTCCGATCCCCTCCACCCATAACCCTAAAATCGGGACCCCTCAGGAGGCTGGGGCAACCGTCGACTGCCCTGGGTCATCATCTCTCTTCTCAGTTCATTCAAGACACGCTCCATCGTGAAATGTCGGTCCCAATGGCTCAAAATGTGGAGCTTTGACGGGTTGACCACCCCAGTGCTCTGATCGACGCACGGAAGGTTCACTCGACTCACAAATCGGACGAAAGGAGGCTCATTGGGGTATCGATCTCCGCATTCGATTTTAAGTTCAAACAAGCGGCCTTCGAACGTCGTGCCCGGCGGGCCGAAGATGGAACCGTTCCAGGCGACCAGAAAAATGTCTTCCTGGTTCTGTAGGCCTAGGGAAATGGTAGGGTCTTGCCCTTTTTCGGCCTGGTCCAACTCCTCCAAGAGCTTGAAATTCCGGGGCACGATAATTTCATCCTGCTGGCTTCCCGACGCCGGAGGCGCAGCGGCCGTACGGTTGGGGCTTGACATCGCCCGGCCCGGCCACATCCTCTCTCCCTTCCGCTTACCAACCTGTTAGCATGCGTTTATTTTAGAAACATTCGTTGTGTGAGTTAAAGGCTGCCAACCCTAGGTTGGGCAGTGCAGTCCTAGACGATAGCATGACGCTGATTGACCACAGAGACCGTGCTGAGTTCACAAGCAGCCAAAGTATGTGACAATAAAAAGACAAAATCAATACAATCAAATAAGTCGAACACGCGGTGAAGGTGTGTTGGGGACACGAGCGCCTTGCGCAAACATGCGACGGCCTTTGAGCCCTCTGAGGCATCGATTTCTTCCGCGAGTCAGCGACGGAACCGATCCGATCTGCTCACATGTGGAGGACCTGGGACTTGGCGTGAGCGGGAATTTTGATTCGTGGTAGTCGCGTAAACACAAAGCCAAACGAGAGCATATATTGAAACGATGGCAACGTTATGGTTCCTTATTTTTCGATTACCTGCGGGCTTGTTGCGTTGGGATACAAGGCCATCTGAGGTCTTGCTTGAAGGTATGCTTCTCTCTCAAACTCTATTTCGCCTCTTCCCCAATCTAAGATGAACACGCATAAACTTTCAGGGCTTAACATTTTCAACATTTTCCGTTCAAGTTTTCGGAAAGCAGGGTAGGTGCCATCTCTGAGGCAACGAGGACTTACACAATCTGCTCTCCGAAAGGCAGGTGAAAATGACAAAATTGGATATATGTGAGAGAGAAAGTCAATTCAATATCTTTGCGGAATCACAATGTATCATTTTATAATTTTGCTGCAATTGACACCCAGGACTTGCCTTGTTCTCGACCATTTAACATAATGGGTTGGACGGCGCGCATGACTGCCCTATGCCGTTCCCGTTCTGCTCTCAGGTGTATGTCGGAATGCAGCACCTGAGAAGGAAAGGCATACCCTGGGGGTACGTAGCGTGGAGGGTTGTCTTGCAATGGCTCGTCATTTAGCTGCATTTCTTGTAAAGCCTGCGGGGAAGATGAGCCGTGCGTCAACTATTTGGACATCTCCCACCTCTAGAAGACAGGCTCTCTAAAACTTACCCTTCGCCTGAAGCGTGTTACTGGTGCTTCGGGGAACACAATGGGTGACTCAATAAATTGTGTCATCATCGCCTTTGTTTGTTTGACATAAGATGGTGAGTCAGATATCAGGGTGGAGACAGACGATGCAGGAGACGGGTATTACAACATCTCCTACCTCAAGTTTTGGAAAAGACCATGAAAAAAATGAGTTGGGCTTCGTGCTTATACATTCTTCATCTCTTGTGTTTGACGAAGAATCTAGACTGATTTCCTCTGCTGCGGTGTTTGGGCTGACTTTTGCTTTGAAATCCCTGCTCCCCGCTGCTCCGGGTGTAACTTGACTGAAGCCGGAAATTCTCGTACTACCTCGTCTCAGAACCATAAATGCCACCATTGATACCGTTAACGCGAACCAATATGCTGGTGAGAGAGCATAACTGAGCAACCTTCTGTTGCCGTTGCATATTCGGTTGCGATTGCTTCCACTTCCCACTGATGACGGGTCTCCGGGAGCGGGATGCTTGGGATTATCGTCTGGTCTCCCTGTGTTCTTCTTGCGTTTCCCTCCCCGCCTCTTCTTTGTACTCCCATTTGAAGTTGAAGGTGCTTGAGTAACTGTCCCGTCAGACGACGTCGGCATGGCGCTGTGTTTGCGTGTGGGGGTGGTGCATCTCTTAAACGCGAGAGGTCGGACGGCAATGCGTCCATATGGGCCACGATCCTTATCCCCCCCTCGCTGACGACCTCCTCCCTCCAGCCACAGATCTTACCTTGCTCTTCACGCACCCAACATGCACCGCATTTTCATGCCTCTTCGTTTTTATACACTCGCAACACTCGATCAGGTCGTCTACTAATGATGTTGCAGCGAGGAATCTTGGTGGTAATGGCATCGACTCTGCTGCTCCAATCCTCCCTGGGATTCTTACGCCCGTCTACTGCCCTCCCAGCGGTCCGTGCCGGGACGGCAAGCCTCCGATTGAGCAATTCTCGTCGATTCTTGGCTATGGTCGGCACTGAGACGAAGGGTGCTGCGGACACTGAAGAGTTTCGTATCTTTTTCAAGGTATGAGTGTGAGGAGCTGCCGTCAAGAAGGAGAGCAATTTCCGATAGGAAGGTCCTAGTGCGCACCATATGGGGTACGCCACATACTGATACAATCCTCATAAAAAAAAATCAATGATGGGGTGACAATCGAAAGTAACACTTACGGTTTGGCCTGTTTTACATATTTTACCTCTACACCTGACACGAGCAGAAAGATGGCAACACGATTTCTCCCTGGCACGACATTCCCCTCAAGGCCGATCCTCAGACGTTTAACTTCATCACCGAGATCCCGAAATTGTAAGTCAGATGGATAAAAAGTCGTTGCGAGTAGTAAAAATGTGATGTACGCACCCCTAATGGCAATTTCGTCAGAATTATGGTTGCAGGGCGCGATTTCGAGCTCCCTTAAAAAGTCTGAAATGGAGCTGCATACCGTAGCCTTTCAAACCCTTTCTCTCATTCCATTTATACTTTGGCTGCAATATCTGTCACCTTTGGAGCAAGCTCGAACCCTTCCTTGGGCCTTGCAACGTATGAAGTCTGACTTTCCCCCTCCCTCGTTTTTCGTGAAGCACCAAGGCCAAGATGGAGGTGGCGACCAAGGAGGAACTCAACCCGATCTCCCAGGACATGAAGAAAGGAAAACTCCGGTGAGTGGGCGCCTGGATCACCCAGGAATCTCAAGTGCGCCCCCGAGATCCTGTAGTTCATCCCTCCTCGACGCTAGCGATTCCTGCAAAAAGCCCTCGGTGTCTCACCAACACATGTTTCTTACCATCCCCACCCTCCTTGAAACCCACCACTCTTCCTCGCCCGTCCTCTTACCCCTTTGGCAACAGCTTCTACCATGGCCCCATTTTCTGGAATTACGGACTCCTGCCTCAGACCTGGGAGGATCCCAATCACACTCATCCGGAGGTACGTCACAATCCTTCTTTCTGCTGCGCGCTTCTCTTTTCTTGTTTTCGCATGTTTTAACTGGCACCATCGGCGCTGACTCTTCTCCTCTTCCAGCTGAAGGTGCAGGGAGACAACGACCCCGTGGACGTGGTCGAGATCGGGAGCACAGTGCTGAGCATGGGGGCCGTGACGCCCGTGAAGCCCCTCGGAGTCCTCGCCATGATCGATGACGGGGAGCTCGACTGGAAAATCATTGCGATCGCCGCCTCCGACCCCATGGCCGGAGAGCTCAACGACATCGCCGACGTGGAGGCCAAGCTCCCTGGGGTGGTTTCTGGGATCAGAGAATGGTTCCGTTGGTACAAAACGCCCGATGGCAAGCCCGTGAACGAGTTTGGATTCGGAGAGAAGGCGCTGGCCAAGGCGGATGCTTTGAAGGTAGGGGTGCATGGAGGGGCAAATCTCAACACGCTGAGGCTTACTTGATAAAGTACTTCATTCTACTTGAAGCATGCGTTGTGTTGTCTGTTTTGACACCTCTTCTCACATGACACGGCAGGTAATTGATGAGACCCATGGAGCCTGGAAGAGTCTTATGAGCGGCCAGACAGACGCGGGCAAGCTTTGGAAGAAAGCCTGAAGCAACATTCATGCGCAACCACTGGAGATGTGTGAGTCGATGAAAGCTTTTGGAAGATGAGAAAAAAGCGTTGGATCGGAATTCTAAAAAAAACAATTGTTATAGGGGGTCACGCATTGTCAAGTGCAATGGTATGGTGGGGAGGGAGGACCCAAAAT
>Ga0209925_1000618_pt1 | contig 18137 bp, 17 predicted proteins | sample SalPonR2_A_D1_MG_FD_185702 | JGI IMG/M metagenome (GOLD analysis project Ga0209925, IMG submission 185702) | Salt pond soil microbial communities from South San Francisco under conditions of wetland restoration - Salt Pond MetaG R2_A_D1_MG... ...
GTGAAGGTGCCCCAGCGGGTTTCCATCCTGCTTAGGCCGGTGGTGTAGCGGCAGACGGCGACCGCGTGCTGGTCGACCTCGATGCCGGGCGTCTGGTCCACGGTGCAGGTGACCTCGAGCGGTGCGGCCCCGCCCATGTACCATGTGCCGAGCGTCGTCCCGTAGCCAATGTAATCCAGCAGCGACCCGCCCCCGCTCGCCTTCTTGTACCACCATGCGTCCGGCTTCAGGCGCTCGACCTCCTCGGGGGTGACCTCCACCTTGTCGGCGAGATGGTAGAGCGGCCCGCGATTGCCGTCGTAGAAATGGACCTCGCGCAGCTCTCCGATCAGGCCTTCGTCGATCAGGCGCTTGGCGGTGACATGGCTTTCGACCCAGCGCAGCGGCCAATTGATCGCCATCTGCTTGCCGGTGCCCTCCATCGCCGCAATCATCCTCCGCGCGTCGGCCGTGGAGGCGGCGAAGGGCTTTTCCACGAAGATGTGAACGCCGTGGGGTGCAAGGCGTTCGACGTAATCCGCGTGATCGGCCGTTGCGGCGCAGAGGATCGCCATGTCGTGAGGGCCGGCCGCCATACAGGCATCGAAATCTGTAAAGTATCGATCCTCCGCCACGCCGAACTTGCCTGCGACGGATTGCATTTTTGCAAGGTCCGGATCGTAGAGCCCCGCGATCTCGGCCTCTGGGTGTTCATGCACGAGGCGCAACAGGTCGCCCATGTGCATGTGGTCGAAACTGATGCCGACGATGCGGAATTTGGGCATGTCTTCCCTCCCTCAGCGTTGTTCGGTGAAACGGACGTAAAGCGCCGTGACCGCGAGGATGATCAGCCCGAAAAGCGCGATGCGCGCGCCTTCGGGCATCCGCGCCAGCGTCAGCATCGTCTCGATCACCCGCAGGATCAGCGCGCCGACGATGGCGCCCGCGAAACTGCCGCGCCCGCCGAAGATGGAGGTTCCGCCGATCACTGCGGCGGCCACCGAGGGCAGCATCAGCGGGTTGGCGAGGCTGAGCGACGGCGCGCGGATCATGCCGAGATAAAGCAGCCCCGTCAGCGCCGCGATCAGCCCCGACAGCACGTAGAGCGCCATGAGGACCTGCCAGCTGCGCACGCCCGACAGTTTCGCCGCCTTCTCGTTGGAGCCGAGCGCGAAGAGAAGCCGGCCGAACCCGCTGTAGCGCATGAGCCACAGCACGAAGACGGCGAAGGGCACGAAGAGGAACAGACCGTTCGGCAGCCCGGCCGTGCGCCCGGTTCCGAGCCATTCGAGGATCGCGGGGATGTCGGTCCCTGTGGCGATCACGTAGCGCTGGTAGACCTGCAGGCAGCCCGTGGCGATCAGGCCGGTGCCCAGCGTCATGATCAACGGATGCACCCGCGCGATCCCGGCGCCGAAGCCGTTGACCACGCCCACGACCACGCCCACGGCCATCGCCACCAGCATCGCGGGGACCGGCCCGACGAGCGGGGTCATCGTCGCCGCCACGAAGGCCGAAGCGGTGGCGACGATCCCGACGGACAGGTCGATGCCCCCCGTCAGCATGGTCAGCACCTGACAGGCAGCGAGCATGGCCAGCGGGATGGCGAACTTGATGGTGTTACCCGCCCAGAAGGGCGAGATGATGCCGGGCCGCATAAGCTCCAGCGTCCCGATCAGCAGCAGCAGGAGGCCGATCAGCGGGATCACCGGGTTGTCCTTCAGGAACCGCCCGAAACGTACGAGGGGACGCGCCTCGGGTTCCGCCTGCGGATGGATATCGCTCATGTCGGGCCCCTCCCGCGCATCATCAGGAAGGCGCCGAACATCACCACGCCGACCATGATCGTGCCCTCCACGATGGTGGTGACGTTCGGGTCCACCGCCGCAAGCGTCAGGATCGTGCGGATGATCCGAAGGATGAAGACCGCGATGATCGGCCCGAGGATGCCACCGATACCCCCGCCCAGCACCACGCCGCCCAGCACGACCGCCGCGACGGCGGCCAGCAGGTAGGGGCCGGGCACGGGTTCCCCGATCCCCGTCAGCGACAGCAGGCTCAGCCCGCCGAACGCGCTGAAGAGGCCGCAGACGGCGTAGGCCGCGGCCTTGGTGCGGCCCACGGCGACGCCGGAGCGGAAGGCCGCGTTCTCGTCGGAGCCGGTTGCGTAGATCGCGAGGCCCAGTTTCGAGCGCTTCAGGGGCACCCAGATCACCGCGACGATGATCGCCATCAGGATCAGCGCCTTGGGCAGACCGTCGATCAGGACGGAGCCCACGATCGCCTCGCGCAGGAAGGGGGCCGCGGTGCCGCCGGGCGTGTTCAGGATCAGAAGCGCGGTGCCCTCCCACACGAACAGCATGGCGAGTGTCACCACGATGTCGGGCACCCGCGTGACCACGATCAGCACCCCGTTGATGAGCCCCATCAGCGTGCCGACCGCCAGCGTGATGAGGATCGCGGGCACGCCGCCCATGGTCTGCATCAGCACCGCCGCCGTCACCGAACAGACCGCCATCATCGAGGCGACCGACAGGTCGATGCCACCGACGATCACGACCACCGCCATTGCGGCAGTGGCGAAGGCGAAGGGGAGCGCCGCGCGCGCAAGGCTTTCGAGGCCCGAGACGCCGAAATTCGGTTGGATCAGCCGCGTGACACCGAGAAGCACCACCATGAGCGCGACAAGGCCCAGCGTCCAGGCGTTCCTGCGCACGAAACTCACGCCGCGCCCTCCGCAGATGTCAGGCCGTAGGCGGCGCGCATCAGGCGTTCCTCCGTGGCGTCCACCGCCTCGACGATGTCCACCACGCGACCGTTGAAGATCACCACCGCCCGGTCGCAGGCAAGCGGCACCTCGGCCAGTTCCGAGGTGTAATAGAGGATCGCCGCGCCCTGTTCGGCCAGCTCCCGCACCAGCGGGTAGATCTGGCGTTTGGTGCGTACGTCGATCCCGCGCGTCGGATCGAACAGAAGCAGCGTCTCGACCCCGTGCGCCAGCCAGCGCCCGATGGTGACCTTCTGCTGGTTGCCGCCGGAAAGGCGCTGCACCTCACCCTGCGCGCGCGTGTCGATCTGAAGCCGCTCCACCGCCTCGGCCACGCGCGCCTTCTCGTGGCGCAGGCGCAGCGGGCCCCACGACCGGGCGCGCGCGGAAAACGGCATGGCGATGTTCTCGCGCAGCGAGCGTTCGCGGAACAGCGCCTCGGCGCGGTTGCCGGGCACGAATTTGAGCCCCGCGGCGATGGCGTCGGCGGGGTGGCTGAAACGGGCGGGGGTGCCGTCGATCTCGACCGTGCCGGCGGCGGGTTTGCGCATGCCTGCCAGCACTTCGAACAACTCGTCCTGGCCCTGACCCTCCAGCGCGACGACGCCGAGGACCTCGCCGGGATGAAGTTCGAAACTGGCATCCGTCAGCTTTGGCGCGGCGGCGAGATTCTGCACGCGCAGCCGCGGCGCGCCGCCGGGTTTCGGGCGCGCCGTCTCGGCCGCGCGCTGGCCGAGGTCGATCCTTGCGCCCAGCATCATCTCGACCACGCGGTCCTCGATGCCGGGGGCGATGTCCAGGTCGCCGACGCTGCGCCCGTCGCGCAGAACGGTCGCGCGGTCGCAGAGCTCGGCGATCTCGGCGAAGCGGTGGGAGATGTAGATGACGCCGCGCCCGTCCTCCGCCTGCTGTCGTGCGACGCGCAGCACCCGCTCGACGAGGTCCGTGGGCAAGGCGGCGGTGAGTTCGTCCAAGAGCAGCACGTCGGGTGTGCTGGCCAGCGCGCGGGCAAGGTCGATGATGCGCAGCGTGGCCAGCGGCAGGTCGCGGATCATCGCGTCCAGCCTGAGTTCGGGATGGCTGAGCTCGGCGGCCCAGTGGCGGAACGTCTCGGCATCGGTGTCGCCGAGGCGCAGATTGTCCGCGACGTCGAGATCGGGGATCAGCGAGGGTTCCTGGTAGACCGGCACGAGGCCCGAGCGGCGCGCCTCGGCGGGCGAGCCCACGCGCGCCTCGGTTCCGCGGATCGTGACACGGCCCGCATCGGGGCGGATCGCGCCGGTGAGGATCTTCACGAAGGTCGACTTGCCAGCACCGTTTGCGCCCATCAGGGCCACGACCTCGCCGCGCCTCACGGTCAGGCTCGCATCCGTCAGCGCGCGCACGGCGCCAAAGCTCTTGGCCACGTTCTGCGCGTCCAGAAGCGTGTCCGTCATGCCGGTGGACATGGCATCGTTTTTGGACGTCATGCGGTCTCTGCCCGTCTGTTCGCCTGCTCGAAAGGGGCGGCCCCCGCGCCGGGAACGGGCGCGGGAGCCGCAGGGAGGGTTCCGATCAGCCTTCGCCCGGTCCTTCGCAGGCGATGATCTGCTCCATGGTGTAATCCGTCCAGCCGGGAATGGTCACGGAGACCGGCCATTCGGGGTCGAGGTTGGGGTTCTGCGCCGCGTCGAGCGTGGCGCGGCCCTCCTCGGTCACGTTTTCCCACAGGACCGGATCGACCAGCACGGTGTTGCTGTCGGGTGCCTCGCCGTTGAGGATGTCCACGGCCAGCGCGATACCGGCACCGCCGACCGAACCGGGGTTGGTCACGGCGGCACCCTGCAGGCCCTCGACGCTCGTCAGTTGACCCACGAAGCCCGCGTTGTCGGCGCCCACGATCGGCACCAGCGGCGCGCCGCTTTCGACGAAGGCATCCACGATCACGTTGTCGATGCCGGACGTCCAGACCCCGTCGAAGGGGATGCCCGTCGCGAGGAAGTCGAACATCTGCTGCTTGCCCTGGTCCTGCTGCCAGCCGGTGAAGACCTCGTGCACGACTTCGATGCCCGGGAATTCGGCCAGCGCCCGCTCGAAGCCCGCGTGCCGGTCAGTGTCGGCAGAGACGCCCGCGATGCCGCGCATGTAGACGACGTCCCCTTCGCCGCCCAGCTGCTCGAAGAGCCAGCGCGCGCCGAGATAGGCGTATTCCTCCTGGTTGTTGGACAGGATGTAGGCGCCGGGGGCCGTCACGCCCGCATCAACGGCCACGACGACGATACCCTGATCCATCGCGATCTCGAGGGCGGAGTTCAGGGCCTCGGGGTTGGAGGGGTTGAGCACGATCGCATCGACACCCGCCTGAATGAGGTTATTCAGATCCTCGAGCTGGCCCGCGCTGTCGGTGTTGCGGTGTGCCACGACCAGGCCGGCGACGTCCGGTTCCACCAGCGCCTGGGCGCGCATGGCGCAAATCATTTCCTCGCGCCAGCCATTGCCCTGCACGGTGTTGGACACGCCGATCGTGTAGCCGCCATGGGCGTCGGCGAAGGCCGCGGGCGTCATGGCCACGGAAAGTGCGGCCGCGGCCGCTCCCATCATCAGTCTTCTGTTCATCTTGGGTCCTCCCAGTTGGATTGGTGGTGCAGTCGGTGTTCGAGGTCTTGGCGCCCCTTTTGGTATCTCTCCGGCCCACGCGCTTGGTGCCATCTCATTTGATGAACGGGCTCAGAACATCGCGGGCGAGGCAGAAGCCGCGCTTGATCTTGTCGTCGGTGCCTTCGAACAGGCGGTCCTCGTGCTCGATGATGACGGGCCCATCATAGCCCGCCCGGTAGAGGCCCGAGAAGAAATCGGACCAGTCCACGTCGCCCAGCCCGCAGAGCCGCGGTATTTGCCAGCCCATGCCGACGGACATCGTCCCGTTCTCGTAGAGACCGTCGCGGTCGATCATCACGTCCTTGGCGTGGACATGGCCGAAGCGGGAACCGAATTCCTTGATGAATCGGGTCTGGTCGATGAATTGCCAGATCAAATGCGAGGGGTCGAAATTCATCCCAACCGCGTCGCCCCATTCCTCGAATATGCGCCGCCAGATCTTTGGCGAATAGGCGATGTTGTGCCCGCCCGGCCATTCGTCATGGCTGAAGATCATCGGGCAGTTCTCGAAGCACAGCGTCACGCCCGCGTCCTCGGCATGCTTGACGATGGGCGCGAAGATGTCTTGCGCGCGGGTCCAGTTCTCGTCGACGTTCAGCGTCCGGTCCCCGCCGAGGAAGGTGTTCACGACCGTCACGTCCATGATCGCGGCGCCGGTGATGACCTTCATCAGGTGGCCGATCACCTCCTCACGGTGGGTCGCGTCGGCATGGAGCGGGTTGGGGTAGTAACCGAGACCCGAGATCGTGACCCCGCGTTCGGCCAGCCCGCCGATGATCTCCTCGCCCTGCGTCTTCGTCAGGCCGTCCACGTCGATATGGGACGTCCCGGCATAACGCCGTTTCTCGCCGCCGCTCGCAGGCCAGCAGGCGACCTCGAAGGCGGAGAAGCCGTTGGCGCCCGCCCAGTCAGCGACCTCCAAAAGGGGCGTGTCCTCGAAAGGGGCGGTCAGAAGGCCCAGTTTCATGTCTCTCCTCCCTCAGATCTCGTCCAGTTTCACCCAGCGGTTTTCCCGGGCCGACCGCAGGACCGCGTCGCAGAACACCATTTCCAGATGCCCGTCCTCGAACGTGGCCCATGTCGCGCCCGCCTGTCGGCCGCCCGCCGCGACGTCCGAATAGACCGCGCGGAAGAAGGCGAAGAAGCTGTCGGCGAAACCCTCCACATGGCCGGGCGGCAGGCTTGCCGCCGCGGTGCCGGTCGGGTTCATCAGCGTGAAGTCCCGCATCAGCACCTGGTTCGGCGCGTCGCGATGTCCGATGAACAGGTGGTCGGGCGTCTCGCTGTCCCAGGCGGCGCTGGCCACGGATCCCGCAACGTCCCATTGCAGCGAGTTCTTGCGGCCCATGTTGATCTGGCTCGTGCTCATCACGCCGCGCGCGCCGTTCTCATAACGGATCACGATCATCGCGGCGTCGTCGGTGTCGATCTGCACTGTCTCGGTCGCGCCCGCGCCGCTGGAGAAGGTCTCGACCGGGCCGGTGGGTTTCTCGCGCTCGGCCAGGAAGGTCGTAAGCTCCGCCATCACGGCCTCGGGCTTCAGCCCCGTGACAAAGCCGGTCAGGTCCACCCAATGCGTACCGATATCGCCCACGGATCTCAGGGCGCCGCCCTTGTCGGATTCCAGCCGCCAGTTCCAGTCCGTGGGCTTGGCCAGCCAGTCCTGGTGATAGTGGCCGGTGACGAACCGGATATCGCCAAGCTCTCCACTCTGCACCATGGCGTGCGCCTGCTGGTTCAGCGGATAGAAGCGGATGTTGTAGCAGACGGCGGCCACCTTGCCGCTTTGCTCCGCGATCTCCACCATCTCGGCCGATTGCGCGGAGGTCATGGCCAGCGGTTTCTCGCAGATCACGTTCTTTCCGGCCGCTAGGATCGCCTTCACATGCTCGTAATGGGCGTGGTTGGGCGAGGTGACATGGACGACATCGACGCTGTCGTCGGCCAGCAGATCGTCGAGCGAGGCATAGGCGTGGGGCACACCGATCTCGGCGGCCCGCGCCGCGCCGCGTTCCGGCGAAGAGCCCAACACACCGCGCAGCTGCACGCCGAGCCGTCGGAGCGCCTGCGCATGCACCGTTCCGATGAAGCCCGTGCCGATCACGGCGGCGCCCATGCTTGCGAAATCCGTCATCTCTCCTCCCCTTCAGACAACCGAGTATCCTCCATCCACGGGCAGGCAGCAGCCCGTCATGAACTGGGACGCGGGCGAGGCGAGGAACAGCACCGCGCCCGCGATGTCGCCAGGTTGACCCCAGCGGCTCATGGGCGTGCGCGCCTCCACCGCCGCGACGAAGGCCGGGTCCTGCCGTGCGCGGGCCGATTGCTCGGTCACGATGAAACCGGGCGCCACGGCGTTCACACGGATGCCGTCCGGGGCCCAAGCGATGGCGAGCGATTTCGTCAGCTGTTCCACGCCCGCCTTCGACGATCCATAGGCCGGGTTCCGGGGGCTGCCGAAGCGGGCATACATCGAGGCGATGTTCACGATCACGCCGCCGCGCGCCTTGAGAGCAGGGTACATCGCCTCGGCACAGCGGAAGGAGCCGGTGAGGTTCACGTCAAGCACGTGGGAAAAGAACTCCGGGGCCATCTCCTCGCCGCGACGGGTGATGGCGGCGCAGTTCACGAGGATGTCGACCGAGGACAGGCCGGCCGCGAAGGCACGCACGGCTGCGGTGTCGGTCACGTCGAGCTGCGTGTAGGCGAAGCGTTCGGCATCCTCGGGGGCGCAGCTGTCTTCGGCACCGGTGATGTTCACCTCGGCGCCTGCGTCCTGAAGCGCGCGCGCGATCGCCGCGCCGATGCCGCCCCGGCTCGCGCCGATCACGACCGCGCTCTGCCCCGCGAAATCGAACGACACATCCGGCATCAGCCGCGCCTCCGCTGCGACTTGTTCAAGATCAGACCTCCCGTCACGCGCTCCCCCGCGTCTGTAATCGTTTTCATGACAGGAAAAATGTTCCCTGATGCCATGAAATCGATTACATATTCGATCCATGATCGGATTCGAGTCAACCCGTTTGTGAGCGACACGACACAGAACCGCGGGGCCCAGAAAACGGCCACGATCCAGGACGTGGCGCGCGCCGCGCGCGTTTCCACGGCCACGGTCAGCCGTGCGCTGAGCAATCCGGACCTTCTGTCGGACCGAACCCGCGCCGCGGTGCTGGACGCGATCCGCAGCACCGGCTACCGGGTCAACCAGGCGGCGCGGAACCTGCGCATGCAGCGCGCGGGTGCGGTGCTGGTCCTGGTGCCGAACCTCGGCAAGCCGTTCTACTCGACCATCCTCGCGGGTATCTCCGACGGGTTCGCGGACAGCGATTATGCCGTGCTCATCGCCGATACCGAGAACCGCCCGCTGCGCGAGGGGGAGCTTCTGGACTATTTCCTCGACGGGCGCATCGACGGCGTGATCTCGCTTGACGGGAGCCTCGATACGGATGCGCTCCAGGCCTGCGTGGAGGCCGGGCTGGGCGGGCGGATCGTTTTCCTGTGCGAATGGGTCGAGGGGTTCGAGTTCCCGGTCATCCGCATCGACAATGCGGAAGGCGCGCGGCTTGCGATCCGGCATCTGCACGCGCTGGGCCATACGCGCATCGCCCATGTCACCGGGCCTGCCGGCAACGTGCTGACTGCCGCCCGACGTCGGGGCATGCTGGAGGAACGTGCGCGCCTCGCCCTGCCGGCGCGGGCGGAATGGGTCATTCGCGGCGATTTCTCGCTGGAATCCGGTCATCACGCGGCGGAACTGATCCTCGCCATGGAGGAACGGCCCACTGCGGTGTTCTGCGCCGCGGACATGGTGGCCTTCGGCCTGATCGCCGGGCTGCAGGAAGGGGGCCTGTCCGTGCCGGGCGACATCTCGGTGATCGGTTTCGACGATATCGACATGTCGGAATATTACGTGCCCTCGCTGACGACGATCCGGCAGGACCGTCACCGCCTCGGGCGCGAGGCCGCCGAGGCATTGCTCGTGCGGCTGGGCCCCGGCGCGGCGGGGAGCGCGTCGTCCCGAACCGTGGTCGATCTCGAGCTTGTCGCAAGGAACAGCACCGCCCCGCCGCCGGGCCTCTAGGGCAGGGATGGCGCCCCGGTCACGGTCTGTTCGAGGTCCACGCACACGCCCGTCATCGGCGCCGAGGCCGGGCTGAGCAACCAGACGGCCTGCCGGGCGCAATCCCCGGCGCTGATCAGGCGGCCCAGCGGCATCTCGGCGGCGCGCGCGTCGAGCCAGCCCTCGCCCCGGCCCAACGTCACCGCGTGCAGGTGCCGCTCGGTTTCCGTGTCCGTCCAGCCGAGGTTGATCCCGTTCACCCGTATGCGGTCGGCCATATGGGCATTGGCCGCGTTCTTCGTGAGCGTCAGCAGCGCGCCCTTGGTGGCGGAATAGACCGCGAGGTCGGGCGCCCCGCAATGGGCGTTCATCGACAGGATGTTGATGATAGACCCGGGCTGCGCGCGCGCCTTCATGTCGGCGATGGCCCCGTCCATCAGGAAGAAGGGCGCTCGGGTGTTGACCGAGAACATCCGGTTCCACGTCTCGACCGTCGCGTCGCCATATCCCGCCCGGGTCGTCAGCCCCGCGGCGTTGACCAGCCCATCGATCCGCCCGAAGCGGGCAAGTGCGGCCGATATGACGTCGGCCGGCGCGTCGGGAAGGGCGAGGTCGGTGGTCACGGTGTCGAAGGGGCAGGGCAGGGCGAGGTCGACAGGGTCCCGATCCACCAGCACCAGCGCCTCGGCCCCGGCCTGTGCCGCCTCCTGCGCGATTGCGGCGCCGATGCCGCGCGCAGCACCGGTGATCAGCACCACCATTCCATCAAGCGCCGCCCTCATGCGCAGGCCCCGCCGGGAACCCGGTCAGATACCGCCGGGGCCACGCCGCCGAAGGTCATACCTGCACCTGCACGCGCCCGGCCTCGATGCGCGCCGGGTAGGTGGCGAGCGCCACGCAGACGGGGCTGCGCAGGGCCGCGCCTGTCTTGTAGTTGAACCGCCCGTTATGCTTGGGGCATTCGATCGTGTCGTCCATGACGAGGCCGTCGGCAAGGTGCACCTGTTCGTGCGTGCAAAGCCCGTCGGTGCACCAGACGCCGTCTTCCATGTCGCGGTAGATCGCGAAGGTCCGTCCCTCATGGTCGAAGCGGATCACGTCCTCCTCCTCGATCTCGTCCAGTGCGCAGACGTCTATCCAGTCGGCCATACGTTCCCCCTCAATGCCGTTCGATGTCGAGCGCGTGAAATTCCGCGCGGTAGGGCTGCGCGGCGGGCGGCAGCTCTTTCCTCAGGTAATGGCCCGGTTCCCGCGTCTGGCGGATCATGGCGCCGATCATCTCGCGGTAGCCGTCGAGGATCGAGCGGTTCGGCGCGGGCAGATCGTCCTTGATCAAAGCGTGCAGCCGCGGCAGCGCGTGGTAGGGGACCATGGGGAACATGTGGTGTTCGACGTGGTAGTTCATGTTCCAGTAGATCCAGCGGCTGAACGGGTTCATCAGTACCGTGCGGGAGTTCAGCCGGTGGTCGAGCACGTTCTCGGCCAGCCCCCCGTGCTGCAGCAGGCCAGTCATCACCATGTGCCATGTCCCGTAGATCCGCGGCCCCCCGATCAGCATCAGGGGAAGGATCGACCATGTGGCCAGCGCCACGACGACTGCGGCGAGATGGATGGCGACGAAGAGCCTTGCCCATGCAATGGCCCTAGGGATCTCCGCCTCGGGGATGTAGTCGCGCTCCGCCGTGTCGAAGCGGCCCATGGCGTTGCGGACCAGCACCGCGAAATGCTGGAACACGTCGGGAATACCGATGAAGGCCAGCGCCTTCCGCGCAAGGTCCGGCGGGCGCATCACCGCGATCTCCGGGTCGCGCCCGACGATGATCGTGTCGGTGTGGTGGCGCGCATGGGACCAGCGCCAGCTGACGGGATTGCGCATGACCATGAAGCTGGCCAGCGCATAGACCGCGTCGTTCATCCATGATGTGCGAAAGGCGGTGCCGTGCCCGCATTCATGCCAGCGCGAGTCGCAGGCCGACCCGTAGAGCACCCCGTAGACGGCCCAGAACGGCACCGTCCACCACGTGCCCCATGTGGCGATGCCCCCCGCCGCGCTGAGGATGAGCAACCCGATCCAGAGCGCCGTGTCGCGGATCGCGGGGCCGTCCGTCCGCTTCATCAGCGCCTTCATCTCCTTGCGCGGCACCGCGGAATGATACCATTCGGCGGACGCCAGACCCGTCGCGATCGCGCGCTCGGCCTCCGGGCCGGTCAGGCTGTAGTCCCGCCATCCGATCTGAGCGTCTCCACCGTCCATCCTGTCGCCCTTGCCTCCCGCCGCGAGTGATTGACCGGGGTCCATGACGACGCAAGTCGCGCGTCGGAGTCAATCGGTCTCGAGGAGGTCAATACGCACCCCGGCCGCTCAGAACAGCGGAGACGGTCCGCAGCAGCACAGAAAGATCGGTCCACAGGGACACACGCCGGACATAGTCGAGGTCCAACTCGATCATGTCCTCGAAGCCGATATCCGCGCGGCCCGACACCTGCCAGAAGCCGGTGATCCCGGGCTTCACGCGGTGGCGGAGGTGGGCGCGCTCGGGGTAGACCGCGACCTCCTCGACAAGCGCGGGGCGCGGCCCGACGAGCGACATCTCGCCCCTCAGCACGTTGAAGAGTTGCGGCAATTCGTCGAGCGACCAGCGGCGCAGGACCCGTCCGACCGGCGTGATCCGCGGGTCGTGCCGGATCTTGAGGCAGATGCCATCCCGGTCGCTCAGCGCCTCGAGCGCGGCACGCCGTGCCTCCGCATCACGATACATCGAGCGGAACTTGATCATCCCGAAGGTCGTGCCGCCGAGTCCCACGCGTCTCTGCACGAAGAACACCGGCCCGGGCGAGCCAAGCGCCACGGCAGCCGCGATGAGCAGCAGGATCGGCCAGTTCAACAGGAGGATGTTGAGGGTCAGGACGATGTCCAGAAGCCGCTTGGCACCCATCCGGACCTGAAGGGGCGCGAGGCGCGCGATTTCGGCATTGGTCGTGCTCATCGGTTCGGTCTCCGGAAAAGGGGGTCAGGTTCTGACGGCAAGCCAGGGGTCGCCCGGCCGCGCGTCGCGCATCAAGGCGACGCTGCCGTTGCGGGGCAGGCCGTCGAAACGGTCGATCTGTGCGAGAACCGCGGTCTTCCGGTCGGCCGGGCGCAGCGAAAGCACGCCCACATCGGAGGAAGACAGCAGGAACTGGCTCGAAAGGCGGTCCTGCAGGCTTCCCGCCGACAGGACGATCACGTCGAAGGCGCGGGCCAGCCCGTCGATGGCCTCGCGCACCATCGGCGCCGAAACCGCACGGTCGTCGATGGCGCTGGCGCTGCCGGCCGGTATCACCCAGAAACCCGCCGTCTCCGAGGAGGCCCGCGGCTCGACCGGGCGCCCGAAAGGATCTCGCTCCACCCGGCATCCATGCTCTCGACGGAGGCCAGCCCAAGGTCGGCCTCGATGAAGAGGGTCCGCATCCGTGCCCGGGCATAGCTTTCGGCGAGCGAGCGGACGAGATCCGAGGTGGTGCCGCTTTCGACGCGGGCCATTCGGCAGTCCGAGGCGCCCGGCACCCGCCTGCCGATGGTCGCCCTGACGGCCCATGCAAGGGAAGCGGACAAGGAAGGGTTCCGCGCAGCCGGGCTCGACGACATCCTCCTCAAGCCGATCACGCGCGAGGGTCTGCGCCGCATCGTCAGGCGGTTCTCAAACCAGAACGCGGAACCCGAGACCGACATCGCGTCCGAGGCGCCGGGGTCCACTACACCGGTGCTGGATCACGTCCATGTGGAAGGCCTTGCCGTCGCGCTCCGGCAGGACAAGATCGGGGAACTGATCGGAGAATTCCTGTCGGAGATGGACGAGGCGATCGGCACAATCTCGGCGCGGGTGGAAGCGGGCGATATCGACAGGTCCCTGCGGGAACGGGCGCACAAGGCGGCGGGGTCCGCAGCGCTTTTCGGGGCGGAGGCGCTGCGCGCAGCGCTCGTGTCATTGCAGGAACGGATCGACGACGGCGCGGCCTGCGAGGCAGAGCTTGGCGACGTATTGCGCGGCATCTGGAGTGAGACCACCGGGGCGTTGCGGCAGCATATCGGGTGACCATCTGCCCGGACGCCTGCGCGGCAAGTCGGTCGCGGCGTCCGCGTCGCCTGCCTGCGCGGCGACAAGACGGCCCCGCCGACGCATTTCCGGCCAACGGCGCACCGTCAGATTTCTTTGATCCAATCGTCACATCACTGTTGGGAAAGAGCTTTAGGCATGACGTTGTGCACACGTGTGCACAACCGGAAAACGCATACCGTCCCATGACTTTCGGCGCGGGATTCCTGCCGCGTCAGTTCTTAAGGAGAGGCACATGAAAACGCGACTTCTTGCAGCGACCGCGCTGTGCGGCGCCCTGGCCGGTGCTGCCGCCGCGCAGGACTACGAGATCACCGTCTGGAGCGGTGGCTCAGGCGAGGCGGACAGCTACCGCTGGGAGGCCGTCGAGATGGCCGCCGACATCCTCGAGCGGGAAGCCGCGATCCGCGGCGAAGAGCTGAACATCACCGTCGACTACATGTGGGACTTCGGCGGCTGGGCCGAGTTCAAGCAGGCCGTCACGCTGGCCGCAGAGGCCGGCGAGGCGCCCGAGATCGTGGTGACGAGCCATCTCGACATCGCGCCCTGGTCGCAGGCTGGCTATGTCGTCCCGGTCGAAGACTATCTCGACCTGGACGCCTGGCCGCTGTCGGATGTCTATCCGAACCTGATGCAGATCGCCTCGTTCAACGGCGTGCAGTGGGGGATCCCGCAGGATTCCGAAAGCCGTCCGTTCTTCTTCTGGCGCGAGCACATGCGCGCACTCGGCTACACCGACGCCGAGATCGACGCGCTGCCCGAGGCGGTGGAAAACGGCGAATACACGTTGCAGAACGTGCTCGAGGACGCGACCCGCGCTGTCGAGATGGGCCTCGTAGAGGAAGGCAAGGGGTTCTCCCCGCGCGTCTCCAACGGTCCCGACTACGCGCAGTTCTACCAGTCCTTCGGCGGTGAACTCTACGACGAGGACACCGGCAAGCTCGTGCTCGACCGCGTGGCGATGACCGAGTTTTACCAGTTCTTCGTCGATGCGGTGGAGGCGGGCATCACCAGCCGCACCCATATCGGCATGGACTGGAACGACTGGTATGCAGAGGTGGCCAATGGCGGCGCCCTCATGTGGCACGGCGGGACCTGGCACTACGGGCGCTACCTGCGCGAGGGCAACGAGGACTTCTTCGGCACCATCGCCTTCAGCCTGATCCCGGCGGGTGACGCGGACGTGGGCCGGGCCAACACGATCACCCATCCGCTGGTCTACCTGATCACCGACCAGGGTGACGACGATGTGCAGAACATCGCGGCCCAGCTGGTCGAGATCGCCACCGAGCCGCGGATCAACACGCTGCACGCGATCAAGTCGGCCCACCTCGCCGTCGCCGAGAGCCAGTCCGACGTGCCGCTCTACGCACAGGATCCGTGGGCTGACGCGGCGACATCGGTGCTTCTGCCCTTCGCCAACAGCCAGCCGAACCACCCCGATTACGGCGTCTATTCCGAGGCGATGTGGTCCGGCCTCGAAAGCGCATGGACCGGCATCCAGACCCCCGAGCAGGCCGTGGCCGAACTCGAGGCGGAACTGACCTCCGTTCTCGGCGACGAGCTGATCGTTCGCTGAGGACCCTTGCGGGCAGGCCACGACCGGCCTGCCCGTTTCCTCCAGAACCCAAGACAGGTTGCCATGCGACAGGACCGGATCGGCCTTCTGTTTCTCACCCCCGCGCTGATCGCGGTCGTGGTGTTCTACCTTCTGCCCGTCGTGATGACGGCGGTCTTCGCCTTCACCAACATGTCCACGGCGACGGGCATCCGCGGCGGCGACTGGATGCTGACCGAGGACGGCCTGCGCGACCTGCGCGAGGCGGGACTGCCCGAAGAGACGCTGACCATGCTCGAAGGCGCGGGCTACGCGGTGGACGCGGCGGGCCTCGCCGCGCTGGAGGCGGAATTCGGCGCATCGCTGGCCGAACGGGTGCGCGGCGCGCTGGAAGGCGAGAGTTTCGCCAGCCGCCGAGACATGGAACGCGCCTTGCGCGACCTGCGCGCGCCCGAGTTGCGCGTCACCCGCGACCGCAAGCGCGCAGCGGAGCTGTTCCTGCGTTCTACCCTCAACACGCGGCACGCCACGCCGGAGAGCCTGCGCGCGGACCTGTCTGCGGCCGGCATCCCCGAGGCCGATCACGACCTGATCGTGGAGGAGGCCTATACCGGCTGGTCCTGGACCACGCGAAACTTCGAGCTGCTGGTCAGCCTGCCGTCCACGGCGCGCTACGCGGTCAATACACTGATGTATGTCGCGCTGACGCTGGTGATCTTCAACGTGGGCCTCGGCCTGTTCCTCGCGGTCTCCACGTTCTACCTGCCCGAGCGGACCTCGGCCACGTTCCGGGCGATCTGGTTCATGCCCCGCATCCTGCCCCCCGTTCTCTACGTGCTGATGTGGAAATGGCTGATGTGGGACACTGGCTTCATCGCCAGCGTTCTCGCCCCCTTCGGCGTGGACCGCATCAACTGGATGATGCATTCCGAGGTCCATGCCTGGGTCGCCGTGATCCTCATCAACGGGGTCGTCGGCGCCTCGTTCGGGATGATCATCTTCGCCAGCGCCATCAAGGCGATCCCGCAGACGATGCTGATGGCCTCCGAGGTGGACGGGGCGAGCCGCTGGCAGCAGGTGCGGTTCATCATCCTGCCGCAGATGCGCTGGCCGATCCTGTTCGTGACCGCCTACCAGACGCTGTCGCTGCTGGCGTCCTTCGAATACATCCTGCTGTCGACCGGTGGCGGGCCGGGCAGCGCGACGGAGGTCTGGGCCATGGCCGCGTTCCGCACCGCGCTGAACAACTATGGTGGCAACCTGCAATACGGGTTAGGGGCCACGTTCGCGCTGGTGTTGGTGATCATCGGCACGGCGCTGAGCCTGCTCTACCTGCGCTTCTTCAATTTCCAGGCGCTCCTGTCCAAGCCCCGGATCGAGAGGTAGCGTCATGCACGGAAATCACGCCCGTCACTGGCCGCTCGTCGCGATCCTCGCCGCGATCTCGGCACCGCTCGTGGTGATGTACGTCTATCAGGTGATCGACACGGTCACGACGACGCCGCCCGGATCGATCATCCCCGACGGTGTCACGCTGCACCACTGGCGCTTTCTCACGGGACCCATCGCCACGGGCGGCCCGTCGGTCTGGGAGCTTGCGCTGAACACGCTGATCTTCGCCTCCTGCACGGCGGTGGTCGTCACTTCCGTCTCGCTGACTGCGGCCTACGCGCTATCGCGCCTTGTCATGCCGGGGCGGGGGATGTTTCTCGGCGGGTTGATCGTGCTGCACGCCTTCCCGACGATCACGCTCATCGTCGCGGTGTTTCTCATCCTGCAATACATGGGCCTATACGACACGCTGACCGGCGTGATCCTCGTCAAGGTCGCCTTCGAGCTGCCCTTCGGCATCTGGATCATGAAGGGCTTCTACGATTCCGTGCCGTGGGAGATCGAGATGGCGGGCGTCACCGACGGGGCGAGCCGCTTTACCGTCTGGCGGCTCCTGGTGTTGCCGCAGGTGCAGCCGGGGCTTGCCGCGTTGCTGATCTTCTCGTTCCTGTCCGGCTGGTCGGAGTTCATCCTGCCGCTCGTGCTCGCGCCCGCCAACGCGCCGCAGGTGCTGGCGACCTATCTTGCCGGGCTCATCGCGGATGACCGGCTGGCGGATTTCAGCCTCTTCAAGGCGGTGTCGATCTTCTACGCACTGCCTGTTCTGGCGATCTACCTGATCTTCCAGAAGAAACTCATGAACATCTATGGCGGAGGGACCAAGGGCTGATGCGTCTTGTTCTGGAAGGGTTCACCAAGCGGTTCGGCGATGCCACCGTGATCGACGCGCTCGACCTGACGGTCGATGATGGCGAGATGATCGCGCTGCTCGGTCCGTCGGGCTGCGGCAAGTCGACGACGCTCTTTGCCATCGCGGGGCTGCACCGGGTGGACGGGGGCCGCATCCTCTTTGGCGAGCGCGACGTGGCCGATGTCAGCGCGCAGGAACGCAACGTCGGCATCGTGTTCCAGAACTACGCGCTTTATCCGCACATGACCGTGGCCCAGAACATCGCCTTTCCGCTGCGTGTACGCGGAGAGACCGTGGCCGAGATGGACCGCAAGGTGCGGGAAATCGCCGGGCTGGTGCAGATCGGGGAGTTGCTGGAACGACGCCCCGCGCAATTGTCGGGCGGTCAGCAGCAGCGCGTGGCGCTGGCGCGCGCGTTGGTCCGGCAGCCCGATGTCCTTCTGCTCGACGAACCGCTGGCCAATCTCGACGCCAAGCTCAGGATGGAGATGCGATCCGAGATCCGGCGGGTGCAGCGGCAGACCGGGATCACCGCGATCCTCGTCACCCACGACCAGGTCGAGGCGATGAGCATGTGCGACCGGATCGCCTTGATGAAGGACGGCGGGATCGTCCAGTTCTCGGCCCCGGGCGAGATGTATGACGACCCCGCCGACCGCTATGTCGCGGGTTTTCTCGGCAACCCGCCGATCGCCTTCCTGGAGGCCGTGGCGGGCGAGGACCTGCGACTGTCGGGCGGCCAGAGCCTCGGACCCGCCGGGCGGCTTGCCGGCAAGGGGAAGGTGGTTCTCGGTGTC
>Ga0209925_1000619_pt1 | contig 18137 bp, 21 predicted proteins | sample SalPonR2_A_D1_MG_FD_185702 | JGI IMG/M metagenome (GOLD analysis project Ga0209925, IMG submission 185702) | Salt pond soil microbial communities from South San Francisco under conditions of wetland restoration - Salt Pond MetaG R2_A_D1_MG... ...
AGCGACAGGGAGCCGGTGGAGCTCACTCAGAGTGGGGAGGGGGGCGGATCGACGCAAGAAGAGGAAGCTGGTACCGCGCTGGAAGACTTTCCCAGGTCCTCCGTGAGCTCCGGGGGGCGCGCAACAGCTTTGTCCTCCAGCTCAGTGCTCCAGCCGCCCGAGGACGGCACCCCTGCAGCAAAGGCGCTCGCTGCAAACGCGGCCGTACCCCGGGTCCCTCGCGGATCCGTGCTCATGTCTTCCAACAGCAGCAGGCCCGGGGGGGTCCGGGGCACTCGCTTGAGGACTTTCGGGCGGCAGCTGACGGCGCATCAGGCAGCGACGGCGGCGCGGCGACGGAAAAAGCGGCGCAATTTTCAGGGCAACGTGATCAAGGGCGAGCACGAGCAGTACACGCTGACGATCGGGATGATGCTGGGCATTCGTGTGGCGGTGGGAAGGCCGCAGCAGATGGACGACCTTACCCTGATGGATTTCATGCAGGTGGACAAGTACTTGTTCCCCCCCAAGGGGTGCAACAAGCCCCCTCACCGAACCCCGCCGCACCACCTCTCGCACGACTTCAAGTTCAAGGACTACGCGCCCAAAATTTTCCACCGCATCCGCCAGCTCTTCGGGGTGGACTCGGCCTCTTACATGCTCTCTGTCTCCGGGAACTACAACTACCTCGAGTTCATGTCCAATTCCAAGTCGGGGCAGTTCTTCTTCTACTCGCACGATGGCCGGTTCATGATCAAAACCCAAACATCGGAGGAGAATAAATTTCTTCGAAAGATCCTCCCACACTACTACCAATATGTCTCTCTCAACCCCAACACCCTTCTCACGCGCTTCTACGGCATGCACCGCGTGAAAATGCGGCATTTGAAGCGGAAGGTCCACTTTGTCATCATGCACTCAGTTTTTGACACGAAAGAAAAGATCTACCGGATCTACGACTTGAAGGGCTCCACCGTGGGTCGGTCATCGGGGCCCGACAAGGCGCGGAAGGAGGGCGTCGTCTACAAGGACTTGGACCTGGTGGACGACCACATCAAATTCCAACTGGGGACCAAGCGGAGGTTGTTTATGGAACAGCTGGAGAGAGATGCCTCCTTCCTGGCCTCTCTGAACATCATGGACTATTCGCTCTTGATAGGTATATACGACAAGACCAGGTACGGCGTGGGAAAGTGAGAGCGATCATGAGAAAAGGGAAGTCTGTGGGGGTTTCTTGAATGGCCTGAATCCTCCGCACGCACAACCATACGTTCAACTTAGGCGGGACGAGTCCTTGGAACGGACGCAATCCGTTACCAAATCTGCTACAGGCCGTGGAGGTGCCGAGACCGCGGTGGAAGGCTTAGAAGACGACACGCTCACGCCCTTGGGCGTCTCCTCGCACCCATACGTGGAGGGCGCAGAGCCGCTGCACCACCACCCCGTTCAGCCACACCCACACCCCCCTCTGCCCAAACACGCATCACTCCCGCCGTCTACGCTGCCCTCACACGGTTTATCCCTACGGTCGCGCCGTGAAAATAGCCACGGGTCTGAGGGTGCTCGCAGTCAGAGCTTTGGAGGAACTGGCCACGGCTACTTGGAGGGAGAAAGACCGATGGATGAACATTTCCACAGCGACGACGATTCTGATTTCGACTCGGAAGCCTCGCTGGAGTCAGACGAGGATGACATTCCCTTGCCTCCCTCAATACTTCCCGCGGGCTTCAGCGGACACAGCAACAGTGAACACAGTCATGCCAGCGACCGACCTGGAAAAGGGTTGCCTACGGAGGCTTCGATCTTGACGTCTGCCACAAGCGAGCGGCGCTTGACACACCGACGAGACCATGGGGTACAAAGTCGCCTCGCGGATGGCACGAAAGGGAACGAGGTTTATTTTGTGGGAGTGATCGATATTTTACAGCAATACAATGCCTTGAAGCGGGCAGAGACCTTTTTCAAAAGCTTCAAGTACGATTCTCGCCAGATATCTGCTGTGGATCCTAAGTGGTATGCACGCAGATTTGTAGAATTCACATCCAACCACGTCCAATGAGAGAACGGAGGGGTCTCATACGTACGGAATTCGAGGTGCGATGAAACGTGCTATCGTTGTCAAATACCTGCGATGCGTCCTTTTTGTCGCTGTTGGAAGATTTTACATCGCCAACGTTAAGCAAAGCATGTAAATATTAAATCCCATGAAACCAGAGATAAATGCCAGCCGTCGTTGACTTTGATTTTGGCTTGTAATATCAAGCCACTTTGCCTGACTATCAATGTAAGTGACGGGGGCTCCACGGCCACGGTCCATCGTGGCGATTCCCGGGCACGTGTCCGAGACGCCAATTCGCATTAACGTCCTGTTACATCCGAACTGTACAGTTTTCAAGCTCCTCCATGGTCGCATATTTTGCAGGGAGTCCTCTAACCTATCCTCTCACAAATTCCTCAGTCTGAAAAGTCGGGAACCCCGTATTTGACAAAGGAGCGACAGTATAGATGTGGAACGTCCTCCTCCCTCTTGTGTGGTACTGTGTAGCGGTAAGGCTCACCGGAAAAAAGGTATTTGTCGAGGAAGAGCTCGTAGTTGGCAGACTTGGCCGCTGGGTCCAGCTCTGGGTGCCGTTCGAGGAAGCTCGCATGGTCGAAGGAGGCGTCGCAGTCTCGCACCATGCGCTCCAACCGCTTTCGCCTGTCCGCTACTACACGCTGGACGGTGGAGCTGTAAAAGAAACTACTCACCAGGTCGTCCCTCCCGAGCACGTAGTCCGTCCAGCGCTGCACAGTGTGGTCGGAAGCGAGCGTGTGCGGCTTGACCTTGACGAATACCACCTCCAGGGGGTTGAGGGACATGCCGTCGTTGTAGAGCGGCACGTACGGATTCAGCAACTGATTACATTTCGGTGACTTGAGTGAAAGCCAATCTACGCCGGCGTACCGGAGCATAAGGCAGTCGACGCTATACCTGCGCGGGCGACATGGGAGGTCAGCGAAAAGAGGCTCATTACCTGCACAAGCCGAGCAGCCCCCCTCGTACTCACCCATTTTCCATGATCCGGGCACTGGCACCCAACTCGTAGTTGGCAATGGCAGCATCCCGATCCCGCGCGCACTCGAATGCACCCGAATCGATCAAGATCTTCAGGCCGACGGAGTCAGTGGCCAACAGCATGGATTGAACATGCACATGCACCTCGCAATTGATGGTGGTGCCCGCCAGTTTGACATAGGAGTTTAAAAGATCCGTAAAAGCCGTCGTCCACGGCCGCGATTGCGCATATAAGGAAGAACCAACTCCCAGACCGCCCCCGGCAGTGTGAGAGAAGTAGGAGGGGAGGAAAGGCCCGCGAACCGAGCTGTTCATGATGATGAAAAAGTGATATTCTGCAATATTAACTTCAGCCAAAACTACTCCAGCACTGCCCCCGTCGTAGCAAGTGTTGTCCCGGTATTTTATGCGCACGTTGGGGGGCAGCCCGTCCAAGTCCAGTGTTGTTTCCCCATTGACTACAATGACGTAGTCGGTGAGCGGATCTTCCACATCTCCTACACCAGCCTAGTATTAGAAAAAGAGGGAGTCTTAGAAAGGAGGCTTAACTTTTTGTTGTGGTTCTTGAACGCGATACTAAAATGCTGCTCGAGACTCGAACTTAAATGCCCCCTCCGCTCTCTCCACGCTTTACACCTTTAAAAAAAACTGTAAGTTCTCCTTCGTGACTGCATCGCTCTCATGGTACACGTATATGACAAGTGTCTTATATGAAATGTTGTCAGAACCATCGTCGTATGTCTGTGGTTTGTATCGCACGCCCGAGGCCACATCACCAGAGCCCAGCACTTGGTACGGGTTGGAAGCTCTCCCTTGCTTGGACTGAAGAGGAAACGACTGTGTCCGCTGCCGAGCTACCAAGACGATGCTCGCCATAATGCACAGCATTCCCCAAAGCTGGGGTGTCATGAAGTTACGCGGCCATACTGCTGACACCATTCCGACCCTGCGTAGTCGGTGTCCGGGGTGTATGTGGAGAGACAGCTTGCAAAATCAATTTTGGGGCACAATGTATGTTCCTCTCACTTCTCAATATCTCTCGCGCTCTCTACTACATTTCTTATGCGACGAAAAGCTATAGCAGAGGGCATTCGACATCAAAGTAGCAGGACACCGTGTGAGAAGCTCCCCCGACAAAACTAAAATCTGTTACTCAACATCTCGTGTTGCACCGGAAGAGTCGACATGCACGCCAATAACGTGTGAAAGCTACGTCGACGCGGAGATGGCTCATGCCATCTCGAAAGAAAAGGCGCAATGCTCGCGCCTGGTGCCTAAGAAGGGCTTGTGAGACAAAGTAAGTGCCCGTGCCGTCGGTTTCGTGCCTGACGCCAGCAAATGACGCGCCTTGAAAGCTGCAGTGGTGACAAGGTGCGCACCTTTTTGGCCCTTTCCAACTTGGCGGCCATATTACACAGTTCCACGACTTCATTGAGGGTGAGAAAGTGCACACAATGCACCGAAATACCTCAACAGAGCAGGAGCAATGGAATGTTGGTATCACCGAGGACATGCGTGGGAAGGATGGTGCAAACCTTGGGCGAGTCGCCGAAGAATGTGACCCTCTTTCCCTTCCTTTATTCACCGTATATTCATCATCAGCCTTACTACTTCTACGTATCCACAGAATGTCAAACCGGAATTTCAACATTGTTCATGGCTTCGCCTCATCAGAGGCTGGAGAGGCAGCTGAGACTGTTGAGGCCATGGAGAAAGTAGAAATTCCAGTTTGAAATGACATTCTGTGGACATGGAAGTAAATAGTGTTTGGTTATTGGTGAATATATGGTAAATAAATAAAGGGCAAAAAGGTGTGCACCTTGCCATCGAGGTGCAGCATCATACCTTTTCACACCTGCACCTTCGCACCTTCGCACTTTTTCGAAGGTGCGTGCCTTCCCAGCTGTTGAGGCCACTCGCGCGGAGGACGATTACCGCGCAAATGGGATTAACAAATATTCCTTAGAACCCACGGCTATATACAAGCACAAGACCCATGTTGCGGAAGAACCCCTTCTGTGACATGACGAAAAAGATCTCAACGACATCTTCTGCATGAAATGCGATGTCATGATCAGGAACGGCGGGCTTTCCCACGTTAGGGACCATCATAGAAGGCACCACGGTCGCTGCGATGAATCAACGACAGACACCGGTATTGGCTCGGTGCAGCTCAAGATGACTGACACGGACCCTTACTCGGCCGAAATACAGGGGCCGTTCCTAATCATGACATCGCATTTCAAGCAGAAGATGTCGTTGAGGTGTTTTTATTCTATCGACATGTCATAGAGGGGCTTCTTCCGCAACCTATGGGTCTTACGCTTGTCCATAGCTGTAGGTTTTCAGGAATATTTGTTAAACCTGTTAACGCGGTAATCGTCCTCCGCGCGAGTGGCCTCAACACCCCCAGCTGCCTCTCCAGCCTCAGCTGAGGCTGATGAGGCGAGGCGATGGACAAAGTTGAGATTCCGGTTAAAAATGACATTCTGTGGACACTTAGAAGTAACAAGTACTTGACTGATGGTGAATATACGGTGAATAAAGGAAGGGGGTCACGTTGGTTTCTTACCCACAACGTTGTGGAACTCTGTAAAATGGCCGCTAAGCTGGAAAGGGCAAAAAAGTTGCGCACCTTGCCATCGAAATGCACCACTGCACCTTTTATGGCGCGTCCATTCCCTGCCCCCTGGTCCCTAGGCTATCATTCGCGCTCTCTCGACCTGGTTCACCCAATTTATCGCACTACAACCATTTCACAGTCTCGTTATGTTACAAAGGAAAAAAAGACCTGCTACCCTTTCGGAGCCTTCTTTCGGATCAGTAACGACACATAAGATTCAACCCTCTCGGAGATGAAAGTCTCACCCCAGACGTGTTTAAAAAAAAAATCAACATACTGGCGTATCAATGGTGGACTTTCGTCTTACATCATTTAAATTTATCACGCTCTCTCTATATAACGAATTTTCAGGCGCCACCTGCAGCTATTGCACTCCGATTGGGCTGCAGGTCTGAGCCAATATGGCTCTGATGGTGACGAGATATATCCCGAAGTCCTCAAAAGCTCGCCATCGCCGCGTTCAACCCGCAATATTCTCTCACTCTTTTTCACACCACACTTAGTCCGCTTTGTTTTTCTTTCTTTCGTCTAAAAACGAGGCCTGAAACACAGCGAACAGGACTGTCGCCAACACAGCACCCACAGTCGGCGCGATCCAATAAACCAGATAGTGGTCGAATGTCTGAAAGGAAAGGAGAGAACGCATAAGCCTCAAAAAAGCATGGCCCGAATTGGTAATGTGAGGGGCAGTTACAGAACGCTGACCTTGTAGGCGCCGCTCTGCACAGCCCATCCGAAGGCAATCATCGGATTCATAGCAGGGCCAGTGTAAGGAGTGCCTGCGACGATAAGGCACCGAATTCCTGCTGCAATAATCGGGCGCTGTGTGTTTTGATCATGGAGTAAAGATGAGAGCTTGTTACGTAGAAAATCTTGGCAATGACTCGGGAATCTCCAACCCGTACCTGACCGGGGGCACCGATGATGGTGATGGCGAGATAAATCAACGTCAGGAGGGCAAATGTCAAGGTGAACTCTGCCAAGGCCCCAGTGGTGGTGCTGACGCCGTCCTGCAAACAGGGTCCCCCCACACCGACGTAGCTGGGGCTGAGTTTTTGGAGGAGGGGGTAGGCGACCACGCCCGCTGCCAGCTGTGCAAGGATTCGGACGATGGCGCCGGGAAAAGAAATGGCTCCATGCACGAACATAGCCACTGACACGCTGGGATTGACTTGGGATCCACCTGAAACGATGTCGCACTAAGGGAGTAGGAATAAAGGGTGTGGGATTGCCTTCCTTCACATCCTTGTAGCTTTATCAACAATATGCCATGCTTCCGATTGACGGCACTGTAACGGATGGTATTTCTCTTCGGAGAGTAAATAAGGCTTAAGACGGACGTGCCCTGACTTCTCGCAACCTGCCTTCTATTTTCCTCCCCGACAAGGTCCTTTCGCCCTTACCAGCATTACGAAGAAAAAGTGAGCCACCCAGGCAGTCCAAGTGTCCCCCAAAACACCCACAAATGGCCACAGCACCAAAAACATGAGAAGGGCACCAAAAAACTCTTGAATGGCTGCACCCACCAGCTGTCGGGGGGATTCCACTGTCTGGCTGCCCATCCTGTCCGGGTGCCTGTTGAAGTGCTCCTCGATCTAGTGCTGCTGCTCGGATGGGGAATGTCAACAAGGGGTGTTTTGAAGCAAAATTGGACATTAGGCCATGTTCTATTTAAAGATTACGTGGCAAGGGTATCTGGGAATCTCGGTTTGACAAAAAGGTAGGGTGCTGCTGTGACGCCCGCCTAACCCCAGATTGATGACGATAAGCGCAACCACGCAGCCGCAGGAAGCTGGCTTGCCATCGATCCCACGAACCCGCTTCTCATACACGACGTCAATCCACAAAATGACAATGATGGATGTCCCTAACGCGGCAAAGACCCCTGCCGGGCGGCTGCCTCATTAGCGGGCCGGGGGCGGGTGATGGTATCTTCACTCGCCGAGAAAGGGGCAGACAGGGGCCGCTGGCCGCACGTCCGCCTCAAGACTCGGGGGTCTCTTCCATGGGCTTTTGAGCGGGCACGCAAGCAGCAAAAACCCTACTCGTCTCCAATACGTATGTGCTTGATTTTAAAGGGCCCTTCATGCCTACGGAAGTGCAGGTGGGGGATGCTTGAGGAGCAGCAATGGGCTTTTCGCCGCCACACCGTGGCACTCTTTCCGTGGGAACTTGTTGATATCAGCCCCTGACCACATAAATGTTCTCCAACTCATTCGTTCTCAGTTGATTCATGGGACTTGTAGCGGAAAATCATTCTCAAGCTTCCATCGGACCCAGAATTCTGCGAGCAATGGTTGATCCCGGCGCGCTTTTCCCTCATTGTGTAGCGGGAGGTGCTTCCACGTTTTGGGCCCTTTCACTTCCACCCCTGCGCACTTTTTGTCAAGATGGCATTTATCTGAACTTACAAGATGAAATATGATGCCAGATTTATGGAAACGGAGAACCTCTTGTCGGTTGTGTTGTCAGTCGGTCGTGTTATCCGCCACCATGGAGGGGTTCCGTACTTGTTGTCTGGCGAGTAGAAAGTTTCCGCTGCCAAGAAGTGCAAATTATGCCACGAAAGCACGATCATCGGACACGACATATGGCAGACCTAGCGGTCTGACCGATGTTCTTCATCTGAGAGGGTGGTATGGATCACGGTTGCGAAATAATATGGAAAACTTCCCGGTGATGGGATGTCGCAGTGAGCTGTCTCCGATCACCACACTCACACTCTTATCGCCCTGTCTTCTTCTCATAGGCCGACTTCGACTGAACACTCAGCGCCGGGCCTTGTCAGCAGGAGGCCATGTCAAGCTCAGAGTCTGGAGATGATCTTGACGTGAAGAAGGCCCTTGGGGAGGAGGAGGAGGACGCCGACTACACGCTCGCGAACGCGGACGTCAGCACCAAGTATCAGGAGGCTGCGAAAATTGCTAATGTAGCGCTTGACGTTGTCCTGTCAAAGGTAGAGGTTGGCAAGACCCCTTTAGAGCTCAGTCAGGCAGGAGACGAGGTGATCGAGGAGAAGTGTAAGAAGATTTTTACCAAGAAGGTAAAAGGCCGTACCATTGAGAAAGGTGTCGCTTTCCCAACCTGTGTTTCTATCAACGAGTGCGTATGCCACAACTCTCCGCTTGCATCGGAGGCGCAAGAGCCCTTGAAGGAGGGCGACCTGGTCAAAGTCGACCTGGGTGTGCACATCGACGGCTTCGTCTCCGTTGTGGCCCATACGGTTCGCGTCGGTACGTGGTTGGGACGCAAGAAGACCATGGGAAGAGCTGGAGGATTTGTGCTATCTTTACTTGGTCTCCTTTTTCTACCCTCACCCCCTCGTTACCCGACACACGCGCATGCACGGCCGTCCAGGACCCGCACCAACCGCCGAGGAGCCCATCAAGGGCCCAGTGGCAGACGTCTTCCTCGCAGCCTTGACGGCGTCGGAGGTGGCGATCAAACTTATCAAGCCCGGAAACAGCAACAAACAAGTCACGGAGGCCATGGCCCGGGTGGCCGAGGCTTTCGGAGTGAACGCCATGCAGGGAACCTTGATGCATCAAATGAAGCGGTGCGCGTTCTAGGAGGGCCTGAGAGGGCAGAGAGGAGGAGACTGTTTCGGTTTGACTTCCTCGTTCAGACTTTGCCACTGCCGTCTTTCCGCCCCCGCCATCCTCACGCGCCCTCCCCTTTCCCCCCCCACCCAAGGTACATTATCGACGGGAACAAGGTAATCATCCTCCGCGAGGATGTGGACCAAAAAGTGGACGACGTCGTCTTCGAGCAGGGGGAGATCTACTCCGTGGACGTTGCCTTCAGCTCCGGCGAAGGTGCGTGTGGGTACGAGATTCTGCCGCGTTGTGTTGTGCGGGAGACCCCTTGTCGCGAGGCTCCTTCTGGCAGCTCAGTTTTCGGGCCCCGCGTCCGAAGACGCATGAGTATCTACAGCCTTCCCTAGCCTCGAAGATCGCTTGACGGTCTCCGTCACTGGCGCGCATTTGGTAATCCTGCATGAGGCCTCTCTCGGAGGCCCCTGAAATCGGGTTCGCTGGCGCGCTGGACACACCCTGGTCCTTGCCCTACCTCCACCTGGAGTGCAGCGACTGGGCGTTACTGCACGTACTTAACCTTGTCTGGCTCTGCCTGGACGCTTATGTTTTTGCGATTGGCCGTCATTCTCGAGCTGACTTTTCGGCTCTCATTCACTCACACCCTCCCCTCCTACCCTCCGAACACTCTTTCGCAGGCAAACCCCGCGAGGCAACAAGCCGAACGACTGTGTTCAAACGGGCTGTGGATGTCAGCTACCGACTGAAAATGAAAGCAAGCAGGTAAAAAGCGTCACGGAACGCGTGCAATAAGGTGTTATGGAACGAATTGGGCTTGGATGTAGAGGCCTGCACTAGCTGACACCCCGCACAATGACAGGTATGTCTTCAACGAAATGAACCATCGATTCCCTACGCTGCCCTTCACGCTACGGGCACTTGAGGACGAGAAGCAGGCGCGTATGGGTGTTGTAGAGTGCTTAAAGCACGATCTCCTGCATCCTTACCCGGTGAGTTTGGAAGAGGGCCGTAGGCGCGTGGAACATAACATGTAATGACAGGAAAAGTCAGGGCTGTGAAAAAGAAGCTGCCTTGTTCCTTCTTTCGCCCTTCAAATGTGCCCGCCATTCTTCACAAACACAGGTTTTGATGGAGAGACCAGGAGATATTGTCGTTCACTTTAAGGCCACGATTCTGCTCCTGCCATCGGGAACGGCCAAGGTTACAGGCTTGCCGTACAGCACTGTTGGCTTTGTGTCTGACAAGGAATTGCCTGAAGACATCAAAGCAATTCTAGCGACATCCTCAAAGACAAACCAAAAGAAGAAGAAGAAGAAGAAGGACAAGGCGGCTATGGATGTTACGGCTACGTGAAGGCGCAGGAATCTCTTGCTCACCTAGAAATAAAGAGGGGTCATCGAAGTTTGTCGTCGGATGACAACGGCAATAAGTAGGGAAGTTTCTGTGCTATGTGGCATAAAATTTCTTTCAAAAGGTTAAAGTAGCTTTGAGCTAAATAGCATAGCATATCGCGATCAGGGTCAACGTAACACGGAGACGACAAAGTGCGCGTGCTCTTTTGAGGATGATCTTGGGGCAAGGTATGCAAGGATTGAAGAAATGCGCATGCGTAATTTATTAGATTTTCAAGTTTACTATTATCATATGCTTTCGTCGTTTGCTTTATTTTTGCGTTTTTTCTCATGCTCGCTTTTTGCTCTGAAGAGATCGAGGCACGGCAAGTAACTGTCATGACTGTAACATGACAAGAAATAAACGATATAAACTGACAAGATACACTTCATGATTCTTTTCTTACCATAAAGCTGTAACTTTATCCGCAATTCCCGCCGTACAGAGAAGCGGCGCCAATGTTCCTTCCCCCCCCCGGCTTCGGACGCGTCGCGAACTTCAAGGTAAGCCCCAGACGATACCATCCCGACGGGCTGATTTACCCCTGACTGTCGCATCTAAATCTGTACTGATGGGCTTCGCGGGGTAATGTACGCGCGGTTGCTTTCCTTTTTTCCACTTCTACTCGGTACTCGAAGAAGAATAAAAATTGTTTATTCCCCGTAAAGCTCTGTGCGTCTTCCAACATCCCGCCCCATTCAGAACACCGGCAGGAGCAGGCCTTGAGGGTGAATTACAACTCATATGGAGCACAACATAGGCGTGTGGGCTTTACTAGCCGCAGCAACTGGAGGCATTCTATATGTGGCTTATAAAGGAAATTCAAGGATTGTCTGGAAGGTAAGACTTATCGTGACTGAAACTTTAAGGCACATAATATGGCTGTTGTGCTAGTCCTCAAGCTCAATTTCACCTCTTACTGAATGCCAGTACAAGCAGGGAGAAGAAGCTGGACGAGTTGTATCGCTACATATCTACCCTGTAAAATCTTGCCGTGGGATTGATGTAGAAGCCTCCCTGGTTGAGGCCAGGGGCCTAGCGATGGACCGCCTCTGGATGGTCGTGACTTCGACAGGGGCTTTCCGGTCACAGCGACAACTTCCAAAAATGGCCCTGATCCAGCCAAATCTACCCTCATCATTCTCTGCGGTAAGATGGCAAACGTGTCATCCGGCCTTCGTGCTTATCCAGCCACATTTTTGTTGGGGTTAATAAATTTATCCAAAAACATCATTATCCTTCAGCCTTTGGAGATGAATGCGCCCGGCATGCCAACGTGTGTGGTTCCTGTCAAGACGTCTGGCAAACGAATGAGCGTGCGAGTATGGGGGGATACATGTCAAGGCTATGATCAAGGCGATGACATTGCTGGGTGGTTGACTAAATTCTTGGAGGAGGTACGTGAAACAATGTGCAAATTTAGAAGTTCCGGCCTCGCTCAACACTGCCTGCCCTATCTATTCTATAATTTCTATATGTAGGAGGGTTTGAGACTCGTACGCATCGATGAGAAAGAGCGCCGACAGGTTGACCTTGCTTTTGCGACGCGCGGCGCCATCACTGGTATGTCTCATAGAGCTCGTCCTCTTCAGACGTCGTGTCGTCATTCCCCTCCGTCTTCCCCTCCCTGTTGCAGGTTTTGCCGATGGGTTTCCTTTTCTTATGACAAATCAAGCCTCCCTTGACGACTTGAACTCTCGGCTGGCATCGCCGCTTCCCATGGCACGATTCCGTCCAAAGTGCGTCCTTTTAGGTCGAGCAAACTACTCGTGCATATGATGCATGCTAATGTTATGAACCGCTACAAATTCATCGATTGTATTCCCTTTACAGCATCGTCGTGAGTGGCCCTCCCGCTTTTGCCGAAGATGGTTGGGGCAAGATCAAAATCGGCGATCTGCGTCTCCGCGTTGTGAAGCCCTGCTCGCGTTGCAAGGTCCCCAACACAGACATCGAGACTGCCGAGGTGGGGGTTGAGCCCGGTAACACACTTAAAACATTCAGGTACGCGGAGATTGAGGGGCTTGAGTGGACCAGGGGAGGGCGGAGATATCGATGAATTTGAGGGAAGCGCCCAGTGGAGGCGGCCACGGTCGACCAGGATGGCGTTTCAGAGATTTTCATGCGTACCATAACAGGACCGGGGCTTTGCTGGGCATCGACATTGGTGGCAAGAATGAGGTTTATTTCGGACAAAACCTACTGCACGATTCTCCGAAAAAGGCGAGCTTCCTCTCTGTGGGAGATCCCTTGACTGTATTCGTATGACATGTAGAGAAGGGCGAACCTATTTTCCATCGCAAAAACCTTATTGCACGAGACATACGAAGAAGATGAAAAAAACGTGCATTAATTGCATCTCGGACGCTTTTGCGACTTCTTTCTTTGTGCGATGCTCACGTCCACTTCAACGGCCTGCCTACTGCTGCGTGAGGGGGCCTGTCCCCTAGTGGTCACCTCATCCTCCTTACATCAGTCGCATATATCCACCTAACACGAATCTCAAGATGGACATGAAGACCGGAGCATTTTTTCCATCACTTCCCGGCGCCCCCGAGGCGCAAAGCCTGCAGAATGCGCCCGCCGCCCGGAGACGGGTGCGTGCCTTCCACGAATTGTCCGAGCTGAGCTTGGCTGTTGGCCTGTGCGAGCTTGACGAGGATATCTTGTGCGGCCTTCCAGTTCTCCTGCTTGCCTGACCAGGTCTTGAGGGTGGACGATTGGAGGGCCCGGCCATAGGAGAAAGTCAAGCTCCAAGGAGCATCCGGGTATTCTTTTTGGAGCTGTTGCAAATTAAGGGTCGCCTCTTCCTCACCCATACCCCCGCTTAAGAAGTGGATCGATGGCACAGCAGGAGGAATACTTCGTTTCATGACCTGCACAGTGTATTTGGCCACCTCCTCTTTGGAAGCGATGGGTGCGTCAAGGCCGGGCAAGATCATATTAGGCTTGAGCAGGATGGCGTCGAGCACGACATCGTAGCGATTGAGCCAGTTCATGACGATGGAGTTCACACGCTCTGAAATGAAGGCGGTCCGCTCGATCGAGTACGTCCCCGGGCCCAGCGTGACCTCCGGCTCCACGATGGGAACCAATCCGTTTTCTTGGGCTATGGCAGCATACCTGGCCAAAGCATGCGCGTTTTCCCAGATCGCTTTCTCGCTCGGCAGATCTCGGTCGTCCACTTTGAGGACCGCACGCCATTTTGCTGTTGATGGCCAGAAATAGCAATTTTGTCAGTATCCTCGTCGACATGATTCTCGGGCGAACAACCTCCTCTGCCACCCGGACCTACCGAAACGGGCCCCCTGCTTGTAATAAGCCTTACAACGGTCTCCGAGACCGTCCAATCCTTGTGTGGCTGTCTCTCCATCCGTACCGAACATGTTTTGCAAGCCTGTGTCAACCTTAATGCCAGGAATAATGTTCTGCTCGGCGAGGACGTCCACGAACGGCTTGCCCTCCGCCGTCTTCTGGTAAAGCGTCTCATCAAACATGATGGCCCCCGAAATGTACTGGCCCAGACCTGGGGCAGTGTACAGAAGTTCGCGCCACTTTCGGCGGTTCTCTTCGGTATTCTCGACTCCGACAGCCTCCAGACGTTTGCCTGTCGTCGCATTACTTTCGTCACTGGCAAGTATCCCTCGGCCGCGGCCGCCAATCTTACGTGCATTAGCCTTCAGCTCCTCCATGTACGGGTTCTCCTTTTCCGCGCGGCTGACCATCTTTAAGGCTGCGAAGCGACCTCGCGTTTTAATAGGTGTCGCATTGAGCACCTTTTCGAGCATGTTTCCAAAAAATGAGGCGTGATAAAAGAGATGAGATAATGAGTTTATGCTTTTGAGCATCTTACGCGCTTACCTGATTGAGCGGCACGAATGCAGAGCAAGTTGTGACCAGTGAGGCCAAAAGGAGGGAGCTGAAGATTTTCATGGCTTGACAAAGCTTCAGTTTTTTTGCTGTGGGAAATGTGAATTGCGAGGTTGTCAGACAGCGTAGCGACGGTCGGATCGGGCGTTGCAAGGTAATCAATGGAAGTCGAATAATAGTCACATAGATATACATTCCACCCAGACCAATTTTTTCAATCTATTGGTCGTTGGGCTGCACAATTTTGCTATACGACTGAACATTTGGTGCTTGCTTACTTCGCCATGGTCTGGATCCGGGGAGACCGCACATGTCGAAACCCGTCCAAACCGGTGACAAGCGAGGGGGCCTTTCCTATCATACGGACCCAGCCGTGAGGGGGAAATGCTGCCGGCAAGAGCAAAAAAGAAATAAGATTTCTTTCGAATATGTCCATTCACTTTCTTTTTCTAAATTTCTCTCAGGTTCATGTACAAAGTGTGCTTTCCACTTCTAGACTGGTATTCTTGCCAAGACGGTTATGTACTTGTCGAGTGAATGGTGCTTCAGCATGCTTTGCGAGACAAATATGTCGTGGATTTGCCATAGTACGTCCTCGCGAAGATTACCTCGCATAACCTGATGTAGTTGTTAGAATGCTCTCTTCGTCAAAGAGGTTTAGTGGACGTGCAGACACAAATAAATGTGGACATGGGCCAGATTCTTCAGATCGCTCTGGTGCATGTTACACACCTCCTTGATTGTCGCACCGCCGTGAAGCTTTCGGGGCTTGATGTAGTAGACCCTACCGGGTAATGTAAGCGCCTCCATCCCCCCCTCGTCCTCTTCTTCTTCCTTTTTGGTGACTTGGTGCGTCACTACCTGTTGTAGAGTTGCTCCCACGACGCCCTTCATCCAACTCCTGTTACACCCGAATCAACGTGCGAATGGCGAGGGTTTTTAAAGCCCTTCAAGACAATGGCCATCCAAACAGAGTACTGTTTTGAAGCCAACAATCGCGCACTTCCCACATTCTACCGGCCTTCATACCTGGCATAGTCGAAGTAGATGCCTGTGGCGTCCCCTTCCGAGACATAGTCTAAGAGTCGCTTTTCAAGGCGCTTGATGGAAAGGGCCGTGGCCCGAGGCATCATATCGTCGCCTGCGTGAGCGTCCAGAACCAGCAACCGACGCCAAAAAGGATGCACGTGAGAAGGGCAGAGGGAGCGTGCATGCAAGGGACGCCTCATGTACGGTCATCATGTGAGCCCCGACTCACCCAGTATGAAGGATGTCGTGAAGCGGCGCAGGCCTCGGATATTTTTGGAAATGCAGGGCGAGGGGGCGAACACGAAAGCAGTCACGTTGTCGTGAGCCTGAGAGTAGGCGGGGTGGTAGGACAGACCAAGCCATCAGAGACAGACGACGAACCTGGAGGACCCGAACGCCACTCACTTACCAGGCCCGTCGCTCCTCGCAGCGCCTGGGGCCACGAAGACGTCGGTGAAGTGGGAGCCGGCGAAGGCGCGGGAGAGATCGAGGCCTCCTTGGCCCCGTCCTGCCCCTCTGCCTCCCCCTCGTCGGGCACGGCCACTCCTGCTCGGGCCCCTCGCCCCCGCCGCGTGTGACTGCGCCTCGTCGGTGGCGCGGGCACAGCGCCCTCCACAAAAATAGACCCGTCCAAAACGCCTGCCACTAGAGCACCCACACTGCCGCCCAGCGAGAACCCCACGACATGAAGCGCGTAGCCGGGGCAAGTCTCCCTTAGAGCGGTGGTCAGGACCGCTTTGACACGCTCGATGACAGTAACTGCCGCCGCCCATAGGCGTGGATTCACCATCATGGATCGGCGCAGGAGGCCTCGCGGACGCAAGGGCACCGTCAGGGAGGGCGCTCGCAGGACATCGAGCCTCTGGGCCCATGTCAGGGAGTCACCCACGGAGAGCGTCAGTCTCCGGCTGTCTCGGTCCACAAGCAGAAGGAAGCGGAACGTTCCCCCTTCCACCGATAGAAAGTCCTCCGCCAACACCTCCTGAGTGCTCTGCAGCTCTGATACCATCGTCAAGGCCTCTCTTCGGCCCACTCCGTCCGCCGACAGCTCCGCTAGTTCCGAGCTATACACCGCCTCCTCCAGAAGTTTGGCCTTGCGGAATGCCTTGAGCCGCATCTCTTTCTCAGCCTTGCTGGCCCGGCTGTACTCCAGCCGGCTCCAGGCCGTGACCGGGGGCCGAGGGTGGCTGTAAGCGTAGAGGCTGTGCGCTGCCCCGTCCATGGTCTTGAGGGCTTGCTGGGAAGATGCCACCACCTGACAGCGTCCAGTAGAAAGCACAAAGAACAAGAGGAAGAGGTGAGTCGAGATGCCGGTGCCGCAAAAGCCTTGGCCGAGAGAGGAGGAAACAACCGGGCAGACGTTCAAACCATGGCACGCCGATGCGACAGCATCGTACGACAGCTTTGCCTCGATGCTGCAGCTCGAAGTTCAACCAATACCCCCAAAAATTGAAGCACATAAATTTAATATGCCCACTCACTTTGAAAGCCCGCTCGATATTGGGCGGGCCGGCGCCCTTGAGGTCCGAGTCAGCGCTGCGGTCGAGCCACTCCGACAGGATTTGGAAGGGGCTTGAGTCTGTCCATGGAGGATGAGAGGAGACGGCTCCCGCAGTCGATATAATCAAAATGACTCCAACAGCCACTTGCACGAGCGACGCCGACGATAATCCCGTCACGCGTGTAGATGAGAACCTCCCCCTCCGCCGCGCGCTGCTTCGGCCCCCCAAGCCCTCCGCGTCTGTGATCCCTTCAGCGGCCACTTGCCGCGCGACAAAGAGATTCCCTTCCCCGCGCCAGTGTTGGCTGTGCTTCATCGCTGGGAGATTATTGCGAGTGGTTGAGGCCAGCTGTGAGTGAAGCAAAAGCTGTGTCCAGGTGTCCCAGCGATGACGACCATCATTTCGCTCTCGCTGAGGCGCGACTCTGATTGCACTAACTTCCATTCAGGCAAGCAAATTTATTCCCAAAACAGCACGGAAAGCCAGCTCTGCGCGATCGTATGCATCGTAAGCCATGGGAAACGTGAGCCAGTCACTGCGGGAAAGGTAGGTGATAAGGCTGTAGGATTCGCAAAACAAAGCACCATGCTACTATAGGGTCATGGGCCGACTGACATTCTCTCACTTTTGGCTATGTTTTAAGTCGTTTAGCAACCCAAAAAATCAATTCTACACAAATCAGGTATAGGACGACTTTCGAAGACGCTGTTGACGAAATGTCGATCGCTCAAAAGAAAGAAATGCACAGAGACTTGCAGCATCAGGTAGATCAAGCATTCCCCCGTGTTTTTTTCTTGTCCTCATATTTATATGCGAGTATACGCCCTTTCTTCTCAAAGGCTTTATTACTTCTCCAACTTGAGAGCGAGATCTTGCGAATTCTGAGAAAATTATCAGAGGAAGAAGCCAATCTGAGGAGACGCGAGGTAGGAGAGTTTCCCAAATTACCTCATCTCTTCTAGGAACCCGCTTCCATGATTTGTGACGAGTGATTATCCTTCATGATATCTCCTCAAGTACCCTTTGCGATGTTTCCGCCCAATAGGAGTTTCTTGAGCTTCGGCGCCGGGCTTACGTAAAGCGCCTTGATACCGCATCCGTCGAGGAGCAGAAGAAAAAGAGGGAGGAGGAGG